>Ga0247837_1001691_pt1 | contig 44601 bp, 48 predicted proteins | sample LaCtaG_2_FD_187115 | JGI IMG/M metagenome (GOLD analysis project Ga0247837, IMG submission 187115) | Freshwater microbial communities from meromictic Lake La Cruz, Castile-La Mancha, Spain - LaCruzMarch2015_14.5m | ecosystem: Environmental > Aquatic > Freshwater > Lake | place: Spain: Castile-La...
AGCGTGTCTTTTTCTTGCTCGGTCAGGGTTGATAAATCGGGCTGCTTTTCCATGCCTATACTTTGCTTGATCTCTTACGCTTTTTCAAGGGCGGGCTGAGTAGTTACAAAAAAACACTCATCCTTCAACACATCATAGGCATTAAAGGCATTACGCATACTGAGTTTCAGGTTGATAATGCAAGCCAAGGTCGTGCTGGTGAAAATGCAGATCATGATGGCGATTTGGTACTTCACGGCTAACCAAGGTTCACTGCCACCTAGAATTTGTCCAGTCATCATGCCGGGCAATGACACCAAGCCCATCGTGGACATACTGGCGATACCCGGACTGATGGCGGCCTTGATGGCGACACGGTAGTAAGGGCGGACCGCTTCCCAGCGGGTGGCGCCCAGCAGCAAAAAAGTCATATATTCCTGCTCGTTTTTGCGTATGCTTGAATAAAACCGTTCCAAGGCAATGACATTGCCTTGCAGGCAATTGCCAAGGATCATGCCCGCCAAGGGTACAATATAACGGGCGTCGTAAAAATGCGGCGGCTGTATGACCAAAACCATCAGATAAAAAGTCGCAAACAAGGTGCTAAAGGCAATTGCGATAAAAGTGGGTAGCACAAAAAACTGTAATTTGAGTCCTGCCCGTTGCAAAATGCTCACATCCGCAACCGTCAGCATAACCAGTATCCACAAGGCATTGAGCCTTGGGTCATTTAGGCTGAACAAGGTTTTCAGGTAAAAGCCGACCAATGCCAATTGAAGGCTCATACGCAGGATACTGATGAGAATATCGCGGCTAAGGCGTAGGTTAATTACCCACAGCAACAGCCAAGGCACAAAACAAAGGCCGTAGAGCACCGCCATCTGCGGCAGCGCAATATCAAGCGTGTTCACGACGAGTCTCCTGAATCAAACGGCCTTCTTCCAATTCTATTACTTTATTGCAACGTGTTATCCAATCGGGGTCATGTGCGACAGACAATACGGTCAATTCGGGATTAGCAAAAACTTCGAACACCGCCTGCTTGCTTTCAGTATCCAAGGCACTGGTGACTTCATCGAGCAAATATAAGTTCTTGCCCAAAAGTAAGCCACGCGCCAATACAATCCGCTGTTTTTCACCGCCCGAAATGCGGCTGCTTTCTTGGTTTAAAATATCTGCAGGTAGATGCAATTGCTCCAAGATTGACATGATTTGTGTATCTGTCGGTTTATGGTCACGATGGGCTTTAAATTGAAAGGGCAATAACAGCGCGTCACGGACAGTTTCCGCGCCTAAAATAGGTTCTTGTCCGATGTATGCGGTATGCCTGCGGACAGCTTGTATCGTTGTGTAATCCAAGCGTTTCTCCTGAAAATAAACCTTACCGCTAGTCAATGTTTGCAAACCCAGCAAAGTTTTCAATACCGTGCTTTTGCCAGAGCCGGATTTGCCGCATAACACTGCCTTTTCGCCGTTATGTAACGTAAAGCTTAAGCTGGATAAAATGGTCTTGTCCCGGATGGTGACGGTTGCCTGATCGAAGCGGATGATGGCTGGCATGGTGCAATTTGGAAAGTGTTAGCAATAATCCATCATAACAAATCTGCCGATTATCGTTTCAAATCGCCTTTCTAAACGTCAGGTTGATCCGTTTGCGCCCTAGGATAGGATGGAAGCCATCTGCCAAAGGGGCGATGCCGTGAAAATTAAATCGGGACACTCCGCCCCAGACAACGACATCTCCGTGTTCCAGGCGGTAACGATGCGTGCGGTCGCTGCGTTTCGTGCCACCAAACAAAAACACCGCCGGTAAGCCCAACGACACCGAAACAATCGGGGCTTTGCCATCGCGCTCATCTTTATCCTGATGTAGCGACATTTTGGCTCCTGGCACATAACAGTTGATTAGGCAAGCATCCGGCGAGAAATCGGCAAATCCTGCTTGTGCAGCCGCCTGTTGTGCAAATTCCAAAAAGGCCGGGGGCAAGTTAGGCCACGCGCATCCGGTTTCAGGATCAATCTTTGCATAACGGTAGCCGTTACGATCAGACACCCAACCCACTTGGCCGCAATTGCTCATTGCCACCGACATACGGTAGGACCCAGGCGTAAGCATGTGCCGGAAAGGTGCCTCGGCGATGATTGTTTCCAGTGCGGGCAACAAAAAACTGGCGGCGTGTTTGGCAAAGCCGGGCAATAACACGGCATCTTCTTGAAGCTTAATTGGCTGTGCCTGTTCTGGTAGATCGTCAAAAAGCCCGTAATTCATGTTTATAGGCAATAGTCTTATGGCTTCTATAGTTAAGTTAAGAAAATTGAATTCATTGCTTTTGCTTTTGCTTTTAAACCTTAAAAGACTGTGCCAACATTGTGCTTCCCATCTTATTTTTGAAACACAATTCAAAGTATTCGTCGATGGTTTAGGCTAAATATTCGTACAAAACTCAGTAGGCCAGCGAACCGCGTTGCCGTTGCCCGGCGTTTACGCGACAGAAGATGGGAAGCCGCATTGAAACTGAATGTCTATGAATTATCAGCTGGTGGAGCGTTGGGCATAAACGGCATTTTGACCTACCCGACTATTGATAAATACGATTGCCAATAATCTCTTCCACTACCGATGGATCAGCGAGTGTGGAAATGTCGCCCAAGTTCTCCAATTCATTCCCCGCAATTTTGCGTAAAATGCGGCGCATGATTTTGCCGGAGCGGGTTTTGGGTAAAGCGGGGGCGAATTGGATGGCTTCGGGCGTGGCTATCGCACCAATCTCATTTCTGACCAAGGCAACCAATTCTTTTTTGATTTCCTCGCTGGCGGCAATCCCAAATTGCAAGGTCACAAACGCATAAATCCCCTGCCCTTTTATGTCATGCGGAAAACCGACGACGGCGGATTCGGCGACATACTCATGCAAATCCAAAGCGCTTTCGATTTCCGCCGTACCTAAACGGTGTCCAGAAACATTCAGCACGTCATCCACGCGTCCGGTGATCCAGTAATAGCCGTCGCCATCGCGCCTTGCCCCGTCGCCGGTAAAATAATAGCCTGAGTAGGTTTTAAAATAGGTGTCGATGAAGCGTTGATGGTCACCATAAATGGTACGCGCTTGTCCCGGCCAAGGGTGGCTGAATACCAATACGCCTTCGGCAACCCCGTGCAACACTTGCCCATTGCTGTCTAGAATGGCCGGTCTCGCACCGAAGAAAGGCAAGGTTGCCGAACCGGGTTTTAACGCTGTCACCCCAGGTAACGGCGTGATCAGGATACCGCCAGTTTCGGTTTGCCACCAGGTATCGACGATGGGGCAGCGTCTTTCACCCACGGTGTGGTAATACCACTCCCACGCTTCCGAGTTGATCGGCTCGCCGACACTGCCCAAAATCCGCAAGCTGCTACGGTCAGTCCGCTCCACATAAGCATTGCCTTGCGCCATCAAGGCGCGGATCGCCGTCGGGGCGGTGTAGAAAATGTTGACCTGATGTTTGTCGATAATGCGCCAGCAACGGTCGGCTTCCGGATAAGTCGGCACGCCTTCAAACATCAGCGTCGTCGCGCCGTTGCATAAGGGTCCGTAGATGACGTAAGAGTGGCCGGTAATCCAACCGACATCAGCAGTGCACCAGTAAATATCGCCATCGTGGTAATCAAAAATGTATTTGTGCGTCATTGCCGCATAAAGCAAATAACCGCCAGTGCTGTGCTGAAGACCTTTAGGTTTACCCGTTGACCCAGAGGTATACAAGATAAACAAAGGGTCTTCGGCATCCATCATTTCGGGTTCGCAGTCGGCAGAGGCTTCCGCCATCGCTTCGTGATACCAAACATCGCGCGCTTCCTGCCAGGCAACGGCTTTTCCGGTATTTTGGATGACGATGATTTTTTCCAAAGCCGGACACTGGCTGGCGGCCTTATCGACCGTGGCTTTTATCGGGATGATTTTGCCGCCACGATAGCCTTCATCGGCGCAAATCAAATAATGGCAATCCCCGTCCAAGATGCGGTCTTTTAAAGATTCGGCAGAAAATCCGCCAAACACCACCGAATGTACCGCTCCTATACGCGTGCAAGCGAGCATCGCCACCGCCGCCTCAACGATCATCGGCAAATAAATACAGACATGATCGCCTTTTTTTACACCTTGTGTTTTTAAGACATTGGCAAATTTGCAGACCTCCCTATGCAAATCCTTATAGGTGATTTTTTTGTCTTGATTGGGATTGTCACCTTCCCAAATAATCGCCACTTGGTCGGCGCGTTCTGCCAAATGCCGATCCAGGCAATTGACACTAACATTGAGCTTGCCACCTTCAAACCAGCGGATGTAAGCCGTCGGATAATCATAATCCATGACCTTGTCCCAAGGTTTCTGCCAATTCAGAAATTTACCCGCCTGATTGTCCCAGAAGGCTTCCGGCTGGTCTATCGATTGTTGGTAAAGTGCTTGGTAGGTTTCGGCGGTGATGTGCGCCCGTGCCGCAATTTGCGGTTTGACATGGTAAATATGGGGGTCTGACATGGCATCTTCCTAAAATATAGACGGTCGTTGTAGGGTGCGCTGTGCATAGCATCTCAAAGTCACCAGTTAATTAAGCCTGTAAAGCTACGCACTGCGTATCCTACAACACTTAAAAACGCCCAGTGTCTTGTAAATGTATCGCTGGTTAATAGCGCGGCACAGAGCTGTCGCAATGTAATGACCAAGCATCAATACCACCTTCCAGATTAGTCACATCGTTAAAACCGACGCTGACTAAAAAATTGGCGGCACGCTTGCTGCGCATACCATGATGGCAAATCACGACTATCGCTTGGCCCGCATCCAGTTCATTGATACGCTGAGGGATTTCATTTAGCGGAATCAATACGCTGTTAGTGATATGGGTATATTTGTATTCGTAATCTTCCCTAACATCGAGCAGAACTAGTGGCTCGCCTTGCTCAAGTTTGGTTTTTAATTCAATCGCGGTAAGGGTTTTGACAGTCATAGGTAATTATCCTTTGTTTATAAATCTTTCCAAGCGTTGCATGGCGACAGCCATTTTATCGATAGTAGTCGTATAGGCAAACCGTAAATGGTGATGGGCATGGTGGCTACCGAAATCTTTACCGGGCGTGATCGCCACCGCTTCTTGCTCGAGAAAATCCAACGCGAATTGGTAACTGTCATTAGTCAAGCGTGAACAATCGGCGTAAATGTAAAAAGCACCTTCAGGTTTGACTGGAACGGTAAAACCCAAACGCAACAACTGCGTGTAGAGAAAATCCCGTCTTGCCTCCAGTTCAGTTCGGCGACCTTCCAATTCCGCCACCGTTTCCGGGTCAAACGCGGCTAAGGCGGCGTATTGGGAAGGGGTGGACGTGGCAATAAATATGTTTTGTGCCAGTTTTTCTGCCGCTTCGACAAGTTCTTCTGGCACGACCAGCCAGCCGATACGCCAGCCAGTCATGCCAAAATATTTCGAAAAGCTATTGATGACAAAAACATCGTCGCTGTATTGCAAGGCAGTGGCGGCGGTTTGCCCGTAAACCAAACCATGATAAATTTCATCGGAAAAAAATAGCCGCCCAAAGCCTTGGTGGTGTTGACTGCATCTTGCAATGCTGCTGGAGGGATCAAGGTTCCGGTGGGATTCGATGGCGACGCAATCAACACGCCTTTGCTGCTATACCGCCAATGCTGTTTTATCTGCGCGGCAGTCAATTGGTAAGCGCTATCGGCATTGACCGCTAGTTTGCGGGGAATCACGCCGTATAAGCTGGCAAAATTGCTGTTGCAGGGATAACAGGGGTCAGCCATCAAAAGTTCTTCGCCCGGATTCAAACTGATGCCTAAGGCCAGCAAAAACGCCCCTGATGCGCCCGGTGTTATAATAATCCGTTCACGAGCAACCACCACACCGTATTGGTTTTGATAATACTGGGCGATTTTCTGACGTAATTCTGGCAATCCGGCGGCGGAAGTGTATTTCACCTCACCGGTTTGCAATAATTTGATGCCAGCAGTGACTATTCTTGATGGCGTCGGGAAATCGGGTTCGCCGATTTCCATGTGGATCACGTCCCGACCTAAAGCTTCCAGTTGTTTTGCCCGATTAAGCAAAGCCATCACATAAAACGAAGAAATGACTTGCATGCGCTGGGCGATTTTTTGGCTCATGTCGGGTTTAAAAAAGCTGTATTTGTTAAAATAGGCGGATAATACCAATAATTCTTGCTAACGGCCTGCTATTCTGCTAAAAATGCGCGGTTTTATTTAATTTGTAGGAGTTAATGGATGGCTACTGGTGCTAACGTGGTTGCGTCGCCTTTTACCTTTAAGCCTTATGTGCCAGCAGAAGGCGAAGAGTACATGAATGAAGCCCAATTGAAACATTTTGAGGGCATTTTAAAAAACTGGAAAGCCGAACTGATGCAAGGCGTAGACCGAACTGTAAACCACATGCAGGATGATGCCGCCAATTTTCCTGACCCAAATGACCGCGCCACCCAAGAATCTGAATTCAGCCTTGAATTACGGACCCGTGACCGCGAACGCCGTTTGATCAAGAAAATTGATGATGCCTTGAAAGAAATTGAATCCGGCGATTATGGCTTTTGTGAGTCTTGCGGCATTGAAATCGGCATCCGCCGCCTCGAAGCAAGACCTACCGCAACCTTGTGTATTGATTGCAAAACTTTGGACGAAATCCGCGAAAAACAAATGGGTTAAGGCGCTTTCGCCACATCGGTTATCGTGCCTAAAAAGCAAACTGTCATTGGCCGGTTTGCACCTTCGCCAACCGGCCCTTTGCATCTAGGTTCTGCATACACCGCGCTTGCCAGTTTCCTACAAGCCCGTTCCCAACAAGGCCGCTGGCATTTGCGGATAGACGACTTGGACACTCCGCGCAACCGCTCCGGTTCGGTTGCTTCCATCCTAAATACCTTGGACAGCCTGGGTTTGCATTGGGATGGCGACATCGCCTATCAAAGCCAACATTTAGGGCTTTATCAGGATAAGCTCGATTATCTCTTACAAAACAACTGGTTATACCGTTGTGACTGTAGCCGGAAAATACTAAGCTCTGAAAATTATTCGGGCTATTGCCGAAACCTTCATGTCTCCCCTGACGTTCCCCATGCCTTACGGATAAAAACCGACACACGGCTGATTATTTTTGATGATTTGCTGCAAGGCCGGATTACTGAACAACTGTCCGAACCGCAGTGTGATTTTATCGTCAAACGTAAAGACCAAGTGATTGCTTACCAATTTGCCGTGGTTGTTGATGACCATCTGCAACAGGTTAACGAAATTGTGCGCGGTTGTGATCTGCTCACGTCCACGCCCAAACAAATCTATTTGCAGCAACTGTTAGGCTATCCCACCCCGCATTACGTGCATGTTCCGGTGATCATTGACCAGCATGGCTACAAACTTAGCAAACAGACCTTGGCGACTGCGGTGGACACCCATAACCCATCAGCAGTTCTCTTTAAATTGTTGGATTTACTGAAACAACAGCCTCCTGTGGACTTGCAGGGGGCTTCTGTCAGTGGATTGTTAGATTGGGGGATTGCCCATTGGATTCCCGAAGCGTTAAAAAATCAACGAACGCGTAGCCTGCCTTAAATGAGCTTTTTCTGCCAGAACATAGCCTTGCCCATCCTAGGATCCAATTCATAACCGTCGAAACCACACGCTTTATAAACCCCTTGGGCAACGGTATTGCCTTCCAAAACTTCCAGCGTCAGTTTGCAACAACCCAACTTGATGGCGATTTCTTCGGCTTTTGCCAGTAACTGCTTGGAAATGCCACGTCCCCTATAGTTTGCGGAGACGATAACATCGTGGATATTCAGTAGCGGTTTACAGGCAAAAGTCGAGAAGCCTTCAAAGCAGATCGCCATGCCAACCGCCGCATTGTCATGCATCGCGATAAACACATGGACGTCTTGGCGTTTTTGTAGCTCGGCAATCAAATTGGCTTTTACGGACGCAGGCAATCCAACCCCGCCACCCATCGGGTCTTGGACGTATTCATCCAAAAGGGAAATGATGGCATCCGCGTGGGTAGGGGAAAACAAATCCGCCAAGACAATAGTCGTCATGATTGGCTCTTTTCGGTTGATGGGGATAAACGCAAAGGAACTGCTGCCTGTCTTACACCAAACCCTACCGGTTTAATAAACGGCACGATTACTCGGCTAAGGCCAAAACCCTCAAGACGCTATCATAATCCGGCTCATTCGCCAGCTCGGCGACCAGTTCGGTATAGATGACCTTGTCGTGCGCATCAATCACCACCACCGCCCGTGCCGTCAATCCCGCCAAGATGCTATCAATCAGGCGCACACCGTAATCATCGGCAAAACTGGAGCGGAAAGTTGATAAGGGGATAACATTTTGTAAACCTTCGCTAGTGCAAAAGCGGCATTGTGCGAATGGCAAATCGGCGGAAACAAGCAGCACCACGGTGTTGGCAATATTGGCAGCTTTTTGGTTGAACATACGGGCAGAAGCGGCGCAAGTGGGTGTATCGAGGCTGGGTACGATATTCAGCAGTTTTCTTTTGCCTGCGTAAGCCGCTAGACCTACGTCTTTTAACTTGCCGTTGACGAGTTTAAAGTCCGGAGCGGGACTGTCGATGGCGGGCAATTCGCCACTGGTGTTGATGGGTTTGCCTTGAAAGGTAATGGTTGTCATAGTGTGGATTTGCCAAATTTAAGAAACTTATATGCAAAAAGGTCATAAAGCATCTTATTCTTCGTAACCTTCCCGTTACCTAAAGCACTTACGATTGTTATCCGTAGTTGTTTTATGGGATTTAAAATTCTTGGATGGGGGGATTATTTTTTACTTTTAACCCGCTTCAACAAGCGTTCTTTACGTTGCACTTGCCAATCGGTGACTTTCTTTTTCTGTCCGCTAAACGGGTTTACTGGCGATTTGAATTCCAAACGTATCGGCGTGCCGGACAATTTGAGTTTCTCGCGGTAATAATTGGTCAAATAGCGTTTATAGGAAATAGGCAAAGCATCGGTTTGGATGCCGTGGATGATAACTATCGGCGGGTTACGCCCACCTTGGTGGGCATATTTTAATTTTATCCGGCGACCATTGACCAACGGTGGCTGATGGGCATCGGTGGCTTCCTTGAGGATGCGCGTTAATACGGGTGTTGACATATTGATCATTGCCGAATCGTACAATGAGTTGACGACATCGAACAATTTGCCGACACCGCTGCCGTGCAACGCGGAAATCGGATGTTTTTCGGCAAATTCCATAAAGTTTAATTTAACTTCTAATTGCCGCTTAATAGTGTCTTTTTGATGTGAATCCAAGCCATCCCATTTGTTCAAGCCAATAATCATCGCCCGTCCTGCTTCGATGATTAAGCCTAGCAAATGTGCGTCTTGGTCGGTCACGCCTTCACTGGCATCAATCAGATAAATTACGACATGGGCTTTTTCAATGGCTTGCAGGGACTTGATGACACTAAATTTTTCGATGGTTTCGGCAATTTTTGAGCGTCGGCGCATACCGGCGGTGTCTATCAAGGTAAATTGTTTGCCATTGCGCTCAAAAGGAATATAAATACTGTCGCGGGTGGTACCAGGCTGGTCATAGACGATCACCCGCTCTTCGCCGAGCAGACGGTTGACTAGCGTCGATTTGCCGACATTAGGCCGTCCGACGATGGCGATGCCCACGCCTTTTCGTTCACCTTCATCGTCCACCAAATCCGCGGCAGCGGGCAGTAATTTATTAACCCGCTCCAACAATTCAGGAACACCACGACCATGCGAGGCGGCTATTGGCGAGGGTTCACCCAAAGCCAGCGAGTAAAAATCATTAGCGGCCATAGTGGCATCCATACCATCCACTTTATTAGTCACTAAAATGATGGGCTTCGCCATTTTCCGTAAGCTTTCGGCAATGACTTTATCTGATGCACTAAGCCCTTCGCGGGCATCCACCATGAACAAGACAATATCGGCTTCTTCCAGCGCGACTTGCACTTGTTTTCTGGAAAAGGTTTCTATGCCTTCAGCGTCATCGGCGATACCGCCCGTGTCAACCACTAGACAAGGACGGATGCCATGTTTGACACGACCATATTGCCGGTCACGGGTCAAGCCAGGAAAATCGGCAACCAAGGCTTCACGGCTACGCGTCAGATAATTGAACAGGGTGGATTTGCCGACATTAGGCCGTCCTACCAAAGCAATGACTGGTAACATGATTATTGGACAGTCAATGCGGCAAGCGTGCCGTCTTTTGCATAAACATAAACGGTGTTGTCTACAACCACGGGTTTCGCTTCGATGGGGCTATCGGAAATTTGCACTCGCGCCAATTGATGACCGTCGAGAGTGCTCAACCAATGCACATAGCCTTCAAAATCACCTACCACGACATAACGGTCATAAACTGCAGGGGCTGATGTCCGACGCTGATGCAAGTCTTTTTGCCGCCATAATGACGAGCCGCTACGCAAATCCAACTGCCAAATTTCGCTTTCGGTGTCAGACAGATATAAATACCGCCAATCGTTGCTCAAGCCCGTGTATGACGATACGTTTTCATTGCGCCAGACCACTTCGCCATCGACTTCTGATATGGCACTGACACCACCATGATAAGCGGCAATATAGACCGTACCCGCAGCTTCCAAGGGATCGGTGTCAAGATCAACTAACCTTTCCACTTCGGAACGGCCTTTCGGTACGGCAATACTGCTTTCCCAGATAAATTTGCCGTCTTTTAATTGCAAAGCCATCAGTTTGCCATTGTCATAACCGCTGATGACTTTGTCGTCGATGATGACAGGAGTTGCTGAACCACGGATGCTCAGCGCGGGGACATTGACTTCATAACTCCACAATTTGGCTCCGGAACTTTCGTTAATCGCAATGACTTTGCCATCAGCGGTGTGCACCACCACGACACCATTAGCAATGGCCGGAACGGCCAGCACCTCACTAGAGACTTTGACTTTCCATAGTTGCTTACCGCTGTCGGCACTTAAAGCCACCACTTCCGCATCGCTGGTACCCAGTATTGCCGTGTTCCTGCCAACTCCGGGACCTGCGGAGAACGGCAACCCGGTTTTTTCTTCCCAGATTTCGTTGCCACTAACCAAGTCCCTGGCTTGGACAAGGCCATTGCGGTCTGCCGCTATAACCCTCGCACTTCCGATGGCCGGCACCAGTTTCAGCATTTGTTCGTCCGCACCATCCCCGACCGATGCTTTCCAACGCACGTCGATTTTGATTTCAGGCGTGTATTCAATCAAGGCATTAGGTGGGTCGGCATTGTCTTCGCCGCCACCAAAATAATCGCTGATGCCGGAAAAGGATTCGCCAACGGTATCCCACGCGGCACAACCCGCCAAACTCAAACATAACAATAGCAGCGTAATTAAGCGCATTATTTTTTAGTTTCTATTTTTTCTGGGGGAGTCAAATCATCAAGCTTCATTTGCAATAAAGGCGATTGCTGGCCATTACGCAACGCATTTTGATACGAGGTACGTGCTTGATCTACACGGTCCAAGGCCACATACAAATCACCGGTCAATTCGTCATACTGCCCCGAAAAACTGGCTGATGTGGCGGGGTCAATGTCGTTGATCAATTTCAAACCTTGTTCATATTCCTTGTTTGCCATCAGCAAGCGCACCAATCTGATCTTGGCAATATTTGCCAATTCTTTATTCGATGCCTTTGCCACTTTTTCAAGAATTTGCTTAGCAGCCGCCAAATCGCCTTGTTCTGCCTTAACTTTAGCCGCCATCAGTTCACTGAACAAGACGTAGTCACTGCCTTTAAATTGGCTTTCCATTTGTTCTGCCAATTTAATGACCGATTCCTTTTGATCTGACGCTTGTGCTTTCAGTAATTGGGCATATAAACCCGCGGCTTGTTCAGCTTGTCCGCGTTGATAATCCTGCCAGTAATTCCAACCTAAAATTACGGCAATGCCTAGACCTACACCAATCAAGGTTGCTTGCCCGTTTTCCTTCCACCAGGCTTTAAGGGCGGCAACTTGTTCTTCTTCTGTTTCGTAAATTTCCACGCGATTTCTCTTGTTCGTTTATTAACTCGTTATCACTATAGATTATGTGCGGCTTGCCAGATAATGTTGGAAAAACTCAATCGCAAGACTATTGGACAAGGTTTGTTGGCCTTGCTCGTCCCTTAAGGATTTGATGCTGACCTCTCCTTTTTCGGCTTCGTCATCGCCAATAATAACGGCATAATCAGCGCCACTTTTGTCCGCTTTTTTAAACTGGCTTTTAAAACTGCCGCTGTCGATATTGACTTGTATTTTCAAAGCCGGAACCGCATTCCTCAAGGCTTCGGCAAACCGCAAACCTGCCCGTTCAGCTTGTGTACCGACACGCACCAAATAGACATCCACCGATTTGGCAAGCACGATGTTGTCCAAGGTTTCCATCAAAGCCAACAAGCGCTCCATGCCCATTGCAAATCCGACGGCAAAGTTGGGTTTGCCGCCTAGTTGTTCAATCAGGCTGTCATAGCGGCCACCAGCACAAACCGTGCCTTGTGAGCCTAGCTCGTCAGTAACCCATTCAAATACGGTTTTGCCGTAATAATCCAGACCACGCACCAAACGCGTATTGATTTCGTAAGGGACTGCCAAATCATCCAAGACTGAAGTCATGGCTTGAAAATGCTGGCGGCTGTCGCCACCTAAGAACGCCATCAATTCTGGTGCCTTGGCGACCACGTCTTGCATCGCCGGGTTTTTGGTGTCAAGGATACGCAACGGGTTGGTGTGCAAACGGCGTTGGCTGTCTTCGTCCAGCGTATCTAAATGTTGCTGGAAATATGCCACCAGTTCTTCACGATAGGCTTTGCGTTCTTCTATGGTTCCTAACGAATTCAATTGCAAACGCACTTTATCGCGGATACCTAAACGTTTCCAAAGGCGATCCATCAGTAAAATCAATTCGGCATCTATATCCGAACCCGCCATGCCGTAGGTTTCCACGCCGAGTTGGATGAACTGGCGGTAACGGCCTTTTTGAGGGCGTTCATGACGGTACATCGGGCCGTAATACCATAGCCTATGCACTTGCCCGTTTAATAAGCTATGTTCCAGGCAAGCCCGAAGACAACCTGCCGTACCTTCGGGTCGCAAGGTTAGCGAATCGCCGTTGCGGTCATCGAACGTGTACATTTCTTTTTCGACTATATCAGTGACTTCACCGATGGAGCGTTTGAACAACTCGGTTTTTTCAACTATCGGCAAACGAATTTCGCTATAGCCATAGGCCGCCATGACCTCCCTGATTATGGTTTCCGCGTATTGCCACAGTGGAGTTTGTTCAGGAAGCACGTCGTGCATCCCGCGTATTGCTTGTATTGTGTTTGCCATGCTAATTAAGGTTGCTTGGTTACTACCGCACGTTTATTGGACAGATTCGGCTTTTTTTGCTTCATTGGAAAGTGGGAAGTTTTCCAGCAACAGATTTTTATATTCCTGCGCCAAGCCATTATTGCCTAAAGCGCGTTCAGTCTGCATCCCATACCACAAGGATTCGGAAGTATGTTGGGCGGCCTCTAAATAGCGTTGTAAAAAAGCTTTGGCAGGCCAATATTCACGGTTTTGATAACTGATTTTCTGCATTTCCAACAACGCCGGGGCATAAGTCGCGTTCATCATCAATGCCTGTTTAAAATACGCCTTGGCACGGGATTTTTGACCTTCTTTTACTTGGCATAGGCCAGCATTGGTCAACGCCATCCATGGCCGCTCATTCAGCAGATTGGCAATGGCCTTAGTCAACAACTCCATGCCTTGCTTGACATCATTGTGTTCACAAAGAAAACGTCCATAATTGTTAAGCACTCCCAAATCTTCGGGAGCCAGTTTCATAGAGGTTTCATACTGCGCTTTGGCTTCAGGTATTTTTTCAATTTTTTCGAACAAAAACGCCAAGGCATTATGCACTTGGACATTGTTTGGATCATTGTGCAAAGCCTTTTCCAAATTTTCTTTGGCGATTTCCAAGCGGTTCATGTTCATATAACGCACACCCAATTGCAAATAGGTGTCGGTTTTTTCTTTCTTTTCTTCTGTGGTCGCGCAAGCCGCCACAACCAAAACAGCACATAGCACAACAGGGATCTTACGTATTTTTGCCATATCAGACCACACTTTCAACACCTGCTAGTTTGAGCTTAAGATGACGGCGGCTTTTGTCCTTAACTTGTCCAACCAGTTGCCCACAGGCGGCATCAATATCTTCGCCACGGGTTTTGCGGACAGTCGTGACTATCCCCGCATCATTCAACAAGGTTTTAAACTGGTGAATCCGGTTATTGCTGGAACAACGATAAGACGAGTTCGGAAACGGGTTAAACGGGATCAAATTGATTTTTGCCGGTACTGTTTTTAACAGCTCTACCAAACCATTGGCATCAGCGATGGAATCATTTATGCCATCCAGCATGACATATTCAAAAGTTACCGTGCGGCGCGGTGCCAATTTGGCATTTTCGCGGCAAGCTTCCATTAATTGCTTGAGAGGATACTTTTTATTGATCGGCACCAGTTCATCACGCAATTCATCGGTAACGGCATGAAGGGAAACCGCCAAACTAACATCACACACTTCAGTCAAGCGGTACATTGCAGGTACTACGCCGGAGGTGCTGATAGTGACACGGCGTTTGGAAAGCCCATAAGCAAAATCATCCATCATCAAATTCATGGATGCGACGACATTGTCGAAATTCAACAGCGGCTCACCCATGCCCATCATCACGACATTGGTGACCCTGGCCTCTTTGCCCAGACGGTTTTGGGCAACGTAAACCTGGCCAATAATTTCTGACGTGTTTAAGTTACGGTTGAAACCTTGTTGGGCAGTCGAGCAAAACGTACACGCTAAAGCACAACCAATTTGCGACGAAACGCATAAAGTACCGCGGCCTTCTTCAGGAATAAATACCGTTTCAACCCGATTGCCGCAATGCGTTTGCAACAACCATTTGTACACGCCGTCACTGGCATGTTGTTCTACGACAATTTCAGGAGTTTCTATGCAACAGTTTTCGGTCAAAAAACTGCGTAAAGGCTTGCTTAGATTGGTCATCAGATCAAAGTCAGTGACTCCTTCCTGATAAATCCATTTCAGCAATTGTGTCGCACGAAATGGTTTTTCGCCTAAACCGACAAAATAAACCGCAAGGCCTCTTCTGTCGAAATCAAGCAAATTGGTTTTTTTAAGCTTAACGGGTTCTGGCACAGAGTTCATCAGCTGAGAAGAAATAAGCTATCTCGCGCTCTGCAGTTGCCAATGCGTCTGAGCCGTGGACGGCATTTTCATCAATACTGTTGGCAAAGTCAGCGCGGATAGTGCCTGGAGCGGCATCTTTAGGATTGGTTGCGCCCATGATTTCACGGTGTTTGAGGACGGCATTTTCGCCTTCCAACACTTGCATGATAACCGGGCCGGAAATCATGAAAGCGACTAAGTCATTGAAAAAACCACGCTCGCTGTGTTCAGCGTAAAAGCCTTCTGCTTGTTCTTTAGTCAAATGCAGCATTTTGGCGGCAACAATTTTCAAATCATTTTTTTCAAAACGGCTATAAATTTCGCCGATGATGTTTTTTGCCACTGCGTCTGGTTTGATGATTGAGAAGGTACGTTCAATTGCCATTGTTTAAAAAACTCCAAAGTATTAAGAAAAAGTGATTGCCAATTATAGCCGAATAAGATGACAGATGTTGTTAATCGTGCATTACGAGGGTTTTGCCACTAAAGGGATTGGATGTCCACGAAATACACGAAACGCACGAAAACCAAGTGCGTAGACAGCGTTTTTTTGGGCTGCGGACATCTTATCCACCACTTTTTGGCTTATCATACGCGGCAGCCAAAAAGCCAAGCACCGCTTTTTTTAGTGCGTTTCGTGTATTTCGAGGATAAAAAACCTCAAAAACTTAGCGGTTTTCGTGGGATTAAACGCCTAGCGCTTAGGGCAAATTATCCAAATGCTCTGATTTGGCGGCAGGGATCAAATCTTGTGGGCTGACCCCCAAAATCAAGGCCATCGGACTGGCGATAAAAATCGACGAATACGTGCCGAAAAACACGCCAAACAACAACACCACAGAAAAACCGTGGATAACTTCGCCACCTAAGAAAAACAACGACACCAACACTAGTATCACCGTCAATGAAGTCATAATGGTACGGCTCAAGGTCACGTTCACGGAAATGTTCATCATTTCTTCGGTAGTTTTGTTCCTTAACAGGATGAAGTTTTCGCGGATGCGGTCATAGACCACGATGGTGTCGTTTAGTGAATAGCCAATCAGTGCCAACACTGCTGCCAATACCGTCAGGTCAAATTCCATGCCCAGCAAGGAGAACATGCCCAGCGTGACGATAACGTCATGCAAGGTCGCGATGATCGCACCCAAGGAGAATTTCCATTCAAACCGCCACGCGACATAAATCAAAATCCCGATGGTGGAATAGAGCAAGGCCAAAAAGCCATCTTGCGCAAGGTCATCGCCGACTTGCGGGCCGACAAATTCCACACGCCGCAGGCTGGCGGGTTCGGCAGTATGCTTGTTGATCGCATCCAGAACTTTAGTACTTAAGTCAGCACTACTGACGCCTTCTTGCAATTTCAAGCGTATCAACACATCCTTCGCCGTGCCGAAATTTTGTACCGTCGCATCGGGAAAGCCGGACTCGTCCAGCGTGGTGCGTAACACGGTCAAGTCCGCCGGTTTTTGGTAACCGATTTCAATCAGCGTACCACCGGTAAAATCAATACCCATCTGCAAGCCCTGCACGGATAGCGTGACAATGGAGATGAGCGACAACAAACCGGAAAAGATCAGGGCTATGTTGCGGTTGCCTATAAAGTTAATATTGGTTGTTTTCATTGCTTTAAAAATAATGCCCATTAATAAGAAAATGTGTGGCGATACTGCCGATATAACCCAAAATGATCACCGGCGTCCATTTAAGATGGCTAACGAATGTATAAACGCCTTTAGTTTGTCCCATCAAGCCGACACCAGCGGCAGAACCGACTGACAACATGCTGCCTCCGACCCCGGCAGTCAAGGTGACCAACAACCACTGGCCCTGGGAAATATCCGGTGCCATTGTCAATACCGCCAACATAATCGTACCGTTATCAACAAAAGCTGAAGCAATTCCAACCAAAATATTAGCTATCGTTGGATTCATTTCCCCATATAAATGTTGTGACGCGACACCCAAATAACCGATAAAGCTCAAGCCCCCAACAGCCACCATTACGCCGTAAAAAAACAAGAGGGTGTCCCATTCCAGATTGGCAACCTTATTAAAAACGTCAAACGGCTGGTCTGGATTGATTTTTTTCTTGGCCAAGAAGTCTGGGTTATTCATGTACTTCATCGGTGCAAAGTAATCGATTTTATTTGCCACCGCATCACCATTAGTTTTTCCGTTCGTTACAGCCAATTTATAAGTTGGTGTTTTTTGCATGTAATAACTAAAAAATTTCAGGTATGTCAAGCCCAGCATCATTCCCGCCGCAGGTGGCAATCCCAGAAAATTTTCGAAGCAAGTCGCAGTACTTACAGTAAGCCCAAATAACATGATGATGACAACCCCTCCTCTTTTCATCGGTTTCGATTCTTTAACCGGCGCCGGTTTTTCTTTAGGGATAAAAAAGTTCATGATTCCAGCGGGAACTACCAAATTGACTATCGCAGGAATCAATAAAGAAAAGAAATCACTGAATGGGACAACACCTTTTTGCCAAACCAAAAGCGTAGTGATATCGCCAAAGGGGCTGAAAGACCCACCCGCATTTGATGCAACAACAATATTTACGCAAGATAAGGTAACAAAGCGAGGGCTGTTTTTACCCATTGCCAAAATCACCGACCCCATTAACAGCGCAGTGGTTAGATTATTACAAACTGATGAAATGAAAAAAGCCTGGAAACCGGTGATCCAGAACAACTGACGATAGCTAAAATTCTTGCTCAATAACCAAACTCGCAAGCGTTCAAATACGCCACGGTCTTCCATAGCGTTGAGATACGTCATTGATACCAAAATAAACAGGAACAATTCAGCATAAGCTTCCAAGCTAACGCGAAATGCCAAGCCCGCTTGCTCTTCCATTCCGCCGTTAACGTAAACGGCGGCGATAAAAACCCATATCAAGCTGGCGGCAAACACCATAGGTTTGGATTTGCGTAAATTCGTAAGTTCCTCGGTCATCGCAAGAAGATAAGCTATGGCAAATAAAGTCAACGCCAAATAGCCTACCCAATGTTCCGTTAGATCGAGTGGCTTACCCACTATTCCTTCGGCTGCCCAAGAAACCGAAGGCAGGGCGATACAAAAAGACATGAACAGAAAAGTCGAAGCAAAACGTATGACCATACAAATTCTCTAAACTCAGATGACGGATTACAAACCACATTCTGGCGTACAACAGGTATCCACCTGCACCTTAATCGCCAACACACCTATCAGTTTGGGGCGGCTATTGATGATTGACGCCTCTTACCATCATTTATACGCTTTATCAGGCTTGTCAATAATGAGTCTATATCGACAGCTTCTCAACCCTACGGTCACCGTAAATCCAATTGATGACCATCCGCGTGCCTGTAATTGCCGTGAACATGGAAGATAAAATGCCGATGATTAACGTCACGGCAAACCCTTTGACCGAACCGGTACCAAATGCAAACAACACCACGGCAACCACGAGGTTGGTGACGTGGGAGTCCAAAATGGTCGCAAAGGCTTTTTCGTAACCGATAAAAATACTCGCGGCTGGCGAATTGCCGTTCCTGATTTCTTCCTTGACCCGTTCAAATATCAACACATTGGCATCGACCGACATACCTACGGTCAGGATGATCCCGGCAATGCCCGGCAAAGTCAGGGTAGCTTGCAACATGGACAAAATGGCGACAACGATGACCACGTTAAATGCCAACGCGAAGTTGGCGATCAAGCCAAATAAACGGTAATACACCGCCATGAACAACACAACCAAAACAAAGCCGACCACAAACGACAAAAAGCCTTTGTCGATATTATCCTGGCCTAAACTAGGGCCGACGGTGCGCTCTTCGACAATATCCACCGGCGCCGCCAACGCACCAGCCCTTAACAATAGTGATAAATTGCGGGCTTCTTGCGGGCTATCCAAGCCCGTTGTTTGGAAACGTTTGCTAAACACGCCTTGGATAGTCGCGACACTGATGACTTTTTCGACCTTTTCTTTATGGCGGACTTTTTCACCATTAATGATTTTAGTCTCGACTTTGTATTCGATAAACACCACCGCCATCGGCTTGCCGACATTGGCTTGGGTCAGTTTGCCCATTTTTGCCGCACCGACGCCGTTTAAGGAAATGAACACTGCCGCACGTCCATCCTGATCCATGCCAGAAGAGGCATCGACAATTTGGTCGCCAGTGACAATAATTTGGCGGTTCAACAAAATCGGCTGGCCGTTTTTATCATAATATAAACGGCTACCGACAGGAGGATGGCCTTCCACGGCTTTTTGCACATCATGTTCAACATCAACCAGACGGTATTCCAAGGTCGCCGTCGTACCCAAAATTTCTTTGGCGCGGGTGGTGTCCTGAACACCAGGCAATTGCACCATGATGCGGTTTTCGCCTTGCTGTTGGATAACCGGTTCGGCAACCCCCAATTCATTGACGCGGTTACGCAGCGTAGTCATGTTTTGGGCGACGGCATTTTTGCGGGTTTCTTTCAGTTCCCGTTCGGTGATTTTCACCCAAACTTCGTCCTTAGCTTCCGGCTCACTCACTTCTAGCGAATGAAAATCTTTGTCCAATAAGGCTAATAATTTAGGTTTCTCATCAGCCATTTTCAACTTGATCTTGATGAACCCATTATCTTTGGCAACCGATTGGTAACGTAGGTTCGCGCCCCGTAATGCCAAGCGCAAATCGTCGTTATAACGCTCTTCCGATTGTTTCGCCGCCGCATCCATATCAACTTCAAGCAAAAAATGCACACCGCCCCTTAAATCCAGACCCAAATACATGGCATCTGCGCCCAATGCGCGCAACCAGCTAGGTGTGGTAGGGGCCAAGTTTAACGCCACCGTGTAATTACTGCCCATTTTGTCGCGGAGCAGATCGGCAACCTTAAGTTGGTCATCGGTATTGCTGAAACGTGCCAAGACATGGCCGTTGGTAAATTCAAAAGCCTTTAATGGCGCATTTGAAGCTTTGATTAGATTTTCAATTTCGCTCGCTTTATTTTGTTCTAGCGCTGTGGGGCGATTTGATGACACCTGCACTGAAGGGTCTTCACCATATAAATTTGGTAATGCGTAAATAATTGCGACCAGAAAAGTCAGCAGAATTAAGACGTTTTTCCAAAGTGGGTAATAGTTTTGCATTATGTTCTTCCAATCATTGAACCGCGCCGGAAGTCGTCGTCGGCGGTGTTGCCGTTAAGCAAGCGATTATTCTTTTGTTACAGATATTTTTTTGGTGACCGCTTTGTACGTGCCTTTGGGCATCATGTTTTCTACGCTTTGACGTTGCACTTGGATAAAGGTATTGTCGCAAATTTCGATTTTGACAAAATTATCATCCAGATCAACCACTTTTCCTAAAATTCCACCAGACGTTACAATTTCAGTGCCTTTTTTTAAAGTGGCCATCATTTCTTTCTTTTCTTTAGTGCGTTTGGCTTGGGGGCGCAAAAATAAAAAGTAAAAAAACAACAGGATACCCAGCGGGAACAACATCCCTTCTATGCCCGGTTGTTGGGCGGCAGGTGCGGCTTCAGCCAGTGCGTCAGAAATAAAAAAGCTCATGATTGTCCTTGATAAATTAATCGTTAAATAAAAATTTTGCCATTATGCCATAGACGGCACACGTTTTCCTTTTAGTTGGCTAATCCTAAGGCAGCGAGCATTAGTTTTGGTAAGCCATCCTTCTTGAAAATACATTCTGCATTAAAGCATTCAAGCCATTTAATTATTGCGATTTAAACGCCCTAATTAGGCGTCAACAGTTTTTCTACACGGTGTAAATCTTCTAACGTGTCGACACCAGCAGGTGGTGTTTGAGCGACAATTTGCACCCGCACCGCTTCGCCTTGCCACATTATCCTAAGCTGTTCCAGTGATTCCACGGATTCCAACACTGAGGCCGGCCACTGGCAATAGCGTTGTAAAAAGGCAACCCGGTAGGCATACATACCGATATGGCGCAGGTAGGGCATTTTTCCTGATAGCGTGCCGCCCGTAGCAGAAAAATTGCCGCGTTCCCATGGAATCGGCGCACGGCTAAAATACATGGCATAGCCGTGTTGATTAAGCACAACTTTGACGGCATTGGGATTGAAGATTTCTTCGGGATCTAGAATCTCGGCGGCTAGCGTGGCGATTCCGGCTTGTTGTTGTTCGGCGAGGGCGTTAGCAACATCGCAGAGGTAATGGGGGGGAATCAGCGGCTCGTCACCTTGCAAATTGACGATGATCGTATCCTCCGTCCAGCCGCATTGCTGAGCGACTTCAGCAATACGTTCCGTACCGCTTTGATGGTCGGTGCGGGTCATCACGGCAGTAAATCCATAATCCTGCACGGTATTCAAAATCCGCTCGTCATCGGTAGCGACGACAATCTCTTCCGCACCCGCTTCTTTGGCGCGGTTACAAACATGGGCGATCATCGGCAGGCCTGCTATGCCCAGCAAGGGTTTGCCAGGCAAACGGGTGGAGGCGTAACGGGCAGGGATAACGACTTTAAACGGCTGGCTCATTGGTATAAAGCTTCAGTTTCTTCATGGCTCAAGGTACGCGCTTCATCTTCAAGCATAACCGGAATATCATCACGGATTGGGAAAGCCAAACGGTCGGCGCGGCAAATCAATTCTTGCTGTTCCTTTTTATAACGCAATGGACTTTTACAAATCGGGCAAGCGAGAATATCTAATAATTTTTTATCTATCATAAGTTTTACTCTGGATTAAGTTTGTTTGCTCTGGATTAAGTTTAAAAGTTGCACGGCAAAATCAGCATCAGGCACAGCCTGCACGGGAACAAACCAATGCTGTGAACTGGCAAATGCCGTGCATTTTACCGCGTCTTTTTCGGTCATAAACACGGGATATTGGTCGGCGAAAACAATATCGCTTTGTTGGTAAAAATAATGGTCGGGGAAAGGGTGGTTTTTGCACGCCAAACCGGCGGCGGCAAGTTGCTTGAAAAATCGTTCGGGGTTGCCTATGCCGGCAATAACATGGCAGGGGTTACCTGCAAAATCGGACAATGGTTTGCTTATGGCTGTGGCCAGATTGACGGCTAGGTCACCTTGCAGATGCATGGCAAATTCATTTTCTTCTTGTTTTTCGCCATTGACGATGACGAAATCGACGCTTTGCAGACGATGGATAGGCTCGCGCAAAGGTCCGGCGGGCAGGCAATAGCCATTACCAAAACGCCGCTCCCCATCGACAACGGCAATTTCAAGCGTCCGGCCTAGTGCGTAATGTTGCAGGCCGTCATCGGACAAAATGATGTTGCAGTTATTATGTGCAAGCAAATACTGGGCGGCGGCGACTCGATTTTGGGCAATCACCAAGGGGCAAGCAGTATGTTTGACGATCAATAAGGCCTCATCACCCACTTCGTTTACAGGGCTGTCAGGCTGAACCGCCTGGGGTAGTTGCGATTGCCCGCCATACCCTCGGCTGACAATGCCCGGACGAAAACCCGCCGTTTTCAGCATTTGCGCCAACCAGATAACCAGCGGTGTTTTACCCGTCCCGCCCACGGTGATGTTACCAACAACGATGACCGGAACGGGCAGTTTATGGATTTTTAACACGCCAATCCGGTACAACCAAGCGCGGAAACGAACCAGGTCGCTGAACAAAAAACCCAAAGGCATCAACCAAGTGCCGATAAATTGGTCTTTGTACCAGATTGTTTCGATATAGCGGACCAGTCTTTTTTTCATGGTGCGGACTTGGTTTCGGTGGCGAAGCTGATATGGCTAAATCCGGCGGCACTGGCGGCTTCCAACGCGGTTACGACCGCTTGGTGGGGAGTTTTGCCATCGGCATTAATGACAAAAGGCGCAGGGCTAGCTTGGTTATTGCGTTTACGTAAAGCTTGCAGCAAGGTTTCCCGTTTTTGGTTAAGTAATTCATGCGCCATACCATCATTATCATCCAGATAATAAACGCCCCTCGCATCAATAGTCAGTTTGACGGTATCAATAGCCGGCTCCGATTCTGTGCCATTTGCTTCGGGTAACTTGATCTTAACTTGCGTTTGCTTGTTAAATGTGGTGCTGACCATAAAAAAGAACAGCAGCAGCAACACCACATCCACCATCGACGTGACCGAAATGTCTTGTATAAGGCGTTTTTTACGTTGGAATTTCATAATGCTGGCTCACGGTCACCGTGCAGGATGTCGATCAATTTAAGGGCTTCCGCTTCCATATTGACAACATATTCATCAACCAACCGTTCAAAATACCGATGGAAAATCAGGCTAGGGATCGCGACGGTCAAACCTGTCGCGGTAGTGATCAAGGCCACAGAAATCCCGCTTGCCAGTATGGTAGGATCACCGATCCCTTGCTCGACTATCGCCGAAAATGCCTGGATCATCCCCACTACCGTACCCAGCAAGCCTAACAACGGGGAGATGGAGGCGATGGTCCCCAACGTGTTCAAAAACCGCTCCAGCTCATGCACCACTTGCCGGCCCGCTTCTTCGACACATTCTTTCATGACATCACGGCCATGATGGCTATTAGCCAAACCTGCAGCGAGAATAAAACCCAATGAAGAGCTATTTTTTAAGCGACGTAGGATAGTGTCATCCAGTTTATTATCGCGGGCAATGCGCCAAACTTGCGATACGAGTTCTGGCGGCAACACTTTGTTTTTTTGTAACGACCAGAAGCGCTCGGCAATGATCGCCATCGCCATGATGGAGCATAAAATGAGTGGCAGCATCAACCAGCCACCGCTTTTTATAATTTCAAACACAAGATTTCCAGTGGAGGTGAGTTAAAGTAAAAAAGGATGCCACGAGCTTATCACCGCAGATACTGTTGATTTTTGCCCATCAACGCAATGCCTCCCATTCATTTTGGCAACAAACTTTTTGGGTGTGCCATACACGCCACACTGCCCAGCAATATTGCAAACAAATCCCAAGGATCAATGGGTTGCACCAGCTGCCCATGCCCTGTTATTAACAAGCTTCCTGATTAGCAAGATGCTTCAGCTAAGCTGTCATATCGGCATACCTTCGGGGGCACAAGTGGATTGCCGATATCCAGTTCACAGGGATGTGATGTTGTATTGCCATCCGTGGCTTCTGGATTCACTTCGTACTTTACAAGTCGCTAACGCGGTCTAACAGCTCTGGCAATCCCTGCCGGAATAACGATTTTGGGGTTGGCTGAATCATCTTGCTAATCAGGACAAGCTTTTACCCACTTTTTCCAATTTTAGCAAAACAACGCACCAGTTTTGATATTTGGCTATTGAAACGCTTTGCATGGTGTTGCTCACCCCCATTAATTGTTACCCATTAATCAGGCACGGTTCGACTAAGCCGATTCACCACCCGGCAACCAATCTTGGTCCAGAATATTCTCGAATGCCCAAGGGCAGGTTTCTGGAAAATCTTCGATACCCGTTTCCTTGATGGCGAGAATAACGGCATCAGCCCAAACCGCATCTTGCCATTCAGGATTAGCCAATTTTGATTTTAGGCTGGATACTTGTTTGAGATGGAAGGCAAGGGATTTGCGTTGTTTTTAAATTGTCCGCTCCCAACTAACGCCGCGACGTCCGGCTTGAAATTGCCATTTCAATACATGCGCTATCAGCACCGCCATTCGGCTTGCCAGTTCACGTTGCTCACTTTTGCCCACGTCTTCGATTTCCTCAGCGACATGTTCAATATCCAGCAAATCAAATTTTTTATTACGAACTAGCCACGCTTGCTCGTTTGCCCAAGCGGCAATATCGGTTTCGTTAGTGGTTGTGGTCATAATGGCTTCAAATGTGTTTGTGGTTTCATGCTGGAGCATTGTCGCCACCGCATTGTTTTAGGTAGTTATCACTTAAATTACGACGCCGAAATGCTTTATTCTCCATAGGCGTAACTGCTGCCACACCACGATTACCATCCATCTAAGACAATTTATACGTGTTTGTGAGTGGCTATCTTACCATCATCCCTGCCTATCCAAAGATAAGCAATCAGAAATGCCAACGCACAGAAAAATGCAGCGGCGGTGTAAATGCCGGTAGCACCGATTACGTCAAAATAATAACCGCTGGCATAGCTACCGACCATGCCACCTAATCCGGCACTAAAACTGTTATACAAAGCCTGGCCTTTACCTTGATGGTGGCTGCCGAAGTAACGATGGACCAAATGTATGGAGGCGATATGCGCACCGCCAAAAGTCATCGCATGCAATAACTGCGCAGCCAGCAACCAAAAACTTGAATCGGCAAGATTGGCAATCAGCAGCCAACGCACTATCGCCAGACTAATACTGGTCAGCAATAAGGCGCGCAGGGAACAACGCGCCAATATGCGGCGCATGAAAATAAACAGGACAATTTCTGCAACCACACCTAAAGCCCAAAGACCGCCAATTATTGTTGATGAATAATCATGTTCTTTCAAGACGATGGAATAAAACACATAGTAAGGCGAATGTGCGGTTTGCAACAACATGCAAACAACAAAAAAAGCAATGACTTCGGGTTTTTTCAGGATACACCAAAGCCGTAGAGCTTGATTGTCTTGGCTAATCGAACGCGCTTCAGGCACGATTAATGCTGAGATACCAATGCCACTCAAAAGAGTGATCATGATCGCTGGCAATATCGTTAACGGTTGCCAGTCTATTAATGCACCGACGCCGAGTACAGCGGCAATAAACCCTATCGAACCCCAGAGCCGGATTTGGCTGTAACGGTGCGCTTCGTGTTGCAGATGCGCTAATGTTGCTGCTTCAAATTGTGGCAAAGCGGAACTCCAGAAGAAACTGAACACCAGCGTCGCGAATACATATTCTTGGTAATTTTGGGCGTATAAAAAGCCGCAAAATCCCAGAGTTGCTAAAAATGACGCCAAGCGGACTAGCGGCAAGCTCTTACCGGTATGGTCAGCTATCCAACCCAGACAATTTGGTGCGACTATCTTACAGCCCACCAGCAATGCCGAAAGTTCGCCAATCTGTACCGTATCGAAGCCAATCTGTTTAAGATACAAGCCCCAGTAGGGGATAAATGCACCTAATGCGGCAAAATAAAACCAGTAAAAACTTGAGAGCCGCCAATACGGTAGGTTCATAAGGATTACTTCCAAAACCTCCCAATTAGCCAAACCGCTCTATCATCTTCTCCACTTGTTCGGCAAACTCTTCCAAATTTCCCCTCTTGACGGTTTCAACCGGAATCACCAGCGCAGTAGTCAAACTAAGATAAAAGTACACATAAGCTTTGCCATATTCGACCCTAAGCAATTCTTCCCAAGCCATTTTATTTTTGCCGCTAGGGGATTTTTCCAAGAGATATTTAGGATTGGCGGGGTCGATAGTCAACGTATACATGCCAAACATATTGGCTTTTTCACTTTCCGAGTAATTTTTTAAAATCTGCCGATGGAAATCCAGCCTCATGATTTTTGGCGACAGCACAGCCCACAACAAAGCAATCACCAATACATAAGCCGTTGCTTGCACATCGTGGTAGTAAAAATAATAAAAAAAGCCAATCAAAAAAATCATGCCTGGCACGATGATCCGGTTCTTTTTAATATTGTGTTGAATATCATCATTGCTAGCGAACTGCAATTCGTTAAAGTGGATCAGGTCGCGTTCGCGAAATTCGTATTCGATTTCAAACATATTGTTATTTTTAATTTAGTTGTTATTTTTCTGATTGGCATTAAGGAATGCTGATTAGTGCATTTTTATTTTGATATAAACGCTACGTCTAAAGGCGTTGGAAAGCGTCAGCATGGCGGTTCGGAAATAACCATGTATGGCAATCTGGTGCATTTTATATAAGGATATGTATACGATTTTTGCAATAAGGCCACCAATACTGACCGTGCCCATTAAATTGCCCATTAAATTGCCGACTGTCGTGTAATTGCCTAATGACACCAAAGAACCATAATCGTAATAGACAAATTCCACGGGCTTACCACCTTGCAACCGGTTAATAATTGTTTTGCCTACTGCGGTGGCTTGTTGGTGCGCGGCTTGAGCCCGTGGTGGAACATTGCCTTTATGCCCTGGCCAGGCACAGGCGGCGCAATCACCAACGGAAAAAATGTCGTCGTCGTTAGTTTTTAAGGTGCTATCAACAATCAGTTGGTTGATGTGGTTGGTTTCCAGTCCATCGAGGTTTTTTATCCAGTCGGGCGCTTTGATGCCCGCCGCCCAGACTTTAATATTGGCTTCGATAAATTCACCATCGTGAGTGGTTATTCCTTCCGGTGTTACTTCAATCACCCGACGCCCTAGTTTTAGATCCACGCCCAATTTGACCAATTGGTCTTGTGTCGCCAAAGCCAATTTATCGGGTAAAGCCGGTAACAGTCGCGTTGCGGCCTCAATAATTGTCAGTTTGACATTGCTAGTTTCATTTAAACCATAAATCGCCAATACATTGGTGACTTCATGCAATTGCGCGGCGAGCTCTACCCCCGTTGCACCCGCACCAACAATCGCAATTGACAGTGGCTTAACATTACTCCTTTCTTTTCCTATATAATTTTTTATATACGATTCAAATAGTTGTTTCTGGAATTTAAACGCTTGTGAGGTAGTGTCGAGAAACAAACAATACTCGGCGACACCTTTTATATTAAACGTGTTGCTGACACTGCCCACCGACATGACTAAGGTGTCATAAGAAAATGTACGGCGTGGGATCAGTTCTTCGCCTGCGTCATTTATAGTTGGGCTTACATAAATTTCTTTGTTGGCACGATTCAAACCTTCCATCTTGCCCAAGCGAAAACGAAAATGGCTACGGTGCGCTTGTGCCAGATATTCCACTTGCTCCGATTCATCTAAAGTCCCCGCCGCCACTTCATGTAGCAAAGGTTTCCAGATATGCGTGGTCGTGGCATCAATCAACGTCACTTCCGCCGCGCCTTTCTTGCCAAGCTTATGTCCTAATTTGGTCGCCAATTCAATGCCAGCGGCACCACCACCGACAATGACGATTTTATGCTTGGTGTTGATTTCATTCGCCATAACCCAATCCCCTCATGCTGTGTTTATCAATTTGTATGCATTATAACGAAACCCTGTCCTGCTGACCGACTGATTTCCCCATAACTTGTCTGTTTTGACCCTATTTTTTCTGACAGGCAAGCTATTGGTGTGCTAATTTTCCCCATAAAAACATTATCATAAATAAAAGGCTACAATGACGCTATGAAAACATCTCTTGCACCTTTTTCTGCGCTAACCCCTGACATTATCCTTAACGCCCTGGATGCTGTCGGCTTATCTTGTGATGGCCGCATGATGGCTTTAAACAGTTACGAAAACCGTGTTTATCAAGTTGGAATCATTAATGCTCCAGCTTTTGTGGTCAAATTTTACCGACCAGGACGCTGGACTGATAAGGCAATTTTGGAAGAACACGCTTTTGTCCAAGAATTATATGAGGCAGAATTGCCAGTCGTGCCAGCCTTGGCATTCAACGGGGATAAGTCCCTGCATCATATTGATGGTTTTCGTTTTTCCGTGTTTCCCAAACAAGGCGGGCGGGTACCGGAACTTGAAGGTCGTACAAAACTGGAGTGGATGGGGCGGTTACTGGGCAGGATACACGCCACCGGATCATTAACTCCTTTTAAGGAACGCCCAATACTGGACATCCACAGCTTTGGCGAGGCATCAAGAAACTATCTATTGGACAATGGCTGCATTCCTGTTGAATACATCAATGCTTACCAAGACATCAGCGCACAAGCCTTAGCGGGTGTGCATTCATGCTTTGAAAGGGCAGGAGAAATCCGGCAAATTCGTTTACATGGTGATTGCTACCCTGGAAATATTTTGTGGACGGATGACGGGCCGCATTTTGTCGATTTTGACGATAGCCGCACAGGGCCGGCAATACAAGACTTGTGGATGTTGCTGTCCGGCGGGCGATTAGAGATGAGCGTGCAATTACAACATTTATTGGCGGGTTACCGGACTTTTTATGATCTTGATTATCGGGAATTGCATCTTATCGAGGCATTACGGACGCTGCGCTTGATCCATTATGCGGCGTGGATTGCCAAACGTTGGGAAGACCCCGCGTTTCCAGCGGCGTTTCCATGGTTCACCATGCCCCGCTACTGGCAAGACCGGATTACTGAATTGCAAGAACAAATCGAATTAATGGCAGAACCGCCTTTGACCATTAATCATCTTAAGAACTAGCCGTTTTTTGTTGGAGCAGCCAAGCTTTCAACGGATTAAACGATTTGCGGTGGATTTCAAGGAATCCAAATTGGCTAATTTCGGCTAAATGAAGGGCAGTGCCATAACCTTTATGCTGATGGAAGGCAAAATTGGGATAGCTGCGATGGTAAGTGTCCATCAGTTGGTCACGCTCGACTTTGGCGAGTATGGAAGCGGCACTAATGGCGGGGATTTTACTATCGCCTTTGACTATCGCCCGGGCCGGCATGACCAATTTAGGCAACCGGTTACCATCAACCCAAACTTCATCAGGTTGTACGTGCAAACCTTCTAGCGCACGTTGCATGGCTAGCATCGTGGCCTGCAAAATATTCAGGCTATCAATTTCCTCGACACTTGCAGAAGCGATAGACCAACTGAGCGCGTGCCGCTTGATCAAACCCGCAAGCATTTCCCGCCTGTCCGCACCTAAAATTTTTGAATCTGCTAGCCCAATTATCGGCTGCAATGGATTTAAAATAACGGCGGCCGCCATAACTGGCCCGGCTAAAGGCCCACGGCCAGCTTCGTCAACTCCGGCAAGTATCACTGTTTAGATTGTGTTGACATCAGGTAAATATTGGGGATGAAAAAAAGTCATTTTCTCAAAACCCTTCGGTTTTTCGTAATCTTGAATTGGATCAACGCATGATGCCTCGGGTGACGTTACGCAAAAAACTTACCATATCAGAGACTTGTTTACTGTCACCAGCCATATCTTCCATTTGCTCTATAGCATCTTCCAAACGCAAATTCATTTTATAAATGAGCTTGTAAGATTTTCTGATCAATCGGATATCTTCGGCAGAAATGCCATTGCGCTCCATGCCTACGGAATTGATGCCATGCGGACGTGTCGGTTTGCCACCAACCATGATGAAAGGCGGGATATCTTGAGTTATGGCGCTACCCATCGCCGCAAAACTATACTGGCCAATTTGGGTAAACTGATGCACCAACGTAAAACCGCCAAGTATGGCGTGGCTATTCAGACGGACATGACCCGCTAAAGATGCCCCGTTTGCCATGATCACATGGTCGCCGATCACACAATCATGGGCGACATGGGTATATGCCATAAACAAGTTATCATTACCGATATGGGTAACGCTGTGATCTTGCTTGGTGCCCCTGTGCAAGGAGGTAAACTCGCGAATGATATTTCTATCACCAATTTCAAGACGGGTCACTTCGGCTGCATATTTTTTATCTTGCGGATCTTCACCTATAGACGAAAACTGGTAAATACGATTGAATTTACCAATCGATGTAGGGCCTTTGAGGACGACATGAGAACCAATGACCGTTCCAGCGGCAATTTTCACCCCTGCACCGACAACTGAATAGGCGCCTATGGAGACATCGTCAGCCAGTTCTGCATCGCTATCGATAATGGCGGTAGGATGTATCAAAATTAATCCACCACAGCCGCACAACGGATTTCAGCACTGGCGACAAATTCGCCGTCGACTTCGGCACAACACTCAAAAGCCCAGATATTACGTTTACTTTTGACAAAATTGACTTTGAGCATCAATTGGTCACCTGGAACAACAGGGCGTTTGAATTTGGCCTTATCAATCCCAACCAAATAATAAATCATGCCATCCAATTCATCACCAGCCGTTTCTGATGCCAATAAGCCCGTGGCCTGCGCCAACGCTTCCAAAATAAGCACACCTGGCATTATCGGTTTTTGGGGGAAATGCCCTTGAAAAAAGGGTTCGTTATAAGTCACATTTTTTATGCCCGTCAGACTAACCCCCGGTAAACACTCGACCACTTTATCAACCAGCAGAAAAGGGTAGCGGTGCGGCAAAAATTCTTGTATTTGAAGAATATCTAATTTGATAGACATGATAAGGCGCTTTATCTAGGGTTAGTGAACTTGTACGGGTAATGCCGGATTTAATCGGGCATACCGGAAAGTTTTTGTTGGACTTGGGCGGTCACATCAATTTTTTCGCTGGCATAAATCACGCCGTCAGTCAACAACAAATCAAAATTTTGGTCTTTGGCAATGGCGCGGATAGCCTCGACAATCCGGCGTTGCAATTTTCCTAATTCTTCATTGCGTCGGGCATTAAAATCTTCGCTGAATTCTTGCTGTGAGCGTTTGGCATCGCGTTTTTTATTGATGATATCTTTTTCGAGATTGGCGCGTTCGGAATCGCCCATCACCGAACCATCGCGGGTCATGCGTTCCTCTTTGCTTTGTATTTCTTTTTGCTGGGCAACCAATTGCCGGTCGCGCGGGGAAAATTCTTGTTCCAAACGTTTTTTGGCTTTTTCAGCTTGGGGGGCTTTCTCAAGCACAGCAGGGATGTTCACGAAACCGATTTTTAAATCGGCAAAACTCGGCGTTGCGTTTGCGGCCAATATCACGCCTAAAATTAATCCAATTTTGCTTTTCATTGTAAATCCAATCTCCAAAGTAAATAATAAGTTTTGTTACTGATATTGCAATCCCATCAGTCCTTGCTATGCGTCTTAGATACTTAAGCAAGAACTGATGGGATTGCCATATCCATTCTAAAGGAAATGTATGTTTTATAAGTGTTTGCCTAAAAAGTTGGGGTAATAAATTCTATTTGCAATGCAAGCACTTATGAAACAAAATTTGAATAAATAAGGTATCGCCAGATTATAGGGGATAAGCGAAGTAAACCAAAAGGGACTTATACTAGAAATTTTGGCCGAAATTGAATTGGAACAACTGGCTTTGATCTTTAATCTCAACGGCATTGCCATCGTTGTTTATATAAGTAGTGTTGCCGACATTTAATGGCTGGGCGACACTGATAGACAAGGCTCCAAAAGGCGACAGCCATTCACCCGATAAACCTGCGGCGTATTTTAAGTTATCCAAATTGAAATTGTTGGTGATCGTTCCAGCGTCCATAAACGTGCCTAAACGCACCGACTTGACATCTGATAAAAACGGCACAGGGAAAAACAGTTCTGCATTCCCTATAATTTTTGTCGAGCCACCCAATGGATATCCGTTTGAGTCTCGAGGCCCCAAGGTATTGTTCCTAAAACCACGCACGGAGCCTGTTCCGCCACCGTAGTAATTTTCGAAAAAAGGCAGGCCTTTGGATTTACCATAACTGTTCCCATAGGCTGCCTCGGCTTGCACCCTTAAAGTGAAATCTTTCGCAAGTGGGAAATAAAGCTGATGTTTGTAACTTACCTTATAGTATTCCAAATCACTGCCAGGGACACTGATCAATCCAGATAACCGCTGCTGGCCGCCGCTACTAGGAAATATCGCCCGATTGAGCGTGTCATGTGTCCAGTTTAAAGTCGGTGATATGGTCAGAAAGCTGTCGCCTTGGTTATCAATAAAATCTCTGATTTGTTTTGATGAAAAATCTGACGTGCTCAATTGGGTGTGCTTGCCTTCCAAACCAAAACGCACTTGATCGAATTCGTTTAACGGTATACCAAAATCCATACCCGCGTTCAACACTTCGGTCGAATAATTGGCAATGTTAATCCTGCCTGCATTCCGTTTAGTGTAACCCAAGTTATAACCTACGCTGACGCCATCGGTAGTGAAATAAGGATTAAAAAACCCCAGTTGGTAACTGGTCAGGTAGTTGCTGTTGTTAAATGCAAGGTTGATACGCTTACCTGAACCGAACACGTTGTCTTGGGAAATGTTAGCGTTCAAAACAATGCCTTGTACTTGCGAAAAACCGACACCGGCGGACAGGTTACCGGAAGCTTTTTCGACCACGGAAAATTTGACATCAACTTGGTCATTGGTGCCAACTACTGGCGGCGTTTCGACATTCACCGATTCAAAATACCCTAGACGCTCTAGCCGTGTTTTGGAGCGGTCAATTTTGGCACTAGATGCCCAGCTTGACTCCATTTGCCGCATTTCCCGACGCAGCACTTCATCGCGGGTTTTAGTGTTGCCGCTCATATTGATTTGATGGACATAGGCACGTTTGCCAGGGTCGACGAAAAAAGTCATATCGACGGTTTTTTTGGCTTCGTTGATATCCGGCACCATATTGACGTTGGCAAACGCATAACCATCGTTGCCCAAACGGTCAGAAATGGCTTTAGAGGTTTCCGTGGCACTTTTTCTGGAGAAAACTTCACCTGGGCCAATGCCGACCAATTTGACCAATTCTTCTGGCGGTGCGACTAAATTACCCGTCAATTTGACTTTATCTAAGGTATAAACATCACCTTCCTTGACATTGATCGTGATATAAATGCCTTTTTTATCAGGGGTGATGGCAACTTGGGTCGAATCTATGGCGAAATTGATATAACCACGGTCCAAATAATAAGAGCGCAGGGTTTCAAGATCAGCAGAAAGTTTTTGTTTGGAGTACTGGTCATCCTTGCTATAAAAAGACAACCAGTTGCTTGTGCTTAATTCGATGGTTTCCAGTAACGTTTTATCATCAAAAGCTTGGTTGCCGACGATATTAATTTGTTGGATTTTGGCGACCTTGCCTTCAGAAATATTGATGTGGATGCCTACCCGGTTGCGGGTCAATGTGGAAACATCAGTCTTGATTTTTAAACCGTATTTACCGTGGCTGAGATATTGGCGGTTCAATTCCTGTTCGACCTTATCAAGCACTTGCCTATCAAAAATTTTGCCTTCTGACAGGCCTATTTTGTCGAGCGCCTTTTTCAAGTCATCTTTGGATAAATCTTTGTTGCCTTCGAAAATAATTTTGGCTATCGACGGTCGTTCAACGACCGTAACAACCAATGTTGAACCAACTTTTTCTAAGGCAATATCTTTAAAAAAACCCGTTTTGAACAAAGCCCTAATCGCTGGGGCAACTTTTTCTTGGGAAAACCTCTCGCCCACATTCACAGGCAAATAGTTATAAACAGTTCCTAATGAAATGCGTTGTAGGCCATTGACTTTTATATCACTGACTATGAATTCTTCGTCACTTTTCACCGCTTGGGAAACAAGCAAACCGAGCAATAACCAGCGGGAAAAATGATGTAATTTCATGTCAACTGAAAAAGTAAAGCATTAATATTGAAATATAGATGTAAATTGATTATAGCACAGTAACCATTGCAACCGCCTTACGCCCTGTTTATGGAGAAACTCAGCGTCTCACTGATGGTTTTAGCATGAGCCAAGACCATTAGCAAGCGATCCAATCCAATAGCAATCCCAGAACAATCTGGCAAACCCGCTGCCAAAGCCGCCAGCAAACGCTGGTCTTTGCTGACAGGAGGTAAACTATTATCCTGCCTAACCTGCATTTCTTTAGTAAACCGACGGTCTTGCTCGCCGGCATCGGATAATTCATAAAAACCGTTGCCCAATTCAATACCATTGATAAACAATTCCACCCGGTCAACCGTATTGGGGTTATCGGTGCTGATTCTCGCCAGCGATGCTTGGCAAGCGGGATAGGCATAAATCATACATAAGGCATTTTCACCTAATAAGGGCTGGACTTTATGGCTGAAAATGAAATCCAGCCACAATAAATGATTGTCACCACAAAGCCCAACCGCTTCCGGCAAGCCATTTGCCAAGGCATAAGCACAGTAAGCTTGATGGCTAAACTGCAAAGGGTCCAAGTCCGTGTACTGTTTAAACACGGCCTGGTAACTCATTCGCCAAGATGCCAGCAAACCGTAGCCGACAAAAAGCGCGGCAAATAGAGCCTCGATTTCATCCATCAGTTGCGGCAAAGTGTAGCCAACACGATACCATTCCAACAACGTAAACTCAGGATTATGAAAACGCCCCGACTCACCATTTCTGAACGCCTTGCAGATTTGGTAAATAGAACCGCTGCCAGCGGCAAGCAGGCGTTTCATTGCAAATTCCGGCGACGTTTGCAAGAACAATCGCTGTTGTTGGGGCGTACTAAAAAACTCTGTCGAAAAAAAGGCTAATTGCGGATCAGTGCCTGTACAGTGGCCGAGTAACGGTGTTTCCACTTCGAGTACCGAGCGTTCGCGAAAAAAACAGCGGATATCATGCAATAGATCCGCCCGCATACGCAAAAATTGCAGACTGCACGAGGGTCGCCAATCTTGCTGCACTATTCTTTGACGCGGGAAATATATTCACCAGTGCGGGTGTCAACCTTTATGACTTCGCCTGTCTGGACAAACAACGGAACGCGAACCACTGCTCCTGTAACCAGTTTTGCCGGTTTACCACCGCCGCCAGAAGTATCTCCGCGCACACCTGGGTCGGTTTCAATTATTTCAAGTTCGACAAAATTGGCAGGGGTAACCGCCAACGGCGCGTCATTCCATAAAGTAACAAAACAAAAATCTTGGTCTTTCAACCATAAGGCCGCATCACCGACGATTTTGGGATCAGCTTGATACTGTTCAAAAGTATCCTGGACCATAAAGTGACGGAATTCACCATCGTTATAAAGAAACTGCATTTCCACATCAACAACGTCGGCGCCATCCAAAGATTCGCCGGACTTGAAGGTACGCTCAATCACACGGCCTGTTTTTAAGTTCCTGATTTTAACTCGGTTGAATGCCTGGCCTTTGCCTGGTTTGACAAACTCATTTTCAATGATTGCGCATGGGTCATTATCCAACATGACTTTCAACCCAGCCCTAAACTCATTCGTGCTATAAACAGCCATTTTATCCTCGGTGTGACACACTATTTAAAAGTCGACCATTATAATGGAGGCGTTGCTTGAGAGAAACTTTATATCCCCACCCTATGACCGAAAAACTCAACGAAACTGAACATTTTGCCCAAAATTGGCAACAACAACTGAGTGGCGCATTCACTTGCATAGATGATTTGTGTAACTATTTACATCTTCCAAAAGATCAATTGCCCATTTCCATAGCAGCAAGCCAAAGCTTTGCCTTGCGAGTGCCATTAAGTTTTGCCGCCAGCATGGAAAAAGGTAATCCCCATGATCCATTATTGCGGCAAGTGTTGCCAGTGGTAAATGAATTGCATCTATACCCTGGCTTTAGCGACGATCCGGTCGGCGATTTGTCGGCGGTTGCCGAAATCGGTGTACTGCACAAATATCAAGGCCGTGTGCTGTTAATCAACACCGGCAGTTGTGCAATCAATTGCCGTTACTGTTTCCGCCGTAATTTTCCTTATGCACAAATCCAATTAGGCAAACAAAAACAACAAGCGGCCTTGGATTATATTGCCGCAGACCACAGCATCACCGAGGTGATTTTAAGTGGCGGCGATCCTTTGCTGTTAAACGATGCCCAGCTTGGCGGACTTATCCGACAAATCAACCAGATCGGACATGTCGAACGCATCCGCATCCACAGCCGCTTGCCGATTGTGTTGCCGGCCCGAATCACTGATGAACTTCTGGCTATCTTAGCAAACGACGGCAAGCCAGCCGTTATGGTTGTGCACTGTAACCATGCCAATGAACTCAGCCCGCGCGTGACGGACGCACTTAAGCTCTTAAAAAAACAAGGCATCACGGTATTCAACCAAGCAGTATTGCTTGGCGGAGTCAATAATAATGCCAAAATTCTGTGCAAACTCAGCGAACAACTCTTTAAAAATGGCGTTATTCCCTATTATCTGCATTTGTTGGATAAAGTGCGGGGTGCAGGCCATTTTGAAGTGGACTTACATGACGCTTTGCGCCTCATGCAAGAAGTCCAGGCGGCCTTGCCCGGTTATTTAGTACCTAAGTTGGTGACAGAGCAGGCAGGGGCGGCTTATAAACGCTATGCACACGATTTGATATGAAATATGGGATTGATAATGGCTAACATAAACGACCAAAACCAATACCATCTGAAATAAACAACACGCCATTATTGAATCAAACTACTAAAAAATCCACTTACCAACAATAACTTTTTGTCAATGTAAATATTACCAACGATGCCAGATTGTAATATCAAAACCTGAGACTAAAATTTAGTCCTGATAGCTTAGAGCTTCAAACGCATGAAGCCCCCTAAAGCTATCCGAAGCCTAACGGCTTTTCCTTAAGTGCTTATTTAGTAATTGGAGAAAATATGAAAAAGTTAATTATGCTGTTCTTGTTGGGTTTAACCTCTTTTACGATGTCTGTGTTTGCCGCACCAGTCAATATAAACACCGCCGACGCCAAAACCATTGCTGATGCCTTAAATGGCATTGGCTTAAAAAAAGCCGAGGCCATAGTTCAATACCGCACCGAAAAAGGCCCATTCAAAGCCATTGAAGAATTGGCAAATGTGCCGGGCATTGGTGAGAAAACCATTGAAAAAAACAAAGCTGATCTTTTGTTGGGTGATTCGGCTGCCGTGCCATCAAAAGTGGTAGCTGAGAAAAAAGCCAAGTAAAGGTGCTAAATCTCTTCGAGGCGGCTATCTGGACGCCTCGAAGTTATTGATGGAAAAAACAAAACTGACTTGCCTTTTATCCAGAATCAGAATCAAGTTAAACAAATCCTCATTCCTAAAATCTGCAAGTTTAGGGGCAAAATCCGCACAGCAATGAGTCCATTGCTAACTATTCCCCAAACCCCATGGCTTGTTTAGCCAGTACTGCTTTGGCGAAGGGAATATGATCCAATAAAGTCAAGCCGACATTTCTTGCCGCAGTAATCGCCAGCCAGTCATTTGAAAATATCTTGACGACACTGTCGGTAAAGCCGATCACGCGGGCGTGGTCTTTGCGCCTCGCTTGGGCGAAGGTGGACAGCACGCCATGGCAACCGATATCTTGCTGATTTTGTACCGCGTTGGTCAAGCTGATAGCAAGCTGCATGACATCGCGCAAGCCTAAATTAAAGCCTTGTCCGGCAACCGGATGCAGTTGGTGGACGGCATTGCCGATGATCACCGCCCGGTCACGCTGCATGGTTTCGGCGCGAATTAACGACAAGGGAAACGCGCGTCTAGGGGCGGTCAAGGTCAATTCACCCAAGCGATAGCCAAAACACTGTTGCAATTCCTCACAAAAATCGTTTTCGCTGCCCAACATCAGGGCTTCGGCTTCGTCGGTACGGCGCGTCCAAACAACCGAGCTGTAGAATTTATCTTGTGGCAATAAAGCCAGCGGCCCGGAGGTGGTGAAGCGTTCGTAGGCGGTATTGAGGTGCGGGAGCGATGATTTGACTGTGGTGACTAGGGCAGTTTGGCCATAGTCGGTGACTTGTTGCGGGATGTCCAGCAAGCTGCGAACGGAAGATAGGCCTCCGTCGGCACCGACCAGTAGTTTCGCGCTAAGGTTAATGGATTCGTTGTCTTGCCTAAGACTGACGTTTATTTCTTCACCTCCAGACATCAGACCGACCAAACGCGCCGGAGCGATCACGTTGATAGGGCTTTGTTGCACCAAATCGGCGATATGGCCTTCAATATCACGGGCGGTGATGACATAGCCCAAGGCGTTGACATGGACTTTTTCCGCCGATAAGCGGGTTTTGCCAAAATGACCACGGTCAGAAATGTGGATATGTTTAATGGCGGTGGCTTTGTCGGCGATGCCTTGCCATAGCCCTAAAGCTTCCAGCGCGTTGACCGTGCCTGCCGCTAAGGCCAAAGCCCGGTCACCAACGGAAGCCGCTTGCATTTGGACGCGGGTGTTGGCTTCGATGATGGCGATGTGCAAGCCGCTGTCCAGCAAAGCCAAAGCCAAGCAATTGCCTGCCAAACCACCACCAACAATAATCAGATCATAATCTTGCATTAACGGGCCTGCTGCATCAAGGCTTCAATTTCTACAATGGTTTTCGGCACACTGTGGGTCAAAACTTCGTTTCCGTCTTCGGTGACCAGCACATCGTCTTCGATGCGGATACCAATGCCGCACCACTTCGCATCGACTTTTTTACAATCGGACGGAATGTACAAACCGGGTTCAACGGTCAGCACCATACCGGGTTCCAGTACCCGCCATTCATCATTGATTTTGTAATCGCCGACATCGTGGACATCCATACCCAGCCAATGTCCGGTGCGGTGCATGTAAAAAACCTTGTATTTTTCATCTTTTATCAATTTTTTGACGCGGCCTTTAAGCAAGCCCAATTTGACGAGGCCACGGGTCAGCACTTCCACAGCGGCTTCATGGGGTTGTATCCAGGTCGCGCCGGGTTTGACTTGGGCAATGGCGGCCGTTTGGGCGTCCAAGACCAATTGGTAAAGCTGGCGTTGCGCGTCACTAAACGTGCCGGACACGGGGAAAGTACGGGTGATGTCCGCCGCGTAATGGTCACACTCCGCCCCAGCGTCTATCAGCAGCAAATCGCCGTTGTTCAAGACGTCGGTATTGCCGGTGTAATGTAGGGTACAAGCATTTTTGCCGCCGGCAACAATGGACGGATAGGCGACGGCACGAAGTCCCGCTTGCATGAAGTGATAAACCAATTCCGCTTCGAGTTGATATTCGTAGCGGCCTGCTTGGCAAGCCTGCATGGCTTTGATATGGCCTTGCGCGGACACTTCGGCGGCATGGCGCATCAGTTTCAGTTCGGCGGCGGATTTGAACAGGCGCATTTCGTGGAGAATTTGCTCCAATGCACTCAGCTCATAGGGGGCCACGACACCAGAGCGGGCTTTTTGACGCAGTTGGTTTAGCCAATCCAAAATACTGGCATCCAAGTCGGCATCATGGCCCAGCGGGTAAAACACTTTACGTTTTCCAGCCAGCAGTTCGGGTAATTTTTCATCGACTTCATCAATTGAAAAAGCGTCGTCGGCGGCATAGTGTTTGGTCGCACCTTCAAGTCCGGCGTGTGCGCCTTCCCACAAGGCTTTGGTTTGGTCAAATTCGCGGCAAAACAGGATATATTCGCCTTCTTCACGCCCCGGTACGAACACTGCCAGCGCATCCGGCTCATTAAATCCGGTCAGGTAATAAAAATCACTGTCTTGCCGGAACGGGTAATCGACATCCCGGTTGCGGGTACGCATTCCGGCACTGCCTATCAGGGCGATATTGCCAATACCGACACGCTGCAACAACTGTGTACGGCGTTTTTTAAATTCGTTGGTTTTCATATCCACCTCCTAGTGAATGGTTGTGTCGCGCTCATCTTCCAGTTCATCGCGTAGCAGCATCACCGCCGATCTGAGATATTCAGTTATTTCCGCAAACGCCGCTTCATCTTCTTCACCCTCTGAGTTAGTGTCCAGCTTGGTAAATTCGGCAATGTCCTTGAGGATGCTTTGGGCATCGGTACTTAGAGGTTTGCGGACCTGTCCACAGCCAGCGCCAAATAAAAAGCCTTGGCACCAACTTTTTAGGGCAAGCAAACGGTCGGAAAGCAATTCGTCGTCGTCTGGCAATAGCAAGTCAAATTCAAAAGCGTCACTAGCAAGTAGGCGGCGGGTTTCGTCAAACAAACGGATGAGTAACTGGCTTGCCTCAGCCTGCATGGGTTGGCTGTTATCCAGCAACTCCTCCAGCCAATAAGCGGAAGTGGTTTGCGGGTTGACGCACAGCAAACCCACCGCTACACCATGTGCTTCGGCAGCATTTAGGCCTGGGGTGTTGGCTTCCAAAAAATCAGTAACGGTTGAATAAGGCATAATTCCCAAATAAGTAATCGCCGGAATAATTTTGAAATGTTAAGTGCGGTTATTGATGAAACAATTAATAATTGCACTATCGCTAAAAGAAAAATACCGCTTATGCTACCATTGATTATTCACTTGTATAACAGTTTGTTTACCCCGAACCGCAACGTATAAGCCACTGCCATGACTTCAGAACTCACCGACCAACCGCTTGCATTACAAGAACTTGAAAAAAAACTCGACCAGCTTATCGACCATTATCAGGCGGTAAAAAATGAAAATCAGTTGTTGCGGCAACGCCAACAAGAATTGTTGGAAGAAAAGGCCCAACTTCTGGAAAAATCTGCACTGGCAAGAAGCCGGGTTGAAGCCATGATTAGCCGCCTGAAAGCTTTGGAGGAAACTATATGAACAGCAAACCCCATTCAGTCTCCATCATGATTATGGGCAAGGAATACCGGATTGCTTGCGCCCCTGAAGATCAGGATGATTTGTTGCAATCCGCACTGGAGTTGGATGCACAAATGCGTAAAATGCGCGATTCCGGCAAAATCAACGGTGCTGACCGAATTGCCGTCATTTCCGCGTTGAATTTGGCTCATGAATTGCAATCCGCCAAAAACCAAAATGCCTTGCTGAAACGGCAGTTGAACGATTGTCTTGCTAATATCAGCAACAAAATAGAAAACATTTTGGAAAATCCCCAAACACGTTAAACTATAAACCTGTATCTCCTGCGGTGTCCGACAATGTGCCGGGTGTTTCCTGAACCTGTATTAACCCCGGGGACTGTTGCCAGCTCATGGTGCGCATGCTTGTTTTAGACAAGAAGCCTGATTGATCCGCCGTGTCCCCACTTGAACCATCGGTTCAAGGACGAAGGCACGTATCGGCACAGGTGGGAGATGCACTCTTTACCACCCCTTCCTGCCCCCCTTTCCTGATTTGCCGTTTCCGGCTAGACTTGCACACTATGCGCGCCTGTCTGCAGTAAATCCGAACCTTTGTTACATCCCCTTACATTCCTACAGTGCGCTGAACTTGGTGCTTTTTCAGCAGCCCATCAAGGCTTTTGTGCTCCTTTCGCATCCAGCTTTTCATTCCAAGCGTATTAAGGTTAATAAGATAATGATGAACGGATATTCCGGCATTGAACAAGATAGGCTGATGGGTGATGAACTAACGGACACTCAGGACAAATCTGTAACCGCAATTTCTAAGGCATTGCCTGACGCTAGCGAACAACACTTACAGATGTTGGTTGAAAGGATTGTTGAACAGGATCAACTGGCATTTGCCGCTTTGTACAGACACCTGCTGGAGCGTGTCTATGGTTTGGCCCTTAGGATCACCCGCCATGCCCAGCTCGCCGAAGAAGTCACCGAAGATGCGTTCTGGCAAGTCTGGCGGCAGGCCCCGCGCTTTGATGGGCAACGTGGTGGCGTGATTGTCTGGGTAATGACCATTGCACGTAGCCGTGCGCTCGATGCTTTACGCCGCCAAGAGGCTGTGGAGTATGAAAATGACACGGAGGCAACAAATCTTGCTGGTGACAATCCCCAAGATTTGCTGTTAGCCGTTGAAGAAGGCAGCCGCATCCATGACGCTTTGGCGCAACTTGACCCGCTCCCCCGGCAGTTAGTGGCACTATCATTTTTCCGCGGCTTAAGCCATGACGAAATCGCAAGGTACATGGATTTGCCGCTGGGCACCGTAAAATCGCATATACGCCGCGCCTTACTAAGCCTTAAACAAACACTGGCAGTTACTGCCGATTATTAATTATGAAGATATGACAAGTAAACCCGATCCTTCAGAACTTACTGAATCTACGCTGGAACAGGCCGAACTGGCCGACCTGCTTACCGGGCATATCGCACCGCTGATGCCGGATGCGGGTATCCATCAGTCACTGTCGGCACGTTTACAAGACCGGGTGGCACGTAGCGTTGCCGAACATAGCCGATTCTTGACAGTTAGGGCCAAAAACGGAATTTGGCAAAAGCTTAAAAATGGCATCCGTTTCAAAATGTTATGGCAGGGCGGCCAAGGAAACTCGGTATTGGTTGAGTTCGCGCCAGGTGCCGCATTGCCAGTACACCGCCACAATTGGCTGGAAGAAGGCATCGTCTTGCAGGGTGGCTTGCAAATGGGGGAATTGGAATTGGGTTTATATGATTACCATGTCTCGCCACCCAGCAGCCGCCACGAAAGCATACGGTCAAAACAAGGCGCGTTAGCTTATTTGCGCGGCACCTCGCTAGGACATACGCCAGCCGTAACCCGCGAACTGCTTGGTGGATTGTTGCCATTTGGCGGCAACTTGGGGGAAAGTGTTTTTGCCCATGACGACGGCGACTGGGAATCCATTGCAGACGGCGTTTCCAGAAAAATCCTGCATAACGATGGAGTATTTTTATCCTCGATGTTCCGCTTGAAGCCTGGGTCTTGTGTCGGCCTCCATGCCCACACTCTACCCGAAGAATGTATGATGCTCAGTGGTGAATTATTTTTAGGCGATATTTTATTACAGGCCGGTGATTATCAACTCGCCCCGGTGGGAACGACACATGGCGAAGCGTTTAGTGATGTGGGTGCCTTGTTGTTTGTACGCGGGTCGGCAGAGTGATTAGACATTATCCAAATTAACGTTGAAACTGAGTTTGTTGATATTTGCCCGCAAAGCCACCATTATTGAGCGGACCCGCCCCAAAACCTTTGCCCAATGGATCGATACGCTATGCTTTTTTATGCCAACGTCATAACCCGCCCTTCCGTTTTCAGAAGCTTCACCGGGCTGGACGCCCCTGAATTTGAATGCCTGCTGGGCCACTTTGAAAAGGCTTGGGAAGAACACCTCGAGGAAGCTGCCGCCAATCCAGAACGGCGGCGCAAGCCCGGTGGCGGCGCGGTGCCGACCACACTGCGGACAGCGGAGGACAGGCTGTTTTTCATTTTGGTTTACCTCAAGCTGTACCCGTTACAGGTGGTCATGGGGTTTCTGTTCGGGATGTCCCAAGGCCGTGCCAATGAATGGATTCACCGTCTGGACGCCATCCTGCAAAAGGCGTTGGCGATGGCCAAGGCGTTGCCGGCGCGCGACCCGGTTTCGGCGGCACAACGCCTCGAAGCCTCGCCCGTCCGAGAATTCATCATTGACGGCACGGAACGCCGGACGCAAAGGCCGTCCGATGACGCACGGCAAACCGCCTGTTACAGCGGCAAAAAGAAAACCCACACCCTGAAAAACAACCTGGTCGTTGATAGCCTGTCCCGCACCGTGGCTTACCTGAGCCCCACCGTGCCGGGGAAAACCCATGATAAAGCCTTGGCCGACCAGTGCGGACTGGTATTCCCGTCCGGCTCCGTGCTGTTCCAGGACACGGGCTTCCAAGGCTATGCGCCTTCCGGTGTCCTGGTGATGCAGCCCAAGAAGAAACCGCGTGGCGGGGAACTCAGCGTGGATGAGAAATTCATCAACCGGCTGGTTTCCAAAACCCGCGTCATCGTCGAAAACGTCATTGCCGGTGTGAAACGTTGCCGGATTGTCAAGGACGTGTTCAGGAACACCCGCAAGGGCTATGACGACACCGTCATGGAATTGGCCTGTGGG
>Ga0247837_1001694_pt1 | contig 44521 bp, 18 predicted proteins | sample LaCtaG_2_FD_187115 | JGI IMG/M metagenome (GOLD analysis project Ga0247837, IMG submission 187115) | Freshwater microbial communities from meromictic Lake La Cruz, Castile-La Mancha, Spain - LaCruzMarch2015_14.5m | ecosystem: Environmental > Aquatic > Freshwater > Lake | place: Spain: Castile-La...
TTAAGTAACTGTTGTCTGCGTATATTTGGTTCTTATTTCGACCACATATGTAGGAATACTAAAACTCGCCTCGGAAGCGATGGTAAAATGCATATACCTGATGATAATAGATGCAGTGCTCTGGCGTATAGTTAGAGAGGTTGGCGCCTAGTAAGCTTAATTACTGGCATGGAAGTCTTTGCTGCTATTTGTGCAGTTATATGACTGGAGAGGGGGAGTTCTGTTCCTACTTCCATACCAACACACTGGACCTCTACAGGTGGATATAACTATGTAGTTGGGAAGGAGGTACTGACACTCCTCACTCCCAGGAAAGGGATAGGACAATACTGTGTTTGCAGTAGGATAACAGGTCTAGTTTGTGTCTATCCCAACACAACCAGATCAAGGCCTATGCAGATTGGGTGCATCTACCTTCAATGTTATAACCATTATCTCCTGTTTACATTCAAACTGGAGAACCATTTATTCAGCTCTACGTCTGTGACTCCGCAGCGAGCAGTAGCGCTGCCAAGTGCGAGTTGGACTGGGCTCGCAGCGACTGTGGACTTCCGATTTCCACGCAGCGACCGGCTTGCATCACCACCACAAGCTCACAACGGAGCACGTAGCTGAGACGATGAGCGATGGCCAGACGTGTTCTCCCCACCAGCACCTGATCTAGGACTGTCTGCAAGTGGCTTTCTGTGGCTTGGTCCAGACTTCCAGTGGCCTCATCACTTACAACAATCATTGAGTTCCGCAGTAAGGCTCGAGCTAGACACAACAGTTGTTTCTGTCCACAGGAAAGCTTGAGTGCTTCGTGGCCCGGAACCAGTCCCACAGTTGTCAATGCAGTGTCGACTTCCTTCGTAGTGTGCAGACATGTAGGGTCGGCGTTGTAGCGCACAGTGCCTGAGAAAAGCACGGGCATCTGGGGAATCACAGTGACTTTGCTCCGCAAGTCTTTCAATGAAGCATTCGCAATGTTTTGTCCATCTATCAGCACTGCTCCAGAAGTAATTGGTCGGAGCCGCAGCAAACAGACCACAAGTGAAGACTTGCCAGCACCCGTTCGTCCAACAACGCCCACATGCGCTCCTGCTGGCACCTCGAAACTCACATTCTGCAAGGCCAGTGGGAGAAGCGGGGCGTATCTGAGACTTACATCTGAAAATGTAAGAGCGCCGTATGACACTTCTAGAGGTGTTGTTAAGTGTGTAGTGTCTTCTGGAGGCAGCGCTGCGTATGCGAAAAGACGATGCGCGCTGATAATGTGGTTCCCCAGACAAGTGCAGATATCAGTGAACCAGCCCAAGTACGAAATGACCACCACAGTGAAGGAGAACCCCACTGCCTGTAAGTCCGCCCTGCCTCCGTCCAGAACCGCAGCCACTGTGTTGGCTGCTATGAAGAGCAGACAGAGATAGTCCACGTATACCTGCAGCGATCTGAGGTGTGCGAAAGAGTAGAACTGCACTTTGAAGCTGTATTCCAGGGCTGTTTGCAGAGTGCGAAGTTGCCCTGTCAGCACTCCCAAACAACGAGTTGTGGATAGGCCGTCTAGAAAGGTGGCAGTTTGAGCCACCACACGAGCTTTGGCAGCCAGTTCCTGTCGCTTTAGCTTGCGAGCACTAGGGAGGTAGGCACTTGTCACCCGCCGCAGAGCCCAGCCGAGCAGCAGCACGCAAGGCAGTACTACAGGATTGAGTAGGACCAGAGCTATCAGGTAGCTGAGTAGCACAGCGAACACCTGAATGAAGTCTGCGAAGCTGCCCAGCAACTGCTCTTCCAACACTGCCACGTCCTTGCTGAAGCGTGCCACCACTTGGCCACTTGCTGTACGGTCGAAGAAAGCCAGGTCTGTACCGTGTACTCCTCTTAGTGCTAGGTTGTGGAGACGCTCATTGCAAAGACACAGGCCTCGGTAGAGACAGCCATTGCGAGCCACAGCGAGGGCGAACAGACTCAGTGTGAGTGCCAGCAACACCCACAGGTAGAAAGCGGGGACTTGGTCTTTTTGAGACGCCCAGTAGGCCACCCAGAAGGAAGGACTGAGGTAGGCCACTTGCACGCAGACTACGAGCAGCAACAAAGCAAGCACACTTGACCCTTTGAAATGCAGTCGAATATACCGCCAGTAGGCGTCAAGTCCCACACTCTCCGCTATTTCTTCCTCCTCCGCCACTTCGATGCTGGAGGGCAGGTCTTCAGAGATTGACTGAGTCCAGGGCGGCACTGCAAGTGTAGATGATCCGAAGTTCTCGACTTTGCCGTCTCGCAACAAGAGTACCTTGTCTGCGTAGGGCAATAAACTTCGGTTGCTAGTGACCAGCACTCGAGTAGTCCCCGCCAAGAGCTGCAACACGCAGCTTTTGAACACTTGCCAGCTGACCTTTGCATCCAGTCCACTCAGTGGGTCGTCTAGCAAGTAGACCGATTTAGGTCGATAGGCCGCTCGAGCCAAGGCCAAGCGTGCTTTCTGCCCTCCACTGAGAGCTGCTCCTCGCTCCCCTACCTGCGTCAAGTCTCCAGCCTTCATAGTCCTCAGGTCTGGCTCAAGAGCACACGCCTGCAGCACCTGCTGGTAGCGCTTTTCATCAATCTCTTGGCCCAGGGCAATGTTGCTTTTGATGGTGCCTGCAGCCACCCATGCCTCCTGAGATACGTAGGCCACTGACTTGCTGATGCTCACAGTCCCAGAGTGGGGAGCCAGTTCCCCTGCCATCACTGCCAAGAGTGAGGACTTCCCTGCACCCACAGGACCCAACACAAGGCACAGTTCCCCTGGCTGCAGAGAAAAACTCACATCGGAAAGCACTGCTTGGTCTCTTCGCCAGGCTGCTGACACATTGGCCAGCTCCAGTGGTCCAGGAATTCGAACATCCACTCGTTCCGGCAAACAGAGGAGCTGAGTGACCTTCCGCAAGGCCTGAGTCAAGTACACAGCTACGTCAATGCCTCCGTTGGTAATACCGTGCACTAAGTTGTTCATCACTAGAAGCACGGAGAGAGCACCAAACAAGCGCCCTGCTTCCAGGGGCTGTCCGCAGCCCACCAGTGAGGCTACAGTGAGGAGCAGTACCAGCGCTCCTCCACTCACAAGGAAGGTGGAACTCACTACGAGCAGTCCGTTGGCCTGCTGGTAGTGGCGCTGCTCCTGCCCCTTCAACTGCTCCACAGCACTGCCCAGTGACTCTTCCCAGCCGTACAGTTTGGCAGTTCGAATGCCTTCCACGAGTTCTCGCACTGCACTCACTCTCTGCTCTTTCAACTGCAGCACCGAAGTGCGGAGCCTGGCGAGGAAGCGCAGTGACATGGCCTTGAGGGGGTATATCAGCACTACACCCAGCACTCCTGCCAGTCCCGCCACTCCCAAGAGATGCCACAGCACAGGCAGAGCCAACGCCACATAGCAGGGCGTCACGACTAGGAAAGGAGTGCAGCTCAGCTGTTCCAGTACGTCGAGTTCAGCTCCCACCAGAGTGAGCACAAGTGCTTCGCGCTGCTTCTCGCAAGGCAGAGTGGTGAGTTTACGGAGTAGCATTGCCACCAGACTATGCCGTACGAGACTGCCCAGCACTTGTCCCCTGAAGTAGCCTTGATTGAGACAGCAGATAGTGACAAAGCTAAAGCCCACATAGGCCGCTGCAAGCCAGCAGCTGTTGTGTCTCTGTAGACCCTGTGTGAGCCAGCTCAGACTCAGCGCCACTCCCAACTGCCCCGCTGCCACCAAGAGGAACAAGGCTGAGTACTTGAGGTACAGTGCCCCGTACTCTCTCATCAAGCAGTGCAGCACACTCGGCTCTGTCCGCTGTCTCTCCTCTGTCCAAGTCTGCATTAGACTGGCTGCAGCGCTTTCCAGGTCTACAGGGCTGGGCAACTCTTCGATGGAGGCTTCACTGGCTTGGCGGAGTGCGGGGAGGAAGGGCCAGGGCCAGGTCATCAACACCTGTGCGCACACCCCCAAGTGTTTGAGAGGATCTGCCATTTAGAACTCAGAACTTCTCATCGGTACGCAGCGCAAGCTTCTATTCGGCCTTCTTCGTACTTTCGGTCTGGTGCTTAAGTCGCGCTTCAAGGCTCCGTAGTGAAGTTTTGAGCAGGTTGCAATCTTCCTGCAGCTTGAGGCGCTGAGTTTCTTTGCGCAGCAGGTCGTTGTCCCGAATCCAGAGTTCATCTATGAGTGCGTCCAGCTTGTTCTGGGCAGCTGAGGCCCTTTGCTCAGATTTGAACGAAGTCTCTTGCAGCGTCTCATACTTCGCCTTCAACTCCAAGTGTTCAAGGCGCAGCTTCCAAGTTTCCTGGCGAATTACCTTATTATCACGCTGCTGCGCTTCCAGCCACTCCTTTAGTTGCTTTGTCAACTCCTGGAGGCTGTCTAATTGCTTCTGCTTGATATTCTCGGAAAAGTGCAGTTCCTTCTCCTGCTGCTGGAGTTTCTTCGTCTGATGCTGGAGATTTTTCTTCTCGGCAAACGCTTTGTCCAGTTTTCCTTGTAGCTCCTTGCAAAGCTCGTCCTTCTCATCAAGAGCTTTGCTGAGACGCTTGTTCTCTGAGAGGAGAGAGTTCACCTGCTTTTCTAGAGAGGCCTTTTCTTCATCGGCAGCTTGGTACTTACCTTTGAAATCAATATATCCGCGCATTAGATTGGCCTGTTTATCTGCAAGAGATTTGATTTTGTTTGCCAGTTCGTCCAGTCTGGCGAGTGTCCCTTCGGAAGCTTCCACACGGACTTTCTCACGTACTTCCTCCAGCAGACAGTTAACGTTTCTCTGCGGCTCTGACAGGTTCAGAGCTGCACCCGCCTCTTCATAGTACTTCGCCTGCAGCTTACTTTGGGCCTGCACGAGTTCACGCTCTGTCTCCTTCATCTGTGCAACCTGGTTGATAGCCGCCTCGCAGTCTTGAGTCTTCCGCTTCACTTCCTCTTCCAGTGTCTTGATTCGCTTGCTGAATTCCTGGCCCTTCTTTGACATGTGATCTAAGTCCGAACTGGCAGTTTGCACCTGCTCAGCCTGGTTGTGCATCTTTTCCTTCAGAGCTTCGCACTCGCTTGTCAGTTTAACGTTCTGTAGATTTAATTCTGCCTTTTCTCTTTCCAGCCGCTGCTCCAAGATGTGCTGTTTTTCTATGAGCTCCAAGCATTCCGCCTGTGCCGTTCGCAGCAACTCGGCCTGAGTCGCTTTTTCTTCCAGCAGTGTTTGGATCAGTTTGTCTTTAGCGAATAAAGAATCTGTGTTCTTGGCTAGGGTTGCAGCAGTGTGGAGGCGTTCATTGAGCTTTTCTATGACATTGTCCTTGGCTTGTAGTTGTTTGAACAACTCAAAGTTCACCCTGTCGCCTTGCACATGTTCATCGAAGAGGAGCAGTAGGCGTTCCTTGGAACGCTCAGCAGCAGGGCGATGTGACATTACTATGGAGTTTCTTAAGCAAGCTGCTAGACTTGTGAGGCAATTACTTTAGATGGGGGCCGGAGGTTTCGCCCCGAGTCTTCAGAGTGGGCTTGCGAGTTTCCGCGACAGAGACGGAGAGGGTTTTGGGAGCAAAGAAAGACTGCGCCTCCTCTGCCTGCAGACTCACGTCGTCCTTGAGGAGCACCCACACGTGCGTGCCAGCAGGCAGTGAGTCTGCAATGGTGTTGCTCAGGTTGAGCGCTTCTCCCACTTCCAGCTTGAGTCCCTCGCAGGGGCCGAGGTCCACCCCTAGGAAGAGCTGGTAGCGGTGCACTGCTACGTCTCCCAGCCACTGCACATGCTGGCGCCCGCCCCCGCATTCAATCTCGAACATCTGGTCTTTGAGATGGACGAAAATAATCATTATGACTGAAGTCAAACGAGACACTCAGTCCCGCGCTGAGCGCCTGCAACACCTCTGCTCCTCACTCTCGCTGCGCTCCATGGTCTTCATCCTCGGCATTGACAGTCGCAAGAACCGCACCACAGAGAAACTCTTCCACTGGCTCTTCACAGGTGTCTCTGGAAGTGCGCGCCTTGCTGCGCTTTCCCTTTCCTTGGACTACGAGGAAGTCACCTGGGTCGTAACGCCCTCGCAAGTGCACGTGTTTCTGGGCTGTGCCTGTGGGGGCAAACGAGACACTGCAGCGATGCACGAGTGCTTACTGGAGGCCTGTGTCACTTGGCCCGGAGTGGCCGTGGAGCATCTGGTGGAGTGGGAGTTCGAGGACTCAGAAGCAGCTGAAAACACGAAGATGCTGTGGTTCACTCGGCTGATGAAGCAACTGGACGGACCTACAGGTCTGTGCGGAAACGAAGTGGAGACATGGCCACTCGTCCAAGCCTACGCCTTGGACCTATTCGGCCTGGGCTTCTTCACTATGAAGCACCCCGCTGTAGACATCACCACCCACATAGAGAGCCTTTTCCACGAGTTCGACCCCTGCCTGCTGCAAGCCATCAAGCAGGAACAGATCCCTCGCCTCACCAACTCCCTCGGTCAGACTCGAGAAGCAGTCAACAAGCGCACCTACGTGATGGGGCGAGGAGAGCTCTCTGCCGCCACACTGGCTGAGTTCCTGGCCATTCCCTACGAGTACGCCTTGCTGCAGAGTGAGAGAGAGTGCAGGTTGAAGCCGGAAGTGCGCTTTTACCCGAACCCGGAGGGAAAGCTGCACACTGCAACGCACGCCACAGTGAGGGCAGTGTGTGGACAGACTAACTTGCTGTGCGCCAGGTCCTGGTTCTTTCTACCACACAAGTCTCTCAGAGACCTGGTCTCGAAGCGTCTGGAACTCCTGCCCCTGCATGACCTCTACCAAGCTCTGGCTCAGTCGCTACGGTCCGAACTGCCTCACTTCACTGGTGAAACGCAAGGCCTGGAATTTCTCCAGCACCGCTTTCTCCAGCACCACGTCTTCAAGACGAACTCTAGCTTCCTAGACTCTGCACGCTACCACCTGAGTCTCACTCTCCGAAGCATCGATGCAGATGGAAGCGAGCAGTCCTTCCACCCCGCTCACTTCCCTCTGCACACAGCACAAGTGGTGTTGTCGAACATCCACTCTGAAGCCGGGGACGAACTGGGAGCGCTGGAGCTGGCTGAGAGCTTCAGCACAGGAGAGTTCGAACTGCTGACTGAAAGTGTGCCGATACTGTGTATGTGGGACAAGCGGGAGGAGGGGGGCTGGGCTGTGGACCATGGACAGCGACTGGTAGTCTATGAAAACTTTACCTTGATTACGGAGAGTTTGGAGTTGCCCGGAGCTTTGTGGGTCTACAAGACTGCGCTGGTCTTTGTAGCACAGGCCTGCGGACGCATAGATGTGGCCTTTAGCGATTTGCAGGAGTTGGTGGTTTCTCCTGGAAATCTGCTGCGTCTTAAAGAGGAAGCTTGCGCTTTCACTATCAAAGTGAACACTTCCTGTCTAAACTTCCTAGAAAACACTATGGGCCGCTCTATTCCTCGAGAAGAAGTCCGTCCCACTTCCCCCTCTGCGTCCCTAGTCCCAACTGAGTCAGTGGAGCCCGGTCCCACCTCTCCTGCACTTGTAGTAATCACAGGAATCCCAGGCAGTGGCATGACTGCCTTGGCAGACCAGCTTTGCAAACACTTCTCTGTGCCCTGTGTCCGGCCCCAGACTCAAGAACAAGCCTACTTCAATGCTCACTACTATGAACAGGCTATTGCCGCCACACAAGCGCCTTTAGTGGTGGTAGTGCTGCCTGGGTATACTGCGGCGCAGAGGTTGGAAGGCAATATCGTGTGTGTTATTGTCAAACTGCACTCAGAACTCCTCATGAGGCCGGACCACAGAGCCTGGCAGCCTCTCCTGCGTGAGTTAATCCGAGAAGCACATGTATGCATTGTCGAGGAACAAACAGAAGTAAGCGCCGCTCTAAGACGCCAAATGAAGCGAGTGAACCCCGCCCTCTCTCTGTTCTACGTCAAAACCATGCTGGCTCCTTCTATGCTCCGCGCTGTCTGGGAAGTCCGCCGGCCTCCCAGACTCACAGTGGTGGAGCCCCCCCTCCTCCCTCTGCAGTCTGCATATCTCCAAGTCCCTATCCCGCTCAATCGCCAAAAGCTGGAGGAAAACCTGCGCACCCTGCAAGAAAAGGAAAGCGCGGACTTCGAACTTCGAGTGGCAGCGGAGAGCCATATGAACCTTTGGCATTTGAAAGGCACTCTGCTGCTCAGTTCTCCCAAAGGCTTGGCAGCTTTCCAAGTGTCGGGCGCCCCTGCGGCCCTCAGCTTCCGTCCGAGTACTGAGGACCAGCTTGGGCTGCTAGTAGTTGGCAGTGCACTGGAGCCCAGTCGCATATGTGCAGCTCTGCTCAGCAGCCGGTCCCTCGCAGACAAGGTGCCGATCCGCACCCGAGAGTCCCTCACAGCGGAGGAACTGGACCTACTGAGCCAAGGTCTGGAGACTCCCGAAGGCTACTTCTTCGACGGCTACAACTACGTCAACGCAGAAGGGGACAAGACCAAGCGACATCCTCTGTTAGACGGACGCATCACTGCCTACCTGGAAGAGGAAAACGAGCGAATCGGAGAATTCAACCGCAAGGTGCAGAAGGAAGGAGCCAGTCTTCAACGCAGCAATGCAGAGCTGCGAGTTTACTCCCTATTCAGCTAGCGTTAGGTCGCCTTTGTGCCAGTTCCCGGAACTGCTGCATCAAACGTGCCTCGTGCGCTCGCTTCTCTTGCAGGGAGGCGGGGTTCAGCACTGGCCTGCGGTCCTCTGCGTGCAGCAGGATTTCCTTGCGTTTGGAACTGGCAGGCCGGGCGTTCCGGTTCACATAGCCCATGTGTTGTAGAAACCGGGGGTCTAGTGCTCTGCGCTCGTCTTTGCTGGTTGCTCGGAAACTTGCCTCGGACTTGTCTACCTCTTCGCAGGCCTCAGGGCCCAGTACAGGGACTGGAGTAGGGGCAGGCAGGGTAGGAGAGATTGGACGGACTTGAGGCGGAGAGCGGGAGCGACTGCGTACAGGGGAGGCCGAAGCGCTGCTCGATATGTCCCAAAACACCTTCCGAGGCAGGACTTTGCGCCTCGCTAAGCGACTTCGTAGCGACTCAGCATCCATATCTTTAGAATAATGGAGACCTGGGCGGGAGTCATGGTGAAGGTAGTGGCTGTGGAGCAAATGACCCCACTGCCTGGGGGCGAAATACCTGGAGTGAAGCTGAGGGTGGAAGCAGGCACTAGGCAGATTTGGGCCTTTTACTCCCCTGCAAAGACTGAGATGCTGATTAGAGACTTCAAGTCTTTGCTTGGGCGCGTCATCCAGCTGACTAAGGCAGAGCTCCGGACCTCAGCTGCAGGCAAGGCTTCACTGATGATAAAGGCCTTCGCTCCGCCAGCCTTGCGGAGAGTGCTGCGCTGTAGCTGCGGACTGCTGCTGTGGAGTGAGTCCACTGTGTCTACTTCCACACTTGTGTCTCTCACAGTCTCAATGACCCAACAGTCCGCTCTCATACTCAATGAAGGCTTCAGCCTTTCACCTGTGAGCTGCCGGCAGTGCGGTGCTCTGGTGGGACACTACATCCACGCAGCTCCCCCTCAGCTCCGGCACTGGCGCAAGCTTGTCCAAGCGCCCCTGACCTCCTTCACTACCGAGGAAGTGACAGCAGAAAACCCTCAAGTCTCGGAAACCCCAAAGATGCAGTCGCAAGTGGAGTTAGACATGACTCTGGATTTGGAGATACTGCGAGAATTCAGTCGGCTGAAAATTCAAGTGGCGAACAAATGTCAGCTGCATTGTTAGTTTTGTAGAGCCCTTATAAACAGCAGTTTGCCTTTCTGTACACTGCAAGGAGTACAGTTCAGTACGAAGCCGGTCTTTCGTAATAAATGGACTCAGATTCACCCTTAGACGAGGACTTCCAGCCTAGAGCCGGCTCTAGCGACTCGATGTTCGACTCTCCGCAGCTTTCCCCCTACTGTCCTGGACTAATTCTGCAGCCAGACGAGGACCCTTCCAGCTACAACTACGTGTCCGCTCCTGACATTGGCGTCGATATCCCTCAGGACTACTTCGATATGTCGTCACTGTCTCCGCCTCAAGGGGAAATCCACCTCTTGGAGTCCTTCCGTGAGGTGAAAATGGGGAAACTGGTGCAGGTCAAGAGGAAGAAGTACCTGTTCCAGCACTTGAAGGCCTTGCGGAAGTCCTTCAAACAGCACAGTTTGGACCGATTTCCCACCAAATCTCTACACCGGGTGAGCAGCGAAGGCCAGCGGACGCTGTGGAAGGTCCTGCGAACCCTCTACTTCACTCACTTGCAGGAGTTGCAGCCTACGAGCATTCCCCTTGCAGACGTGCAGCATCCCAACTTGAGGGAACGCATCCTCACCAACTTCTTTTCCAGTGCGGCGAGAAGGACTTACAATTTCCTCTTCTGCGAACTTATCTTTGAAAGTTCCTCTTTGGAACTATGTGCGAAGTCTGGCATGCAGTGCTGCAGTGGGCCACACACCATTACTTGCGACCTGCACTGGAGTCAGTTGAAGTACTACACGCAAATAGGACTGCTGAAGGAACTGGGCCTGGAAGTCAGTGACGCGGAGGAGATGGAGTGGAAGGAAACACTGCGGGCCACATCGAGCTAAGTTACATTTGTCTATACAGCAAGAGGTAGGGTTGAGAGCTGAGGACGCACTTGAGCAGCACTTCTTGACAGAGGCGGTCATCAAACAGATACCAGAGATGACCTCGTCTGCAGTAGGCCACATAATGTCCTTCCTCCAGACCTTCCCCTATGTGCTCCACTACTCCATACAACTTGTACTCCCGACTTCCTCCGACACAGGGCACCAGCAAGCGCTTCCGTACTTTCACTGCGCGGTCGTCTTTCTGTGGCTCTGGACTCTGGTGAAAGCGCTTGAGAGCCACCAATAGGTAGGCAGGGCAAAGGTCAATTTGCAGAGATTTGCAAGCGTCTGTCTGACTTGCGCACTTCTCGCACTCATAGGCAGCAGAGAGTGTCTCGCAGCTGACAAAAGCCTTGAGCGCAGCTTTCACGCTTTTGGCCAAAGGCAAGGCCAACTCCACGAACTGTTCAGTTCTGTAGTGGGCCTGACCACATTGCAGACATTTCACCTCACTGCGCAGACTGCCTACCAGCAGGCTCGAAATCAACTGACTTTGCTGGCCCTTCAACTCTGCTTCCAGACAGTCCACCAAGTAGTGGATGAACTCGTGGGCGTCGTTCATCTTGTGAGGTGGGAATTTGCGTCTGGAGAGTGAGGCGAGTCTGGCAGGTCGCACACAGTCTCCAGTGGACTGGAACAGTCCCAAGGTCACTTCTTCAACTGCCTTGCAGTAAGGCTGGCCTTGCTCCTGTCTGTGCAGGAAGTAGTCACGAAAAGGCTCGATGGAAAGCAACAGTTGCAGGGAAGAGTTCATGTAGCAGTACAGACCTGCATTGCTAAGTCCCACCAGTCCCTTGAGAGGCTTGACTCGAGGCCGAGTGACGATTGTAGAGGCAGTGGAGCTGTGATTAGGACCTTGAGGGGGCGCAGGAACCAGCACTGTGACTTCAGAGCACGTTTCCAAGGGCTCACTGCCGTATATCGCCTCTAGGTAAGTCCACACTTCCTTGTGAATGGGCTTGCAGTCCTGTCCCTCGGCTTGCAAGCGACGACTGAATTCAATGCGTCCAGGCGGAGGCCCTCCTTGCAGGAACTCGTTCCACTGGTTCAGCCACAGTCTGTCGAAAGTCACCAACTCCCCACTGAGACTGGGTGAGTCCAGTACCGCTTTCACCTCTGCCTTTTCTCGCTTCCTCCGAGCGTCCAGTAAGTCCGCCACTCGAATCCGCTCCTGCAGGTCCGCTTTCGAGACGGAAGGCAGGTGGGTGGAGACTCGCTCAGTGGCCTGCTCGCTGTCCGCAGGCTGCGGCGGTAAACTGAACAGTGCCTTTAACTTGCCAGCAAAGCGATTCATATATGACTCTGCTAGCTAGAAGGACCCTGAGGGATGGCAGGCGACACCTGCACTTCAGAGGCCTGTGGCAGTTCGAGAGAGAACGCAGGCCCAGTGATCACCAGCGGGAACTTGAGTTCCGTGGGGATGTAGCTGTACACTCGAGCAGGACGCGGCCTGTCAGGCAAGCCGTCATGCATCATGTGCGTCTTTTCGTGGGCCGTCAGGTTGCTGGACTGAGTGAAGCGCTTCTGACAGGCGGGATAGTTGCACTGGTAGGGCTTTTCCCCTGTGTGCGTCCTCAAATGTGTCCTCAAGTTGAAGTCAAGTGAAAAGGTCTTGCCACAAAACTCACACTTGAACGCCTTTTCTCCCTAAGTAGTGCCTACAGTGTGCACCAGCATATGTCTGCGCAGCTTAGAGTTGTCGAGGAACTTCTTGCAGCAGGTCTGCACAGGACAGGTGAACTGGCGCTCTCCGTGCGTCATAGTGTGCTTGCGGAGGGACCCGCTGTCAGTGAAGACCTTGCCGCAGCCTGGGATGTGGCAGGAGTAGGTTTTCTCCTCGACAGGGTCTTCGCTTTCGCTGGAGTTTGCGGTCTTTTTGACGCTTTTGGGCGCAGACTTCGGGACAGGCGTCCAGTCCTGGTCCATTCCTCGCTTCTCCGCTTCCTCGGGCAGGTCTCCGAGCAGGGCTACGGACAGCTTTATTTTTAGATCGCTGTGACGCTCCAGGTCCAGGGAAGATGGCAGGATGTAGGACATCGCCTTGTCTTTATAGACCATCTTGGATGCAGCGGCTGGACTGGAGACACTGGGTAGACACACACCCGCCCAGCAGACTGAGTTTGAGCAGGAAGCGGGTGCAGGGCGACTGCAGGGAGGAGCTGGGTGCAGTCAGGGAGCTGGAGCTCAGGACTGTGCGCATTGAAGGGGAGCTGGGCAGGAACTGGGGGCTGCATCAGCTGGAAACACTTACCATCACGCACGCTATCTTCGCCCCCGCTATCGAGCCCTTGATATCCCTGCTGAGCGCACAAAGAAGTCTGAAAGCCCTGCATCTCACTTCCATTCCAGCCTCTTTGCAAGCGGTTTTGCAGGCCATTGGACGTCTCCAGACCCTGCAAGTTCTGGACATCCAAGACTGCGACTTAGCAGAAATCCAGTGGGCCTGCCTCTGTCTGCACTGGCCAGCTCTCGTGGAACTCCATCTCCTAGGCAATGATATCGGCCCCACTGGTATGATAGATCTGCTAGCAGCCCTGCCAAAGTCCCTGGACACACTCACAGTTCTGGACTTCTCAGGCAACCGACTAGGAGATATGGGAGTGGCAAGGGTCTGTGACTGGGCCCAGGAACAGCAACTCCAGCTGAAGAAGCTCGCCCTGAGGAACAACTTTCTAGGCAACGAGGGCTGCAGAGCTCTAGCAGGTCTGCTGCACACTCAGTCTGCCCTGAAAATGCTGCTCCTGGCCTCCAACCCCCTAGCCGACCAAGGCGCAAACCAGGTGCTCCAGGCCCTTTGCTGGCCTCCAAAGGTGGTGGATCTCTCCTGCACCCAAGTCTCCTGTTCCACCCTTTTCCACGCCTTGCAAAGTCCACACATATCCTCAATCCTACTGGATGACTGTGCACTTTCCCTGCCCTGTCTCTCTGCTATTTCATTCTCCCACTCCCTTGTAGCACTGTCCCTAGCTGGCACTGCCCTGACACGAGTGGCTCTGGAGGCGTTGGCAGCAGGCACGAAGAGTCCTTGGGACGCACTGGGAAGTTTAGATATGAGTAGATGTGGACTGAGACAGGACTGCTCCAGTCTATTGGCCAATTTGATAGCAGGGAAACAGCTGAAAGAGCTGATATTGTGGGGAAATGCACTGGGAGAAGAGGGCTTGCTGGGGATGGAGGACGCTTTGGGAACGCTTGCTGCACTGAAAACACTGGATTTGAGAGGAAATGCAATTGGAGGCTATGGAGCAGCAGCGCTCGCCAGTCTCTTCCCTCACCTCCCACGGCTAAAGCGACTCAAACTGTCTGAAAACTACCTGGGCAATAGCGGAATCAGCGCACTTTGCGAGTTCTTACCTCACCTCCCACACCTCCGTCTGCTGCATCTCTCCAAGAACTGCTTCGACTCTACTGTGTGTCCAGCCCTGTTTCAGTCCCTTCTGCACTGTCCACGTCTGACTTCCCTGCACCTCAGTCACAACCCTCTGTGCGACTCAGGTGCTCGGGCGCTGACTCGAGTCCTGCCCCATTTCCTCGAACTCGCCACTCTCAACGTCAGCTCCACACTTCTCTCTGATGCAGTGATGCCCGGCCTGGTTGCTGCCTGCCAGCACTTGCCGCTGTTCGCTCACTTCCACTGTGACGGAAACAAGCTGAGTGCACTGGTTCTGCAACTGCTGCAGAACTTCTGTCCCGCACTTAGTCACCTTTCAGTGAGACATAATGAGTTGCACAGTGGGCGGGAGAGTCTGCCCTGGCCTTTGGCTGCGCATTTAGACCTTTCCTACAGCCACGTCAGTGGCCTGGATCCTGCGGAGTCGGAGCGCTACCTGGAGACTTTGAAGCTGAGTGGTAGTCACTTCTCCACGGCAGCCCTGGAGACAGTGCTGGACTGCTGCGGCTCACACCTCCAAGTGCTCAGTCTGGACGACGACCACGTGAAGGCGGACACTCTGGCCAAGCTCTTCAAGCGCTCCCCTTTCCTCACTCATCTGAGCCTCTCCAACATGCTGATTGACACGCTGGACTGCTCCTGGTCCCACCTCCGCAGGTCACTGGTGTGGCTGGACCTTGCCCATATCAACACTCTCTCCTCCTCTGCTTCACTGCGTAGTGTGCTAATGGCCCTTCCCAACCTTCGCCATTTAGCCTTCACTCACAATGCTCTCAGTGCCAGAGACCAGACGGAGACCCTACTCGCTCTCAGTACTTTGACTCGTCTCGAGGAACTGGAAGTGGGGAATGTGCGGAACAAAGGCAAGTTCACGATTTCGGACGCTTTGCTGCATTTGCTGTGTTTGAAAGTGGTCAAGTTCACAGGGTTTCCCGGTGCGGATGCGAAGCTGGCGCTTGCGTTGGAAAGCTGTGTGAGTCTGCAGTGCTTTTCACTACGCAACTTCTCAGATGCAGGGTGCACAGAGGAGCTGGGCAGGACACTGCGAGTGGGTGCCCAGCTGCAGCAACTGGAAGTGACTGGGTGTATACTGGGAGAGGCCCAGTTTATTGCTTTGGCTGCTGGTCTGCAGCACCAGCGTGCACTACGGAGTCTGAGTCTAGCCAACTGCAGAGCGAGTGGAGCAGCTGTAGAGAGAGTGGTGAGTGTGCTAGCCAAGGGACTGCGAGAGTTGGACTTAGCCGGGAACTCGCTGGAAAGCGGAGAAGGCCTGGACTTGCCCGAAGCGCTGGGGACTCTCACAGCCCTGGAAAAGGTGCGTTTGAACGGAATTAAGTGGACAGGCTTGGACGTGCAAAGACTAGGAACAGCCCTAGCAGGAGTCAGCAGCCTGGCCTTAGACGGAACAGAGCCTCAGAGCCTCCTACTCGAGTTAATCCCCACCCTATCCACCCTATCCCTCTGCAACTGCAGCCTCACAGATATCTCCTTTACTGCTCTCTTCCCTGCCTTGCTCGGCCTACGGCGGCTGCAAAGTCTGGGACTCGACTTCAACAAACTCACCAATGTGTCTTTACCACTATTAGTGGAGCTGTGTATGGAGCGGAAAAGCTACATATCGCTAAGGGGAAACAGCATAAGTGAGGCAGACCTGGAGGCAGCCAGCGCAGACCTGGACATAAGCAGCGTTTGCCTACTGGAAGAGAACTTAGTGCTAAGATAAACTTCATACTACTCTGTCCCGGGCAGTACCCTTTTCTTCACCCACCAAAGCGGAGTTTCGGCTTCCGGCCTGGCACTAGCCTGTAAGGCAGAGAGTAAAGAGCGAATTTGCTCCTTGAGAGCTGCATTTTCAGCCATCAACTGAGCATTACAGTGGACAGTCTCCTCTTCTGTATGTGAACAGTCCTGCGCAGTGGTTACTTGTTTCTGTCCATCGACACAGCAAGTCTTCGATTTGCCTCTGACTGCCTCATTTTCCCTCTTCAATTCCTCAATGGTTTCACGCATGTGCGCCATTTCCTTCCTGACCTCCTCTTCAATGCCTGCGAAGTACCACTGTCCCTGGCTGTCCTCGGGACTGGCGACTCCCAGGTTGGTCAGTTGACTTCTCAGTTGGCGAATTGCATCGTTTCTCCCCTTTATTTCGGCTTCTGCCCTTGCGAGTCTCAGTTTGAGCTCGGATGCCGTCAATTCTTCGTTAATTTGAGGTCTGTTTTGCACTAATTTGGCGCGAGTACCAAGGCGGAGAGTGCGAATCGTCTCTTCTTCATTGAAACTGGCAGGTGAGCAGGTGAGAATCAGGGCTGTGTAGGCATTCCCGCCCAGGGAGTCCTGCAACAGTCGTGTTAACTTGCTGTCCCGATAAGGAACATGAGACGATTTTTCGTCAGTCAGGGTACATATAATCATGCTTAGGACGGATAAGGACCTGTTGATGTTTTGCGCTTCCTTAAAAATCTGGCCTGTAGCGCCAGTTTTGGCGATTCTCTCTGACCCTGCCAAGTCCACTAGCCACATCTTCCCCGTCTTCGCAACCAAGTCCGGTCTAGCAGTGTGAGTAACTGTGAGCAGTAGGAGACTGTGGGAGCGGGAAGAACACTCACTCATGTGGGTTTGCGCTATACAGCGATTTCGAAAGCCCTGGGAAACCAACATTCTCAGGTCTGCTGCCGAGGCAATATAAGCCTCCGAGAGGCCTGAAACGTATACCCCTCTTTGCCTGTCTTCCCTAATATACAAAGACTCATTGGAGAACTCCAGCAGATCTCTCAGTCTTTCACAGTACAGATCCAGGTAGGAAACCTTCAGACTGAACTCCAGTCCTTTCTCTGCCTCTCGAATCGCTGCGAATAGTGTCTCGCCCACTCTAGGAATAAGGCCCGGCTGCTCCTCAGTCCCTGTCAGGGTGTAAGTCTTGCCGGACCCCGTTTGTCCATACGCGAGTATAGAGACATTGAAGCCTTGCAGCAGTGAGGAGACCAAGGGCTTGGCAATACAGTCGTGGACGATGTGCTGAGGAGTGTCTGGGGGAAACACAGGGTCGAAGGAGAAGTGCTGGGTGCCTATTGTCAGTCTGCTTTGGTCTGAGTAGGCGAGACAGCTGGCCTCTTCCCGTGCATTCAAAGGCCGCAGTCGGCAAGCGACTCGCACTTCTGCTTGCATGTTAACTCCATTTCACCCAAACGAGTGGATTCTTAGTCTAACTAGACCTCGGCCATGACTTTCCCGCAGCCGTTGCTGCACCCTGAAATCGCCACAGCGAGTCTCTTGAGCGCCACCTTGAGTATCTGCGCAGCCACCAGTTCCAGGCCGACTGCCACTCCAAAGGCCTTCATCCAGTACTGAATCTCGCCGTAGCTCAAAGTGTCGGCACTGTGCGCACAGGACCCCAGAGAAGCGAACATGATCAGCACCGCTGTGAGGATAGCCAGTGCGACTTTCACAGTCTTCGCGCACTTGGAGAAGTTGCGAGGCGTATAGAACAGCAGAGCAAAGATGGGCGAGGCAGGGAGACAGATCACCACAGCTATAATAGCCGGGATCACGAAGTGGTGCATCCGACTAATATCCGAAAACAGCCCAGTGATTGCCAACTCGCAGAACAGGATAGTGCACATCTCCGCAGCACGTGCAGGTCTGCTGTACGTAGGCTTGTACTTGAGGATGTAGCCTGTGATGAAGAAGTTGTAGAGGAAGAACATGCAGATGTTGGGAGTGGAGGCGGACACGAGAGTTTCTGCCTGGGCGGGAGGGCTTTCTTGGCCTGGAGGAGGCACAGTGTGGTCATCGATGCGCTTCACGTCTCCCTCGAACTCCTTGTGTTCAGGGGTCTCGAAGGCCTGGCCCTTCTCCATCTCCTGCGCCTGCACTGCATTGGAGGGAGTAGTCACCGTGGGAGTCAAGTTATGACCTGACTTCTTCCCACTTACCAAATCCAGTACCAGGCCGAGCATTACCAGTCCAATCTCCACTAGCGCCAGAATGCAGCCTATGTAGAAGCCGTTGAAGTTGTCCCAGCCATCGAAAGAGTCAGTATAGGGACTGTAGATAGGGTTGGGGAGGGGCGTGTGGTCTGAGTAAGGAGCGGGCGCAGCGTAGACAGTGGCTGAGCTGAAAGTAGTGAGATGCGTGGTTTTGCAGCAAATGGTGCGGTTGCTCCAGAAGATCGTAGTCAGGTTCTGCATCACTCCGTCTTCTGACCAGGTCTTCTTGGTGGTGTCCCAGTACTGACACTTAAAGCTCCACAGGGTCAGGTTATGGTCTTCCGTGGTGTTGGCCATCCAGGTATAGTTGGAGTACGACCCATATGTCCCGTTCGCTGGGTTGTATATCCCAGTCAAAGGCACTCTGAACCCAGGCGGTGGCACAAACTCAGAACAGATGGTAATATGGTCTTGGCAAGTGTCGTTCTTAACCGGCAGTACGCTTCCTTTGGAGTCCATCAGAGTCAAGTCAGAGTCGTAGGAAGAGCGGTTGCGGTCAGCAGGGAAGGAGTAGTCACTAGCGGAACTGGTCCAGTAGTTGATACGGTAGGTGGAGTTGGCGGTAGTTGTGGGCACCATGCAAGGAGGGATAGTCACTTGGTAGCGCTTCGTGCTAGTGGTTTGCAGTCTTCGTCCACCTTCAGAGGTACTGGTGTCCACGACCACAGCAGAAGGCGTAGTGAAGGCCGCTCCATTCGTGACCATATCTGTATTGTCCTTGTTTTCGAACTTGGCAGATAGACTGCCTGAAGTCAGTTCCACAGGTGCAGAGGTCGGCTTGTCCTTCATAGCCATGTCTCCGATCTTAGCCAGCATTGCATTAATATCCACTGTGTCAGGAGTTGTTTGAGTGGTTGCGTCGCTAGCTCGAGCACTGGAATTCCTCAGGTTGGAAATCAGCTCCAAGCCACTATTGAGAGTGGCAGTGGTTGGAGGCGTATTACTGTTGGCAATGGAAGTCAGTAGGTCCAGTACAGGGGTCGAAACGTCACTAGTGGTGTTCACTGCATTCGCAAGTCCTTTGTACATATCCAGACACTGTCGCATAACATTGGAATCAGTGCTATTGGAAGCCGAGCACTCTGTCTTCACATTGTTGAGTGTGTTTGTGACAGTCGCTGGGTCCACAGCGGTACCAGTTGCAGAGATAGTCTGCACCACACTGCTGAGTGCACCTGTCCTTTCCTGCTTGTTCATAGACTCTTTGTTCTTGTTATAGTCAGTCAACTGTCCGTCTACAGCCGAAGTTGCGTTTGCAGCGGAAAGCTGCTCAATGCGGATATACCGGTTGTCCGAGTTTCTGCAGTTCCCCAGTGAGTCACAAACTTGCGAAGATATCAGGTGCATAGACTTGCCAATGCCAGCAGGGAAGGTGAGTCCGTCAATACGGCTATTGTCGCTGACTCTCAACACACTGGATTTGCCTTGATCATTCAGCATCAGTATGTATTTGAGTGGGTAGTTGGACTCCTGATCCACCCAATTTGAGAAAGTGGCAGTGAACTGAGTCGTCACATTGCCGCCTTCAGGAGTCATTTCAAAGGAGCCGCCTGAGGGCGGGGAGTTGAGGGACAGGTCCACTTGCGCACTCATCGACTCTCCATTCTGACTAGTGGTGCACTGGAAGCTGTACACTGTATCCGCCTTCAACCCGTCTCCTATGAAAGCCACGTCTTTGCGGGTCAAATCGGTGGACAGCCAGTTCACTGTGACTCCGGGAGTCACGACAGTCCACTGGAGTCCGCAGCCTTGGCAGTCGGTTTCGCAGTACAGAGTGTTAGTGCCTGTGGCGTTCAGGTTGGTGCCGAAGTAGCGGATGGCGGTTTTGCTGCTACGGCTCACAAGCTTGGTTTTCAGGTAGGAGTAGGAAAAGCCGGAGCGAGGGGAGGAGGTAGTGGGCAGAGCAGCCGCCAGTTTGAAGTACAGTATCTTATTCGGAGGCAGCGCACTAGCAGGAATACTGAGCGACGCATTCGCTGCTTTCAGTCCAGACATCAGTGCGGAATTGCTGCTATCCACACAAGTAGCAGCCTTAAAGTTCTTATAAGACTGCAGTGCACTTTGTTCCATATTGTTATTATCCACTCCATCTGCGTATATCGGGTTCAGGCCTCCGAAGGCTGTCCAGTCTTCGCAGGTCCAGGTATAGGTCCAGCCGATTTGGCCGGATTCTGGCTGTAGCGGGTCGAAAGAGTTGCTGGAGTCCAGGACAATCGACAATTTGGTGCTAATGTCGCGATTTCCTCCGACGATGGAGACTTTGAGCGGTGGGTTGGGCACGATGACAGTGAGAAGTGCATATCCCCAAGTGACCTGGTCAATGGTAGCACTGCCTTGGAACACATAGGTCTGTCCCGTGCTCAGCGTTTTCCCCGGAATCACCAATTTCGCAGATTCCGTATTTGAAAAGTCGATATTCGGCTTGATTACACTAGTAGTGGAGTTGAGACTCCAGCGGTATGTGATTTGTCCTTGCTGAGCGGTGGTTCCGGAGCAGGACGGAACTCTGGCTTGCATGTAGACGTTGAAGTCTTTGGTGGAGTCAATTGTTATGTTGCTGAAGGGCAGAGACACCTCGGGAGCCAGGCCAGTGAGTACGCTGATGTCGATTTGCTTTGAGTCGAACTTCCCAAGTAGGTTGGTAGCGGTTACTTTCAGCGAGATCTTTAGCAAGCCTGGCTGGTTTACGCCAGTAATGTCCACCTGATCCGACCTGCCTGGAGGTATAACCAGAGTAACAGGCGAAAGCGAAACCCAAGTAAATGTGAGCGGTTTCGACCCTCCTCCAGTCGAGGCAGAGGCATCCAAGTGAATAGACTGCTGGCAGCCCGATACCACAGAGGGGAAAGTGAGTTGCAGTTTCACTGCAGTACCAGAGTTGAGAGGCGGCAGTACTGTTATTGGAGAGCTGGGGTTGGTGCCGGAGGCCCACTTGTGAGAGGATCTGTAGACTCCAGGTTGGATGGTTAGGACGGAAGTGCTCATCAGGTTAATGTTTGACTGAGTAGTTGAGGTCGAAGGCTGAGTGACGCCAGACGGTACGAGTTTATGGTCCGGAGCCAATATAATAATAAGCGCACTTTGATTGAACGGCACTTGGCAAGTCGAAGTACTCAGCACAGTTTGGTTTCTAAAGATAGCACTACAGTCTGAAACCAGGAAGTTCACCACTGCACTGAACTGCACGATCACCTTCAACCCATCATCACTAAACCTGGCAGAGGATACAGTGGGCGGGGCGACTTCCGAGCACTTGTCAAAGGTGACACCCAGACCTGCACATTGAGAAAGCCCGGTCGAGAAGCAGCAGTAATCGTATAGACTGCGCAGACAGTCGTCTGTGACCGGAGGCAGGAGTCCGCCTCCGGTAGAGAAGGAACAGCGAGCGGTTTGACACAGGTTTTGGTTGAGGGGACAGCCTGATGTGGCGTTGACGTACATTGTGGTTCCGCAAGTGCCATCTGGGTACTGGTAGGCGGGGTTGCAGTTGCATTTGGTCTTGAAGTACCCGGGCTGGTCTGCTGGTAGTCTGTTGATTGCGCATGTCTTGCAGTCATAGGAGCCTTTGCCTATGCACGTTACACAATTCGGATCGCAAACGGAGCACACAGCCGCCATTCCAGAAATGGAGTTATCGAAGAAGAAGCCATCAGGACAGACCGCTTGGTTGCATTTTGTAGGGTCCACAGGGTCAATAAAGGCCGTCATACACTTGCAAGCGCCTGTTATCGGTCCAGTATAGGTAGACGGTACATTGTTCTTAATGAACTGTCGATTTGCAGGACACTGCGTGCAGCTGGTCTCTGTTTTATCCGAGCAAGTCAAGCAACTCACAGGGCATTTCTCACATGTCGCGAATCCCATAGGCGAAATAGACACATAAGTACTGCCGACGCAGGGGTTCTGGACACAAGCGTTTGCCTTCTGGTCGAAGTAGGAAGCCATGTCGCAGACACATACACCCGATGTGCTCACGCCCAATGTTGCAACTACGAGGACGCTGCGAGGTTTGCAGGTCGTGCATTGGTCGTTGGCGATTCCGGCGCAGGACTTGCAGGCTGCATTGCATGGCTTGCATTCGCCTGTTGCGAGTTGATAGTAGCCATTAGCCAGGTCGCACGCACAGCCGCCTGTTGCCCGCATAAAGTACCCAACTCCGCATTTCCCACACATCGCACTTCCCGGCCCACTGCAAGACGAACAGCTGCTGTCACAGACTTGGCACTTCCCTGTAGCTCTGTCCAAGAAGAAGCCCTCTGCACAGCGACACTCTCCAGTGGTCCACAGAGTCAGTCCAGTGTTGCAAGAGGAACAGCCTGCTGGGGAGTTGCTCTTACATTCCTTGCAGGAAACATCACACGCTTTGCAGACGTAGTCTACTGTGTCTAGGAACTGTCCACTTATGCATGTCGGGATAGTCACGCACATGTTTTGTACCTTGTTGTAGTACATTCCAGAGTTGCACAGGCAACTAGTGCCTGAGGCTACAGCGGTACCTGTGGCTCCAGAGACGCACGTGAGGCAAGTATCGAAAGTAGGACCAGAACAAGTTGCACAGGTGAAGTAGCAAGGCAGGCAGGTGCGTTGATTCGTGTCGAAATAGGACTTAGCCTGGCAGCTGGGAATCAGCATGCATTTATTAGTGGAAACGTCCCAGTAGTAGCCACTCTTGCACATACAACTACTGCCGGTTAGGGTGGCTGTGGAGGGGCAAGTAATGCACTGAGAGGCTGTAACGGAGCAAGTCAGACACCTATAGTCGCAGGCTATACACATCGTTCCACTCAGGAAGCCACTGCACACACATGCTCCCGCAGCGTTCTTCGTGTAGCCCTGAGCGCAAACTAAGCAGTTGGTGTCTAAAGCTCCATTGCAATTCGCACAGGCTAAATTGCAGTTCGTGCATGTGATTCCTACAAGGTATTGGTTGGCCTGGCAGCCTGGGGCTGTGATGAGTTGGCAAACGCCGCTACTGAGAGTGAAGCCTGGGTTGCACACACAAGCACTAGTAGCGTCCACGTATTTGTTAAGAACACAGGTGAGACAACTCGTGGTTCCCGGGCCTTTGCAGGTGAGACAGGAAGCGTCGCAGGAAACACACATGAAAGTCGCAAGTGAGTAATAAAATCCATTGTTGCAAGTGCAGAGTTTGTTGGAGTCAAAGGCCGCATTCTGCCCACACTGAGTGCACTGTCCAGGACTCGGACCAGAGCAGCTAAAGCACGAAGAGTCACAAGAAGCGCAAGTAGTGGACCCAATAGGTAGGTATTGGTTGAATTTGCAGCCTCCTGGACCAGTGGGAGCCAGGCAAGTGCCGTCTGTCTGCGGCAGGAAGTTGAAGTTGCACACACAGGTGCCAGTGGCAGTGAGTGAGTTTCCGACCTTGCAAACCGTGCAGGCTGTGGGCGAGCACAGTGAGCAGGACGGAGCACAGGGAGAACAGTTACTTCCGTTCCAGAAACTGCCGTCTGCGCATACGCACTTTACTCCATTCGCTGTGTTGCTGTCGGTGTCCACTTGCTTCATGTCAGCTGTTTTACAGATCAAGCAACTAGCATCAGACGCAGCAGTGCAAGACTGACAAGTGACATGGCAAGCCGCACACGTGCCTGAGTTATTCCATTGACCCACAGTGCAAGTGCCAGAAGTCACTGGAGTGCATTGGCCGGCCACGTCGTTGTACCCGAGGTTGCAGGGACAAGTGCCGGTTAGGCCTGTGGCTAAGAAGTTGCGGAAGGTGCCTGGGGTACAAGCTAGACATCCAGTGGCAGAGCCGGAACAGCCCAAGCAGGTGGGGGAGCAGGCCACACAGGCGTTTGTGGTGGGGTTGTAGAAGAAGTTGACAGGGCAGCGGCACTCGAAGGTGCCCGTTCCCGTGCTAACCGGAGTCATAGGCGTTGGGCAAGTCACGCACATCTTATTAGAGCCTCCAACGCAAGTCAAGCAGGGCGCCACACAAGCTACACAATTAGCCAGGTTTGTAGTATCAGGAGGGTTGGGGTAGTTGCCGGCTGCGCATAGAGATGTATTCACGCAGGCGTTTTTGGCGGAGTCGAAGACACCGCTAGCGCAGACACAGTCAGAGTTCACTAGATTGTAGCCAGTTTTGCAGGTGATACAGGAAGTCGCTACATTAGCGCAAGTCGCGCACTTCGGCCCACAGGGCTGACAAGCACCAGAAGCCAGGAAAGTGCCATTCGGACACCCACAACTGCCACTATTATTATTGACTGTGATGATAGTGAGTCGAGAGGACAGGTCTTTGCAGGAAAGACAGTCAGTGTAGAGCGGACCCACACAGTTGAGGCAGGTAGCGTGGCAAGGGAGACAGGTGGCCGTAGCAGCAGTTGGAGTGGAGTTATAAAGGCCCGCAGCTCCGGAACAAGTAGCCACCGTGGCAGGGTTGCAGTTCGTCCCTACCAGTGTGTACCCAGCTGGGCAAGCGCAAGTCGTGCCAGTCAGCACAAACTGAGTAGCACACTTGGAACAGGTGGACCCGTCTACACACTCCATGCAGCCGGCAATACAAGCAGCACAGGAAGTTCCAGTCCACCTAAACCCAGCAGAACACAAACACTTCCCAGTGACTGGCGTAGCAGTACTCATTGGCTTGAAATTCGGCGTTGACGAAGTACAAGTGAGGCAGTCTGAGTCAGTGCCGCCCACACATGAGCCGCAACTAGGGTGGCAAGACGTGCAGGTCCCTGCAGCGTTCTTATATTGGGAAACTGCGCAACTCGTGTCGAAGAGCACTGGAGTGCAGTTCACTCCTGCGGGGTCTGGGTTGTAGTTAGCATTGCAGACGCATTTGGAAGGAACAGCAGGACCACCGATCATCGAATTGACTTTACAAGATAAGCAATTGGCTGGATCCGCACTCTGGCAAGTCGCACATAGTCCCGTGCACACTCCACAGTCTCCTCCCGCCTGTTCAAACCCACTAGTGCACACACACCTCCAAATCATCGAAGTCGCCAATGCAGCTGGGTCCTTAACTCGCACTCCCCCACATAAGATACACTCCCCGGCTGTTGGACCTATGCACTGTGTGCAGGAGTAATGGCATTTCTGAGTCTGTAAATTTGCATCGAGCCAGAGACCAGTACTGAAGGCTGATGCTGCTTCGCATTTCTTGGTGTAGGGACTGTAGAGATAGTTAGTGGCGCATGGACACTTCTTGCCTGAGGAAGTTGTAACTGCTGTGGAGACCGTTGCAGGGCAGGTTAGGCACCGCTCGGGTCCGGAGCCGCTGCAGGTCAGACAGGTGGAGTCGCACGGCATACACTTCGTAGTTGCAGTGTCCAAAAACGAATTATCCGCACACACACAGGACCCCACATTCAGTGTCCCAGAGGTCGACATTTTGCTGAGAACCGTGTTAGTGCCCGGCTGACACGCCACACAGTTAGTAGCAAACGGCCCTGTGCACGTCAAACAACTACTATGACAAGACACGCACTTCCCTGTAGTATCCAAGAACTGCCCAGTGGTGCAGACTGTGTTCAACACTGCTGCGACGCAGCCAGGTCCGGTGGTGGCAAGGACGTAACCGTCTTGGCATAGGCAGCTGCCGGCGGCGTTTAGAAGGGCGTTGGTGTGGCAGCTGGTGCAACCTGTCGCTGTGGCGTCTTTGCAGCTTTTGCAGGTAGGTACACAGGTGCCGCAACTTGCAAATGCGGGGAATTGGCCGAGAGGACAGGTGAGGCAGGTAGATGCGGTACAGGCAAGGCATGGAGCCACACACGGACTGCAGCTATAATCCACCAACGTAAACGTACCAACAGGGCAATTGCAAGCGCCCACCGGACTAGCGGCTCTCACCGCTCCAGCTTTGCAGAAAACACACTCATACTTCGACCCTCCAGAACAAGTTGCACATGAAGAGTCACAATTCACACAAGTCCCAGTTGCATCTTTGTATGCATTGGCGTTTATACATCCGTACTGATTCACTGCTACGCAGACATTGCCGACTAGGTTGTAGCCAGCCGTGCAGGAGCAGGTGTTTTTGCCGGAGACGTTGACGATGGTCATGTTGGGGTCGGCGCAGCGAGTGCAGTTTTCAGGGCCGCTTACGCATTCTGCGCATTTTGTGGCAGTACAAGCTGCACAAACAGTCCCAGTGAAATAAGTACCTGCAGGACACTTGCACACGACCAGCGCAGGATTCGCAGCATTCGCTGAGGCCACAAACCCTCCTCCCGCCACACAATTCAAACATTGGTCCGGTCCCGGTCCTTTACAGCCTCCACAAGCAGGGTCGCAGTTCATACAAGTTCCACTCGAGCCTAGGAAGGTGTTGCCAGAGCAGGGAGTCACGCAGGTGCCTTGGACTGGAGCCCAAGTGCCGCTGGAGGGACAGGTGCAGACTCCGCCCGAGAAAGCCATGGAGACTAGAGCACAGGTGACGCAGTTGTTAGGGGCTGAGCCGGAGCAGGTCTTGCATGTGCTGTCGCAAGGGATACATTGCCCATTGCTAACAAACGTTCCAGCTCCACACACGCACTGTCCAGAAGTCGCTCCCGTGACTGCCGGTTGCAGTACTTTCCTCTGGTCCACAGGACAAGCCACACAGTCAAACTGCGTCGGACCAACACACGTCACACAGCTGTAATCGCAAGGCAAACACTGTCCAGTCGTAGACATAAATTGACTAACTGAGCATAGTGCAGAAGTACTCACAGGGTTACATATGTTTCCGTTCATAACGAAAGGAGGAGAGCAGAGGCAGGCTCCGGAGGTAAAGGCGAAGTTGGGTTGGCAGGAGAGACACTGAGTTGTGGAGGCGCCGAAGCAGGTGGAACAGCCTGGAGCGCAGCTAACGCACTTGCCGCTTACGAAGACGGAGCCGGGCTGACACATGCATTTGCCGAAAATCATTGTGCTGGTGGCGGGACTGAGGACCATAAAGTTAGCCCCAGGTGGACAATTCGCACAACTCTGCGGATTTCCATCAAAGCACGATAAGCAGCTCGGATCACAAGCAGCACAAGCTCCAGCCGCATTCTTAAACTCCGACAAAGCACAATCCGGGAAAATGGCCACAGGCGAGCAGGCCTGAGTCGTAGCGTCTCTCTTAAAGTTGGCCAAGCACTTACACGGCGACTGCGAAGCTATAGAGTAGTCCAGTTCGGAGTTAGCAGGGCAGGAGAGGCATTGGAATTCAGTGCTTCCGTAGCAAGTTGCGCATTTCTGCTGACAACTTGCGCACTTCCCAAGGACTTCGTCTAAGTACTGGCCATTTGGACAGGTGCAAAATACCATCTGTATGCCTGCTTTTTGATTAGAGTTGCTGCCGACCATACCGTCGGGACAGGTCAAACATTCGAAAGGTCCAGGGCCTAGGCAGGATTTGCAGGTCTTGGCGCAGGGCTGGCAGGTGGTGTCGCTCATCCAGAAGCCACTGTTGCAGGCGGTCACGGAGATGCATTTCTGCACGTAGTCACTCCAGAAATACGTCGGCATGCAGTCACAAGCCTTTATAACCGTATTCAGCACCGCTCCCATCGGACACGTCAGGCAACTCTGATAAGACGGTCCCGAGCAAGTCCTGCAGCTCCTATCACAAGGCACGCAGGCAGTCCCCACACCCAAACCCACAAACCCATCCGCACATATACAAGAGCCGAAAGCCACAGTGGTGTTTGTTGGTAAAAGTCGCATGTTCATGAATGGATAGCAGGACTTGCAGGCCATGTTGCCGGGGCCGGCACAGGTTTCGCAGGAAAAGTCGCAGTCTGAGCAGAAGCCGGCGGAGTTTTTGAATTGGTTGGGGTAGGTGCAGCCGATGGTGACGGAAGGCTTGCACTTGCCGGTGGCGTCGGCCACATACGGCGATACACAAGCACAATTCGAGCCAGTAAGCATAGACCAGCCATCACACTTCGTACAAGAAGTAGCAGACCCAGCACATTCCATACAGTTCCCAGCACACGCCACACAGCTGAAACTAGCGGCTGTAGAGATGGAGAAGAACCCGGGCTGGCACTTGCAGGACCCGGCGGTGGTCAGCATAGCATTGACGGGACAGAGCTGGCAAGCGAAGTCGCCTGGACCATAGCATGTGAGACAGGCCACGCTACAAGGCAAGCAGCTGCTTCCACCAGCCGCATCCAAGTACTTATCCGACGGACACACAGCCGAGGTCCCCTGCGGTACACACGACCCTGCAGTCGAGCGCGAATACCCACTTTCACACTGACAGGAAGAGGTAGTTCCAGTGAATGTCAAGGAAGAGTGCGGTGGACAGGATGTGCACTGCTCAGCTCCAGGTCCGTAACAAGCTGCACAACTGGTGTGGCAAGGTAGACATGAGGTAGCGATAGTGGCGGCGTTGCCGTCGACCCAGGTGTTATGCGGACAAGCGCACTTCACAGCGCTGGTGCCGGGCTGCTGGATTGGCATGAAGGGAGTTACGCAGGCCAGACACTCATTGGAGTTGGGACCGATGCAGGACTGGCAGGGCAGTTGGCAGGGGGAGGTGCAGTCAGGCTGCTTCAAAGGGTCGGTAGTGCACATCTTAATACAAGTCCTAGTAACAGGTGACAACACATAGAGCGAACTTTGGCACACACACGGAGAAGCAGTGCCAGGCGTCATCGGCACAGCTCCCTGGTTGCAGCTCAGACAGTCGCCCACTCCCGGGCCGGAACAACTCGTGCAAGTCAAATCACAAGGTCGACAAAGTCCGCTATCCATATAGAATCCGCTGATGCATTGGCAGAATCCGCTGATTCCTGCGCCCATCTTGATCAGTGCCTTGCGGTCTTGGCTTCTGCAGGAAACACACTCAGAGGCAGAGGGGCCGATGCAGGATTCACAGTCTGGGATGCAGGGCTGACAAGTGGTTCCTGAGCTGAAGAAGCCGAAGGAACAGAGACCAGTGGCAGGGGGGACGCAGCCTACTGTATTGAACGCACAGGCGCAAAGACCATTAGCGAAGGCACGATATTGAGCGCAAACAGTGCAGCCGGAGGGTAGAATACTGTTGCATTCAGCACAGGAAGTATCACAAGCCACACAACTCCCAGTCTGGTACACAAACCCAGGCGCACAGTCACACCTCCCCACCGCAAACCCATTAATCATCTCCAACTGCGTGAAGTGATACGGCCCAGCCGCACAGTAATAGCAGAACTCCCGTCCATTGTTGTTGCAAGCTCCACAGAAAGAGTGGCAAGTGGCGCAGGTGCCGTCCGCCTTCAGGTACTGACTGGCGTTGGGACAAGTGGTGAAAGACATAGGAGTGCATTGGGTGCCGGCCCAGCCTGAGGCTACCCCTGTGAGGTGGTAGTTGGTGTTGCAGGAGCAGGACTTGTACTGGGCGGTGGCGAGGGTGGCGGTTTGGAAACTTGCGTTGGGCTTGCAGGCGTCGCAGTCCAATTGAGTAGGTCCGTGGCACTTCTGACAGGTGATGTCGCACTGGGAACAGGCGCCGCCGCTGTTAAACATCCCGTCAGGACACACGCATACGGCATTGAGCATAGTCATGCCTGCTTTGCAGGCTATGCAGTCAATTACTCCGGGTCCTTTGCACGTACTGCAGGAATTATGACAAAGCTGGCAGTCCAAAGCCCCACTGACCGCCCCAGCCAGGTACTTCCCACTCGGACAGGCTGCAGCTGACTCACACTTCTTGGTGTAAACACTCCAAGCAAAGCCACTTATGCAGGTGCACATCTGCCCAGTCGCCGTAGTCGCCAACACACTGTTCACATGGCAGGAAACACACTGGTAGTTATTAAGTCCGGAACAGTCCTTACATGCAGGGTCACAAGGGATGCAGTTGACTGAGGTAGTGTCTTGGAAGAACCCAGGCTTGCACACACATCTGCCAGTTATACGAGTAGTGTCGAGGACGTTTAGCTGCTTGTTGCTGCCGTAGTCGCAACTGGAGCAGTCTGATAGAGTGGCGCCTTTGCAGGTGACACATTGGGTGGAGCAGTCCTTGCATAGAGTTAGATCGAGGTACTGGTTGACTTGGCAGGCAGCAGAAGTGGCAGTGGGCGTGCATTTGCCGCTGACTTCGGTCCAGCCGGCTTGACAAACGCATACGTTGCTGCTCAAAACTCTATCCGAATTACACGAAGTACACGCAGTCGCAGATGTGCACGAAGCACAAGAAGGCATGCACGGCATACACACAGACCCGCTTATATAGAACCGAGGCAGACACACACACGCCCCCACTGTAGAAGCAGCAGAGGGATGCACACTGTTCAGTCCGCAGACCATGCAGTCAGTGGCTAAAGGTCCGACACAAGTTAGACACGTGGCTTCGCAGGGCTTGCAGGCGCCGGTAGCGTCTTGGAACTGGCTGGATGGACAAAACTGGCTGGAGCCTTTGGGAACGCAGCCTTGGGAGGAGATCGTGTATCCAGGGGCGCAGATGCATTCCTGTCCAAATAGCGTTATATTCAGAACTCGGCCGTTAGGACAATCCAAGCACTTAAAAGGCTCCGGTCCTTGGCAGTTCCCACATGTGGAATCGCACTGAACACAGGCTCCAGAAGTGTTATTGAAGAAAGTGTTTTGGGGACAGAGACAAGTCGTAAGTCCTGGTATATCCGGAGTCTGCTTAGGGACGTAAGTAGCAGCGCAAGTGCCGCATCTCTGAGGCCCAGGTCCAGCGCATGTAGAGCACAAGGGACTACACTGATTTGAGCAAGCTCCGGAGTCGTCCTTGAAGTAGCCAGCGGCGCATGCACTTACACTAAGACAGCGAGACACGGCAAGGTCGAAGATTGTCCCTGTGGCGCATAGGCATTTTCCACTTGTCAGGACACTATTCGGCCAGCAAGTTTGGCATTGAGTATCAGTCGAGCCACTGCAGGCCTGGCAACTTGGATGACACTTCTGACAACTTCCGTCTGTCGCTAAGAACTGACTTGGGCCACACTTGCAGGTACCGAAGATGAATCCGGTAGATTGGTATAGCGTCAGACCCATTGCGACGTTGCAGCTCAGACAGGAAAATGGCCCTGCGGAAGTGCAGGAGACACAACTGGGGTCACATAGGGAGCAGGTCCCTGTAGTGGACATGTAGCTGTTGTAGGGACACGTTGTAGAGCCGGAGATGGGGTTGCAGGTTCCAGTTACCGCATCCTCCTTATATCCAGTCTTGCAAGCACACTTTTTCCCTCCAGTAGATGTAGTGGTCATATCGCGAGTAGCCGTACAGCTGTCGCAGTCCAATTCCGAAGGTCCGCGGCAAGTCACACAGAGCTGATTACACTGTAAACACATTGGCGGACTCACGGTAGTATCAAGGTATTGAGTGGTGTTGCACAGACAGTTGCCGTAGCTTATAGTTCCAATTGAAGTGGCATTTAGTCTGGCTCCAGGGAAGCAAGTCGCGCACTGGTTATTATTCGGACCCACACAGGAACTACAAAATGGTGCACAAGGCTTGCACGCTCCTGTAGAATCCGCATACTGATTAGCACTGCAGCCTGAAAACAAACTCATAGGTGAGCAGCCTCCAGTCGAATTCAGCTTCATATTAACAGGGCAGCCACACATGCTCCCTGCAGCAGATAGAATCTCCACAAACCCGAGTTTGCAACTGAAGCAATCGAAGGCAGAAGGACCATAGCAGCCTGCACATGTTTCGTTGCATTTGAAACAGCGGCCGGAAAAGTCGGGGAAGTTGTTGAAATCGCAGTAGCAGTAGCCTCGATTGAAGTTGAATATGAAGGCTGTGGTGTTGGTGGCCAGTGGCGCTGTGGCGGTGCCGGTCTGCTGCTGAGTCATCATTCCCGAGACAAGTTGGAAAATCGCCCCAGCTCCGCAGGATGTACAGTCATTGTTGCTGCTTCCGAGACAGTTCACACAAGATGGGTGGCAGGGCTGAGTGTTTCCTCCTGCATCAACTACATACTTGCCCACTAGTGTCGGGTCAATGTCTCTGCAAGTCTTAAGCTTGGGAGAGTAGTACTTGCCTGTTACGCATTCACACTTTCCGCTGACTAAAGCATAAATTGGCGGAGGTGTTGGAGTTCCTGTAGGACTATTGCATGAGAGACATTGGTCGTGTCCCGGTCCTGAACAAGTTTGGCAGGTCTCGAAGCACTGAGAGCAGGACTGATACCCATCAGACGAAGTGAAGGAGAGGTAGTATCCAGATGTGCATTTGCAGGAGTTGTCCAGTGCGAGGGTTTGATAGGGCCGGCAGGAGACGCATTGGGTAGCGAGGGCGCCGCTGCACGTCAGACAGTTCGAATGACACTGCTTGCAAGCGTTGGTTGTCGCCTCCAAGTAGTTGTAGTACGGACAGTTGGTGGAAGTCCCTTGTGGCTGACACCATCCCGAAGCATCTGGTAGCGTACCAGAGTTACAAATACATCCAGAAGCAGTAAGATGGCTGAAATACCCGCATTCAGTGCAACTAATAGCCGTAAGATCAGTGCATTTGGAGCAATTCGGTAGACATTGCGCACATCCTCCAGCCACAGTCCGATATTGTCCATATTCATAACATAAACATGAACCTTTGCTTGAGTCCATCTGATTTGACACAGTGTCGAAGTAGTTTTTCAGATATGCGCCTGACTTACAGGTGGCACAATCGTAAGTATTTGGCCCCAGACAAGTCCAGCAGGTCACGTCGCAAGCTCCGCAGGAGCCGTCTGCCTTCATGTACTTCCCTGTTGCATCTACAACCACAATTCCAGTAGAGTCTTTGCACCCAGTGGCAGTGGGAACCGGCACACACACTCCTCCAGTGAGCGACCACATGAAGCCACTTCTGCATTCGCAGGCTGTCCCTGCGGCCATTTGCACGTAATTGGCGTTCTCAGCACAGGCGTTACACTGCTTGTCTGAAGGTCCAAAGCACTCCTTACACTTCTCGTGACAGAGTGCACAGCCGGACTCAGTCCAGTAGTAGTGAGTCGGGCAACTGCAGTGGGTAAGGAAGGGCAGGTAGGAAGGGTTAGGCTGGAGAGGTGCAGTACAGGTGAGACAGTGAGAGTTGAAGGGACCCACACAAGTAGCGCAGGCTAAGTTACATTTCTTGCAAATCCCATCATCGTCCATGAATTTCCCTGCCCCGCATGTAGCTACAGCGGTTATGGAGTAGCACTTTTCTCCGTCAGCAAAGGCAGTACTTGCGCACACACACTTCCCAGACACCAGTGTCCTTTGCACTCCACAAGTCAAGCAATTGGTCTTGCTGTCCCCACTGCAAGTCGCACACGTCCAGTCACACTTCTGACACTGGATGAACGTAGTTCCCGCGGGTGTATACATTCCCGCTCCACAGACACAGCTGTTGCCTGCCAACACTAAGCCTCGGTTTGGGTCGCAAGCGCTGCACTGAGTGTTCGCACTTCCAGTGCACTTGGAACAGGAAGAGTCACAATTGAGACAGCCAGTGGTGCCAGGATAGCGACCAATCCCACAAGTCACATCCACAGCCGCTTCACAGCGGTCTCCTACGAGAGAGAGAGTTGACCCTGTGGGGCATTGGCAGCCGGTGGCGGTATAGGTCAAACCCCAGTTGCAGCGAGTGCAGTCCAGCATTGCAGGGCCGAAGCACTCTACGCAGCCTAGCACGCAGGGCGTACAAACTCCCGGTGCACTGAGGAATTTAGCGTAGGGACAGTGGCAGTTCACGGTGTTGTCTGGCTTTTCGTTGGGCATAAAGCCGGAAACGCAGGAAAGACAGTTGTTGTTTATTACTGCGCAGGAAGCACAAGGAGTTAAGCATGCCACGCACGACGTTCCGCTCCAAAACATTCCCACCGTTGCACAGTTCGGATCCAGTTTCGCCATACAATTTGCCCCAATCAAGTCCATATTAATCGGACATCTGCACCTGAAACTCATCATTCCCCCAGTAGCAGTACTATTAGTCACTGTCGCGTTCATATTGATCAAGAAGCCCGGGGCGCACTCTAGACAGACATCCGCTGTGCCTTGGCAGCGCTTGCAAGTCGGTCCGCAAGCCACACACACTTTGGATACAGTGTCCATGTATAGGCCATCTGTGCATTGGCAGCCGCCGTTCATGAAGACCAGAGGAGCAATGCAGGTCGTGCACTCACTCATCGAGGGTCCGAAGCAGGAAGCGCAGGTTGCTATGCAGGGTAGACAAGTGGTCCCCGACACGTAGGTGCCTGCTGGGCAGGTTCCTGTGGGGAGACATTGCTTGGAGTTAGCGTTCCAATAGAGGCCGACGTTGCACGTGCACAGGTTGGAGCCAACTTGTGGAGACATTGAGGTGGCGGAGAGACAGGTAGTGCATGAAGTCGCCACACAGACACTGCAAGTCACGTCGCAGGCTTGGCAGCCTCCAACAGTCATGTAAAACCCGCTTCTGCACGTTCCACAAGTGGCGTCAGCCAAATCAAAGCCGAGGCTAGGGTCGCACACAGTGCAGGCAGTGGCCGAAGTGCAAGATAGACATTTGCCCATACAAGCAGTGCAGGGCAGAGTTGGACTAGTGCTGAACATCTTGGGAGCGTAGTCGCAGTTCGGGTCGGAGCTCTGGACGACACAGCGCTTGATTGTGGCCATCCACTGGTACCCGATCTTGCAGTTGCAGAAGCCGTTGTTCATTACTGCGTTTTCCACACATACGAAGCACTCAGTCGTCATAACTCCTTGGCATGTGGCGCACATTGGCGTGCAGTTCATACAGGCTCCAGCCACCATAACCTGAGCAAAGCCGCAACTGCACACTCCCACTGCCACTCCCTTAAACATGAGCACTGTAGCTGTAGCAGTAGCACTAGGAGGCTGTTTAGTCAGGCCAGGAACACAGGCAATACATTGGTCGGAGTTGGGTCCGACACAGCTCGAACAGGCAGGGTTGCACAGTGAGCAGAAGCCAGCAGTGGTTCCAGCAGTCGTAGGGTAGGTGATGTATTGGTTCACTGCACATTCGAAGGAGTGACGCAGTGGGGTACACGACTTAACATTTTGCGCCCACTCCATATTGTTATCCACACATTGACATCCACCCGCCGGACTCATCACCATTCCTGGGAAACACGTGTAGCACTCAGCTGCTGAAGGTCCAGAACACTGCCAGCACCCGGTAATGCACTGGTAACACCCTCCGTCTCCACCCTGGAACAGACCATCTGCGCACTTGCATAGGCCATCGGGGGACAACACTCGTCCGACGTGGCATGTGGCGCAATTGTTACTCAGGGAGCCGTTGCAGGATAGGCAAGATTGGTGGCAGGGCTGACAACTTTGGTCGTAGGCGTTGAAGTAGAGATTGGGAAGACAGACCATAGAAGTGCCTAGGAACACACATTCGCCCGATACATCCGCAGTAGAGCCCACTACACATTTGCACATTCCAGTGCTGTCCAAAAACGCAGTCTCGAAGCACTTTACACACGTCTGTCCATTGAATTCCTTGCAGTTCACATCCGGAATTTCCACACATGCAGCAACCATAGTCGCAATTGTAGTGGAAAGTCTGTACATCCCTGCGGGACACAGACACAGAGAAGCTGATAAGACCTGAGGAAAGACGCAGGAGGTGCAGAAAGTCGCAGTTCCTTGGCAAGATAGACAGCTCGGGGCACAGGACTGACAAGTAGTGGACGTGGGCGTCATGAACGTCCTCGGAGGACAGCTCCCTGTAGCCGCAGCAAAGCACTGGCCAGTCGCATCCCTCGTCATCCCGACATTGCATTGACATTCCTGACCCAAAATCGTTTTCACAAGATTTGCATTGGCTCCACAGGCAATGCACTCGAAGGACTTCGGCCCGTTGCAGTCTCCACAACTCGAGTGGCACATGAAACAGGCGTTGTTGGCGTAGTCGTAGGAGAAGCCGACACCACATTGGCAGATTCCGAAGAGGGGAGAGACTACGGTGTAGAGGTGGGCTGGGGCATTGCATTGAACACATTCTCGTAATGTTGGTCCAACGCACTCCTTGCACGAAGAGTGGCAAGCCACACAGTTGCCCTTTTCGTTCTTATACAGTCCAGCAGCGCAAACCTTCCCAGTGACAATACAAGTCTTCGACTCCACACTGAGCTGAGACACACTGGGGTTGCACTTGCAAGCAAAGACTGCATCTAAGGTTCTGAACGGTGAGCAAGTCAAGCAGTTATTGGGACCGGGTCCTGAGCAAGTTACGCAGCTCTGATCGCAGCGTTGACAGGCTCCCCAAGGGTCAGAGAAGTAGCCTGAGCCACATACACACTTGGAATTGCCTGCGTCTAGGAACCTGGGAGGCGCACAACCAGTGCACGCTGTATCTGAAGAGCAGGAAGAGCAGGGCGGTTTGCAGTTAGTGCACGAACCTCCGTATTGGAAGTAGAGACAAGTACTGCCAGCAGCCGGCATCGTGACACAGGCTCCGTCTTGATAGGTAAGTGGAGTCGGACACAAACATTGGTTGGAAGCGAGACTGTAGATCAGTCCAACAGCGCAGTCTATGCACTGAGTTGCACTTCCTCCGGTGCAAGTTCGGCAGCTGCCGTGACAGGGCTCACATGCTCCGTACCCCGGCGGCATGTACATCTTTTCGCCACATTTGCAGTACCCGAAGTTGAATCTTCCGGGTTCCAGGCTTTGCAGCATTGCTGGGTCCCAACAGGTCATACAGTGAGAGGGCAGAGGTCCTAGACAGGTTCTGCAGCTGCCATCGCACACTCCACATGCACCGTCATCCTTCATAAAGGTGTTCGGAACAGGACAGACAGCACTACTGGACTGCGGAGTGCAGCTTCCCGAGGCGTCCATAATATAGAACAAGTCACATTTGCAAGTACCATCAGTCTGAAGAGTTCCGTGAGGCGGGCACTTGGTGCATTGAGAAGCAGCTGGGCCGGAACAGCGAACACAGGAAATCATGCAGGGTTGACAGACAGCAGGACTGATAGTGGCCATATAGAACTGGCCTGGGGGACAGTCGCAGGAGCCGTCTGATTGGAGGGTCATCACAGTGCCTCCGCAGGTTAGGCAGTTGGTGGGCTGCGGGCCGAAGCACGTAGCACATGTAGGATAGCAGGAGCCAGCAGGAGGCGCACAGTTATCAGTGGTGAGAGCCTGAGTCATGCCTAGTGGGCAGACGCAAACAGCACCCATAACAATCATACCGTAGTTGCAGGAAAGGCACTCTGCTGCTGCATTGCTGCAGGTCTTACACATGAGTCCGCACGGTTCGCAGTTGTTGTTGGTGGGATTCACGAATTTCCCAGCGGGACATATGCATTTGCCAACTGCGTCCAGCACGAAATTGGCCAGGCAGGTGCATTGGTTCGACACCAAATTAGCATTGGGCCAGCAACTTAGACAGTTGTTGTTCATAGCCCCATTGCAGTTTCTACATGACGGGGCACACACTCCACATCCAGTGGCTGCCTTGAAGTACCCATGAGCACAGGCGATTCCAGACCCATCGGGTAGACAGCCTTGGGGAGTCTGCATGAAGCCGGGTGCACACTGACAGCCGGAAGTCCCCACTGAAATGGCATTGGGAGGACATGAAGTGCAGCTAGAGAACGTGTTCGCACATGTCTTACAGAGCTGATCACACTCAGTGCACGTCCCTGCGTTCCAGAATTGATGCAATCCGCAGGAGTTGGAGTCCACACATTTGTTCACTGCATTAAGACTGTAACCACTAGGACAGATGTCACATATACCAGCGGGTGTAGGCTGTGAGTTTCCTGGACAGCTGAGACACTGGGCAGGACCGGAACAACTAGCGCAGAACATGTCACAAGGTCCACACGTGATAGAGAACTGGTGAGTGCCAGGGATAAGCATGGGCTGCAATTGGTGCTCATTCGGGTAGCACTCCTCAATCAACCCTGTGAATTCAGTTCTCACTGGAGGCGAGACTACTCGGAACCCCACTTCTGGTCCCATGTACCCAAGCGGATAACTCTGATGCTTCCTGGTTTCTGTCAGTGTAGTCGCAGAGTCCTTAAACGACCCGCCTTTTACGACTTTCTTGTTGTAGAACTTCTGTAAAGTAACCGGGGTCTTGCCTGCGTCATACCCAACGTTGTTCCAAGGGTTAGTGGCGAGGCTCATCATTTCGTTTATTATCATGCTGCCTTCGTTGTCTGCAGTCCATTCAGCCACATTGCCAGCCAGACCTTTAATACCACTCGATGAACCGCCATTGGCTGATACTGGGCCTGGTGCTGAAACGCCGCAAATCGCATTAGTGCCGCAAGCCACAGTGTTTCCAATCGCATAAGTGGCTGTTCCAGCAGCCGCTTCCCACTCCGGCACAGTCGGTAAGTCCATGTTAAACCGCTTGGCAAAGGCCTTAGCTCCATAGAAGGACACCCAATTGACCGGGAAAGCCTCCTTTCCAGGCACGACCACGAACCTGGGATTCGCCGTAATGCCCATGTCCTTGATTTGGCAGGCCGATGGATCCACGGGCGCTGTAGCGGGACTGACTTGGATGAGGGGTTTGGTGTGGAAGGGACTCGTGGTGTCGAAGAGCCGCAGGACTGTAGGTGCAGCGGGGTCTGTCGTCAAGCTAGTGGCTGGCAGGGAGTTGAGGTAGGCCGCGTATTCTGAGTTTGTGATTTCATTAATGGACATGCTGAAGTTGTCAATGTTGACATTCCTTTGAGGCGCCCAGAGATCCTGCCACGTTCCAGTTCCTACCGAAATCGATCCTCCAGTTACAGATATCATCTGCGGAACAATGCACTTCCCAGCGGCGTCCATCACGAAATCAGAGTGACACACGCATTGGTTCGACACCAAATTAGCTTCGGGCCAGCAACTTAGACAGTTCTTTTCCGTACCCCCACTGCAGTTTCTACATGATGGTGCGCACATTCCACATCCAGTGGCTACCTTGAAGTACCCATGAGCGCAGGCGATTCCAGACCCATCGGGTAGACAGCCTTGGGGAGTCTGCATGAAGCCGGGTGCACACTGACAGCCGGAAGTCCCCACTGAAATGGTATTGGGAGGACATGAAGTACATGCGGATGACGTGTTCGCACATGTCTTACAGAGCTGATCACACTCAGTGCACGTCCCTGCGTTCCAGAATTGATGCAATCCGCAGGAGTTGGAGTCCACACATTTGTCCTGTGCATTTAAGCTGTAGCCACTAGGACAGGTACAGATACCAGCGGGTGAAGGCTGTGAGTTGCCTTGACAGGTGAGACACTGGCCAGGATCGGAGCAACTAGCGCAGAGGAAGTCACAAGGTCCACACATGATAGAGAACTGGTTAGTGCCAGCGATGAGCATGGGCTGCAATAGGTGCTCATTCGGGTAGCACTCCTCAATCAACCCTGTGAACTCAGTTCTCGCAGCAGTAGGTAAGACTACTCGGAACCCCACTTCTGGCCCCATGTACCCAAACGGATAACTCACATGAATATTAGAAGCTGGAATTGAAGTCACAGAGTCCTTGAACGACCCGCCCTTTACGACTTTCTTGTTGTAGAACCGCAACAAAGAGGATGCCGCCTTGTTCGCGTCGTAGCCTAAGTTGTTCAGAGGGTTAGGGGTAGTGCTCATCATGTTGTTTATGTTCATGTTTCCTTCAGTGTCAGTGGTCCACTCGGCCACATTGCCCACCAGACCCTTCACACCATTAGCGGAAGCGCTGTTAGCTGTGCTAGTCACGGACCCAGGCGATGCAGCTCCGCATATGGCAGTAGTCCCACAAGTCACAGTGCTTCCAATGGCATAAGTGGCAGTACCAGCCGCCGTTTCCCACTCCGGCACAGTCGGTAAGTCCATGTTATACTTCTTGGCAAAAGCCTTAGCTCCATAGAAGGACACCCAATTGACCGGGAAAGCCTCCTTCGTAGCCACGACCACGAACCTGGGATTCGCCGAAACGCCCATGTCCTTGATTTGGCAGGCCTCGACATTCGCAGGTCCTGTGGCAGGACTGACTTGGATGAGGGGTTTGGCGTGGAAGGGACTCGTGGTGTCGAAGAGGCGCAGGACTGTGGGCGCAGTGGACTCCGTTGTCAAGCCAGTGGCTGGCAGGGAGTTGAGGTAGGCCGCGTAGTCTGCGTTTGTCACTTCAGTGTTAGCGATGCTGAAGCCGCCAACAGTGACAGTCCTCAGAGGCGACCATGGCCCCTCGGGGGTTGATGTTCCCACGGAAATGGTTCCTCCAGCTACAGTTGTCATCGGCGGGGAGTAGGCGATGACGCCTGTGGCCAAAAGAGCAAGCAGGACGCAATACAATTGTCGCTGCATTGAATTATTATAATCTCAGAGCTAGGCCATTCCTAATCATCCGACGGTTTCATATTTTTGAGGCTCAGGAACGAGCCGCTGTCCCTAGCTAAAGAGTCTGAGGAAAGACTGAAAGTACTTGAGAATAATGAAGAGGACTGGGTAGTCTGGGGACAGTGATGGGAGTGGGATTCGGCCTCAGGCTGCTTCCTCTCAAAGACTTTTATATGGATAATGAATCGGTGTGGAAGTCCCCCGATGACCTTTCCATACGACTTCAGCAAACATCGATTAGACTTCTTAAAGGGGCACTGAGAGACACTTTAGTCCAGACTACGCATTAATCATCTACGGCCTTGAGAGCACACCGGCAAGAGGTACTGCGCTGTGGAGGGTACAAACACCTGCACCACACTCGCTCCGGCTCAAGACTTGTACAGCCCTTCACCTCCCTTTCCAGCTCCAGCAACTGCAGAATGAAGCCTGGATTGGGCCGTGCGTTCGGCCTTTGCCGTCTGACTAGCTCAAACCCTTCTCCTAAGCCAATGCCTTGTCTTAGCAGCATATAGGCCAGCACTACCGCCACAGACCTAGAGACTCCTTGGATGCAGTGGACCAGCACTACGCCGCCTTGGTCCAGGGCGCTGTCCAGGAAGGACAGGGCCGAGGGCAGGAAAGGGCGGAGGTCCTGGTCGAACTCGTCCTAGGTGAAAAGTACGCAGAGCGGCAGGTGCAGGTACTGGAAAGTCTCGGGATAGTAGTTGGGCACTTCAGTTGCACAGTTCAGGATACTGTGGACCCCGACTCTCTTCGTCAACTCCTCAAAATTAGCCGCATTCCTCTGTCCGCCCACATACAACCCCGGCAGCACAAGGGACGGATGCGAAGCCACATGGCTGTCAAAGACCTCCCCGGGTATGTCCTTCATGCACACTGCACAGGTCTGCATGTTGCCTTGGACTCTGCTGCAGGCGCCTGTGCTGATGGCTTCGATGGCCGAGGAGGAGTTCTTGTCTTCGGAACGTTTGATTTTTGAGGAGACTTCGGAGGAGATGGAGAGAGTGCTGGGCTTTTTGGGCTTGAGGGTGGAGGAGGAGGAGGGGATGGGGAGCAGGGCAGGAGCTGGGGGAATATTCATTAGGAAAGGCAGAAATTAGGGAAGAATACTGCTAAAATAGACCGCTGCAGTGCTTGTCTTGTTTAGAAGTCACTAAGTCTGATGGTTGGCTTATGAAACTGATGTCATCGTCCAGGTGCCAGTGAAGGGGTCAAAATGGCCTAGTTATCGAAATCGTAGCTAGTCCGAGTAGAGGAGGGCGACATTCTCCTCATTTGGTGCTGATTCGGGTGTGGTGTTCGGCCGAAACAGCGCTGGCAAAGGTCGAATTCGCGACATGATCTGCATTTCCACCTGAGTCCTTGGATTGGGTGCTGCCCGCAACCGTCGCATCCCACACACATATGGACCTCATGGTTGTAGGCTACCCGAGTAGCAGAAGGCGCGATTCTGCTGAACTTGTGTTCCTTAGTGTGCGGCTTCGAGTCATAACATCTCCGACAGAAATCGAAAGTAGGGCAAGTCTCGCACTTCCACCTTGGTCCCACAATCGGAGTTACCCTACACCCATCACATTGAACATGTTGGTGCACTTCTTGCAGGGAAGCAGGATGGCTGGGCGGAGGGAAAGTCGGAGGTGCACTGAGACTGAGCAGTTGCTGAGCTTCTATGAGTTGTTGTTTTGTATTTTGAAGTTCTTGTTGGATGTGTGTCAACTGCTGACTTGTCTGTTGCAACTCTTTCCGCAAAGCTGCAAGTTGTTGTTCGGTTTCTTGCTGAGTGACAGTGATCTGATTTTTCGTTCGCAGAGTTTCGAGCTGAGAAGCTTCTAATCGCTTCATTGAGACCTGAGCTTCTTGTTGTGAAGCGGTGAGCTGCTGCTTTGCACTTTGAGCATCTTGCTGGGAAGTTGTAAGTTCCTGCTTCGATTTATGCACTTCTAGCTGGGAACTCGCGATCTCCTGCTGTAGCCTTTTGATATCTTGTCGGGAAGTCGCAAGTTCTTGCTTTGAACTCTGATTGTCATGCTGGGACGTCGCTAACTCCTGCCTTATTCTTTTAACATCTTGTCCGCAAATCGTAAATTCCTGCTTTGTTTTCTGCACTTCTAGCTGAGAAGCTGCAAGTTGCACTGTGACTTGCTGCAGTTTTATCAATGCATCACTTTTCTCTTTCCTTACAGTCACGATTTCAGCCTGGATTTCCTCTCTTGCAGCGGCCAGTCTGAGGCTTTCTTCCCTCTCTTTGTTTACCTCTAATTCCAAAGCTCGTATGAGTACGCCTTGTTCAGTAAGTTTCGCCTCATTGTCCGCAATCACTATTTCCAGCTTATTTAGTTTCGAATGCAGCATTTCCGCTGCTCTTGCTTCAGCTTTTCTGTCGATTTCTTGCTTTTGTGCGAGTCCGATAATAGGAAGTGGCGTTGGCGCAGTGACCGGCAACAATAGCGGCGATGGCAATACTTGGTATTGAAATAGACTTTCCAATAGACTGTTTATTTCCACTTCTTCAGCGATTCTGCATTGAAACATCGTTAATTCGAGAGCTACTGTATCTTCATCCTTCGCATCTGTCCCCAATACCATAGCGGCCAACTTCGAGTCTGTCGCTACATCCAGCTTCATCATGATTTCCCTAGTTTTCTCCAGACAGGCAACTATATCAGCTTTAAGTTGCCTCTCCACTTGTCCCAAAACTGCAAATTTCCCCTCAAACCAGTTCTCTACAGCGTTATGCGCATTCTGCAGTTCTTGTATACAGCTTCCTAGTACCTTCAAGTTGCACTCCAAAGCATCATCAACGAATCGGACAAACAGCTGCCTCTCCCTGTACCTAGGAATATCGCTCAGTCCTCTGAGAAACGCTCTACAGGCGATTGGCTCCAGGGAGTGACTGCCCCTAGAAGGCTTGACAACATGCTGGCCCACACATTCAGTGCACACACATAGGAAGGGGGAGGAGCATAGACAGAGGAAGTCTGCTAGGTGCTTCTCACAGACTGTGCATGTATCCATTATCTACAAATAGGTCAACTAGGCTTAGTGAGTGTCTATGTGGAGGGCGGCACTCTTTTAAACTGATGTCCGGTTGGGTGCGACTTGGAGCCATAGCAGTGCTGGCAAAAGTCGAAGTTGGGGCAGATCTGGCATTTCCAGCGAGGACCTCGCAGCGGTTTCTGCTGACAGCCATCGCACCAAACACTCAGATGTACTTCTTGCTGCTCTAGCAAATCCTGCACAGTGGCCAGCGACTGACCTGCTTTCTGTAGCTCTGCCAACACCTTTCCACGATCTTCTTGCAGCTTGCACTGCTCTGCGTGAGCCTCTCTGACTTCCTGCTCCAATGCGTTGATCCGTGTTATCTTTTTGTTAAATTTCTTTTTGTTCTTAACCATTATCAGTTCTTTTGCATGCAATTTTTTTTCGTTCTCGGTTGTCACCAATTCTAATTGCGATAAGCGAGCTCTTAATTCTTCCACAGATTTTTTACTTTGTGCTTTTAGTGGAGAGGGGGAGAGGGCTGAAGGGGACTGCTGGAGGGGCGATTGATAGACTTGTAGCTGAAAAAACTCGTCTAAAGTGCTTCGAATATCTGCTTCTTCTATAGTTTTTCCTTGAAATAGAGTCAATTCGCGGCTTACTTTACCTTCATCCCCACATTCAGGTCCCAATACGACCGCTGCAAACTTAGAGTCTATAGGTGGGATGGCTGTCCTCATCAGTTCAACATTCTTCTCTTTACAGGCAGTGATATCAGCCCTAATTCGAGTCTCCACTTGTCCTAACTGCGTGAGTTTTTCAGTTAGCCAACTGTTGACGGTAGTAGTGAGGCTTTGAAGGCTGCTTTTGTAGGCTTCAAGGCGCTCGAGATTCTGGTCTAAAGCGGAGTCTGCGAGACGGACTGCATGTTGCCGGGCTCGATATCGGGGAACATCTTCTGGACCTTTGAGGAATTGCTTGCAGGCAATTGGCTCCAGGGAGTGGCTGGTTCGCGAAGGCTTGGTGACGTGGGTTCCTACACATAAATTGCACACTGGCAGGAAAGGAGTGGAGCACAGACACACAAGGTCCGCCAAGTTTCGCCTACAGACCTCACAAACGTCCATTTATGCATACTTACCCTCATCTCCTTGCACTTCGTAGCACGGTAAAGATAGATAGGAAACTTCGAGATCGCTACATCCGTATTCCCTAGTTTTCTCCAGACAGGTAGCTGTATCAGCTTTAAGTTGCCTCTCCACTTGCTCCAAAACTGCAAATTTCCCCTCAAACCAGTTCTCTACAGCGTTATGCGCATTCTGCAGTTCTTGTATACAGCTTCCTAGTACCTTCAAGTTGCACTCC
>Ga0247837_1001697_pt1 | contig 44450 bp, 37 predicted proteins | sample LaCtaG_2_FD_187115 | JGI IMG/M metagenome (GOLD analysis project Ga0247837, IMG submission 187115) | Freshwater microbial communities from meromictic Lake La Cruz, Castile-La Mancha, Spain - LaCruzMarch2015_14.5m | ecosystem: Environmental > Aquatic > Freshwater > Lake | place: Spain: Castile-La...
AGGCTTGAGTTTTTATCAGCTGTTTTAGCGCTAGGGATGGAAATTATATGTGCGTTCTTAGTCCATATGTGATATTAAGATAAAAACTGGCTTTTCCTATATGTGTTTGAGTAGCATTCTATTTCCATCTGCAGCAAAGATATATCCATAAAGACCTATAAACCAAATGTGTATAAGTCGCTCTCTTTCTACTAGAGAAACTCTGGTGTTAATGACAATTCTGCTATTTCTGAGAAACGCGTCGAGCGTGGCATAGTCGATGTTTGCACTTTCTGCACAGATGGACTTGCACCAGTGCATTTTTGCGCTCTCCCATCTCAGTATAGGCGAAATTCACTTCCAACGCCTTGCGACTCTGCGCCCCGCAATGCAAATTTGCACAGACCTGGTCTCCCTTGCCTGCAAGCACTTCCTCCTGAGTCCTCCAGCGCAGTCCTATTCGGCCCTGTCGGTAGGCGGCCAGGTCCGCCACACACAGTTCTTTGTAGAGACTGTCGTAGAGCTGTAGGGCTTGCTGGGCTTCTGAGGACGCTGGGGAGCTGGACTCGCGGAGAAATTGGTGGTTGCGCTGGATAACATCGTGATCAGTCAAGAAAGGCAGTTCCTCCCCCTTCTCTTTGGCTTGCTTGTACTCCTCCACCAGCTTCTTCTGCTCCATTTATCTACTTCTGCACTAAGTACCGCCACAAAGCTTCCCCCCGCGCACCCGTTTCAATGACTTTTTTCCTCACCAACTCCGCGCCTTGACAGTGCAAGCCCACTCCCACTTCCTGCAGCACCTCACTTATGCAAGTCTGCACTTCTTCGAACTTCTCTAGCCCTGGATAGGGGGGCAAGGACTGAGGCAAACGAGACTGTTGGAGTACTAAGGGACGACTGAGTTTGGTCTTTTCCAGACTGTAGAATATGACTTGGTTGTTGGGGACTTGCCCGTTCAGGGTGAGCGGTACAAGGGAGAGTCGTTGGAACAGGGTCAAGTGAATGGAGTGGGACTTGTTTATGCAGATTTCTACTGGCAGGACTTCGTGGTAGGGGCTCCAGGCGTTCCATCTGATCACAAGAACAGGCTGTTCGTCCACTACTCCCACAGTGACATTCAGCTCCCAGTCCGGCCGCCACTGTCCCAGCTCTTCTCTGTGCTTCCTTGTCCTTTCCAGACCTGCCTTCACCTGGCTCTCACACTCTGTTACTTCCGCACCCAGACGCACTAGCTTTTCCCCTGCTTTCCGCAATTGCTTCCACATTGGCTCCAGTTGCTGCTCTCTAATCCTTTCTACGCCTTGGACAAATCCGTCCATGGAGCGTTGTTCGGTGAAGGAACGCCTGGGTGGAAGTCTGCTCTGCATGCTTTTGGCCAGACACCAGCTCTCAAATTCAGGCACAAATAGATGTCTCCCAGTGCTTTCTACGACACACAGCAGCTGTTCATCTGTTGCTTTGGGCTCAAACAGCTGTAACATCCCTTGTCCCTGATTTCGATCACATAGCACATCCCACACTTGCACTTTCTCTGTTCCTTCTACAACTGCAAACTTCTCGCCGCCGAGTTGGGTATGTAGGAACGAGCACACACTTTCCACGTTCAGGTCCGGGTCCAAGTACAACTTGGCCATATCTTTCTGTAAATTAGGAAAGTGAAGGTCGGCTGTATGGGAAACAGGCGGATGTTGCCAAACTAGACTTACTAGTGTTTGTATTTAGCAGTAAACAGGGGAGGAAATATTCTGTGTGTTTCAATATAAGCAAATTCAACTATTTTTTACAAAAATCCTTATTTAGCGGTCATTGCATACCACCAAGGTTATGGGGAGCAACGGAGTACTTTAGGACGAGTTTTTTTTACAGAGCATTGACTCAGGAACACAGAAACCCGCAGTCTGTCTGATTCTTAGCCAATTTTCCTGGTTACACCTATTTCTCAGCCTTATTATTTCTGAAACCTTCCCCTAAGCCTTATAAGTCCATTCCTCTGAACCTGGCCTATTTCCTTCTCCCGAAAAGCCACCTTCTATCGAGAAAGGTCTCAGGAGGTGGCAATCGGCTAGGAGGGAGTGAAATAACGTATAAATAAGATGGGGTGCGGAGCAAGTGCGAGAGTGACGGATGAACTGCAGCAACTGCAGCAGCAACTGGCGCACGCCCGCCAAGTCAGCTTCTCAGCGACAGACGACCGACAGGCTCTCGGCGTGGAAGTGCAGCAACTGCGTTCCCACGTCTCCCACCTAGTCAATGAAAACGAACTCCTCAAGCAGAAGGTGGACAAGGTGATAGCCAACGGCCACCCCGAGATTTTCGCAGACACGCAAGGCGTGAACGACATGATCGCGAACTGGATGGAGATGGACATGAGAGACGGGGACGAACTGTTGGTCGCCCTGGGACGTGTGCATCCGCATAGCTTAAACGAGGTGGAAGCCATGCTATCGCAGTCCTCAGACCTCAGACAGCAAGAAAGCACGTTGGAGGAGTACTACCAGTACTTCGAGCGGCGGTTCAAAGTCTTCCAGTCCATTTGGGCCAGGGTCGTGGGCATTCACTTCGACATGGACGAGGCCTTCAAGCGCTTTAAGGACAGCATCGCTGCGAATCTGATCGGAGTGGAGCCGATCCTGGGCAAGAAGTCGCCCGCGATGGACGAACTGCGAGGGGAAGTGCGCGACCTCATGAAGCTCGAGTATGCGGAGTTCATGGACGAGCAGTGGCGTCTGCAGAACAAGATCATTCAGCTCAGGTATGACCACTGTGCTCGCAAGATGGACGAAAAGGAGCAGGAGAAACAACGGTTCTTCGCCAAGTGCGACGCAGACAATAAGGCCTTGAAGGCGAAACATCAACTCGAACTCGAGCAAAAGCAGGAGGAAATCAACCGCATTCTAGAGGAAAAACGTCGACAGGAAGAACGCGCAGAGCGTCTGCTGGCAATGACGAAGGACACTCACTCCGGCAGAACTCAGCTATTCAAACAACTGATGCGGGAGAAGGTGAGCAAACTCAGAGAGCAGACGCAGGCCAGTTTGCAGGAGTTCGCAGCCTGTCAGGCCGAGACGAAGCTGCAGTTGAAGAAATTCACTGAGGAGCAGGAACGACAAATTGCAGCTTTGAAGGCGAAGCACGTGCAGGAAAAAGCACTCATGAGAACGCTTATGACCAAGGCAAATACTGCCTTTCGGAGTGATTATTCGCAATTGGCTAGCGACTTCAAGACCTATCAGCAGGAAGTCCAGCAGCAAATCGCAGCTTTCTGTGACTCGTACCGGGAGAATAAGTTGCAGTCCTTCCGCCAATACGCTGCCCGCATTGATGTGCTGTTAGAAGACGCTAGGTGCGAAGCACGCCGGAGAGACGAAAAGTCAGCCCGAGAAAAACAAGCTGTTTTGAAGATGGTAGCAGCCTTGCGAAGTGCTCTCGTTAGCCAAAGTCGCGATTTCGCAGCCGCTTTGAAGGACGCAAAGGACCAGTTGAAGGCTTTTTGCGAGCACACAACTGCCTACTTCAACTACATCAACCACAATGCGAACTTCGCATTTGACCAGACCTGTCGCCAGTACGAAAGCAGAATCTGCATGACAGTGGAGGACTGCAGGGCGGAAGTGGGGAAGCGAGATAGGGAAACTGCAGCTCTCCATGCACTTTATCAGAAGCAAAAACAGCTCATGAGGGACCTAATGAAGCGGAATAACACTGACTTTCGAGCAGAAGTCACATCTTTGAAAGGAGACTTTGTGCGTTATTTGCAGCAAACAACCGCCTGGCTGCATACGTGTCTGCACGAAGCGCACGATGAACACAGTTACGCCTTGCGACAGGAAGGACTAGCCCGGTCTCAAATGCTCGTGGAAGAACACATCCAGGAAATCGCAAAGCGCGACCAAGCAAACACTGCCACTGCCGATAGTCACTTGGAGCAAATTGGAGAGTTACGCCGGCAGTTCATTTGTGCGGAGGCTGTGCTCAAGGAAGACGCAGTGCTGTGGGTCTTGAGGCTGGAGGAGAACACGGATTCCAGTGAGCGGCAAAAGGCAAGAGCGCTGGAAGTGTATTTGAGCGAGCATTTGGCAGCCTTGGAAGGCAGCTATTCCACAAGCATTGAAGCCTCGGCCACAGCGCTGGCTCCCTTGCAGCCCTACGGTCTGTCCATCCCCCCTCCTGCTGTTCCTCAAAGTGCGCAGTTGGAGCCTGAAATGCCGGGTAGGAGGCTTTCTGGCGCTGTGCTGTACTCCCAAGCAATCACCAACCTGCGGAACGCTCTTTCCAAAAGCCAACAGGCAGCGGAACTGCTTCAGCAGGACCGGCTAAAGCGTGAAAGTTGGCTCGTCTCAGAGTGGCTCCAGCTGCAGACCAAACTGAAAGAAACCACCAGCAACTACGAAAGCCAAGTCACTCAACTCCGACAAGAGTTAAAGGACTTCGGCGACTTGCACAACGACCACTCCAGCACACTCAGTCAAAACATCGCAACTTTGGAAGCTGTGCTTCAGGGCAAAGAGGCGGACTTGGAACAGTGCAGGGGCAGCATTGCTTTGCTAAAGGAACAGTTGGAAACCAGTGTGCAGGAGAGTGCAATGCGGAAGGTCAGTATTGAGGAGTTGCAACTGAGTCTGTTTAGCAAGAGTGAGGAAGTGGTGGCATGTCAAGGGCAAATTGAGGAACTGGAGAAGACGGCTGCTGCACAGGCCGGAGACTCACAGCAAACTATAGCCCAGTTGCAGGAAGAAATCAAGGAAAACGAACGGAAATACCAATTCAACAAGCAGCACAAAACATACAAAAACATGTTCCTAGGCTTCAAACACAAGGTAGGTGAGATGAAGCGGTCCTTCTTCCTAAAGTGGCGCGTATTGTCAGTGCCGCAGGTCGCTCCTTTAGTAGAACATGAGCCCGTTATTGAAGATGACGAGGACTCTTTGACTGAGGATGACGACGAGTTGGACTGTGTTGAGGAGTTCCTTCAGGAAGAGAAGCGAATGGCTCTGGAGAACAATGTGATGGTGGAGAACTTCAACAAAGCCGGGGGAAAGCCTGAGAGACCATTGACTATTCCTCAGGCGTTGAAGTTCTTCGAGGATATGATGGACAAGAAATACGACGCGGACGTAGGCGACATCAAGAACGGCAGGCCACTGCGCACTCTGCCCGACTTCTTCCTAGAGTTCCTCAGTCGCACTTTCGGCCTCAAGAAGCTCGCTACCAAGATGTTGTGCCAAATTGTGCCCACACTCGAGTTGATGAACAGTGACGGAAGTCCCTACTGCCAATTTTTCTGCAGACTGGTGCAAGTGTCGCATCCCGATCCTGTGCCTTTCCCGCTCGCAGTCTTTCTCACGAGAGTCCGAATTGAGTTCAGTCCGCTCGCTGAGAAGTACCTGCGGGACAAGGAGGCCAGAGACAGTCGGAAAGGCATCAAGCGGGAAGTGGGCAAAGGGAAGGGCAAGGACGTCAATACCACTGGCGGCGAGGCTTACTTACTGGATGTAATGGGGTATGTCAACAACATCCTCGACAGTGACCGCCGCAGTTCGGAACTGATGCTCAAGCTGATTCAGCCAACAGGCATCGAAATCGTGGACTACGTTGTCTTCCGTATGTGTAACAAAATATCGAAGCAGGGCATCACGCTGGAAAACGCGTTTGTGGCTTTGGACAAGGACGGGAGAGGAGCCATCAACGAGAATGAGTTTGTGCGCGCTGCTAAAAGAGCACTAGAGCTGTGGGTACCAGCGGAAGACTTATCACTATGCTTCCGGATGGTCACCAATGGAGCGAAAGAAATGACCAAGGAAATGTTCCTGAGCAAGATCAACTTCAAGTCCTACCTGGAGAACTGCAAGAGCGACCTGTACATCGTGTCCCGGGTCAGCTTCCTCATTGGTCTCATAGAAGTCTACCACTTGCGTCAGAAGCACGACGGAGCCCGCATCAAGGGCCTAATCGGAACTCGAGCTATTACTCAAGAGTCCTTCGAAGCTTTGGTTCGGAGACTGGAGCCAGGCATTGAGGCCTCGAAAATGGCGGGACTGTATAACGAAAGCCTGAAACTAACAACTGACCCGGAACAAGGAGTCGGAGTGGGCGCTGTGATCAGAGTGCTGCTGAGACATCCTGTGGGTCCACTGAAGAACAGTCCTTTCTGTAAGCTCCAGACAGACATGAAGGAACTGGAACAGGACTTGGCCGTGCCAGTACAAGCTGAGGAGAACGGAGGATCGTCCCCTTCCCCGTCAGCCTCGCCCCGTCCAGACCGCAAGGCAGGCGCCAAGAAAGCCGGCACTCCCAAGCCTTAAATCACGCTCTTGATTTGCTCAGTTCGAAGCTAGCGCGCTTCATCATCTTCTGGAACTCTGCGAAGTCAATCTGAGTAGAGCTCACCACGCCGTTGCCATCAGAGTCAGCATCGTGCAGCAGATCCGTCCACACTGCTGCTTCCACTTCGTCCTCCCCTTGGAGCATAAAGCGCACTTCGTCCAGTTCAATGGTGCCGTTGCCGTCCTTGTCGAAGGCTGTGAAGGCGCTTTCCATGACTTCGGTGGTGAGGACTTGTCGCCAGTTCATGGCTGCTGCGAGGAACTCGTGGTAGTCCACGTACCCGCTGCCGTCACCGTCCATAGACCGGAGAATACTGCGGATGTCCTGGTCTCCGCCGGGAAAGAGCTGTCCGAAGCCCTTTTCCAGGTCCTCCGCACTCAGTCTACCATCCCTGTCTGCGTCCAGTGACAAGAACACGCTTCGCAGTGACTCCGTGGCCTCCACTGGAGCGAGTTGCCAGGCGATGTATTGCAAAGCTGCCTCTCGCAGACGACATCCATAGTGAAAGTTCCGCAGTCGCTCCAGCACTTTTTTCCGCAAGCCTTTATCCACATGCGCAGCGTCGACTGCAGACAGCAGCCACGGGTCCTGCAACAGCTCGTAGGCGGAGGGCCGTAACACCTGCGACTTGGTGAGCATTCTCAGTATAAAGGCCCGCGCCTCCTCCGACACATCCACCCACTCCTCACTTTCAAAGCTTACCTGTGCTCGCTCTATGTTGGCTTCGATTTCCTTGTCTGACTGACCTGGGAAGGGTGGTGTTCCGCCTAGAAAGATGTACATGACCACTCCGCAGCTCCATATATCGCACTTCTCATTGTACCTCCCCACAAGGACTTCCGGAGCCATGTAGTAGCTAGTGCCCACTACTCCTTTGAGGTGCTTGCGAGGCATCACGCGACTAGATGTGCCGAAGTCAATAACCTTCAGATGAGCATCTGGCGTGTTGGTTTCCAGCAGTAGGTTTTCAGGCTTCAAGTCGCGATGCACGATTCCTCGTTCATGGCAGTACGCTACTGCTGATAGTATCTGCTGCATGTACCCTGCCACTACATGCTCGTCTATCCGCCCTGCTCGCACCACACTTTCGAACAGGTCCCCACCTGTGCACAGCTCTGAAACGATGTGCAGACTGGTGTCGTCCTCAATGACTTCGAACACCTTCAGTATGTTGGGGTGGTCCAGCGTCCGCAGAACGCCCACTTCTGTGAGCATTTCCTCCCGCTGTTCCTCGTCTAGTCCCTGCTTCAGTAAGGTCTTCACAGCGCGGAGTTGACCTGAGGGCTTGTGTCGAGCCCGCCACACTGTGCCGTAGCCTCCTTCGCCGATCTTTTCAAGTACTTCGTAAGTCGTGGTCAACTGACCTCGCGCCAACATGATGTAGTTCGAAGGACTTAGCCGCAGTTCTTCCTTGCACGTGGTCTTCATCAGAACCAAAGGCGGCATTTCCTCTATCGACCCTTGTCTAGCAGTGAGGAAAGAAGCGTTGCTGCTGCAGCACCCCATTTAACTAGCTTCCTGGGTGGACTCCACCTCGAAGGGCGGAGCTTTCTTGGGACTTTCGGAAATACGGCCGACCAGGGAACGGCGGTTGGTGTGAGTGAGAGGAGCCTGCGCCCGCACCACTAGTATGGAGTTGGGCTTCAGTAGCTTTTCCACCCACTTGTCAGTGGCCAAGTCCAGCTCATTGTTCCTGAGCAGCAACTCCCGCTCATATATACTCGAGCGCTCCATGCTCTGGAACACTCCCTGCGGCACAATGGAAATCAACAAACTCGAAGCCTGCTTGATGAACTCAGGAGCCAGCTCACAGGTTCGAATAAGCTCCAACACCCTGGCAGCCGTCAGCTCCGGGTGACACTTGAACACACAGGGCCCTGCCATCTGCACTTCCTCTGCAGCAATGGCGACGAAGTAGAAGTTCACGCTTTTGGCGTAGAGCCGGATAGTGCGGGCGTTCGGGCCGAAGCGCTTGATTTCCATGTCGCCTTCAGAGGTGTAAATCCCTCGCAGGTAGTTCCACTGTGCAGCCTCCAGCACGTAGTAGTCTCGAACGATCACCAACTTCTGCTTCAGCACCAGGTTGAAGGGGTTGTCTGAACTGGTGTACAAGTGCTCGGACTTCTCCTCTGTGAGCAGCACTGCTAGTGCAATGGGTCCCGGGTGCTCCACAGGCAGCGGCACAGTGCTAGCGAAAGAAGCAAGGAAGCGAGTCCACTTGTGGAACCAGCCTGCTGCCAACAGGTACCAAGCAGTGTCTCGTTGGTAGGTCGCCGCAGACTCGCGGCCGGCCGCAGCCAAGATCTGGTCTCTGAGGGCCAATTCGTGGACCAGGCGTGCCTTATCCACCTCCATTACAAGTATGGCAGAGGCCAACCAACAGCTATTACCATAGTGACACTACACAAACGGCAGGGAGATCCGGGCGATGGTCTTCTTCATTGTGCTGCTTCGCTTCGAAGTCCTGCGACTCTGCGTCTCAGAGGGCGATTCTCCAGGCACTGCTTAGACCTCACTGTCCGCCATCATCTTCTTAAACTCCTCGAAGTCTATCAATCTGTTGTTATCTAGGTCCCAGTCCGCTATCATTTCCTCGATTTCCTGCTGAGTCGTGCTGTCTCCTGCGTTGCCAATGGCCAAGCGCAGGTCTTGCACATTGATAGATCCGTCATTATCGTAGTCAAAGTGCTTAAAAGTGAGAAACAGCAGTTCCGCATCCATTACCTTCTTGCGGTCCATCGTAGCGACCAGAAAATCCGAGTACTTGATTTTCCCCTGTTTCAAGTAATCAATGGTATTGATGATTGCTGCATATTCCTTACTTTTCAACTCCTCCGCTGGTAGGTTAAACCCGCCTGTTATCATCGCAGCCTCCAAGTCGCTCACAGTAATGAACCCTGTTCGTTCCCTGTCCAGCTCTAAAAACGCATCTCGAAGGTCTTCCATGTCGTCGGTTGTCATGAACTTTATCATCACTCGCATCACTTCTTGTTGCAGCTTCTTGGGAGCGCGGTATTTCTTCAGAGTGGTGAGGACACGGGAAGACACAGGCCTGGGACTGGAGTCGAGTTGCTCGAGGAACCAGGGGTGGCGCAGGATGTCGGAAATGGAAATGCGCTTGGAAGGGTTGGAAGTGAGCATTTTCTTCACTAGGTCTTTCGCCTTCTCTGACACTTGGTCCCACTCCGGTCCTGGAAACTCATACTGCGCCTTCGAGATTCTCCCGAAGATTTCCCTCATGTCGTCGCCTTCAAAGGGCTGATACCCACTTAGCATCAGGTACATGATGACGCCCAGAGACCAGATATCGCATTCCTTCCCGTACTTGCCTTTAAGGACTTCAGGTGCAAGGTAGTAGGGAGTGCCTACGAAGGTCGTGAGTTCATTCGGTCGCCCCATTTTGACTGACATACCGAAGTCGATGATTTTAATTTCCGCTGTGGTCTCCTTTGTGGCGTATAGGAAGTTCTCCGGCTTCAAATCTCTATGGCAAATCGACAACTCGTGTAAGTGATTCACAGCCAACAGCAGCTTGCGGAGGATAGAGGCTACATAGGCCTCGTTCATCGCCCCCATGGATAACAGCTTGTCAAACAAGTCCCCTCCCGCACACAGTTCCATCACAATGTGCAGATACTTCTCATCCTCAAAAGTCTCATAGAACTTTATCAGGTTCGGGTGGTCGATCATCCTCATGATCTCCAGCTCCCGCTTCAATAGATGCAAGTCCGTCTTTATCTTTTCCTTGTTGATAGACTTCACAGCCACATAGTGCTCGGTGCCCAGACGGACCGCTTCCCTGACTGTGCCGAATTGCCCGTGTCCGATCAGTTTCTTGAATTCGTAGGTCTTCTGGATGTCTAAGTGAAGGGTACTCTCGATGAGGACGGAGAGGGCTTGGGTTGGGACATGGACACTTGCGCCCTCGTGCATAGGTCGCTTAGGAATGCAGACGCCCATTTTGTGGGCACAGGCGGCGAGGCAATGAGTAATAGTCGGCTGAAGTCCTGAAATATGTCAACTCACGAGAGTCCGCTGCAGGATCGGAACGAAATCATGTCGCAGCTCCTAGACACTATCGACAATTTCGAGCGCAGTCTCAACGACGATTTGCCTCGCCAGCTTTTTCCCTCTCGCAAGGACAGCTGCAGTCCTGCACCCTGTAACTCCTACCATCCCCGCAAGCCTAAAGGTCTCAAGCCTGCTAAAGCCCGCTCTATCTCCCCGATAGACAGGTCGAAGCCGAGTGAGGAGACTTCCCGTCTCATCCTGAGCAGGTTCCCACCAGTAGTGATGCACCATTTAGGCCCGGGGTGCTATAACTTAGAGCAGAAGCAGCCTTCTCGCAAACAGTCGTTCTCGCCTGTGCCGCGGTTCCCTACGCTGGAGGAAGGACTGCGCATGTTACCACACAGTCCTGCCACTCCCCAGGGCAAACACGAAGTCGCCGTCCGCATCCACAAGCACATTTCCGCCATCGACGACTTCAAACCCTACAACTTCCGACTCAAACTGCAGGAAAAAGCCATCAAGGAAGACTTCCGGGCCAACGTGAGCCGACTTGCACGGAAGGAAATCGAGGAAAGCACTCGGAAAAGACATTCGGAATACTTGAAGGAGAAACTCAGAAGACATGAATGGCGTCTGAGAGCTGAGGAAATTAGTGACTGTAAGAGACGGTGGACGGCTTTGATGTTTTATATCAGTTCCTTGCATTATTGGAGTCAAAAGCAGGCCTGGCGCAGTGGACTGCACCAGCGGTCCCAGGGCGTGCTCAAATTCCTGCTCCTTATTGCAATATCTGTGGGGAAGATCGCACACAAGCTTAGGCAAAAGCGATACAAGCGGGCGCTTGTGAAATTGAGGAAATTGGCCCCGATTATGAGCCACTGGATGAGTCACCACAAGGCGAAAATGAGGGAAAGTATTGCGGAAACAGTGGAAAGAAGCCTGTCAATGGCTGTGTTTTACCAAATTATCGCAAATTGGAAGCGTAGAATCGTGCTGATCCAGCGCTGTGTCAAGAACTGGCTGCAGCGTCGTCGCACCCACAAGCAGTTTATCCTAGCCCGCTGGACTCTCCTAGAGCCCCTTCTCAAGCGACCTGAGGCTGTGCCTGACATAGTCAAGCTGCACTTCCTCAACAGCTTCCTCAAGTCTCGCCTGCAGGCCCACCTCTTCGAGCTGGAAAACTGGCGTGCTCGCTGCGAAACAGTAGAGGAGGCGTATCAGAAACTGCTCTATGAAAGTTTGGACGACCCTCCGCCTCCTCCGAAGCTGCCACTCAAGCCTTACTTCTCCATCCTATTGACACTGGAGGACGTGGCGGGACTGGTCGCAGCAGCCGAGAAAAAGAAATACCGCTGGCAAAGAATTGCGAAGGAGAACAAACGGCAGAGAAAGGAAAGTTTCCTGCTGGACAGCGAAAACGCCCTGTAATCGAGTCCTTCCTGTCTACATTAGACTGCAATTCTTGCTGTTCGCCCGCTTTGCGTTGTAGTTCATGTATGACAACTTGTCCCCGCGACTCGCCCAACGCGCCTCTGTCCTGGCAGCCTGGTCCAGGTCCTCCATCACCACTCCCTGCGCCTATGTAGTGTTCACCTTTTCCTCGACTTGCGCAGACTGGACTTCTCTATTGAAATGGCGGATTCCCTGCAAGTAGGTGTCCACTGACTCTTTGTCCTCCTCAGTCTGCGCTCTGCTGTTCATCATGTTTTTCCACCCCCGCATCATGACCTGCGCTTTGCGGTAGTCGCCTTCCTTGACTGCCTTCGCACTCTGCTGGGCTGCATTGACGCCTAACACCTTGAAGTTGATATCCTGCTCCGCCTCTTCCTTGACCTCTGTCGCTCCTTGCAGCGCAGTAATCACCCGCATGCACTGCATCCCGTCTGGAGTGGTGAAGTGGATTTGGGTCTGGAAGGGCAGGACTTCCTTGGAGGTGGGGTCGACACCTAGGGCTCGCAGCTCGTCCAGCGGCCGGACACTGTATTCGAATGTGAACTCAGTGTCTTCGTTGACGTTTCCGAGTTCCTTACGGAGGGTCGAGGGGTCCAGGACGTCTGCCTCTTCGTTGCGGAATCGCAGGCCTCTGTGCATCTTTACCACTGCGGAAACGTGCGTCGCGATCACTGGCTTCGCCAGAATGTTGGCGAATTCATTGGTAATTTGGAGAGGGTTCACTCGCACCACTTCCCCGCCTGTGAAGCTCGCAACTTCACTCAGTCTTTCAATCGAGCACTCCTCTCCTTCAATGGTGATAACGGACACAGAAACGCCCTTTTCCTTAGCCAGCTGTCCTGCCTTGCTATAGAACTCCCTGGCTCTGTTCAGTTCGCTAGAGTCTTTGGGGTCGTTGATGCTCCCTACGCCTACGTTCGCAATTCCGTCGGTGCAAATGATTACCTTCGACCCTGCTTTTCCATGACTCGCGAGTGCGATTGAGGCCAGTAAGGCTGGACCTAGGGCAGTTGCGCCGCCTTCAGAGAGCGTCCAGACCTTATCTGATAAGCGAGTTTTCGTCTCAGACACGTCGTGGGCCAACTTCGAAGCCAAATTCGCTCCGATATCCACACAGGACTCGAAACTCGACAATCGGTCTCCTGCAAGGATGTACGGCTCCGACATGCCGTCGCCCACTATCATAACGTCTGAATTGAAAGCCACCAGTCCCAGCTTCCTCTGAGGATACTTATTGGCAGTGTCACTCAACTGGGCGTCTATCGCAGCCTGCACACACTGCAAACGGCTCACATAGGTGGTGTTCCGGTCCCCGAGCATGAACTGCTCCGCTCGGTCGAAGTCGCCGAAGCCTTGCAACTCTGACTCGATGTTGCGGAGACCGCGGAGCTGGAGTTGGCCGGATACCGCTTGGCTCACGACCATGCTGCCGCTGATGTCGATGCAGAACACGACGGCCACATCTTTGGCCTCGCTCACAGCTGCCGCCGCTTCCGATCTCGACATTATCATGTAGTCCATGGTGTCTGCTTGTGGGAACTCTTCAGGCTCTACTGAGACTTCATTCGCCACTTCGCAGAATTCGCAAGTCCAGACTTGCCGTGAAGCGTCACTATCCAAAGGCACGAGAACGCTCTTATAGCTGAGCGCACTTTTGCAGCTGCTACAGAACACAGCGTCTCCAGTGGCTACAAACCCTCTGTTCTGCAGTGTGCTAAGCTTCACACACACCACATTAGTGTCGACTCGCTGCTTGTACCGCTTTTTCACCTTGTCGTCGGGCTTCACCTGGCAAGCTTGTGGCTGCGCCTTCACCTCCTCAGCAGGCCCTACAGCCTCATCACTCCCCTCCGACCCTGAGAGTGAAGATGCACGTCTACGCATTGCGGAGTGCACCGGGGAACGCGGAGGCGACAGATCCCGATTTCTCTCAATGATTTCCGCATCATCGCAAAGCGAACGATTCAGCTCATCGTCACTGAAGGACTCCACACTCAGTCTTCTGCTCAGTTTCGGCAGTTCCTCGGGCGCTTCCTCTTCAGGGATTTCCTCGAGCGAGTTCCGTCGCAAGTACACCTTTTTCCCCGCAAACTCCATTATCAGAAGCCATAAGTCTCCAACTTAGGTGCAAATGCACAGCCCAATGTCTGGATGTGGGTGGAAATAGGAGGACGAGAAGCCTAGAGGTTAGTGGCTACGCATAAACTCAACGAATTCGTCCACGATGACAGGCCAGGCGCCGTCGTCTTGATAGTCCGCCACTCCCCTGGTCTTGGTCATGTCGAAGAAGTCCAAAACCATGTTCCACGTGTCTCTCGATATGTCGTGCTTCTTCTCCCTTGCCTCCAGGAAGCGAATCCAGTCTGCAGTCATCGGGTACTTCGGAAGCAGCAGCAGTCGCCAAAGGCCAATGGCCGACTCCAGCGACACATTGCGACTGTTCGCGTCTCTCGAAAAGCCGAACACAAAGAGGTACACTTCCTTGAAGGCCCTGGCGTCCTTCAGCTCATTGCGCAGTTGCGGGACTTTGGCTCTGAGCTTGGCAATGGTGTCTACGCCCATAGCGGTCATTCCTTGCAGGAACTCCTGCTTCTTGAAGCCTTCCATGTTCTCGGCGCGGAAGTACTTCGCGATCACTAAAATCACTGGGTCCATCACGTCTATGCCCAGGTCAGCACAGAACCGCTCAATTTGCTCCGGCCCCATCACATCCCCTTCCGTACTTTTGTAGGGAGCAAAGGTACGGTCTAGGTCACGAGTATTGGTCTGTTCCACCGGCGCCTGAGGAGGCTCCACAAAGCCAGGCGCTCCTTCATTGTAGTAGTTATCCATCGAAATCTCGAAGTTCCAGTTGTTCTTCTTGAGGTAAGTCAATGCAGTCTTCTCATCTGCGCTGGTGATGCTCTGGAAGTTCCGTAGCTTCTCACGCTGGCCGGAGTTGAGGGACTACTTGCCTCTTACCATGCTGGAAGACTAATGGTGCCAGGCCTATCGGCGCAGCCTTGCCTGTCTGCTTTTAGCCTGGGGGCTTAAACCTGTGCACTATTCCATTAGCTGCTTTGGCCTTATCCTTGCTGTGCACTGCCTTCCTCCGTCTTCTCATACCGCGCATAGTCTGCACTAACTCAGCCAGGTCCCCAGGCCTGTCCTTACAAGTATCCCCCTAACCGTGAATCTACAAGCTCATTGGCTGGCGTGTATCCTCTTTTCCCTGAATCTGGCGTGTGATTGGCTAGCAGGGCTTTAAAATGCTCCCCGCCGCCACGCAGTACTAATCTCAGAGATGTCGACTGTCGGCAAAGGCAAGGGTGGACGCGGCAAGGCGGCCTCAGCGGCCAAGACCTCCCGCTCGCATAAGGCAGGACTGCAGTTCCCTGTGGGGCGTATTTCCCGGTTCATGAAGCAGGGCAAGTACGCTGAGAGAATCGGTGCAGGCGCCCCTGTGTACGCTGCAGCGGTACTGGAGTACCTGGCTGCTGAAGTGCTCGAGCTGGCCGGCAACGCTGCGAAAGACAACAAGAAGACGAGAATCATCCCCAGACACATCCAGCTGGCTGTGCGCAACGACGAAGAACTGAACCGTCTCCTGGGCAACACTGTGATCGCTAGCGGCGGCGTCATTCCCAGCATCCACAACGTTCTAATTCCCACCGAAAAGAAGGGCGAGGGCGAAGCTGAGGACTAATAGTAATGAGACTTCCCCATCCCAGACCATAATAGACATGGAGCGGCTCCGTGCTATTCTCAGCCGCATCAACTGGCGCTTTTACCAGCACCCACACTTGGACAAGTTGCGGCCTTCCTACCTGCGCGCCTGGCTCAGCATCCCCAACATGACCGAGGGCTATCGGCTCATGTATAACACCCTGGCTGCAGGCTGGACCCGGCCAGACGGCAGGGAGAAGGTCATTAGCAAGGACCAGTTTCGCTGGCAGCAGTACACCAATGTGCGCTACAACCGCGAACTCACGAAGTTCATGTTTTCCTTCCGCTCGGACACCACCACCACTCGCAACATCAACAACTTGCTCATCCTCACAGGTCCAGAAGGCGCTGGTAAGTCCTGGTTTCTCGCTCACAACCTCCGCAAAATGCGAGAAGCGAAGTTCGTAACCTGCACCCAGGACCCCAAGCCCCTCATTATCCACCTCAACCTCGGACAATTACACAGCCTCAACTTCCTCACCTTCCTCGACAAGTTCGAAACCACGATTATCAGCGAAGTGGGACACTGGGCGGAAACCCACAAAATCCCACTAACAGCGTAAGGACGAGGTAGAGAAATGGCACTAGATGTGTACCTGTGGAACCACGACAAAGGGTACTTGGAGATGAAGCTAGGCAAGGAGTTGGCAGAGGCGCTGGAAGGACGGGGGTATTTGGCAATTGATGCGAATGTTAAAGACCAGTTGCGACTCATTTTGGCGAAACACACTCTTCGGACACAGCATGAAACTCCGCTTCTTGATAACTGGTCCGGCCTGTGCGCGCTCTTCCCATCGCCCCTGCGCGCTTCCCTCTCCCTGCTCCGTGCAGTCTTAATCTCCTCCGAAGCCTCACAAGCCCCGCCTGCGTACCAAGACAGCTACTACCGCACCGGCCTCGAAGTGACCGAATTCCTCCTCGACTACTTAAACCTAATCGGCGGCTTCCACGCCTACAGCGAGCCCAATCGCACTGACTACCCACATGTATTGGTAGTGCTTGGTAGTGACTAGACAGAGAGACTGCAGAAGATGTTGGAAGGGATGTGTGAAGAGCGGGCGCAGAGCTGGGTGGACTACTTGTGTATGCGACTGCATGTAAGGAGTAGGTAGAATGACGAGGGGTGGAGGTCGCATGTGCCGGTTATCATTGAGACCAACCTGAACAACTACTTCCACCGCTCCCTGTATGACCAGCTCCATCTCGAGGAAAACCTCTTCACTCACATTGAGTGGGTGGGGATTGAGAGCGATGTAGCCATGGGGAACTTCCTGGGACATATCTATAACAAGTCTCAGGCTCAAATGATCTCCCGCAACCTCGGTGGTAACCTCCAATTCATCCGCCTCGTCACCGAATCCCTCCTCGCCTCACCCAACCCCGACTTCCTGGCCACCGTCAAGTTCCAAAGCAAGGATTTGTCCAGCTACGAAGTAGCCTTCCAGCGCAAAATCAACGCTATTTACCTCACAGGCGAAGCAGAACACCTGCTAAATCAAGGCACTTTGGATTACCATATCCGCCATGCATTAAAATCTTTGGTGAAAATGGGTGGACAGGCGTATGCAGTGCATTTGATTGGGGAGGAGTTGAGGGGGAATGCGATTTATAAGGCGCTTTTGGAGGTGGGGATTTTGTACCCGGAGAAGCATGAGCCGTATATCTCTTTTTCAATTAAGGCGTATTGGTACATGGCGAAGAAGTACCTGGAGACGAGGCCTTTGAGTGTGCTCAGTCGCTTTGAGTTTGCGATGTTTACCTTGAAAGACGCCTTCCTCATCCGCGACCTCGCAATGAACCAAAACCGCAGCTTGAACTTCCCCTACAAAAACCCCGCCATCCAGTGGGACACCGACCTGTACAGTGTCCAAGTCGGCCGCAGACCTGACCCAGTGTCCACCGGCACTCCCCTGGACGACCCAGGCCGCTTCAACGCGGAAATCGTCTATGGGAAGTCCTTTTTCATGACTAATGAAGTTGTGCGGACTGGCCTGTACCCGATCTTCGCCTATTTGTCGATTATTTTTCAGTATCCGTTCAAGTGGCTGCCGAAGAGGGAAGAGATAGAGCGGAAAGGCTTGGAAAAGACGCCTCCAGCCCTGCTGTTTCACAGGTATTTCGACGAGGATAAGCACGTGATGAGTGATTTGCCCAACTATGGGATGGAGGCGCAGCTCGGACTGACCAGAGAAGAGGAGCGCAGGACTCGGCTGCGAGGACTGTTTTTAGAGGAAAACCCGGCTTGCTTCGGGCAGAAAATCAAGTGGAGACAGGTGCGCAGGTTCATCAAGGACTCCAAAAAGACTGTCAAGCAGCACTATCTTTGGCAATAGCTAGACCTTTAGGCTCCATGCAAGTCTTGTTAAGATGTGTTTCCTGTGAGCAACAAAACATCAATTGTGTGCGACTCTATTATGAGAAGGCTAGATAGACATAATGCAGGGCAAAAGACCTCCGACTTCCCTTATCGCCTACCACTGCAAAGGCGAAATCGCAGTTCCGAAGGCAATTCCTCGATTCCACGGCCACTCCGCAGAGCCTGTAGCGCCTACATAGGGTCCTGCTGCCTCTCTGTATGAGCGCAACCCCCACCCTTCCGAGCCTTTCCACCCAAAGCCAGAGTTCAGGAGTGGAGGCACGCCGGCTAGATACCGTCCTGGACTCTTCGCCAATAGAGACTGGGGTCCACAGGGCGAAAGCGAACTGAATCAAACCATCGGTTCCCTAGAAGCCGCGAAATTGGCAAAAAACAGAGCCTATGCGGGGTATTAGGCACTTAGATCCGGCCGCTCCGCCTCCAATAAACGGCTGAGCCAGGCGGGGTACCAGCAACTTAAAGGCTTGCGTGATTCTTCAGTGCTCACAGGCACTGCTGTCCCTAGTGCTTGGCTGTACGCTACGAAGAGTGAAGCGGCCTTTGCTCGCAAGCACTCTAACAGCCATGTAGACGTCTTCAACCCCTCACCAGAAAGCCCCTCCTGGTTCCAAATCCACGAACAGCCCAATGTAAAGGCCGCAGACCTCAGCCAAGCTCCCGGCTTCGACGGCACTTTGACTCTTTTGAGTCGCATAAACGGCTGGATCACAGTCACTCCAAAGGCGAAAAACAGGTCCAGACGCTTAGGCAGGAACGGTCCTTTTGATGGGAGTAAGAAAGGAGGGGAGCTACGCACTGTGTCGGACCTGGCTCCTGCCTGGATGCAGAGTCAGGCTTCTAAGCCTGCGAACATGCCGCGATTTCGACGTTTGCCGGGGTTTTCCGCTCTGCGTCAAGGGCAGAAACAGACCTATTTAGTGGACTCCGAGCAGCCCATTAAGTCGCAATACAGTCTGGGCGACTTCCGCCACAATGTACGAACAAAGGAAGAGGCGGAGACGTACATGGCGCAGGCAGAGCCTCGCTACAAGCAGCTTTTCGAGTGGCCAGAAGGCCCGAATCCAACCAAAATCCAGCGCCCTGTGACCAATAAGGTCGGCAGTCCCTAGCAACAGTCTCCTGTTTTACAGTATTTGCCTGCTTTAGCTGTCTACTCGCCACTTGACGTCTTTGAGCTTCTCCCTGCCCTGCTGCAGGGTCTCCAGGTAGGCAGTCAGCTGCTTGCTGCTTTCTTCACATCTGTCCAGAATGCTCCTTTCGTGCCACTTCATGTGTCTTTCGAAGCTGATGCTGCCGATGTTTATCTCACAGATGTGACAGCGCACTTCTGCAAATCCGCTCAGTTCCGGCTCATTTAGGACCTCTTCCTCACTGGATTCTTCATCGATTTCCGCGTCTCCTGTACTCAGCAGCAGTTTCCCCTGGTCGGTGGCTGCAGTCTCGACTGCTTCATGTGTCTTGGTGTGGTAGCGGAGAGCACTGGGAGTGGGAAAGGCCTTGTGGCAGATTGGACACAGGGGTCCTTTCCCGTCCCATTTCAGGTGTGCTTTGAGATGCACGCGTAGGTTGTAGTTGTCGCGGAAGGACTTTTCGCACTGAGTGCAGAAGAAGTTGGATTTCGGCGCGTCGTCAGCCTTCATGAGTGCTATATAGAGTAATGGTTGGAAGAGTGTGTTGTCTAGGGACATTAGAGAGGAGTTGATACAGGGTCAGGACTGTAGTGGGTCCGGGGAGTGCTCAGTAGATTCACTATTTAGGCTTTAGGGCTGGTTAGTCCTATATATACAGTTACGCATATAGGACTATTGGTTCAAACTGCCTGAACCTGGAAGTCACCCCTAAGTCTCTGCAGCCACAGTAGCTGCAATATGGCAGAGGAAGAGCTACCGCCCGCAGCCGAGGACGCTTCCAGCTCCGAATCCGACTCAGAGGACGCCGAGGTGCTGTACCCCTCTGAAGAACGCGACTTCCACGCGCAAGAGGTCTCTGTGTAGCGTTCCACCCTTCTCGTCCTCAGCTCACTGTGTCTGGGGCGGGCGATTCGAAGGCCTTTGTCACGGCTGGGGAGGAGCCGCTGGAACTGGCTTATCACAGTGATTCGGTCATATATGCAGGGTTTTCAGCGTGCGGACGGTATCTGGCCTTAGGCTCCATGGACGCCAAGATTTCCATCTGGACTGTTGATGCCTGGACAGAGCCTTACGCAGTATTCGACGGTCCTGAGGGCGAAGTGACCTGGGCGGAGTGGCATCCCAAGGGCGCCGTGATAGCCGCCGGCAGCGGAGACGGCAGCAACTGGGTCTGGGACATCCGCACCAAGACTCTCCTCGCTGTCCTATACGGCCACGAAGCCACCAGCCACTGCGGCCACTTTTCTCCCAACGGCAGATACCTATACAGTGGCGCCAAGGGAGTGAGAGCCTGGGATTTGAAGCAAATGGGCAATAGCCAGGCGCCCTGTGCTGCTTCTTTCCCAGGACTAGAGGGAGAAACCGCCTGCATCTGCCTAGCAATGCGTGAGGACAACGCCTTCATCCTCGCAGGCTACAGCTCTGGAGTCGTGCAGGGCCTTTCCCTCACCCAGCCCCAGCCTCTCTTCGAACTTTCCCTATTCGAGGACTCAGTGGAAAGCATAGCAATTGGCCTAACCATGCCCTGGGCCGCAGTCGGGGGCGTTACAGGCGGAATCAAAGTGATTGACATCTCCACAGGGTCTGAACGCACTGCCTGCGCTTCTCCCGGCATAGTGAAGTTGCTCTGGCAGGAAGGACGCATACTGGCAGGCTGCTTGGACGGCACGATCAGGGAGTACCAGGCCAGTTCTTTGCAGCTACAGCGCATATACAAATCCAACCCTGCGTCCGTGCTGGACTTCGCGGTGAGTGGGGAGAGACTGCTGAAGTGTGGGGAGGACGGGAAAGTGTTCCTGTTCACACCTGCTGCAGAGGAATAGCTACCTGCTAGTTAGCCCTACCGACTCCTTCATTTCCCAATACCCGCCTTTGTACCGCCACTGGCCCGCCTCATAGCAGAACCACCTAGGCGTGTGAATTGCCTTTTCAGTGGTTCTAAGGCGATTTAAGGCCTTTTCCTGCTCTTCTATTCGCTTCAGCTCTGTAGCGGCTGTCTTGTAGTCGCCATTTTCCAGTGCGCGGATATCCGGCCTATGCCTAGAGTCCGTTTCAGGTAAGGTCTGGGAGTATAAGGCCGGGGGTAGGTTTAGTTGCAATGCAAACGAGCCGAAATAGAGGTTTCCCGCCTCTTTCGAGTCCCTAACTCTTTCCCAAGCCAGCACTTCCTCCCCACTCCCCTCATCCCTAACGATCAAATGGTCCCTCCACGTGCCAAATATCCGAAACTTCTTCCCTCCTTGTCGGTCCACAACCACTCCCTCCACAGTCCTCCTATCTGGTTGGAACCAGGACAGTTTGGACAGTGTTATTTGGCAAATGGCGTGTGGGCTGCGCACTTCTAGGAGGCCGGAGTGGTCGATGCAGACTTGGCCGAGGATTAGGTTGTGCACGGTTGTGGTCACTTTTTGCCATTTGTACTCCTCGCATCGTCGTTTCAGACAGAGAATTAGGTCCCCACTAGGGTTTATTTCCATTTCTGTGCCTGTGAAGCGGGTGGAAAGGGAAATCGATGCTTTGTATGTGAACTCCGGGTGGTCGCAGTGGAGAGCCGCAGTAGAGGCCGTAACTTGTTCTGAAATCAGCTTCAAGCCGTCCTTTTCCAACTCAAAAGTCTCTCCAAGGACTGGAGAAAAGGGTCGCAAGGCTCTATTCGCAGTGCAGGAATAGCTGGACAGGGCAAAGCAGGAGACATAGGCGAGGCGCAGGTAAGGGTTGTCGAGCGAAGAGGCATGCTCCAGCAGTGGTAAATAGGTCAAATCCTCAGAAAACCGCTGTAAAAGGGACAGTGGCTCATATAAACTCAGCGGAAGTCTGATATTTTCCATTGTTTTCCCTGTGCAGTCCTTTACATGCTTCCATATTACATGCTTTGCAGGTCTTTCTGCAAGTGGCAAAGCCGTTCTAAGCGGAATTGCGCAATTCCCCGCTTCTTCTCCATCCAAAGCGTCGAAAAACTCCTCCATTTCCGGCTCCAAACTGCCAATAAGCGACAAACTCCTCACATTCGCCCACTCCACCTGCCTACTTACCGCGTTTTCCTGCTCCTCCAGTAGTCCCGCCGCCTGTCTCGCCAGCCTCTTGAGTTCCTGCGCTATGAGCCGCACACACTCCAACTCCGGGCACTGCAGGACAGGCTGCAAATTCACCAACAACTCCTCCAAATTGCGTTGATACTCTTCCAATCTAGCAGTGATTTGGGCCATGTAGCTGGACAGGCGGGGGGGAGCAGGGGAGAAGTCCTTGGTTTCTTGTGCTTCGGAGTCTTGCAGGAGCAGTTCCTGGGTGGCTTTGAGGGCGTTGACCCAGGAAAGGGCGTCTGCGGAGGTGTTGGCTTTGAGGTGGAGGACGCTGGTGCCTGTGTTGATTAGGAAACGGCGGGAGTTCTTGGCGTGGGGCTGGATTTTGGCGACGTGTAGGTGAAGGGCGCCAATGCGCTGCACTCCTTGAGCCTTGGAGTACTGCAGGACGCCGTTATACAGTACGAAATAGCGCCGTTTCCAGCCATACAGGTAATTCGTCCACTTGTATAGCCAGCCTTCCATTACATCTCCCACTTCCCCAGGCAGTGGAACCGGCCAGACGCCTTCTTAGTAGTAATATTCCGCATGCACAGTAGGAACTAAGCAGAGTACCGACTCATATCCAAGAAGGGAGAAGGCACTTTCAGTGAAGTGCTTAAGGCGCAGAGCATCAAGACAGGCAAGGTCGTCGCTATCAAATGCATGAAAAACCACTTCACCTCCCTCGACCAAGTCAACAACCTTCGAGAAATTCAAGCTTTGCGGCGGCTGTCCCCTCACCCCCACATCGTGAAGATGCTGGAAATCCTGTAGTACGCTCCACACAGTGACGAACCCACCGGCCGCCTGGCGCTCGTGTTCGAACTCATGGACATGAACCTGTACGAGTGGATGAAAGGCCGCAAGCACCACTTCCCAGAGGCCAAGGTCAAGAACTACGTCTACCAGTTGATGAAAGCGCTGGATCATATGCACAAAAACGGAGTGTTTCATAGGGATATTAAGCCGGAAAATGTGCTATTGGCAGAGGATATGCTCAAATTGGCGGATTTCGGGTCTTGCAGGGGGATATACAGTAAACAGCCCTTTACGGAGTATATCTCCACCCGCTGGTACCGGGCTCCGGAGTGCTTGTTGACAGACGGCTACTACAACTACAAGATGGACATTTGGGGCGTGGGGTGCGTTTTCTTCGAAATCCTCACTTTCGTGCCGCTGTTTCCAGGCCAAAACGAACTGGACCAGATCAATAAAGTGCACAACATCCTTGGCACACCCCCGCCCGACCTCCTGGCCAAGTTCCAAGCCCAGGCCACCCACATGACCTTCAACTTCCCGCCCACCGAAGGGTCTGGCTTCGAGCGCATGCTCACCCATGTCAGCGTTGAGGCCCGCGTGCTCATCAAGAAAATGCTCGCGTACAACCCCGACGACCGCATCACTGCGCGCCAAGTCCTGAAAGACGCCTACTTCGCAGACTTGCGAGAAATGGAGCAGGTGAAAATTGCGCCTTCGCCGGCACTCACAGGGAAAATGTACTCCGGGGACGGGGATAACCCTAGCAGTAACGAGGATTCCATGAGGACTTCGGAAGCTGCGAGGGAGGAAATTCCGTCTTTGCCGCCTATTAAGGGCAAACCTGTGGTCAGTCGCAAGCTACTGCCCCCTGCCATCCCTCACAACCCTTCCAATAAGTCCATTACTATGGAGATGAAGGCGGGGCAGAAGCGTGGGAAGAACTACGTGTCGCCCTATGGGAGGAAGTTCTATAAGAATAGCTAACTGACCAGGATAGAGAGGGGAACGGGAATTGCTGATACAGGTGAAGAACTAAATGTACAGAAATTGGGACTTTTAGTTATATTATAATATATTCCGCTTTCATTTGGAGGTAGGAAAACCTCAATATATCCTTCTACACTTCCTCCTTTTTATCTATATAGCAGAAAGTACCCCACTGTGAGGCTTATTAGAACCTATCGTTGTCCTGCTCATCCTCGAATTCCTCCCCGTCGTACTCCCCTTCATTGGTCAGCACTAACTCGCCTGACTGCACCTTGGCTATGAAATCCTCATACTCCTCCTCAGTCATCCTACTCCTCACATCCCTGAGAAACTCCTGCATTTGGTGTGCCTGGCCTGCATCCTCCTCCACCCACTCACTCTGCACCTGCTGAATGAGTCTCAGCACTTGGTCCTGACTGACTTTGTCCAGGTACCCGGGGTGAGAGAGACGGAAGTAGTCGTAGACTTCCTCGGGACTGGAGAGCAAATCGTCCTCACGGAAGAGGAATTCGTGCAGAAATCGCTTGGGACCGGTGAGAGTGTACACGAGAGCGAGAGTGGGAGGGTCGTATTTGAGTGCAATTTGGATAGGGTTTAGGTTCTGGGCTTTCATTATAATGACAAGGCGAGTGGCCTGCACTCAAAGCCGTCTCTGCGGGAACTTCTTCGTGCTGATCGTACTGGGCGTGATAACTCTGGTGTACTTCTCTGTGATGCTGCACTACACTGAGCACTTGGAAGACCGCTCCTCGCAGCTGTTCCTGGCAGTGCTGCACCTGAGTCTGTTCATGCTGGTGTGGAGCTTTGTGCAGGCGATGCTCACTGACCCAGGTGAAGTCCCGCCTTTCTGGGGATTTCATATGGGCGATTCGGAGCAGAAGAGACGCAGGTACTGTCTGATGTGCCACGTATTTAAGCCTGAACGCTGCCACCACTGCTCCGCCTGCAACCGCTGCGTCCTGAACATGGACCACCACTGTCCCTGGATCAACAACTGCGTCGGCTTCTACAACCGCAAGTTCTTCATGCTCCTGCTAGTCTACGTCCTCCTCACCACCTACCTGGTGGCCGCAGGGATGACCTTCCCTGTCTGGAACCTACTGAATGACCTATACGTCCACCCTGTAGTAACGGACTATAAGCCGTTTCTGATAGTGTGTGGGTATGCTTTGGACGTGTTGCTCGCAGGGGTGATTAGCATGTTTTTCCGCTTCCACCTGCACCTGGTCAGTACGAACACAACCACGATAGAGACGATGGACAAAGCCGGGCACAAGCCGGGAGAGGTAGTTTCCACGTAGTTCGACAGAGGAGTGGGAAACAACTGGGCGCAAGTCTTCGGCCGCAACGCCTGTCTATGGCCCTTGCCAATGATAGGCAAGTCCGGCCGTCCAGAGGGAGAAGGGGTCATATGGAGAAGGGAGCTCAGTCATCCGGATGAGGGGGAAATCCCTAATAATGAGCCGGATAGACGCTCGGCGACTGCGGGGAATAGGGCGGGACTGGTGGGCACCAGTGCCAGAGGAGGCTTTCCGCTGGCGGAAACTGCGCCTGCTGGTCGCAAGAAGTAGTGTAGGTCCCTATGCAGATATAGGACTTTGGGCAAGCTCAGTCTTTCTGCAAGGTACTAAATAGCTGAAAGTGTATATACAAACATATACAAAAGTGCAACTAACAATTACATACAAAGCACCCATATTACAACCTACTCCCACTCCGCCACTTCCAGCAGCCCACTATACCCAGTGCCCTGCAAAGGAGGCAACTCCGTGCGTTTGTGAGTAAAGCGAGAACTGGGCAGGCGCAGGTGCGACCGCATGGACTCGAAGTCTCTGAGGACTGCCTGGGTCTCCATAGTCTGCAGCTTTGAGTTGGATTTGATGTGGGAAATCAGGTCGTCGATGTGGGATAAGCTGTTAGTAAGCGGCTTTTTGGGTCGGAAATAGGGGCCTTTGGGTCGTTTGGGAGATAGGGGGATGGGGTGTAGGAAAGGGGCGGGGTCAGGCCGGGCTTCTGATAGGAAAGAGAGGAAATCAGAGGAGTTGTATGAGAACTCCCGCTCTTCTAGCACTGCCAAGGACTGGTCCAGCGTCCTCTGCCTCACTACAGTGCCTTTCCCCCCCAGCGATTTCCCGTGATTATGCAGGAAATAGCCTTTTCGCCTGCCCTTGCCCTCCGCCTTGGCTGCCAGCGACATAGGCGCCCGCAGTGCCGACCTCCCCATCGGCTTGTGCCCGGCCTCCCTCCAATTCCTCATACTATTATGGCTAACTGAAGGTGTACTTCTGCTGGAGCTGTTCTGGCTTACACACACAGCAGGACCGGGGTCCTTTGTGCACTGCTTCGATGATGGATTGGATGCGAGACTCGTCGACGGCTTGGAAGAAGTTGCTTTTGGATAGAGCGTTATAGTAGAGTTTGAACTCCTTCACATAGGCTCTCAGCAGTCCGACCTTATCCTCCTTGTGAGCCTGGAAATTGAAGCCGAAATAAGTCCCATACCTCATCTGCAGCAAGTAGTCATCCAGACTTTTCTTCGAAATCCCCACCTTCTCCGCACTTTCGTCCAGACTTAGATGTTTGTCTTGATACAGCTGTCTCCAAGCCTTCACTTTCCCGATTATGAACCCGATTTTGCGCTCTTTTGTCCGCTTGGAGGACTTGAGCTCGGGCATGTCGTCCTGCACCACTTCGTAGTGCTTCTTGCCGCTGGCTAGGAGCAGGGAGGTACCGTGCTTCATAGTAGACACTCTCCTGCACACCAGTATTAGTTGATTCCCCCCAGCAGGCCCTGTGCCCAGCGCCTCGCCTGGAATGGAGAAGTTGGGGAAAAGAGGGTCGTAGCCGCACTCTACGTCCAAACCAGAGATTTCAGACCGGTAGGAGACGTGAGAAAAGTGGATGTCGAAGCCTTTGAGCTTGAGTTGGTTCAGCACATGCTGCAGTAGTAGGCGAGAGGTGGGGTCTTCTTTGAGCTCCACCCCCCGCACTAGCTCCATTTCCCAGTCCTGCTCGTCTCCGAAGATAAGCACCACATCAGCCAGTTTCGCTTGCTCAGCGTTAGCGCTCCCTCTGACTGCCACTTTCTTGTTTTTCACCATTATCTGGGTTAGTACGAATCCGGGCATATGGCATAATGCAACAATATGCTAAAATTGATTTATGTTTTGCGTATTTCTAAGAGAGTAACGAGTTTTAGTGACGACAAAACAGAAATTTGCTTTATTCAGAGTGCTTATTACGCAAATAAGCTCAAAACCTTCATTTTCCACTGTCGTAACTTCGAAGTCTAAACTATCAAGCCTTATCATGTGCTATTCCCTTGCTGTGAGTAACCATTGAACAATTTTAGCTGATTCTCTGTCACTTTATGTTTAAATTCGACCTTGATGCGATTTCACCCTGCAAAAGCTGGATTTCTCCTAATTATTTCCAACTTTTCGGCAGATATCCCAATAATGCCTCCAACCTACCAGAACCGCAGGCTTTGCTTACCGCAGTCCCACTATAGTGCGTCTGTAATGGCAGCAGGTGAGGCTAAAGATGCTTACCTGGTGTTTTGCTCGGATGCCAGAGTGCAGGAGTTGATAGACACTCCCTGGCTGAAGGAGTTGGAGAGTGAGTGCCATGTGCGGATTCAGCCCACTCCTGGCGGGTTTCTGATTTATAGGCAAAGTGCGAGTGTGCAGGTACATCAGCAGTGCAAACATCTACTAATCAACTTAATCAAGTCTGGCGCAGTGACCAAAGCAGCCCAGTGGTTTTGGTTCAACGGACATACATTTACTCTCTATGACGACGAAAGCTGCGCAGTGATCGAGCGCAACTTCCAACAAGGCAACATGTACCTAATCCTCGAAGTCCGAGGCAAGCCCTACCAAATCGACATCACCCGCTGGCGGCAGACCGACATGACCACCAGACTATGGAGACCAATCGCCCGGAACCCTATGCCCGGAGCCCCCCAGCAGCAAGTCGCCCCACAGGGCTGGTGCATCTTCGATAGGAACACTTGGCGGAAAGTCCCTGAAGAGCTTTCAGACTCCCTTACGAGTGCTAGCCAGGCGGGGCAGAGTGAGCTGCAGGTCACACTGCATGGGCGGACCTATGATGTTAGTCTGAGAAAGCAGGAACTGAGGGATGGACAGCGCACTTACAAGTTGGAGTACTTTAGACAGGCTTAGATTAGGAAGAGTTAGTAGGAGATGGAGGGGTGGGGTACTTTGAGGAGAGATTTCACTGCGTGGAATGATAAAAGCAGGGAAATAAGGGATTTCTGGAGATTTGAAAAGCAGGGAAAGACTTCATCTAGACGAATTAGTGGAGACTTAAACTTCTCTATGAGATGTGAAAATCTGGCATTTTTGCATAGTTTCACTAGTCCAAAGTGATAGTTTCGAAATAGACAGTTCGACTTCTAAATTGGAACGCCAATTTTGACAGGAGCGGTCTATTTCTGCTTCAAACAGCTAAAATGCAGGTGTATTGCAGGGACTACGACTGAGGCAGACTGAAAGCTTCTGATTGCTTCTGATGTTTGGGCCACGAAGTGAATAGCCAAAGTCCGACCGAGTCTTTCCAGAAGTCAACCGCTCCTCTGTCTGTTAGTCTAGGAAATGACTCCAAGGGCCTGTTGGTAGCCTACTCTCTGGCCTCAAAGACGCCCCCCTGCCCCAAGAGGGCAGCGCAGCCACACAGAATCCTCAGAGCCAGCCCTATAAACAATTTGATCGTGGATGCCAAAATGGACAGCCATTTGGTCCTACACGCGCAGCACCCCGACAGCTTCCTGTCTGTTGGGACGCCCTCAGCTCTAACCACCCTGCAAGGCCCGCCCCAGGCAGCCGCCCCCTTCGACCACTCCGCCGGTCTCAACATCTCCTGGTTCGCCAGTAAAGACTGCACTTTCTACCACGCCAAGGAAGAGCCGATCTCGCCCATCCGACAAGACTCTGATTCTGAAGAGACGATCTCGAGTAGTGAGTCGCTGCACCGGAGTCCGCACGACAACAGCTTCGGCTCCATCGCCCGGGATGCCAGCTTCATCGAGCTGTATACAGAGGTGCTGGGCGCTTTGACTCCTCAGAAGGTCTGCGAGACTCTGTGTGAGGTCACAAGGAGAGATGAGTGTTTGGGGTTGCTGCGCACTTATGTGTGTGAGGGTGAGAAAGTCGAGCTGAAGGCTAGGCGGCGACTAGGTCTGAACACTGTGTATCAGGTCACAAGCAGCGGAAAGCAAGTAGCCTCTATCAAGCAAACCGCTCCAGGACGCTTTACCATCCTCGCCAGCGGTGTGCAGACCACAGTCAGTCTGAGAGCCAAGGAAGTCAATGGGACGACTCACCGGCTCGTAGAGGTGCAAATGCCTTTCAGCCACTTGACTTCCCCAAGTCCTGCCCGCAATTCCTCTATGCCCAGCACTCGCGACTTCCTACTCACTCTCGACTCCAAAGTGGTCTTTCAACTGGGGAAAGTAGCCCGCAGACACTTCTCCCTGCGCTTCCAGCGGCCTCTCGACCCGGTCCTGGGCTTCGCACTGGCAGTGTGCAGCCTCGCGCAGTCTAACCATTAGCGGCGGAATTGATTAGGGTAGCACTACTTCTTACGAGAAATGCCTTTGCTCTTGCGACTGACACCGCGCTTCCCTGCTGCCTTCTTAGGCACTGCCTTCTTCCCTGCCTTCTTAGGCGCCGCCTTGGGCTTCGCTGCCTTCTTGGGAGTCTTTTCCTTCTTCGCAGGCGGGAAAGCGGTCACTTCCGCCTTCTTAGGCGAAGCAGACTTGGGAGAAGCCGCAGTCTTGTTCTGCTTGGGACTAACGACCTTGTCTGCCTTCTTTTCCTCGACTGCAGGCACGGGCACTACCACTTCCTTGGGCTTTGGAGCCTTAACTGCAGCTTTCTTCCCAGCTTTGCCTCCCTTTGGCGACTTGGCGACTGCTTTCTGGGCCGGGAGCTTGGCTTTGCGGGTCGGAGTGGCTGCTTTCTTGGGGGTTTTCTGCTGCTTTGTCATTGACTGATTATCGACTGGCGGCTTAAAAAGGCGCAAAGGGGAAAATCTGATGTGTGATTGGCTCGATTGTGTGCTAATGGGATACAAAATGGTATAGGGAGGTGCAGTCGCGCTGCCTCTGCGAGCCTGCGGGACTAGCGAATGCGCAAGTGCTGTGGTGGGCAGCGCAGAGACAGGCAAATTGCTCCACAATTTCCGCTATTGGCTGCCATCTTGGATGGGAATATGGAGCTGCCCTGTCTAAAAGCCCCACCACCCTCCTTCCTCCTCTGTATCTCCGGCGCTAGACTGGCTTTGCACCGGAAACGTGTGAATTCGCAGGAAATCGCTTGAGAGCAGGGGAAAGAAGGCTGTGGAGCTGAGTTAGAAAGGGAAATTCGGAGAGGTTTATGTGGAAAAGAGGGATTAGTGGGATGCAAAGATAGCTCAATTGGGCTTTATTCTGATACCCAATTTCCCTTCCAATCCCTTCATTTCTCCTTCCCCACCAACAGCTATTCTCCCTGTGCCTACAAACAGCCCAATATCGTAGAAATACGGATTTACCTCAATTGTTCATAGCCACCTCCGCATGCTCCAAACTGACCTCGCACCTCCCCAGCGTCTCCGCAGTTTCGTTGCAGACCTGAATCAAGCTTCGCACGTGCTCCTGGAGGTGCTCTAGGAAGGTGCTGCAGTCCAGACCTTTGGAACAGATGAAGCATTGAGCGCTGGTGCGAGGGTCGGGGTGCAAGTCTGATACAGGCTCATCAGGAGACTCAGGGGGGATTGGGAGGTCAGGGATCTCAGGGACTTCCAGTATACTCCCCCCTGTATCTTTATGTACCTTCACATGGTTCCTATAGGCAGACCTCACGGCGAAAGCCCTCCCACACACCTCACACTCCCACTCCCCTTCCGTCCCCACCTCCCCATGCACCTTCGAATGCACCTTCAAACTGTACTTGTCTCTGAAGGTCTTGCTGCAGACGGAGCAGGACTCTGGCCTCGCTCCCTGGTGAATGATGCGGATGTGTCTGCGCAGGGTGGAGGTGGAGCTAAAGGTGGAGGTGCAGCCTGCCTCAGAGCAGGCGATGTGGCCTTCCATTATTGGGGCGATGGCTTGCTAGAGGTCTTCAGGGAGGGATATAATGCGCGCTAGAGAGGGGGGGATCAGTGGGAAAAGGGAAGAAATCGAGGTCGTGACGCTGCCGGATGAGCGGATAGGCGGCAAGACGCCTCCGGAGAGCGTCAATACGTCGCTTTTTCGAGAGTATCTGAGCAGGAAAGACCCCAATTTGCTCAATCATCCGCCCCCGGCCAGACACATCCGCCTGGGCGCAGTGCCGCCCAAGCACTGCTCCAACCACATCCGCACTGCCAAGTACAACCTCATTACCTGGGCCCCCAAAAGCCTCCTATACCAATTCCGCCGAGTGGCGAATCTCTACTTCCTCATCATATCCATCCTCAGCTTCATGACCTTTTCCCCCAAGTCGCCCGTCTCTATGGCCGGGACCTTCGCTGCAGTGCTAGTTTTCACTATGCTCAAAGAGGCCTATGAGGACTACTTCCGCCACAAGCAGGATACAGTCGCGAATAGGATGAAGACTAGGAAGTTTGACCTGCAAAGAAGGCGCTTTGTTGAGACTAATTCAGCGGATGTCAAGGTCTCCGACCTGCTAAAAGTGCTGGAAAACGAGCAAATCCCCGCAGACCTAGTCCTCCTCTCCTGCTCCAGTCCCCAAGGCGTAGCCTACCTCAACACCATGAATCTCGACGGAGAAACCAACCTAAAGGACAAAGCCGCACCTGAAATCACAAAAAAGCTGCAGGATTCAGAGCTGATTTCGCATGAATTTGAGGTCGAATGCGACCTGCCGACCCCTTCCTTGATCCAGTGGAACTGCAATATCAGGGCGAAAGCGGAGGATTGGGTGCCTTTGGGCTTGGGGCAGCTGCTGCTTCGAGGCTGTGTGGTGAAGAATACGGATTGGGTCATTGGAGCGGTCGTGTACACAGGACATGAAACCAAAGTTATGCTGAATAGCAAAAAAGCGCCGTCGAAAATGAGCAAAATACTGCGGCAAATGAACAAAATGCTGTATACAGTGTTCGCCTTCCAGGCAGTTATTTGCCTTTTGTTCGCTGGACTGTATGTGAACTGGAGCGTTTCCCACGCAGACGGCCACTCCTACCTCGACATTTCCAACGAAAACGAAGGGAAGTCCTACTTTATCCAAATTTTGACCTTTCTAGTGGCTTATTCCCACCTAATTCCCATATCCTTATACGTGGCTTTAGAGGTGCTGAAGCTCGCTTTGGCCTATTTGATCAGTCAAGACTTGGACATTTACCATAGAGACGAGGACCGGCCTGCCTCCTGCCGTACCTCCGACTTAGTGGAGGAACTCGGCCAAGTGGAGTTCCTGTTCAGCGACAAAACAGGCACTTTGACCTGCAATGTGATGGAATTCAAGGAGTGCTCTATCAACGGAGTAAGGTATGGCGGGGGAGTAAAGGCTCAGGGGAGGTATGGAGTAGGGGCAGATAGTGAGCCTGCGAGGATTGTGGAAATGGGAGACTCGGGGAATGAGGATAAACAGGCAATTGAGCGGTTTTTCACGCAATTGGCGCTTTGTCATTCTGTATTTGCGACTGAAGACAGGGAACAAGCCGGACTTTACCGCTATCAAGCGGCTTCTCCTGATGAATTGGCACTGGTCCAGGGCAGCTGCGATATGGGCTATGTGTTCTGTTCGAAGGAAGACAACCGAATGAAGGTCAGAATTCGCGAAAAACGTGAGGAAATATGGGAAATCCTGGCAGAAATTCCCTTCAACTCCACTCGCAAGCGGATGTCTTTGCTGACGAAAGAGCCGAATTCAGGGAAAACGGTGTGGATGTGCAAAGGCGCGGACAGCGTTTTGTTCCCTCTGCTGTCCTCAGTTCCCAAAGCTGCAGAGACACAGGCTCACTTGGTGGATTTCGCGAAAGCGGGACTTCGAACACTACTAATAGCGCAAAAATACGTATCAGACCGAGAAGCCGGGGAGTGGCTAGATGGATGGAGGCGAATTTTACTATCAAATGGGCAAAATAAGGCAGATTTGATGGATAAACACGCAGAAAAGATAGAGAACAATCTATCTTTAATCGGAATTTCCGCCATCGAAGACAAACTGCAGCAAAACGTCCCTGAAACCATCGATCTGCTGATGAATGCAAATATCCGAATTTGGGTTCTGACAGGCGACAAGCAAGAAACAGCCCTGGAAATCGCTCGAATGAGCAAATTACTACAGGAAAACGCGACTTTGCTGGACCTCAGCAGCGACTCCTTAAGCGAATTCTCCGCCAAATTGTCTTCTTTTTCCTCACTTTACGTAAGTTCCAAGTAGCACTTGCCGGCGGGACTGAGCGAGTTGAAGAGACTGAAGGAGGAAATGAACAGGGAGGGACTGCATATAGCTGTGGTGGTCAGTGGAGCCACTTTGGTGTGGGCTGCAGACCCTAAGGATGCGCTGAGTGGGCAGTTCTTTAGACTGGCCTTCGTGGCGGATTGTTGTATTTGCTGCAGGGTATCGCCTGCTCAGAAGATGGAAGTCGTTCGTTTAGTCAAGTTTCACGGGCCTTGGGTCACTTTAGCCATTGGAGACGGAGCGAATGACGTTTCCATGATCCAAGAAGCGCACATCGGCGTAGGGATTGCAGGCAAAGAAGGCGCCCAGGCAGTGCAAGCTTCAGACTACGCCATCAGCCAATTCCGCTTCCTGCAGAAACTGGTGCTCGTCCACGGTAGGTGGAACTACCGCCGTGTGTCCTGGTTCATCTGCTACTACTTCTACAAAAACATCGTGGCAGTCTTCACAGAACTGTCCTTCCCCTTCTTCAACGGCTTCAGTGGGCAGATCTACTTCGCAGACTGGCTGCCGCAGCTGTACAACTCCTTCTGGACGAGCTGGCCCTGCATGTTTACATACATCTTTGAGCGGGATTTGACGGCGGAAATGTCACTTATGCACCCGGCGGCTTATTCGGCAGGGCCTCGTGGAGCCTATTTCAGCTTTCTGCGGTTTTGGCTTTGGGTGTTGCAGGGCGTTTTTCACGGCTTGGTGTGCTTTTGGGTGCCAGCGCTAGGCCTACAGACCCCTGTTAGCAGTGAGGGCAGGGACACAGGCCTTTGGTGGGTCTCCACTGTGTCTTTCACGCTGGTTATCCAAGTCGTCACGGCCAAGTTGTTCCTCGAGTCCGTATTTTGGTCCAAAGTAAACCTTTTCGCAGGCTTTTTGAGCCTTTTGTTCTACTATTTGTCAGTGATTATCCTGAATTCCACTGGAGTTTCCTTGATTTTCCAGCCGCAAATCAACAATGTATTCTTTTCAGTCCTGTCGACAGGGAAATTCTGGCTAATTGTGTGTATTACGCCCTGTTTCGCCCTACTTCCAGACCTGTTTCTCACTACTTGGCGCTCTCGGTACCGGCCGTCTCCCATCGATTTCCTCCTTTCCCAGCCTGCCAGCCCTCCCCCAGCAGTCAAATTCACTCAGTCCAGCATTCAAGTGAGCGCGTTTCACCCCAAAGACTAGTTATTTGCGCTCAATACAGGCTTAGCAGGGCCAGTAATAGATCTGAATCTGGCTATAAATAGGCAAGTGGAAAACAGCAGAAGGTCGGAAAGTCCAACTAACTCAATTTCCCTCCTAATGCAGCTACGCCATTGGCTTGGATACATAATTCTAGCCGGATTTTAGTCTTTTCGAACTGAGTACTAAGCATATATCTGCCCCAGGCCTTAGTACACAAGTAGAAGATCTACTTCCATTATAAGCACAACCTAGCTTAGTCACAACTCTGCCTGGGACTCTTGGTAGTAGTCCCTGCACTCGCTATAGACTCCAAAGGCTATCAACAGTGCAACAGGCGCCACTACCACCGAAGCCGGCACTCCCCCTGTATCCGCCTTCACCGCCAACAGCACAGTAAAGGCCGCAACCAGCAGTAAGTAGAGCAGTTCCTTTACAGGGAAAGCCGCAGGGGACATTATCTCCAAGTCGCTGCGCTCTAGGAACCAGAAGGAGACGAAGTGGACTGTGAAGGCGATCCACAGAGGAGTCAGGGTCGTGCTCCACCAGTCGGGAGTGCCGGTGTCGGCCTTGAGAGCGGTGAAGATGGACCAGAGGAGCAGGCCAAGGAGGTAGTTTATCATTAGGACCAACTCGCGCTTTTTGTTGAGCGGCTCTTTGGTCATCACAGGAAACATGAAGACAATGAGCGCCAGGAAGAGCGCTAGCCCTGTCCAGAACGGGATAAATGTGATGCTCCAGGCGATATCCATAGTATCCCGATTTAGACCTTGCAGCAGCAGTGTGAAGCACAGCATTGCAGCCATCGAGTACATAAATCCGACTCCAATCTTCATACTTACAGGGCTGATTTGCCGGCCTGCGTGCAGCATTGTGAGGTGCAGGACGATTGGCACAGTGAGGATTGCGACGTAGAGAGGGAGCAGGACGAGACTCCAGTAGGCGTCAAAGGCGCCGTCACCCACCAGAGCCACTAGCAGGACATAGGCGAGGAAACTGCCCCAGCCTGTGAGGGAGGCGTAGTGCACTTGCTTCGCCCCTTTCTCAGATAAATACATAATCCCTTTAACGCATACTGCCACCTCCCAGCCCTTTCCCTCCCAAACCCTCCTCCTCCCTACAGCACTAGACCAGACTGTCCAGAGTGCAGCTAACCTACATCAGCCCTGCAGGACTGGTCCAGACTGAGTTAATGTCCATTATACATTGCATATCTAAGCAACTGGAGTCGACTCTTTGCACCGCTTCCCAGTGCTTTCTTGGGTCGGTGGACTGCTGGGCGGGCTTCTTCGGCTGTTTTTAGCATATATGCGAAGTGTCTCCGGGCTAAAAAGCCGCGGATATGTCTTTGAATGGTAACTGCGCTTTCTAACTCTCGTAAATCGCTTCGATCTATGCTTTCCTCTACTGGAGTAATCAACTCGCTCCAGTCTTTCTCTGCAATTTCCCTCAATTCTCTGCTTTTCCACTCATACTCATTCAGTTTCTGCGACAAATTCATCAACTTGTCGTCAATGCTATGCAGGCGCATCTCCACATCCGAGCCTTCCGTCCTCGACTTCCCTAACAGTCCGCTCTGTTTCTCAGAATTCGCCCGAATTCTCATACTCTTCAGCTTCTTCTGCCGGGGAGCCAAGGGCAGACCCAAGTCTTTGGAACTCGCAGTGGTGGAGCAGTAGTTAGGCGAAGGCCTGCGGGCTTCCAGGCGGGGAGTGGAGGACAGGACTTTAGGGGAAAGCAGAGGCAAAGGAGCAGCTTTGCGAGTGAGGAAACTGCGTCTGGGCCTGGGGAGGTGAGTGAAGAGCTGGGCGGAACTCACTGTCGCATTGCTCCGCTGCGCTGCTTTGTCTCGGGCTGAAGGGTGGCTGGAGTCCTTCGCCTGTGCCAAAGACGCGTACCTGTCCTGCATAGAGCGAGTCAACTCATGAGCCGGTCCAAGCATCTCACTCGCCACTCCCAAGCCTCGGTAGTAATGCAGCAACGCCATTCTCCGGTTTCCCAAAGCCTCATACGCTATCGCCGCACTTCCAAACGCCTTCACATAGGCCCGGTTTTCTTTGCCTGATCTGTCCTTTCCCTCCAGTGTATGTATGGCCTTCATAGCCTGGACGAGTGCTTGCTGGTAGTCGCTCATTTGGTAGGAAACTGTACTGAGGTTGACCATTATGCTGGCGGTTCGATCCGTTTCAGTCTCCAAAGCCAGGGCATTGCCTAAGTACCTAGCAGCCATCTGCCACTTCTGCGACTGCATGTAGCAGCACCCCAGGTTGTTGAAAATCACCTTCAGCAGTTGCTGTTCTCTGACCGTGCCCAAGGAACGGAAGTTCTCTGCAATATGCAGCAACCGCAGCGCTCCAATATAATTCCCGGCCTGCATCAACTCTGTCGCCTCTCGGTTCCGCTTGAGACTCAGGTCGAAGCCGCTTTGGTGGTCTGCAGGGTGGAGCACAGGTTTGGACGGGACTAGTTTCCCTCGAGGACTGAGTGAGAGCACAGGTGCGGAGTGGTGGGAAGTCGCCCCAGTCTCCATATAGTGTACCAGCGAGTCAGATCGCGGCTAATATGGAAGACCTGCCTGCCTCGGTGGTCAGTCCCAGCCAGGCCTCTCGCATTGAGCTGGCTATACGTCGCTATGAGGAGGAAATCCAGAACATCTGCAAAAGCAACGCTCAACTCCGAGCGTCCTTCCAAACTCGTCCCAACTCCTTCGCCCAGTCCCTGCCCATTCGGCCTGAGGAGTCCTTGCCCCGGTACGAGCCCCGAGCAGAGGAACTGCGGCTCAGACCTGTGGGAGAGGTCAGAGGCAGGGAGGCGCTCGCGGAAGCCAGGAAGACTCAGCAGAGAATCGCAGACTTGGAGGATTATGTGGAAACTCTCGAAAACAAACTACGGGCGAAGCCAATTGCGCAAGAATCAGTCCCTAGTGCGGAATTAACAGCCTTGAAAAACGCTGTTTCGCTGCAAAGAGATGAAAATGACCTATTGAAGGACCAGGTGGAAAGTCTATCCCAGGCCTGCAGAGAAGCCGAACAGCGGCTTCGATTAGTCTCGACAGACCAAACTTCCTGGCAAAGACACCAATCTCAGGTGGAATCCACGCTAAATCAGCTCCAGGCAGACCTGCAAAGGACGACTGAGGAGCGCAACCAGGCTGAGGAGGAGCTGCAGTCGCTGAAAAGCAGGTATCAGCAGCTGCAGGCGGAATATGCGACTGTGATGAGGACGAAAGGCAGCGATTCCGCAGTGGTGCAGGGGAAGATAGAGGGGTTGGAGGGGGAGTTGGCGCATTACAGGGCTTTGGCAGGACAGAGGGAGCAGGAAAACATACGAATGGCTGAGCGGCTGAGAGCCTATGTGAAGGACATCCAAGCACATGAAGAGGTCCAGGACGAGCTAAAATACCGCCTGGAAATGCTCGAAACGCGCAATTTGCTCGCCAAGAGCTCCAGTGGAGACCTGGAAAGCCGCCCCAGACGTGAAAAGCCAGGCAGCGAGTCTTCTGACCGCCAAAAGTCCTCCGACCGCAGAAGCGACAGTTCCAAGCCCAAAAACAGCGACAGTCTGCGTCGTTCCCGCGACATTTCCTCCAAATCCGCCAACTTCGAGGCAGAGTCCAAGCCCACCGCCCCCAGATCCAAGGCCGGCAAGGCTGGAGAGGCGGCCAAAGGCGGCAGAAAGCGGTCGAAAGACAGGGCTTAGACCAGAGGGAGTTCTAATTCTTAGGGAAATGAGGAATGGAGAGGAGTTGGAGCCGGCTACGTTTCGCTTCCCTGAGCAGGTGAGTGAAGGCAGTGCAGTGGAGACTTCGCAGGCGGACTTGGTCTCGAGTGGCGACCTACAGCCCACAGAAGGCCAAGACAAGCTATGCCGCATCTGTCTCGAATCCACAGACGAACCCTCCAACCGACTTATCCACCCCTGCAGATGTGCAGGCTCAGTGCGACACATCCACGCAGAGTGTCTGAAGGCCTGGCTCGCCAGCCAAATCGACGACCTCGCAACTGCCCACTGCGAACTATGCAAAACTCCCTTCGAAATGACTATCAAACTAGCCCGGAAATGCTCTCCGAAGGAAGCCTGCACTGAGGGTTTAACTCAGTGCTTATTCACCCCACTGCTACTGGCAGTCCTAGGGATGCTAGCACTAGTGGTGTATTTACTCAGTGAGAAGTACTTGGTGAATGCGAGTTCAGCCCAGCAGCGGGGCTATACAGCAGCTCTCGTAGCTACTTGTGTGGTTTCCGGCATAGTGATTTCCTACCTTTTGGTGAGGGCTTTGAGGGAGGCGTGCTGCAGTAGGAAGTTGGTGGAGTGGAGTATTGCGGATTTCGATGATGCTACTGAGGAGGAACTGCCAGCGGCTACTGAGGGGAAGATTTCCACTGCGCAGGAGGGGAGTGCGCACTTGGATTTGAGGTCGGAGTGGATGGAGGAGGCGTCGGAGCCGCTGCCACCTGTGCTCATACTCCCAAAAAGGATTCGAATAGGGGGAGTGAAGGTGAAAACCCCGGATTTGCACTCCGCCTCTTTAACTCCTGTGAACCAGCGCGGCAGAGTAGTGGCTGTCACTCCCCGGCTGCTCGCTGCTTCCCTCAGCCAGTCGCGAGCGAGTCTCAACGCCACTCCCAAGAGCCAAACAGGCCTTTACTTGCCTGGAGCTCAGAGAGACTCTGCAGTGCGCCCGATTTCCCATTTACACCGTTTTACTCCTACCAATGGTCTCAGCACTTCCCAGCTGAGCGGCAGAGAAAGGTCGGATTCAGTGCTTCGCCTGCAGTCGTAATCTGTACATTTGAATTGCGTATATATTATAGCTGTTGCTAGGCATAGTGGCTTTGGTATGAGAGTTTTTAGATACTCGCTAGTTGTGAAGTTTCACATGTAGTTGTGGAAGCGATAGCTCAGGTGGCTGCTGATTCCTTAAAATCAGGATTGTGTGTACTGATCAACATGCTAGTCCATCCTTCCCATAGCAATAATTGTAGAATGGAAGGCGACCAACCGTCTCAGCCAGAAGCAAGCGCAGTGATCCAGTCCTCCGTCCCAATGCCCGCCCCTGTCTTCCGCCCTCCTGTGGGCAGTTCCCAGTCCCCGCAATACCCTGCCTTCCAGCCAGTCAACTCCGCCTCGGCCTGTGGGGCACCCCCGAACTTCAAACCAGTGTTCCAGCCACTGCAGTCAAACCCACCTGGACAGCGAGTAGTTCCTTTCCAGCCCGCTGGCCCTGCTCCCCAAGGCTACCCGCTTCTAAGCCCCCCACTCATTAAGTCTGCCACAGGCCTGCTGTCTCCTGCCAATCCAAAGGAGGCCGAGAAGCCCGCAGCCCGAGCTCAAACCGACCCTGTGGACGAGGAAGAAAAGGGCTACCTCGAGAAAACCCAAGAAGTGATAGGGATCATCTACGAACAAGGCAAGCAATTGCTCAAATCCAACGCTCTGGCCAAGCCTGAAGACGACCTAAAGAAGTCGGTCAGAGACAGACTGGAGGAGTGCTCGGGACTCAAGGACAACTACCAGTTCTGGAGCTGTCCGGCGTGCACGCTGGAGAACCCGACGGAGTTCTACCAGTGTGAAGCTTGTCAGCAGGAGAATAAAGTCCTCCAGGCCTTGATGAACGCAATCAGTCGGCCCTGTGAGAAGCGAGCCAAGAAAGGGTGGTTCTAAGCAGCTAGAAATGGCCAAATCCGCTGAGAAACCCACTCAGTTCCTTCTCGAATTGCAAGCAGCTAAATGAAGCGAGGATGGCATTACCTGATCTCTAGAAAGCACTGGCTGGAAGTCACTTGACCTTCTCCGCCTGTTCTTGGGTCGAAAGTGGCTGAGTAGAAGTAGCCCTGCAGACTTAGGGCCACTACAGTCCCTGGAGTCTCCCCAAACCCACAAATTGCGTGTGTTTCCGGCAGACTGAACTTGGAGAAGCTCCACTCTGAGTCGAAGTACTTCGGAAGCAGTTTCTTCACGAAGGAGGTTTTCCTCTCTTCTTCCGTCTGCTTGACAGTGAAAACATGCACTGTGCCTTTGTCACTGCTGCAGGCGAACCAGTGCTTGGAAGGGTCGAAGGTCAGACTGCAGATGTCGGCTCTGTCGATGCCGCGGCGGACTTCTTGCAGTAAAGAGCCGTCGGAGCAGGTGAAGACGCGGATGAGGGTGCCTTTGTCGGAGGCGGAAACGAGCAAGGAGCCGTCTGCGCTGAGGGCTAAACAAGCGACTGGAGACTCATGAGCGTCAATCGAAACACTCCGGTCCTGAGCGTAGAGTATCACTTTCAAATGCCCCTTGAGCCTGTCAGGGAAGACTAGAACCGCTTCCGGTCCACTGGAGAGCGCACACAGCCCTCTAGGACTGGCCCAAGTCTCCTGGTTGTCCTTCAAATGCAGGTCCGAAAGCGTGTACACATACAGCTTGTTGGTAAGCACAACGACTACCAAGTCTCTGCGCAGCCTCACTCCCCGCACCTCGCTTCTGAAGCAGATTTCCCCAATGCAGCGCATCTGGTGGTCGTCCCAGAGCATGACCTTGTTGAGGGGGTAGCGAGGCGTGGGGCCGCCGCCGACTAGGGCGATGAGGTTGCAGCGGTACACTAACTCCACAGCACCCAGGCCTCCGTTGAACTCTGTCTATAGCGTACCTCGCTCGAATATCAGTCCTAAAGGGCGAGTGCGGTAGACCTTGAAGCCGCGAGTTGTGCCGACTGCGAAGCACGAGAAGTCTTGGTTGAAGCTGACCTGCAGTACCTGTGTCTTGTCCTGCTCTGGGTCCATTACGCCTATTAGTATTCCTCTTAGGAACTGCAGACATAGGCCGCCTATGCTGGCTTTGAGAGGGAAAAGTCGTGTTTTCAGAAAGACGGGTGAAAGGTCAGACAGTAATGGAAGGTAAAAGCAGTCTATTTACTAATTGTATAGATAGCATTTATCTATATTTCCTAGCGTTCCTATGTAAAGTCTTACCCGGGCAACTGATACTGCCATATAGCCTTTGCACTATACCAGCCATTGGCTAAATAGACAGTTCCCAGGCAAACTGCGACAATGAAGCCTTCTCCTACAGCCACATCTCCCTGCCTGTTCCAATAGTCCCCGTATATTGCCGCTCCTGCTTCCCACGTAATAAGCCCCATCAGAGAAAACACCAGTGCTGCCCTCTTCGTATAAGTTCTGTACTCAAAGCCTATAAAAGACAGCGAAGCCCAAATAGTCACAATAAATTCATCATTGAGGCTGCTCCAAGCGGCACAAAGATCAGTCCAGCGTTGAAAAGCATTTTAGTCACTGCGCAGAATCCACTGCATGGCCGATTTCCCCCGTAACTCATATCCGTGCAACCCATTGTACATTGCGAATTACGCCTTTTGATATGCAATATTATAAATAGAGTGCACTTTGTGCACTGTACGCCTTCCCCGGCGCTGAATTCTTCCCTAAGCACAGGATAGCGAGCGCCATATATCAATAGAATGGAAATCAGGTGAGTTTGAGGCTGTTCACCTTAAGTTGTCTGGGAAGCAGCCTAGAATAGCATATTGAAATATACCAGTTGCTTCTTTAATACAGCTTAGTTTACACAAATGTAGAATTGTAGACTACCATCATTACCTTCATTTCGCCACGTACTTGAATGCAATAAAGCTGGTGAACAGCAGGTTGCATGGGTAGGCCACTGCTAGTGCAATAGCCAGCGCAAACTCTTCTCTCACGCCAATGTCTCCTTCATACCGGAGCTATAGACTCCCACATCTACCAGCCATACACAGGTCGTTACGACCCGCAGTAACATGTCAGACTTTTCCCTTATGAGTAGCTTCTCCCTGGATAAGGCTGCAAGGAGCAGTCCTACAGTTGCGGGAAGTTCCCACGCTGTGTTCAGTTGGGACGTCGCAGGCTACATGCTGCGACTGCGTCAACTCCTCTCGATTAGCCGAACAAGCTGCACTCACATAGTCGAAACAGCCCGTTACAACTCACTAATTCTGCTGGTTCAGAACTCCACCCAGGCAGGTACAGCCCCACAGCAGAAGCCAGCATTCCAAGGACATTGGATAGAGAAGTAGTATAGTTTGCGGTTAGGGATAGAGGCATTAGATTGGATTTCTCTGTGGTACTGGTGGATGTATTTGTTGAGCGAAAGGAAAGTGGTTTCTGCCGTTTGCCTACCCAGGTGAAGTTCGCTAGGTCTGATGAGGGCCATATTTGTTCGGCTTCTATGGAATTCGGAGGAAAACTGGCTGCAGGATTCGGCTATCCACAATGCAGCAAGTGGTAATTGAGTAAATCTGACTTGCATACTAGAGTATACACCTAATTTCAATACTAGTACGTCTTCTTATATCTAACTAGTTGCTTCTCTTCTCCCCGACCCATCCCCCTTCATACAGTAGCACAGTCCCTCATAAGAAATATAGACCAGTCCACTTCTCTCATCCACCACAGGAGCCATATTGCAGTGCACATTGCACAAAGGGTGGACAGCTTTCGAGCCCAGCAACAAGCGGGCGTCTTGCCCTGCACTCCACCTAGTCACATAGTTCTTCGATATAACCACGAGTTGCTCTCTCTCCACAAACACTAGACAAGAGGTGTCTTCCGGGAGCTGTGCAGAAAGGGGAAGAAAGGCAGTGTTGACCGGGTCGAAGGCCTCTATGGAGTCCGAGCCATAGCCACATATATAGACATAGCCGTGAAACTCACAAGGGTTGAAGCCTGACCGCGCTTCCCTCATATTCGGCAGTGGCTTCCAGACTCCTAGGTGCATATTCAGCTCTTCACATTCCTGCAAAGCTGCCTAATCACTACAGTCTGAGTAGTAAAATACCCTCGTCTACTTCTATATCTTACTTTTGCCTGTCTACATAGTACCTCCAAAGACCATCACTTTGCGATGAGTCTGAAACCACCACAGTCCATGACTGTGTCTAGGCACACTCATATCTGGCAAGTGAGTTACCGACCAGTCTCGACTGCCAGGCGTCAGCAAATAGGCGTCTTGCTTGAAGCTTTCACTGGACTGGCCCAAGTGCTGAATACCGCCGCTGCAGAAGAGCCCTGTGTCCACCCACACGTAGCGAATATGCTCTCCGATGCTTATTGAAAGAGAGAGAGGGGAACTTACCCATACTTTTCTTGAGAAGTCTACGGTCTTGATGCGGTTTTCCCATACTGAAGCCAGGCCTGACAGATTCGCTGTATGGTGCTTTATCTCTTCAATATGAGGAGAAGCGATCGATTGCACCAGCCTATCTTGCACAGTTTGCATACTGGGCCGCAAGCCCTCCTCAACAGACAACATAGCAAGCAGCAAGTCTCGACACACCCGAGAATAGCCTAACTTGCCTACAGCCAATCTCACCCTTTTCTCCAGCCCTTGCAAAGGCCAGGGCTGGTCCAGCCCACTCAACGAAGCGAGTGAAAGCGCTGTCATGCCGAGAGCGAACACATCGCTTTTAAAGGGATCGTATTTGACTTCCTGCCCCATGATTATCTGCCGCTGCAAAGGACTCATGTAGGCCAAAGTCCCGGCCACACTGGAAGCCAGGAGAGTCGCTTTCTTTTCGAAGTAACTACCGAAGTCGCCGATTTTGTAGTTGCCCTGACAGTCGAGAAATATGTTCTGTGGCTTTAGATCGCGGTGAGCAATTCCCTGGGTGAAGCTGACCTTATTGTGAGCGAAGGCCAAAGCACTGCTTGTCTGCGCTAGGAAAGTCCGGAAATCAGCCTCATTTAGAGGGAAATTCGCTTGCCTTCGGCTGTCGATTTCCCTTTCCAAGTCTCTATCCAGCGCTTCCAATACATGATAGAGTGAGTATCGATTTTCATTAACGTCACAGTCCAGTCTGATTTCCAAAATCTTGCACGAATTCAGGTGTTCCACTCTCGCCTGAGCCAGTCCCGCATTAAGGACGTGGTTAAAGTCTTCCAGGAACTGCGGCTTGTCCACAAGGAAGAGGTCGTGACGCTTGACCACCACTGGCAGGCCGTGTCGCTGCAGGGAAGTGCTGTGGAAGAGACGCACACCAGAGTTGCGGTTGATGAAAAAGGGACTTGGAGACACTTCGTAGTCTTCCATTTATAAAGGCTGAATTCAGGGATTTAAC
>Ga0247837_1001699_pt1 | contig 44419 bp, 35 predicted proteins | sample LaCtaG_2_FD_187115 | JGI IMG/M metagenome (GOLD analysis project Ga0247837, IMG submission 187115) | Freshwater microbial communities from meromictic Lake La Cruz, Castile-La Mancha, Spain - LaCruzMarch2015_14.5m | ecosystem: Environmental > Aquatic > Freshwater > Lake | place: Spain: Castile-La...
AAGTCATTTATCAAGGAAACGTTAAATGCCCCATATTCTTCGATTTTTTCGGGATGAACTTTGAAAATATCTGAAAAGTATACATTCATAGTTTTTGGTTTTACTTTTTTTGCTTATTGTGGCTAACTACCGCTTTCCCGCACCTAAACGATATCCCCAAACCCGCACTTCGTCTTTACCCCCATTTTCAGCACTTATCCCGCACTTCGTGTTTTTACTTATCCTTTAGGTGCGGGAAAACCGCCAATCTTCGTACACCCCATCTACCCCTTACCGTTCAAGTAAGCCTTGTGCTCCAACGTCAGGCCACCCCTGTCCTGCCCAACCCACATCGCAAAGATAAACCATCATCCGCACCATGTCAAGCACAAAATCACCACCTCACCAAAAATAGGGATATTGCCCCCGTTGGGCACCCCAAAAAACACCCCAAAATCACCTGAATTGGTGATGTGCGGTGTGCATTTTTTTACAGGTCGCTTTTGGCGTTTCCGGCAATCCGGCCATGTTACGGCAGCAGTGTCAGCTTGCCCGGAACCTTTACGTTCAGGATGAAGCGGCCGCCTTTTTCAAACGGATTGCCCTGCACCTGCACGAGCTTGCCCTCTAAGGACGCCAGGGTGGGGTTGTTGAACTTTTTGGCATCGGTGGCTGTGATGTGTACTTGTACGCGGTTGCCGGGCAGCGGATCGTCCAAATACAGCACCACCCCTCCGCCCGAGCCCACGGACACCCGCACCACCCTGCCGATAACCGCCTTGCAAGCTTTGGCATTTTCAGCGGTCAGCATGGCGGTATTCATGACGCCGTTGACTAACAAGCTCGAATCGGCAAAAGGCGGAATGCCGGGAACAGCAAAAAAATCGGCCGGCATCAGTCGGGCTTCTATGGCCTTTTCCTGTTCGGGCGTCAGGTTGGTGAAAAAATCCATCTGCAGCAGCTTTTCCAAAGAGTCTATCGACATCATGCGCACAGACAACTCGGCTTCGATGTCACGTGGAGCCGTTTTGTCGGGCGCGCCGGTTTCCATCAAAAAAGCAAATCCCTGTTGATCCTCAAGATTGAGCACCACCTTGAAAAAGCGTTCGGGGATGGAGATGCTGCCTTGTTTGCGGCCTTTCAGTTTGCGCAGCGCGGGGTTCAGCACCGGCCCGGTCACCACCACCAGGGCGTCGACATGGGGGCGTATGTCCATGTAATTCCGGATGCCGATTTCGAGCTTTGCCCACAGGCCTTCGTTCAGTGCTTTGGGTTGAGGGGCGCAGTTGCTCAACAGGTTGGAGGCCTTGCTGGCGGTAGTGGACCACCGGAAATCGGCGGCGGGTGCCATGTGCCCGCGTTGGTACCCCGAACCGGCGTACTGTTCCAGCAGTGGCGCGCCGCTCAGGCTCCGGTCTTCAAAAAAAGCCTCCTCCCGGTCGTGGCACGTGGTAAAAATAGCGCGGGGGATGATGTGGGTCGACCATTGCGGTTGGCCGTGTTTGCCCGAAAACCCGACGATGTAGCCGGGATAACAGCGTTTTTGAAGCTCGGCGTCGGTTGAGTCCGGAAACAGTTTGGGCAGCCCATAGTGCAGCAGCCTGTTTTGCATCAGGCTCAGTTGTGCCTGTTCCAGTTGCATTTTGGCCGCTTCCAGCGCTCGGGTTTTGTTGGCGACGTCCTCCTCTAAGGACTTCACCTTGCGGGCGTTGGGCACCTCGGGCAGCAAGGTGCCGGCTACAGGTTGGGCGTCTGCGTGGGCCAGGGCAACGCACAATGCGCCTGTTGCCAGCAATCGAATGATCATCTTGCGCATCATGGTTGGGTATGTTGTACTGGCGCTTTAGTGTATGGGGGTGGAATGCGCGGGCGCTGATGCTTTTTCCCGCCGACGGGCAGGCCGCAGCACCGGGTTTCCTCAAGCATATTCCACCCCTTGCAAAAACAACCCCGACGGCGGTGCGGTGAAGCGGGCGGGCTCCCGGGAGTACTCCATCAGGAAACCATCTACCTGCTCTGCGGTCATGTGGCCGCGGCCTACCTCCACCAGTACGCCCACAATGCGCCGCACCATTTTCCAAAGGAAATGCGAGCCCTGAATCAGGATGTATATTTTGTCTTCGTCCTCGGTGATGTCCACCAGCGTAAGGTCGACCTCCGTAGATTTCTTTGGGTCTTCTGATTCGCCAAAAGAACGAAAGTCGTGGAAGCCCTGGAGCATTTCTGCGGCGGCGCGCATGGCGTCAACGTTGAGCGGGTCGCGCACCCACCACACGTATTTTTTTCCGAAGGCGTCGCGGCGTTTGGAAATGAGGTACAGGTATTCGCGGCTCACGGCATCGAAACGCGCGTGGAAACGGGGCGTGGCTTTTTCTATATCGAGGACGTTGATGTCGTGAAACAACAAGTCGTTGATTTTCAGCTTGACCTGTTCGAGGGGCAATTTGATTTCCGGCACCTCGAGGTGGGCCACCTGTCCGCGCGCATGCACGCCAGCATCGGTGCGTCCTGCGCCATACAGTTCAATGGTTTCGGTGTTCAAAACCTTTTTGCATGCGTTGACCAACTCGCCTTGTATGGTACGGACGTTTGTCTGCATTTGCCAGCCCGCGTATCGTGTGCCGTCGTATTCAATGGTGAGTTTGTAGCGCATGTTACGGTTGGATGTTGGCGATGCTTTTGTGGACGAAGCGGGTCAGGGCTTCGCCACGGAGCATGCCTTGCTGGAGCAGCGCCAGTTGAAGGAGGTAAGCGCTCAGGTCTGCCTGTACTGCACCTTCGGCTTTCAGGATGGTTTGGGCAATGACGGGGTGGTTGGTGTTGACCACCACGTTGAAGCTGTCGGGCATATCGCCGAGGCCCATGCTGTGGAGGTTTTGCATTTCGCGCATGCGGCGCATGAATTCCGGACGGGTGATGTGCACTGGAAGGTCGTCGGGGGTTCCGGCGTCTAATTCCACCTGTGCGCCGGGGTTGTCGGAAGCGGCCTGGGTAAACAATGCTTTGACGGTGTTTTCTTCGGCTTCGCTGAGCACGGAGTCGCGCTTGTCGTCTTTTTGCACCAGTTTATCCATGGTATCCGAGTCGATGCGGACAAAAACCAGCCCCAGGTCGCTGCGGTACTCGAGGTGTTGCATCCAGTGGTTGTCGAGCACACCGCCGAGCACGAGTACATCGTAACCGCGGTTTTCGGCGGCTTTGATGAGGGCATCCTGGCCATGGGGGTCGCTGGTGTAGATGCAGACGATTTTATTGTGTTTATCGGTTTGAGTGGCCTTGATTTTTTCCTTGTAATCTTCGAGCAAAAAGCGTTGGGTCTTTGTGTTTTCCAACAGTGCGAAGTGCATGGCGCGTTTTTGGAAGTCGTCGTCTGAAATCATGCCGTATTTGACAAACACGCCGAGGTCGGTCCATTTATCTTCAAACGCCTCGCGGTCGTTTTTGAAGAGTTCCTGGAGTTTGTCGCCCACTTTTTTGGTGATGTGGGTGTTTATTTTCTTGACGTTGGCGTCGCTTTGGAGGTAGGAGCGCGACACGTTGAGGGGGATGTCGGGCGAATCGATGACGCCATGCAGGAGTTGGAGCCATTCGGGCACGATGTTGCGCACGTCGTCGGTCACATACACCTGGTTGCTGTACAGGAAAATCTTATTGCGGTTGGCTTCTACTGCGTTGCCCAGTTTTGGGAAATACAGCACACCGGTGAGGTTGAACGGGAAGTCGATGTTCAGGTGAATCCAGAACATGGGTTCGGGCGACATGGGGTACAGCTCTCGGTAGAATTTCAGGTAGTCCTCCTCCTTGAGCTCGGAAGGCATTTTCTTCCAGAGCGGGTGGGTTTCGTTGATGATGTTGGGTACCTCACGCGACACCTCTTTGGCGTCGTCGCCTTCTCCTTCCATTTCATAATCGGTTTTGGTGCCGAACTGGATGGGGATGGGCAGGAAGCGGCAATACTTTTCGAGGAGGCCCTGGAGCTTGAAGCGTTCGGCAAAATCCTGGTTTTCGGCGTTGAGGTGGAGGATGATGTCGGTTCCGCGGTCGGTTTTATCAATGGTTTCGAGGGTGTATTCGGGCGAGCCTTCACAAGTCCAGGAAACTGCTGGCGCATCGGGTTGCCAGGAGCGGGTGCGCACCTCCACTTTGTCGGCCACCATAAACGCGGAATAGAAGCCCAGGCCGAAGTGGCCGATGATGCCGCTGTCCTGGTATTTTTCGAGAAACTCGGTGGCCGAGCTGAAGGCGATTTGGTTGAGGTAGCGCAGCACTTCGTCTTCGGTCATGCCGATGCCCCGGTCGCGGATGGTGAGGGTATGGTTTTCCGGATCGGCGATGATCTGGATGGTGAGGTCGCCAATTTCGCCTTTCACTTCGCCTCGATTGGCCAGCACGTTTAGTTTAGTGGACGCGTCCACCGCGTTGGAGACCAATTCGCGCAGAAATATTTCGTGATCGGAATAGAGAAATTTTTTGATGATGGGAAAAATATTCTCCGTTTGTACCGAGATTGTTCCTTTAGCCATGTGAAATGAGACAGTTTAGGTTAAATAATTTGCTAAACCGTGTCAAAGCCCATGCCACGCCCACCTTGTCTGCCAAAATGTCTTTTACATTTTAACATTTGTCTGTGTAAAACTGGCACAGTACTTGAAAAGGGATAGATGTCCGGTTGATCCGGAAAGAAAAAAAGGCCAATGGGCTTTTCATGTGGTACAGGAACCGGCCCGTCGGGGGGTTGGGCTGGTTTCCTTACCACTCTTTTTTTTTGTGGATTTGTTTATTTGTTTATTTGTTTATTTGTTTATTTGTGGATTTGTTTATTTGTGGATTTGGGTATTTGGGTTAGTTCTTAAAAATGACTTAAAATTGAGGTAATTGGGCCATTTGGCCAAATGAGGGGTCTAACTTTGTGGTCAATTCCGGATATTTTTCCGGGTATCTCTTTTTTGATCACTCACCAGGTTTCTCATGAATCGAAGCATTTTACTTTTTACACTCTTTTGGGTTTTTTCGGCAACAGGTGTCGGACGTTTGTGTGCTCAAACACCCACAGACGACCTGATGATGGACAAGGGTCAAATTTGTGTCGCCCTAACATTCACACATGACGCTTGGGACGAATATTGGGAAGGCGCTCTGCAACGCAGCAACGACAACATCGGCACCCTCACCCGCCAAACCATTATGCCCATGTTTTCTTTGGGCATCACTGACCGCATCAACGTACTGGCCGCCCTGCCTTGGGTCAAGACCGAAGCCAGCGGAGGCCAGTTGACCGGCGTACAGGGTTTACAGGATTTCGGCGTATGGGCAAAAGTACATGCGCTCCATACGGACATCGGTCCCGGCGAGTTTAACATTTTCGGCGTGGTGGGCCTTACAGCTCCTGCATCCAATTATTTGGCTGATTATATGCCGCTTAACCTGGGTTTGGGCTGTGCAGAGGGCATTTTCAGGGGTATTTTTCAATACCGGTTTGACCAAGGGCCTTATGTGCACACACAAGCAGGCTATCACCTGCGCGGCAACACCGAAATAGAGCGCGACTACTACTACACCACACATGGCGTGTACTCCAACGAGATAAACATGCCCAATGCCGTGGATTGGGACGTGGTGGTCGGCAGTTGGCTGTTGGAAAACTCGCTAAAGTTAGAGGTGCGTGTGGATGGGCTAACCACTTTGAGTGGGCACGATATCCGCTGGCAGGATACGCCATTCCCGTCTAACCGCATGGTGTCTACGCGCATTGGCGGCGGCGGACAGTATTTTCTCCCGTTTGTCAAAGGCTTGAGCGTGATAGCCAACGGCGGTTATGTGATCTCCGGACGCAACGTGGGGCAGTCGACTTACTTTACTGGCGGCCTCGCCTATCAATTTGGTCTGTGGAACACTGCTAATGCCTCAACCATAAATGCTCCAACCCATTAAATCATCCCCCACTTTTCAAATCCTTGTCATGAAATATAATGCTTGTTTGATTTTGGCAGCCCTTTTTCTGGCCGGCTTGTTCACCGCCTGCAACGAAGACCTGCCTACCCAGCTTGATATTGAGCCGTACACATTTGCCTCACTAGACGAAAACGGCGGCCAATGGAAACCCGTGCTGTTGAGCAGCAGCAGCCAGATCGGTATTCCGGCACCTAATGATGTTGCTTCGGCAGAGTACCAGGCTGAACTGGCTGCTGCCCGCACCGTTGCCGCAAATTTGAGCAGCGATCAAGAAGCCGCCATCCAATATTGGGGTGCCAATGCCATTGTGCGCTGGAACGAAATAGCCCGCGAGCTCACTTCCAAGTACAACCTTATTCCGGCACCCAATCCAGACGGCACTTATCCGGCCCCCAATGCGGCCAACCCGGGCGTATACCCATTGTTTCCGTACTCACACCCGCCGTATACTTGTCGCGCACTCGCCTACTGGAGCGCAGCGCAATACGACGCCCTCATTGCTTCGTGGCATTATCAGTACCAGTTTGACCGGCCTGCGCCTTATGTAACCGACCCTTCTATTGTGACACACCTGCCCAAAAACGGGCTGCCCTCCTACCCTTCCGAAGGCGCCGTAGTGGCTGCGGTGGCACAAACGGTGTTGACCGCGATGTTCCCCCTGGAAAAGGACTTTTTGGCGCAAAAAGCAACAGAGCACAAAAACAGCATGATCTGGGCTGGCATGAATGTGCAAAGCGACATTGTTGCAGGCGATTCGCTCGGCCGGGCAGTGGCCAAAGTCTTTTTGGCACGCGCTGCTACTGACGGCATGAAAAATGCACAGGCGCCTAAGGCCATTGGAGACTCGCTGAGTGACGCTGCACAGGCGCGTTTCGGCTGGCATTGGGAGAATCTGGAATCCCCACAACGTCCGGTGGGCCTCACGCCGTTGTTTGGACAGGTCAAAACCTGGTGCCTGCCCAATGTTGAACTCACCCGCCCGGGCCCACCACCAGCGCCCGGATCGGCAGAGTTTGAAGCAAATGCCAAAGAACTCAAAGACATTGCCGACAACCTCACCGAGGATCAGCGCGCCATTGCAAACTACTGGTCAGATGGCTTGAACACATACACGCCTCCTGGTCACTGGAACCGCCTGGCCTCCGAGTTTTTGGTCACCTACAAAACCAATCCGCTCCGCGCTGCACGCACCATGGCCTACATGAACATGGCCATCATGGATGCCGGCATCAGTTGTTGGGACGCAAAGTATTACTATCACTACCCGCGTCCGTCACAAGCGATTCCAGGGTTTAAGACCATATTGGGTATTCCCAATTTCCCGGCTTACACATCGGGCCACTCTACTTTTTCGGCATCAGCGGCTACCGTGCTGTCGCATTTTTACCCTGCCGAAGCGGCGCGTTGCGAAGCATGGGCCAGGGAAGCGGCAGAATCGCGCATTTACGGCGGCATTCACTATCGGTTCGACGCCGAAGCAGGTTTGACGCAGGGCAAGGCAGCCGCTCAGTATTCCGTAGAGCGCGCACAGTTAGACGGCGGAGAGTAACCCGCCCCCGATTTAGATTTGAGTTGAATTTTTATATTTCCGGTTTAGTTGCAATGGCCCGCATGTTACGGGCCATTGTTGTTTACAATATTCTTCAGTTTGCATTCTATTGCATGTTTGCTTATATTTGCAATGGTATTTACTGACAGGTCATGGCTAAGGATTTAAGGTTCGGAAATGATAGCGGTTGAAGTAAAAAGTTTTTTAGGATTATCTTTCCCATACGACTTTCATCAAGCAATAGGTCAGTATACCAATTACAACATTCTACTGAATCAAAAGGAACCAACAAGAAAATTGTATTTGGCAGTTCCCGATGAAATTTACCGAAAACAAATGGCTGTAGCTGCGTTTCAATTCATTTTGAAACAAATGAAACTGTCTCTCATCATCTTTGATCCAGAAAAACAAAAAATTACACAATGGATAAATCAGCAAAATACTACGCCATAATTGAACATTGGTTGCATGAATACGCTCAAATCAGGTCTGTAGGTTTGGAAGATTTGCATAACCACGTGCTTTCTGATTCAAAAAACGGACACCTCCAACTCATGCGTGAAGGTTGGGAAGGAAAGAACTTTCACTACAACATTATTTTCCATTTCCAAATTAAAACAGACGGTAAAATCTGGGTATTGGTGAACAACACCGACAATGAACTGGTGAAAGATTTCAAAAAACTTGGTATAGAGGAGGAAGATTTGATTCCAGCTTTTATTCCGGAAGCATGGCGAAAGTTGGCCGGATACGCCGCCTGATTGAATGCAATCCCGGTCATCTCTGACTACTCAGCTCACTTCAACTCCCCCGGCACCACACCCACCGTCATCAACCGCTGGTTGCGCAATACGGTCAATTCGGCAGCTTGGCCAATGGCTTTTTCGTCCAGTAATTTGTGCAAGGCATCAATAGAGGCCAATGCGCGGCCATTGAAGCGCACAATAAGGTCGCCTGGCATCAATGCAGCGTTTTGAGCCGGTCCGTCGGGCTCAATGGTTTGCACCAGCAGGGCGCTGTCGGCACCCGCCTGGTTAGGCGTGGCAAAAGAGCCGTTGGCGTCCAGCAGTTGTTGTAACCTGGGGGCGATGGATACCGTTTGGGCACCAATGCCTAACCAGGCGCGCCGCACGCGGCCTTCAAGGATGAGTTTGCCCACTACAAACTGCGCAAGGTTGGACGCTACGGCAAAACAAAGTCCCTGAGCGGGCAAAATCACTGCCGTATTGACGCCAATGACCTCGCCGTGTGAATTGACCAGTGGGCCGCCAGAGTTTCCGGGATTGAGCGCTGCGTCGGTCTGGATCACGTCGTCTATCAGTCGGCCGCTCTGGCTGCGCAGGCTGCGGCCGAGGGCACTGACTACGCCGGCAGTCACCGAATGTTGAAAACCGTACGGGTTGCCGATGGCAATGGCAATTTGGCCCACTTGCAATCGGTCAGATGGGCCAAACGGCAAGGTGGTGAAGCCGTTGCCGTCTATTTTGACCACGGCAATGTCGGAAGCCGGATCATCGCCGACCACCTGTGCGGTGAAGCTGCGGCCGTCGGAAAAGTTGGCTTCAATGGACTCCGCGCCGTTGACTACGTGGCTGTTGGTGACCAAATACCCGTCGGTGCTGATGAGGAAACCCGATCCGGAGCCTTCGCCCTCCGGGCGGCGGCGGTTGTTGGCTGGCGCGGGCTTGTTGGGTTTGCGCACTTTGAGGTGCGACACCGCGTTGGCAGCGCGTTGTGCCACAGTTACCACCGTCTGCGAATAGGTGTCGAGCAACGAGAAATCGCGGGAAAGGGTATCGTGGGTGTCTGTAATATCGGAAGAAGGGCCTTCGTGGGCCAGAAACTGGAGCATAACACAGGCTGTAAATGTGAACGAAACGGCGGTTTCTTGCTGCGGGTTTCGTTCAGGGAGTCGATAACTGTGCCAGTTTAGGAATATGACGGTTTGACAGGTGAATTCTGACAAAGTGGCTTTTGTATGCCGGGGCTTTTTTATGGGGTTGGGCCAGCATAAACAAACCGCAAGCACTCAAAAAACATCGTATTACTCAGCAATGGGTACCTTTATACCTAACGTTGATTCCCTAAGGACTTCTTTAAACAAATCCGGCATGGATGAACTGTCAATGATAGCATTTACGCCAGCTACAAATACCGGATTATACGTGCCATCTTCCAAAAAGATACGAATGCCCGAGCGCGAAAAAACACGTATTGAATCCACTACCTTCAACTGTTCTCTGCGTGCCTGCATCAGCTTGGAGGTGTCGCCTCCTACTTGATGCAGATAGTACGTGAAATAATTTACTACTTCCCCGAGGCTATCGGATCGACTACCAGACGCATAATCAGGCAGGCCTGGTTGCAATGCCGGGTTGTAAGGCGGTGGTGGCTGCCTCAAGTCATTTTGGCCCTTTTTGTCACATGCGGCAAAATAAAGGGCAATGGAAAACAAGCAAATCAGCGTTGCTTGATGGACTACGTTTTTCATGTTTGTGTGGGTTTGTTTAACGGTGATGGTTATGCCACAAATTTCGGGGGTTGATAAAAAAAAAAAAAAAATATTCTATGTTAATTTTACATGAATAATGATTAGTATTATTCCCGTCTCACATGTATGGTAACAAGTACTTTACCCCAAAAAATCATCAAACCCATCCCGGTGTACCACTTGTACTTGTACCGGTTTGTATGCGGCAGTAAATCCCTCCGGAAACCGCACCTTGGCCTGCGGGTTCCACTTGATTTCAAAAGCGGAGAACTCGCCTTGCACCTCTTCCACGTAATCAATTTCCTGCTGCTGATAGGTGCGCCAGAACCACGCACGACCCCTGATGCGGCGGTATTCCATGCGTTTGAGCCGTTCGCTGATGACAAAATTTTCCCAGAGTGCGCCCACATCGGCCCGGCGGTTCAACGGTTTGAAATCTTTAAGCACCGCGTTGCGGATACCGTTATCCCAAAAATAAACTTTGCGGCTGCTGCCAATCTCGTTGCGCAGGTTTCGGCTCAATGGATGGAGCCGAAAAATGATGAAGGCTTTTTCCAACAGTCCGATGTATTGCTCTACGGTGTTTCGATCTATGCGCAACAGCTGCGACAACTCATTGTAAGAGACCTCCGCGCCTGCCTGGAGCGCCAATGCGAGCAACAACTTGTCCAACACTTCCGGCTTGCGGATTCCTCCAAAATTCAGCAGGTCTTTATACAGGTAGCTGCCCGTTAGTTGCTCCAGGACCTCTTCTTCGTCACCCGTTTGATTGAGCACTTCCGGGTACATGCCGTACAAGAGGCGTTGCTCCAGACCAATGTGTGCTGCTACGTAGCCAACATGGGCCACCCATTCGGCCCACGAAATCGGAAATAGTCGATACTCCCATTTGCGTCCCGTCAGTGGCTCGCTCACCTCACTTGCCAAATCCAGCGCAGAAGACCCACTCACGATGAGTTTCACGGTGGGGATTTGGTCGGTAATAATTTTAAGGGTCAAGCCAATATTCGCAACCCTTTGGGCTTCATCGATAAACAGGATTTCGCTTTTGCCGATCATCTGTCGGAGCCGCGCTTCGCTTGCCCCTTCCAGCAAGCCCACCACTTCCGGGTCATCGCCGTTTATATATTGATACGCACCTTTTTCCGTACAAATTTGCTTCAGCAGGGTTGTTTTCCCAACTTGTCTGGGGCCTAAAATGACAATGGCTTTGCCGTCTGTCCAGCGTTGTTCAATGTGTACACGCAATGCCCGTTCAATCATTTTAATCAAATTTGTAGATTACGATCTGCAAATTTAATCAAAATCATTGAATAGCTTAGTCATTCAGCTTTAGCACCTTCAAAAACGCGTCTTGCGGCACTTCTACGGAGCCAAACTGCTTCATGCGTTTTTTACCTTCTTTTTGTTTTTCGAGGAGCTTGCGTTTCCGGCTAATGTCACCGCCGTAGCATTTGGCGGTCACGTCTTTGCGCAGGGCGCTGATGGTTTCGCGGGCGATGACTTTGGCACCAATGGCGGCCTGTATGGCGATTTGGAATTGCTGACGCGGCAGCAGTTCTTTGAGTTTTTCGCACATGCGTCGGCCCAGGAATTCTGCTTTGCTGCGGTGCACGAGGGCGCTGAGGGCGTCCACCTGTTCCTGATTGAGCTTGATATCGAGTTTGACGAGGTCTGTCTCCCGGTAGTCGAGCAACTGGTAATCGAAAGAGGCGTACCCACGCGTCATGGACTTGAGCATGTCGTAAAAATCGAACACAATTTCTGCCAGCGGCAAGTGGAACGACATTTCGACGCGGGTGGGTGTCAGGTAATGTTGTTTGATGAGGATGCCTCGTTTTTCGAGGCACAGGCTCATGATGTTGCCGATGTATTCGGGTTTGGTGATGATCTGCGCGAAAATGTACGGTTCTTCGGCCTTGGCCAGGTGGTTGGGATCGGGCATTTCGGTGGGCTGGTACACCATAAACCGCTTGCCCTTCATATCGGTAGCATAATAAGGCACGTTGGGCACCGTGGTAATGATGTCCTGGTTGTATTCGCGTTGCAGGCGTTCCTGTACAATTTCGAGGTGCAGCATGCCGAGGAAGCCGCAGCGGAAACCGAAGCCAAGTGCAACGGATGTTTCGGGCTCGAAGACCAGAGACGCGTCGTTGAGTTGCAGTTTTTCCAGGGAGTCGCGCAGGTCTTCAAAGTCGTCGTTGTCCAACGGGTATACTCCGGCAAATACCATCGGTTTCACCTCTTCGAAGCCTTGTATAGGTTCTTGCGTGGGCCGGGCAACCTGGGTAACGGTGTCGCCCACTTTGATTTCGCGGCTCACTTTGATGCCGGTGATGATGTAGCCTACTGTACCGGCGCTGAGCTCTTTGGTTTCCACCATGCCCATGCGCAGGAGACCCACCTCTTCGGCGACTACTTCTTTTTCGGTTGCGATGAACCTGATCTTGTCGCCCTTGCGCAACGTACCGTTCATGATGCGCACGTAAGCTACTACCCCGCGGTAGGAGTTGAACACCGAGTCAAAAATCATGGCCTGGAGCGGGTCTTCGGTATTGCCTTTGGGGGCAGGGACGCGATCTACCACGGCGGCGAGGATTTCAGCGACGCCAATGCCTGTGCGGCCGGAGGCGGAAATGATGTCTTCGCGTTCGCAACCGATGAGGTCAATGATTTGATCCTGCACCTCTTCAATCATGGCGCTTTCCATGTCCACTTTATTGACAATTGGAATGATCTCCAGGCCATGGTCAACAGCGAGGTACAGGTTGCTAATGGTTTGTGCCTGGATGCCCTGGCTGGCGTCTACCAACAACAAGGCGCCTTCACAGGCTGCGATGGAACGGCTGACCTCGTAGGAGAAGTCTACGTGTCCAGGGGTGTCAATGAGGTTAAAAATGTATTCTTCACCATTGGCCGGATGAATATACCGCATCTGAATGGCGTGGCTCTTGATGGTGATGCCCCGTTCACGCTCCAGATCCATGTTATCAAGCGTTTGGGCGGTCATATCCCTGTCGCTGATGGTTTTGGTAAATTGCAGGAGTCGGTCGGCAAGGGTGCTTTTGCCGTGGTCAATATGGGCAATGATGCAAAAGTTGCGAATGTTCTTCATGAACGGGATCTACGAGTTCGGTTGCGCTGTGTGCTCTGCGTTGGTTTAAAACCAAAATTAGCAAGCAAAGATACGAAATATTGCCGGTAGCCCCGAAAATGTTACAGATTTAGAATCGGTACATATTATTTTCCAAAACACGAAACAAGCATTACCCTGCGAAGTACCACTACTCACCGGGTAATGCCTGAAAAAACCTGTTGATCGGGTTTACACCGTGTAGAAGAACTGCTCGCTGACAATCTTGCCGTCAACTACTTTGAAAACACATACTTCGTCCATATTCGTACGTGGCATGCCTTTCATGGTTACGTCCATACCCATGGCGCAAGAAAAGTACTTGTCGCCAACAACCGGCTCACTGCACCAGCCAGAGTGCATTTCTTCCGTTTGTTCCTGAAAATGTGCGGCTTTTTCTCGAATTGCCGCGAGGCCTTCGACGTTCTTAAAAAATCCGCCTTCCGGCTCAATGCTGATGGCATCTTCGCTGTACAGCTCGTCTACTATTTGATCGTAACGGCCTGTTTGAGCCAACTCGTAATAGCGGTCAGCAACTTCTTTTGTTGTCATTGTTGTGGGTTTTAAAGTGAAAAAGTGGAATTGTTTGCAGCAGGCTGCTTGCCCCACAAATGTAAAACATTTTATTTAAAATAAAAAAAAACAAATGCACTATTTGTGTTAAAAATCATAAAGTTGGACTCATTATTTTTTACTTCCGACTACAAAAACCCACAGCCCGTTTTCGCCGCAAAAAAAGAGTTTATGCTCAAACGAAAACCATTTACCGGCAACATCCGGGGCATTCGGCAAGGGCAGGTGAGCCGCCTGCGGCGGCGTGAGCCATACGGCGTTCCACTGCAACGAGTCCGCATAATGCACCACATCCCTGTCCACATCAAAAACCGCCGGATGTTGATCAGCCAACACATTTCCCACCGGTTGTGCAAAGGCGTCAAAGACCATGATTCCATTTTGCGCCTCTGCTGCAAACAAGCGGGTGTCGCTTTCTTCCATCCAGGTAATAGCCAAACGAAACGGGTATAGCTGCCCGAGGTTAACACTTTCAAACAATTGATCCCCCGCCGGCGTCACTTTCCGAAGCCGAAAGAGGGCCTCGTCGTAAATCCACATGTTTCCATCGCGCGCCGATGCCACCGTCCGCACCTCCGGATAACCGGCCTGCAACAAGTTCAACTCTCCCAGGGCCGTCAGGCTGCGGTCGAGAAACAACACGGTCTTGAAGTCGGCGTACCAAATCAGCGTTTTCATCGGGTTGCTCACGTCAATGCTGCTCGCCAGCCCAAGCCGATTGCTGGAAAACTGGCTGAGCATCCGCCCGTTAGGCGCATACTTCTCTATTGCGTTGGTCGCCGTAATGCGGTACACATTGCCCAGATTATCTGCCGTTGCAAAACGCGTTCCGCCAGGCAAAAACATCACCTGAACAAAGCTGTCCAATCCGTTCTGTGCAACAAGCACCTGAACCAACACCAGCAACAACCCCGTGAGAAGGGGCCTCAAACGCGTATGCATCATTTTAAAAACCATTAATTTGCGACATTTTGTCACTAAAAAATAAAATTATGACAAAATGACATGAACTATAACGAAAATCCAGTCAAAATAACCCCTCTTCACGCCTTGGTACGCCGATTGATCTGCTTACCGCATCAATCAACAATTCAACATTGTTAACCCTACAACACAAACGCCATGACATTGGTAAAATTTCAACCGGCTCCAAGTCCCTTCAAATCGCTTTTCAGTGAATTTTTCAACGCTGCCATGGATGATGTACATCCTGCGGCTTTCTCTACAAATCGTTTCCCGGCGCTCAACGTAGTGGAAACCGAAAACGGATTCAGACTCGATCTGGCTGCGCCCGGATTTGACAAAAGCAATTTCAGCTTGGCCATCGATAAAAATGTGCTGACTGTTTCGGCCAAAAAAGAGGACGAACATACGGAAAACACAGAAAAATTCCGCCGCCGCGAGTTTGCGTTCCATGCTTTCGAACGGAGTTTCAACCTCCCCGAAAGCGTCGACCATGATCAAGTCAAAGCCAACTACCAAAATGGTGTACTCGGCATCGAATTGGTCAAAAAAACGCCTGCCGCAAACCCGGTTAAAACCATTGAAATAGGTTAGCGCGCCCAAAGTGCCGAATCTACAGCCACCCTGCCACTTGCAGGGTGGCTTTTTATGTTTCTACGCGTTACGTCTTACAATACCATGACAATGTCATAGTAAACCTTTTCAACCAATCGGTGTTTTTTTTAAATCGTTTTTGTAAAGTTTCATAAACGATCAAACTTGTATTCATAAGGTTAGTTAATAGGGTTTTAGGTGTTTTCATAGGGCCGGGACGCAACGTCCTGGCTCTTTTTTGTAGCATCCGGTTGAAATCCTTACTTTTGCCTTTAAGCTTTATACATGGACTCTCCCGCTTTTGAGCACAATCTGCCCGACGATAACCTTGCCGACTACCTCGCTTCCGGTACTTTTGAGGATATTCAGCACGTGTACCGCGCTTGTCGACAGCCCATTATGAGGCACCTCGAAGCAGCGGGTTGTCCGCCCGTTGAAGGAGGTGTTTACTTCCGCACAGCATTGATTGAAGCGGCGGGTTTAATGGCAAACGATCAAATGCCACCACAGGTGCCCTTTCTGATTTGGCTCAAAGGGTTGGCTAAAGGCCATTTTTACGACCGGCAACAAGAACGCAACAGGGATATGGACGCACCTGTTGATGAAGCGGGACTTGAAGCATCCGATATTCCCATCCCTGAAGCGGCAGCACGACTGGAGCACCGACAAAAAATGTTTGTCTGGAGCAAATTGTCTGCTATGACAGCGTTCTGCATAGACGAGTTGGCTGGTATTCCACTCCAGGATGCGCCGGTCACCGATTGCAAAGACGCATTTATGGATCGGCTAAGGCTCCAGGATCAGGTAATTCCACCCTGGGTCAACAGCGCGCTGGTGGATATTGCTGGCTGGGAACTATACCAAACGACCGATTCTGTTGAGCGCTTAACCGACTTTACTGAACCGGTCAAAGAAAAAAGCAACACCATTATATGGTGGCTTTGGATTGGTCTGTTTCTTTTCGCAATGACCATATTGCTGTATTACACTTTTTTTACAACTACCAAGGCCAAAGACGCTTTTGAAGGCAATTTTGAACCGCCCAAAAGTTTGCTCAGTGACATTCGGGAACGCTACGGCCCCGCAAGGGGCAACGACAGCATCGGTGCACGGCCCGCTGCTTGTGATCAACTGTTGGAAACTGCCGACCGCGCTTATGTTCGAAAAGCGTACGAGGAAGCCAAAGACGCTTTGCTGTTGATCGTAATTGAAGATGAATCGGTGTGCGCCTCAGACGCCTGGCTTTATTTGGCTGTCATCAGCCTGGAGGAAAAAGACCCGATAACCGCATTGGAGAGCCTTTCCAAAATACAAGACCTGGAATATTTTGGAGAAGATATATACTGGTACCAAGCCTTGGCTTTCGTACAATTGGCTGCCGAGAGCAGCACCATGAACAGCAAAGCCAAAGGCGCCCTCAACCGGTTTTTAGACACCTCCAGAGACGAAGCCCGGCGCGCCAGGGCTTTGGAAATGATGGAAGCAATAGGCAACTGAACATGGACAAAATCTGGAAGTATTTCCCCGAATTAGATGAAAGCCAGCGTAGCAAAATGAGCCTGCTTCCGGGTTTGTACCAAGACTGGAACGAAAAAATAAACTTAGTTTCTCGTCAGGACATGGACAACCTGGCCGAACGGCACATCCTGCATTCGTTGGCCATCGCCAAAGTCATCCGCTTTCTGCCCAACAGTTCCATATTAGACCTGGGTACCGGTGGCGGCTTTCCTGGTATTCCGCTTGCCATCCTGTTTCCCGATGTTCAATTTTTATTGGTGGACAGCACGGGAAAGAAAATTACGGTCGTCCAAGACATCATTGAACAGTTAGGGATTAAAAATGCAACGTCGAGGCACACCAGAGCCGAAGAACTGAGCACAAAAAACGCTTTTGACTTTGTGGTCAGCAGGGCTGTAGCCCCATTAGACAAGCTTCTCCTTTGGAGCCAAAAACTCATTAGCAAAAAACACAAACATCCCTATCCCAACGGCATCTTCGCGTTGAAAGGCGGATTATTGGACGAAGAAATAAAGGCGTTGCCTGGCAAGGGCACTTCTTACACCGAGTTGTTCGCTGTTTCCAACTACTTCGATGAACCTTTTTTTCAGCAAAAATGGGTGGTTTACGTACAGGGATGAAGTAGCTTTCTTTGCCGATTATCGCTAAACAGGTGCGTTAACATCTGAAAATCAGTAATGGTCGTACCTGTTCAGCTTGTAGCGTTCGATGATTCCTATCAATTTTTCGGCATACGTTCGATCCGTTGCGTAACCAAGTCGTTTTAGTCCGTGTGCCCACTTTTTATAGTCTCTTCCGTTTTTCTTCAGGCTTGCATACCGCCCGCTGCTGATCATGACGCTGTGGGCGCGCCAACTTTCCCACGAAGACTTAAAAACGCGGAAGAAATCCTTGTGGTGATCGTCAAAATGGTTGGAACAATGCCCCTTGCCGCACTTTTTGGAAAAACACTTAATGCCAAAGTGATTTTTGTTTTGTTTGGCCAATTTGCTGTTGCCCGCCCTGCTTTCGATAAGCCCTTGCGCTAAGCTGATGCTGGCGGGTACGCCGAATTGCTTCATTTCATCAATGGCAATTTTGTAATACTGCTGCACGTACAAGCGTGTATCGGCATCAGCAATGTCATCTGCACTAACCGGGGCCATTTCGGTTTTGGGTGCCGGAAATTTCTTCGGAGCACTTTTCCGTTCCGGTTCTATGGATAGTGGAACGTTTGATCCGGCACCGTCTCGCACTTCTGTAAAAATACTTACCGGACGTATAACCTCTTCCCGACTGACAAACGCGCCTTCAAACCAGTTTCCGAAGGCTGCGTAGCTTACCGCCCCCAATACTAAAGCCTTTTTCAGGTTGCCAAGGTTGAACACCGCGCCAATTACCTGCCCGACTTTAAACATCAAAGCAGCCCGTTGACGCCGCAACCGATGGATAAAATTTATCCATAGTGTGGAAAGGAGTGCTGCATCCTCTTGTTGGCGTATTGGTTTGCCAGGCATGTAAGACCGCGCCGACTTTGTGTTTCTGCGTTTGGGCGGCGGGGTGCCCATATCCTCAAACCATTTTGTTTTTCCCATAACTTTGTTCTTGGTTGTAGTGGTTAAATGGCCCCGCAAATATAAAACAAATAGTTTTTACAAAGAAACATTTTTTGAAATTTTTAAAACATTTTTTTGGATAACTTAGCAGGCATCCTTTTGTGTGTTTTTTTCATCATAAAAGCAGCGCAAAAGCGAACTCAACCGTTTATAGATGACTGCGCGCAACACTGGCGGATAACCACCGCCGCATTGTTTCAAGGCTTACCTCTCCCGGCATGAACATTACCCTAAACCTGGATTACAGCGAAGACTTTCTCGTCGATTCCCTGATCAAACAGGATCGGCGTGCGCAGCAGTATTTGTACGAGCAACACTACGGTCGTATGATGGGCATTTGCCTCCGATATGCTGGCAGCAAAGACGAAGCGCTCGACTTATTGCACGAAGGGTTCATCAAGATTTTTCAGCACATCGGGCGCTACAAACCCGGCACATCGCTGGGCTCCTGGATGCGCACCATTATGGTCAATACATGTATAGATTATTATCGCCGGGCTTTGCGCCGCCGTACGGATGATATTGATGATGCATATACCCTTTCATCCGACGATCCGGATGCCCTCAGCCACCTCACAGAACAGGAAATCTTGGAAGCCGTGCAGCTCCTTTCTCCCGCATATCGGGCGGTTTTCAACCTGTTCGTTATTGAAGGTTACTCACACAAAGAAATTGCCGACGCGCTCCATATCACGGAAAGCACCTCTCGGAGCAATCTGGTGAAATCACGCATTAAACTCAAAGAATACTTCACCCGGAAGAGGATGGAATTTGAATTCCACATAGACGGGGACGAAGGTCAATAACAAACATAGTTTTTATCAAGCGTACCCGCTTGTTTAGCGATAACACCATGAAGGATCAACTATTTGACCGTCAACTCAAAGAAATGCTCGATCGGCTTGATGAGCCTTATCAGCCCGAGACCTGGGATGCTTTGTCAAAAAAACTCGATAAACTACAGGACCCACCTCCCGTGGATGCTGTGGATAAAGTGGTGTACAACACCCTGCAACAATTAGAAGCGCGGTATGAGGCTTCACACTGGACAGCCATGTCGCGCCAGTTGGATGTTATTCGTCGACGTACACTGATGGTGCGCATCACCAAAACGCTGGAGGCGGCAGCAGTGATCCTGTTGTTGATTCGCTTTACACCCGATTTGGTTGGCGCAGCAGGCGAATTGGTTAAGGGGCATAGTGCAGAGGCCCGGAGTCAGCCCAAAAGCCGTACGGATATGGCTAACCAACCGATTAATACGGTAACTGGTGCAACTGAACCTTCCTTACGCGCAGAAACACCTGCCAGGCCATTAGCACAGGTGCAATTATATGTCATTGCTCCTGCTGATGTGGTGGTCGCTCCATTGCCACCCGCTGATGCCGCCGGGTTTGTTGCCGCCGAAACAGGTGCTTCAATTCACTTTCCTACACCAGACATCAACGAATGGACGCCACAAACTGCGGTTGACTCCTCATCGGCCATTACCGTTTTGGCCCCGCTGGTGGATCTGCTGCCCGATTCTTTATCTGATGCGTTTGACTATATGTCGTTGATACCTCTTTTGCAGAAATCGCCCGGATACAGTCCTTTTTATTTTTCAGCATCCATTTTCGGGGAGATCAATCGTTTCCGAACGACAGAGGTCACCTTGAGCGACAACGGATACGGCACTACTGCAGCGGTAGGTCATCGGGGAAAACGCTGGCACATGGAAGCCGGTTTGGGTTATGCACACAAGCAATACACCCCGAAACGCAGCGTAGAAATATACGATGGCAATTTGCAAACCGGATATTTTGGCACCACCATGGCCAAAGCCAGCGCAGATGTCTTGCAATTGCCTATTCGCTTCCTCCGATCAGTCGGGCAAAAAGGGCGCTTAAAAATACTGGCTGGTGGCGGCATAACCCCAAACGTCATCCTGAATAAACAGTACGACTACGATGCCGTGTATTACGAAGCCCCCCAGGGCGCTGGTCCTTCTTCTCCTTTAAGTGGCAATACCCCCAAGCGGTCATTACCCGGCAAGGGAGTGCTCGAAGGAGGCAATTGGAAAGACAACCAGTGGACGACCGCCGACCTGGCGCTCCAGTTTGTCTGGTATGCCGGAAAAAAGAACAGCTTTTTTTTACAACCCGTTTTTCACTTCGCCACAGACAAAGTGAACCTGGGCAATGAGCCTGTGCAAAACAACAGCTTTAGTGTGCAGGCGGGCGTACAAACGGCGCTCTGACACCCTGCTTCTTTGCCTGAACAGATCAAAATAGCGAACTATAAGCCACTGCATTCTTATGAATGTCAGTGGCTTACCTTTTTTATGTTAAAGTCGTATTTCAAATGTAGCCATTCATCTGATGCGCGTTAGAATTCCTCGGCATCGATAAAAAGAGGGTTCAATTTTTTTAAAAATTACTGTACCGGATTGCCTTTACTTCTACATAAGTTTTGTCGGACGCTTGTCATATACCACCCCATTCGGCAATTTTAACACGCTACTTTTCTGGATTGGCAAGCTATTTGGATAGTATCAAATAACAAGGTTCACCAATTAATCCAATCCCGGACAGTCCGGTAATCTTTCACACCATCTCATCCAACCGATCCTCCGCATTATGAAACAATCAACATTAATCCTGCTCTTCGCCGCCGCTGCCTTGTTTTTCACAACTGCACCGGCGCCTGCACAAACGGTCAACTTCGACCAGTTCCTGCAGCAGTTCCCCGCAGCCACGCTGCCTTTTAGCATCTCTACCGAGACGCTGCAAGCGGAACTGACCAACAAAGAAACGACCAAGGCTACTCGCCTTGACTGGGCATACTTCGAATTTTTACCTGAACTGGAAAGCAGCGCTCAATTTAGCCGCATGCCGGTTTACCCCGAGCCAGTGGCTCGCTTCGAAACCAAAAGCTTCCACGCTGTACTGTACAACCTGGCACGTGGCCTTAGCAAAGGTTCGAAATACTACACCATCTCGGTGTTCGACAAAGAGGGCAACCACATCGGCACCCACTACATTGGTGGCGTTACCGGCAAACAATTGAATGCTTTTACGATCAACGAAGAATTGTTGGCTACTGTGAATGGGTTCGACGTCATCTGGAAGGATAGCATCAACGAAGCCGGCTTCGAAGGCAACTCTATCCAGAAACTGACACCCAAGAGCAACCAAAGCATCAAACTCAACACGCCGGGCAATCCCAACGAACTGGGTTTCAACCAAGCGAAAAGTGACTACCGCAACACAACATCTTCTGCCAGTGCTCCGGCCGACATGAAATAAAAAGGATAATCTACCGATAACGGTATGATCAATTACGCGCATAAAAAAACTGCCGGCAGAAGTGCCGGCAGTTTTTTTTATGTTTATCCAGCAGTGTACAAAGGAAATTGAAGCATCAAATCATTGATTTCCTTGCGCACTTTTGCATGCACAGCGGCATTTTCGGGGTGCATCAACACTTCGTCTATCCACTCGACCACCTGACGGCATTCCGCTTCGCCAAAACCACGCGTAGTGACCGCAGCCGTGCCGATGCGCATGCCCGACGTCGTCATGGGCGGCTGCGGATCAAACGGAATCATGTTTTTATTAATGGTAATATCAGCCGCTCCGAGGGCTTTTTCCGCCACTTTACCGGTCACATTTTTAGACCGCAGGTCTATCAACATGAGGTGGTTTTCGGTACCGCCGGAGATGATGTTGTACCCGCGTTCCATAAAGGCGGCAGCCATGGCCTGTGCATTTTTGATTACCTGTTGGCCATACGCCTTGAAGGCAGGCGTCAGGGCTTCCGCAAACGCAACGGCTTTGGCAGCAATTACATGTTCTAACGGACCACCTTGCATGCCCGGAAACACCCCGCTGTCGAGTATTGCCGACATCTGGATGATCTCTCCTTTTTTGGTGGTGCGCCCCCAGGGGTTGTCAAAATCCTGGCCCATCATGATGATGCCGCCACGGGGGCCGCGCAGGGTTTTGTGCGTAGTACTGGTTACAATGTGGCAATGCGGCAAAGGATTGTTGAGCAGCTCCGCCGCAATGAGTCCGGCAGGGTGCGCAATATCAGCCAGCAACAACGCGCCTACACTGTCGGCAATTTGGCGGAAACGGGCATAGTCCCAATCGCGGGCATAAGCAGAAGCGCCACAAATAAGCAACTTGGGCTGCTCCCGCCGGGCAATGTCTTCCACCTTGTCCATGTCAATTCGACCACTGTCTTCCTCCACGCCATAAAAGCTCGGGCTATACACTTTCCCAGAGTAGTTCACCGGTGAGCCGTGGCTCAAATGACCGCCATGGGCAAGGTTAAACCCCAGGATTTTATCGCCGGGTTGCAAACAGGCCAGAAACACTGCCGCATTGGCCTGTGCTCCTGAATGGGGCTGCACATTGGCCCAAACGGCGCCGAAAAGCTGGCAAAGCCGGTCTATGGCCAACTGTTCCACTTCATCTACCACTTCACACCCGCCGTAGTAGCGGCGGCGTGGCAATCCTTCGGCGTACTTGTTGGTCAGGCAGGAACCCATGGCCTGCATCACCGATGCCGATGTGAAGTTTTCAGAGGCAATCAACTCTACCCCGCGCCGCTGGCGGTCGAGTTCTTTTTCAATAAGATCAAAAACAATGTCTTGCATGTAGGTTGCTATTTGGCCTCGCGAAGGTACAAATAGAATGCGGAATACGGAATGCAGATTGCGGAATACGGAATGCAGATTGCGGAATGCGGAATGCGGAATGCGGAATGGGGTTGTTCATTTATCTTTGCCTGATGAAAATCCGCATTGGAACAAGGGGAAGCGCGCTGGCGCTTTGGCAGGCCCACCATACACAGGCTGAATTGCAAAAAATAGGCGTTGAGTCCGAATTAGTCATCATCAAAACACAGGGTGATCAAATACAGCACCTGGGATTCGACAAGATGGAAGGCAAAGGCTTTTTTACCAAAGAAATTGAAGATGCGCTGCTGCAAGGAGATGTGCACGTGGCCGTGCATTCCATGAAGGACTTATCTACTCAACAGCCTGAAGATTTGGTGGTAGCCGCAGTGTCTTATCGCGAAGATCCGGCTGACTGGCTGCTGGTACGACCAGAATCTTTTGATGCCGGCAAACCGTTTCGCTTGCGGGAAGGCGCTGTTGTAGGCACCTCCGCAGCCCGCCGCAAAGCGCAAATAACCGAATACCGTCCGGATGTACACGTGCATGACCTGCGTGGCAACGTGCCTACCCGCGTAGATAAACTCCGGGAAGGGCAATATGATGCCATTTTTGTCGCTGGTGCCGGCATTCATCGCCTGCAATTGGAGTTGACCGACCTGAAAGTGCTGCCGCTCCTGCCACGAGAATTTGTGCCCGCCCCTGCACAAGGCGTACTGGCCTGGCAAACCCACCGCAATGACCACAACACCCGGAACATTTTCCTGAAACTACACCATCCGCAGGTAGCCGCTTGCACCAATGTAGAACGCGGTTTGTTGCGCCTGTTAGACGGTGGATGCCAATTGCCTTTTGGCGCCTACTGCGAACGCGATGCTAACGGACATTATCACGCTTTTGCCGCCTGTGTGCTGGAGGGTGAAATGCGGCGAGCCTCCTTGTCGCAATCGACCAACTTCGGAATGGCAGATCGTTTGTTGGCGTTGTTGGGGTGAGCGAATCAACTCAAAATGCCTCCCCGAACGTCAGGTAAAACCCCTGGGAACGCACACCAAACCCATAATCCAGTCGCAAATTCAGCTTTTGCTTTTTGCTGAACTGGAAACGCAGACCCAGGCCTGCGTTTGGGCGCCACACGAGTGACTCCTCCGGAGTACCAAACACTGAACCGGCACCTGCAAAAACGACCCCCCCCAGGCGTTTGTACAGCATACGCCGGAGTTCTGCCTGAAAAAGAATCAAATGCCGGTCGCGATACTTGCCGTCGAAGTATCCGCGCAAACGCTTGGGGCCACCAAGTTGTGCCAGGTTGAAAAAGGGGGCATCGCCTACCGTAAATGTGGCCGCGGCTTGTAAAGCCAGTACAGCCTTGTCGTTTAAACGCCGATACGTACTGCCCTCGGCTTGTACCCTGGAAAACCGAAAATCCGAAGCCGTCAACTGGCTTTCATTGTATAAGGAGGTTTCCACAAACCAGCCTGTGTTAGGATAAAACCGGTCGTCGCGGCTGTCGAGCCACCATACCAGGCCTGCACCAGATGAGCGGCCGCCGTCCCATCCGGTGATGTTGCCCTCCGGCAAAAGGCCATTGTCTTCATACCGGGTGATGTGGTAGTCATTGTACTGAATGCGTAGGCCCGCAGCCTGCGTTTTGTTGTATGCCCGCAGGAAATTGGCTTTTACCAAAGGAAAACGGGCGGTGTATTTTTCAAGATAATCATCGGCAATACCATTGCCGATGCCGAAAAACTGGTACAGGTAGTCATACCAACCCACTTCCCCGTAAAAAATGTACTTCCCTCGATCAAGGTAAATTTGATACGGGAACCACACCAACACCTGCTTGCGTTGGGTAAATGCCAGGCTGAAGGTGACACTCGACCGCTGCGGCGCACCTTTGCTGTAATACGTCAGTACACCGCCGCCTCCAAAACCCAAACGCGTGTCGGGCGTATAAAAAACAACAGGCAACCCGATGATCCGTACCGTTGTATCGGGTACAGCTTGCGCATGTATTCCGGAGTACCCGCCCATCCAACAATGCAGCAGACAAATGAACAAAAATCGGAGTTTGGCGGAAGGATGCACAGGAATGATTTTCTAACGAGGTGTTTCAAAGATAAACAATAATGCGTGTATAGGTTGTATATTTCGAGCATTAGCCATGAGTGGTACCCAACGACGGAAAAACCATTTACCCAACATCAACCGTATATCCATAAGTATGCGCATATCCGTCATCATTCCTACCTTGAACGAAGCAGACAACATTCGTCTCCTTGTATGTTTCCTGCGCGAGCACGGCGGCCACCATCTGGCTGAAATCATTGTGTCGGATGGTGGAAGCACCGACGAGACCCTGCTTATTGCCCAACAACTTGGGGCAAAAGCGCTCCTGGCACCCGTCAAAAGCAGGGCCGCCCAAATGAACTTCGGCGCAAAACATGCCGAAGGGGACTTGCTTTACTTTGTACATGCCGATACCATGCCTCCTGTGAGTTTTGCGGATGACATCCCCAAAGCGCTTCAAAATGGTGTCGATATGGGATGTTACAAATACCGATTTGACTCGCCGCGTTTTTGGCTTAAAGTAAATGCATGGTTTTCCCGCTACAATTTTATCTGGAGCCAGGGCGGAGACAAAACTTTTTTCATCCCGGCCGATATTTTTCATGCCCTCGGCGGGTATGATGAAAAATACGTAGTCATGGAAGAATACGACTTCATCCGGCGCGCCCGCAAACAGTACCGCATGCATACCCTGCAAAAAAGCGCTACCGTCTCTGCACGTAAATACCAACATAATTCATGGTTGCGGGTGCAATTGGCTAACATGTACGTATTTACCCTGTTTCGCTGGGGCGTTGCCCCCGAAAAACTCAAACGCATTTACAAACAACTCGTCCACTAACCCCCTCAAAATGAAAAAAACGTTTCTTTTTACCCTATCCGTTCTCGGTGTGCTGGTGATCTGGTTTACCTGTGCCAATTGTCGAGCCATCAAACGCAATTCCAATAGCAGCCCCGTCTCACACGAGATATGGAATGAACTCCTCCAAAAACACGTAGACAAACAAGGCTGGGTTGACTACAAAGGGTTTCGGCAAGATTCCACAAAACTCAACCAATATTTATCGCTGTTGGAGTCTTCGCATCCCGATGACCAAACCTGGTCGCGCAACGAACAAATGGCATACTGGATCAACGCCTACAACGCCTATACCGTCAAACTCATCATCCGAAACTACCCGGTGGCCAGCATCAAAGACATCAAAAAAGGCGTGGCTTTTGTCAACTCTGTGTGGGACATTAAATGGATCAACATTGGCGGCTACACCTACGACCTGAATAACATCGAACACAACATATTGCGTCCGGTATTCAAAGACGCACGCATACACGCTGCCGTCAACTGCGCCTCCTACTCCTGCCCCCAACTCCGCGCTGAAGCATTTACCGCCGAAAAATTAGACATGCAATTAGATGACGCCATGCGCACTTTTGTCAACGATCCGATTCGCAACCAGGTTACGGCAGACAACCCGAAGGTTTCTGAAATATTCAAATGGTTTGGAGGCGACTTCAGCGGCAGCGCCGGGTCGGTCAAAGCATTCATCAATAAGTACGCTGCACAGAAAATGTCGGAAAACGCCTCGCTGACGTACATTGACTACGATTGGCGGTTGAATGAAAAGCCGTAATGCACACATGGCCCTTGTTCGGGGGTATATGTAACTGTCCAGCCGCCTGCGGCTGGACAGTTACAAAATTTAAACCGCAAAACCGCAAAATGTAAAACCGCAAAAGTTCAGGGGCTTGTAACAAGGCTAAATGGAGTCGTTTTGCTTGAAAAGAATTGCTTTACGGTTTTTGCGATCTCTGCACTTTTGCGGTTTTGCGGTTTTACATTTTGCGGTTTTGCGGATTAAATTTTTTTGTGCAATCAAGCGATAACTATCCAGCCGCAGGCGGCTGGATAGTTATCGCTTGATTCATCCCCGAACAAGGGTAATCATACGTGTGCCGCTATTTCAGCCGCGAGGGCCGTCAACTCCTCCCCACTCATCTCCACCGGAGGGCGTCCAAACCCAAGGTCGGAAACGGCATTGACGGGTATGAGGTGTATGTGTGCATGTGGCACCTCGATGCCTACTACAGCTACCCCGATGCGTTTGCAAGGCACAACCGCTCGGACGGCCTTGGCCACTTTTTTGGAAAACACCATAAGTGCACCCAACTGGTCGTCGTCTATGTCAAACAGATAGTCAATTTCCTGTTTAGGGATGCACAGGGTATGCCCCTTGGCCATGGGCCGTATGTCGAGAAAAGCCAAAAAACGATCTGTTTCGGCTATTTTGTAGCAAGGGATTTCCCCGTTTACAATTCGGGTGAAAAGAGTAGCCATCTTGTTTATCCTAAAAAGATGTCCACAACCTCAAACTCCATTTGACCGCCGGGGGTTTGAATTTGAGCCACTTCGCCTTTGATCTTGCCCAACAGGCCCTGGCCAATGGGGGAGCTGACAGAAATGCGCATGGATTTCGCGTCGGCTTCTGTTTCCGAGACTAATTTATACGTCATCTCTTTTCCTGTCTTTTTATTCTTAATGGTTACATTAGACAGAATAGCGACCTTGGACGTGTCGAGTTGAGTTTCATCAATGATCCGGGCGTTGGCCATGACGGTTTCCATCTCGTTGATGCGCAGTTCAAGCATGCCCTGGGCTTCTTTGGCTGCATCATATTCGGCATTTTCGGAAAGATCGCCCTTATCGCGGGCTTCTGCGATGGCCGCTGCGGCCTCTTGTCGACCGGTAGATTTTAGCTCTTCAAGATCCTTTTTGAGTTTATCATAACCGGCTTGCGTCAGATACGTGTAATTTGCCATAGTACTTGTTTATGAAAAAAAACAGAAACGTTCCTACGGGCGTAGAAACGTTTCTGCGTTCAAAATGTCTTGCAAAGATACGGGCATTTCAACAAATGCTGCAACATTTTTTTTGCAGCACAGCAAATCACCTATAAATCAATGCGTACACCAATGTTGTGGATGCCGTTAAAAACGTCGGTTGAGCGGTAGCCATAGTCGATGGACATGCGCGGGATATACATGTCTTCAGCTTCTTTTTTGCGCAGGGGCACCGAAACGGAAAAACCGGCGCTGATGCCATTGTCCAGGCTGGATTCCAGGTCGCTGAAGTCTGTCTCGCTCTTGTAGCCCACACGAAGGGCAAAGAGATCGCGGTAGCCAAATTCCAAACCGCCGCCGAGCAGGTCTCGCGAGAAAGAGTTGGACGTAAAGTTGCCCACTGCGGTAAGGCGGTAGTCTTTGCTGGTCAGGTACCAGTCGTACGAAGCACCAATGTTCAATTGGGAAGGCAATTCGTAGGGTGAGGCGCGCTGGTAGTATGTAACCGGATAGTCAAAAGCGGGGCTTGGGTTGGGCCGTTGTTCCGACAAACCTTCTCCTTTGAACTGCATGCGCGAACCCACGTTGCGCAGCGAAATGCCAAATTTGAAATTGTCGTTTTCGCCGGTTACGTATTGTACGCCTGCATCAATGGCAAAGGCATTGGCTTGCACGCTGGAGGTAGACTCGCTCACCATTTTGCCGGTAACACCTACAGAGACCTTGTTGGCAAACATGTGTGCATACGACACTCCAAGGTTAAAATAGGTCGGGCTGAACGTGGCACCGGTACCCTCAGGGGTGGTTTCGGTAGTAAAATCAAAATCACCCAAATCAAAGGAAACTAAGGAAATACCCAGAGAGCCACTCTTCTTTTTGCCAATTTTTTGGGCCAAACCCACAGCGTTGAGGTTGATGTCGGCGCCGTCGAGGTAACGGGTATGGCAGAACTGAATCTGCGTCTTGTTGATGCGCGTCAAACCGGCTACGTTGAGGTACAACGCATCTACGCCAGTGACATTGGCGGTGTTCATGGAATGGAAGCCTGCACTGCGCGCCCAGGGGTTGATCAGCAACTGGTTCGCGCCAGCTTCCCCTTGCCGGTCGGGGTTGCCAGCCAGCAATGCAAAAGGCAAGGCAAAGAGCGACAAGGAAAGAAAAAGGTAAATATTTTTCATACGATTGATTTCAGAAAAAAATGAACAAAGCAACAAAAGGTCGCACATTGAGTTGATCACCAGCCGCGAAGTGGTCAAATAGGCGATAACCACTTCGCGGCACGGTGCTCAACTGTAAATATTTTCCTTAGAGACCAGAAGGGTCAAACTGGCGCGCTACCCCGAACCACTTGATCGTGCGCCTGCCGAGGCCGGGCGCGTCCACATGGATGAGGTAAACACCACTGGCGACCGGAATACCTTTGTTGTTTTCCAGATCCCATTCAACCGCCGGAGAAATCTGATTGTACGGCTGATACACTTCCGCACGCTTGTACTGGCGAATGAATTTGCCGTCAAGTGAGTAAATGGTGACCGTACAAGTACCGGGCAGGTTGGTGATTTTCACCGTATTGGAAAACTGCGACGTTTCGTAGTCGGAGAATGCATAATACGGATTGGGCACTACCTTGATCGAGTCCAGTGCGTTGTTCACCCAGCTATCGTTCTGCGTAATGTCCAACGACTCCCGGTTTTCAATGGTAAACTGGTAACGCGGATGGCCGGTAAACGCGCCGGTAACGTCGTCCCACCAGTTGTTAAACCGGTTGTTGACCCTCATTTTCACGCGCACATCGTCGGGAACAAGGCCATCGTTGAGCGAACGCATCTGGAAGTTGCCGTTCAAGGTGAAAATACCGCTCCAGGTGATGTTCCTGATGGCATCGCGCTTGCGGATGGCCGAAATGGCATCGTTAGGGTACAATTCCGGCGAAAGCTGCCGCCAAAGCGTCTTGCACGAGTCATAACGCATGTCGGTCACATACACCATGTGTTGGCCGCCCAGCATGGCTTCATAGTACTGGAAAGCGGCCAGGCCGTCGTCGTACAATATGTCGCCGCTTGGGTTGAACATCATGTCACGCCCTGTGTAATTGGGATTAACCTTTTTGGAATACACAGAGTTTTCACCGAAGAAGATGTTGAGGCGCTGGCCAGTTTCCACGTCAATGGCGTAACCCGGGAACCATCCCATACCGAGCATGTCTCGTCCGGTTACCGGATCTTTGCTGCCGTCTACATCTGGTAAACCATCGCCATCTAAGTCGTCTTTGCCTACTGGAAGGGCAAAACGCGTATCAAAGTTAAGGCGTTTGCGTCCCGGAGGTGCCGGGCTTTCGATGGTCAGCAGCGGATCTTTCGGGTAAATGCTGCCCGAGTAGTAGTAAGAAGCCGTCTCTACCACTACACAACGCGACCATTTGCTCTTGTCGCTCGTAAATACAATATCGACATTGTTCAGCCTTGCCAGACGCGCACGCCGACCGTCAATACCGTTGCCAATGGCCACCGCGTTATTTGCCCCTTGCTGTCCGGTAGTGTTCTCCGTCCAGGCTGGCGTAACAATAAACTCGTTGTCGGGCAACGTACTGTAATCCCAGGTAGCGAGCACGTATGGCGAGAACCATCCATTGTTGGCCAGGGTGCTAAGGCGCTGATCGGGATCCAGCGGGTTGTCCAGATCCAGCGGGTTGTTTGTCCGGACATAGTTCAGGAAAAACGCCGAGAAGTTGCCAAAAGCATAATCATCTGTCAAACCGACCAACCAGGTGCTGTCCGGATTGTCAAAAATAACTTCACCGCCGACCGCACCGTTGCCTTGTTCGGGCAGTTCGCCCGGCTCATCCGGCTGTGCCACTTCCACGGAGAAACCGTACTCAGAAACAATCTGTTCGTTGATCTGATCGATGGTACGTTCCGAGGCGATAACCGGGCCGCCAGGTAACTGGCGCAATTCCCAGCGGGCATTTTCATCCAGCTTGTTGTCGTTGACGTTGTCGTCTACAATACGCAATTCATAACTGCCGTTGCGGACTTCAAATGGATTGAAAATATTGACCTTTACAGGCCCCTGTCCGGTCTTGTACACTAAGATGCTGTCAAAATTTGGTGTAAACAGCTTGTCGTACGTTTCGTCCGTCCAGTCTAAAAATATACCGGCAACCGATCCCTGACCTTCGAGTCGGGTGATTTGCTGTTGCTCGCCGTATGTAGACTGCAGTACCTTGTCGATAATCGGCCGAGGAATAACGGTGTAGATCTGCGTGTTGCGCCGACCAAGCAAGAAGTTATTCAACTGCCCTAATTCCGGACGCACCAATGGGTCAAAAGTCTTGTAGTCATTGTACGCATACGCCACTACCGCATAGTAGTACTTTTTGTGGTTGATCAGCTTGCGGTCGTTGCCCGTAGCAAACAAGTCTTCGGTCAGGCTAAACGTGTGTTTTATGCCCGCATCCGCGCCTTCCACCCTTAACTCCGGTGTGTATACCACTTCACCGGGGTTGTTCGGATTGGCCGTTGCCACCCAGTTGTAAACTCTGCTGACACCATTGCGCACATCGACTTGAGCCGCCAAACGCGAAACGGATGGATCGCTGAAGTTTGCTGAGGAGACGTTGGAATTGAGTACCTGATACACGATGTAGCCCTCGAAAAGGTACGAGGCCTCGTCGGTGCTAATCGAATCGGGTGCAAGAATATCGCGTTCGCTGTACGCTTCCCGGTAGTTGTTTGACGTTGAATCGTTGGTCAGTACAGCAATGATTTGCTTGTCTAATTCGATCCAGCTCACATCAGGTGCATCCGGGCCGTCAACCAACTCAAAACAGTTGTCAAAAAGACCCTGGGCCAGTTGGTCGGCGCGGAACAAAGGCTCCAGATCGGGGCATGGATAGTCGATGCTGGGCACCCATGGCACACCGATGATCAACTCGTTCACTTCACCCGGATCGAGGAGCAATGGACCGGAAGCCTGAATGGTGCGGCGGTCACCGAATTGGAGGCCTTGGGAGCACATAGACCATCCATTGGGGTCATTGGGTGGATCGGTAAACGCGTAATCGACGGGTATGGCATTAGGGTCGTTGGGGTTGTAGCCCGAACCGCCAAAAGTGAACGGCGTACCGTCGCGCCAGCTGCCCGTCAGGTAGTTGTAAAATTCTTCCGGTGCCGTAGGGTCGGTTGTAGCCGGGTTGATGCCGTCGCCAGGTCGGTTGTAGTAGGTAAATGCGGACATCCCGATTTCGATGAAGGTATCGCGGGCGGTCGTCACGCCACCAATCGTCTCAATAATCGTGTAAGAAGTATCCAAAGGGCCGCGGAAATAGTCCACGCCAAGGATCGGAATGTCTTCACAGTAGGTGGTAGCACCGCCACCACTGGCGCAAGTGCAACCCGGGTTGCCGTCTGCGGCATCCTGGTTGTACACGTACATCAAACTGCGAGAGGTATCACAACCAATGTAGTCGTCGTCAGAGCAACCCAGATCCGGATCGATCCACATGGCAAAAAACATGGAGTCAATGCTCTCTGGTGCCCGGTTGATGAGTTTGTAGCGCTGGAACGTCATGTCATTCAACTCGTCGTTGGTTTTGTACCCAAACGCCTGCACCTGCACTTCCATCTGAATGGCCGAGCCGAGTGTGTTGGCGTGTGGCTGCCCCCCTCCCTGGTCGTTGTAAATCCAGAATATCATCTCATCCGGGAAGGTAGGTTGATCACACCCGCGAATTTCTATAATTGGAAAATCGCCTTCCAGTGGATTGTAAATGCCGTTTGGCTCCGGGCCGGCGTCATAAAAGCCGGCAAGACCCTGAGGCGTGGTCGGCAGATCGAAGCCCCAAACGTCGAAGAAAAATTTATTGCCCCTTCCAGGCCATCCCTTGACGCCCCTTGGAATAAGGGTTTCATCCAGAACGCCTGCGGCAATGTTGGCAAGGTGGTCTCGAATTTCGTCGCCGGTCACCCGGAAGTGTCGATCCCAGTTGGAGCACTGGAAAGACTCCGTAGTGCCCGTAAAGAGGTTAAGCGGGCCAGGCCAAAAGTCGTTGTTCGAGCCGTTTCGGTAGTCCTGACAGGCTAATTTGAGGCTGCCGCCAGGGTCAATACCGCCCAGCCAAACCGATCCGGCAAAGATAGACGAAACCTCTTGCTGGCCGCTGCCCGGGTCTACTTTCGGCACAACGTAGCGCCCTGCCGAGAAGTTCCACCAACAGTCGCCGCCACCCAACAGTCGGGCACGTACGTTGTTGATTTCCTGGTCGATAGCCGACTCGGAGTTGGAGCATACATCCCGATAGGTAGCCTTTTTGGTGGTGGCATTGGCACCTTTTTGCGCATGGGGCGGTATGTGAGCGAATGCCCCTGCAGCTAAGCACATTAGCAGCGCAACAAACAGGAGTTTTGAAATACGCATGATGGAGTGTTTTAAAACCGATGTTAAAAGGAAAACCCAAAAACAGGTTTGTTCATGTTGTATTTGTGTGTTCAAAGATTAGAAGTCAAACGTAGCACCGAGGAACAGGCGTCGTGGCTGCGTGTAATTGTTCGGATCAAGCAGACGCCAGGAGTACGCGTCGGTGTATGCCGGAATGTTTCGTCCTTCCTGTGCCAGGAGTGCAAGTGCAGTTTGGCCTTGTGGCGATGCGAGAAAGCCATCGTCGGTTGGAGAGCCCGTGAAAGAATATACGTTGATGACGTTGCGCGCATCCAACAAATTTTGAACGCGGAAATAGACCGTCATGTTCATCTGTTTTTTGCCAGGGGAAGTCAAAACAAATGTTTTTTCCACGCGCAAGTCTACGTTCAAACGCCAGGGCTTGCGGCTTCCGTTGATCGCGCTGGTTTTGCCTAAGCCGCCAAAACGATCGGCCCGAATGGTAGACGTGTACGGACGGCCCGAAACGGCGCTGGTCTGAATGTTGATGCCAAAATTCGAAAGGATATCTGCGCCAAACACACGAGGGCCATTGTAAAATTTGCCAGAGCCATAGCGATAATCTATGATGGCCTGAATGTTGTGCCGCTCGTCAAAATTCAATGGATACAGGGTCCGAATGTTGCCGCGTTGGGTCAACCCGTTGCTTGAGTTTGCATCAGAACCGGTGCCATCTGCAAACTGCAAGGTGTACGCTAAGCGGAACTCAACGTTTTTCACACGGCGCAGGTCGTATTGCACCGTAAAGCCTTTGACTGTACCAAAGTCGATGTTGCCATACGTCTGGTAGTTGGAAATAACAGGTACAAACAGGTAAGTGCGCTCCTGAATCATGTCGCGCAACTCGCGGTAATACGCCGAAAACTTGATGGCCGAATTTTGAGACAACAACTGCTGAAAACCAACTTCATAATCCACCACCCGCTCCGGACGCAAGCTTGCATTCGGGTATGGGTTGCCACCAAAGCGACCGGGGGAATAGAAGTATGCGTAATCCAGTGCAGTCACCTGCCAGCCATCAGGCGGGCGCTGCACCAATACGTCGTAGTGTGCAAAGAAGTTCGCTTCTTCTGAAATCGGGAAAGAAAATGCCAGGCGCGGAAGCCAGTTTACCTGGGGCGTGTAGTCTTCGAACGACGTGTTCGGGTCGTACCGGGTGTCAAAAATTTGATCCCCGATGATGGTATCCCGTATCAACGCGTTTGCCAAACCGCCGGTACCAAAGATGACAGTCGGGTCGTTGACCTGGGTTCCACTTGCGTCATACCACACATCGCCTTGCCTGAACGCTTTTGGTGCCAGGTCGCTTGGGCCTTCCGTGTACACTTTGAAATCGTCGCCCACACCTTCAGGGCGTTTTCCCGCAGCGGGCACCGTTGCGAAATATTCGTCGGCAGACATGATGTCGTACAGCGAGTACGGATCTTTCAGCACTTTGGAGTTCAGGTCAAAACGCTCAACGCGCAAACCAAGGCTGAAAATCATCTTGTTGAAGGTAAACTTATCCTTCACATAAGCTGCCTGGTACAGGGGTTGCAGGGGCGCAACGGGGAAAGTGCGTGTACCGTCGGCGTCTCTGCTGGTAAAAAAGTCGTTGAATGTGACCCCGTCTTCCAGTCTGTTGCCTAAATAGTCATACCCATAGTAGTTCAGCAGGAAGCGGTCATTCAGCTCCCGTGCGGAAAACATATCCAGCCGCACCTGATCAGGCGTCAGGGCCTTGGCATTCACATACTGGTTGAGGGAAAGGCCCAACGACTCCCGGATTGCTCTGTAAAACTTGCGGTCTTGCTGATCCAAATACTGAACATCATAAATGGATGCCGTGTCCATCAGCGTCAACGGTGATTGGGGATTGGGCTGGTATTCAATGATGGTATCGCGCAACACAGAGTTGGTATCAAGTCCGTTGAAGTGGGCATTGTCGAGCTGATCCATGAGCACCCAAATGCCGCTGGGCGCAATCTGCCACAAGCGCTGGGTGCGTTGTTCGTTCATGATGCCGAACTGGATGCTGTGTACGCCCGTTTTGCCCAATTTAAGGTCAAAACCACTGGATGCCAGGATGGTTACAATGTCCGATTGCGACTTGGAATTGTTGTTGTACACCAACCCGACGTTGTCGTGCATATCGCCCCAGATGCTTGTGTATGATCCGTCGATCAAACCGTTTTGCGCCACAAAGTCGGGCGTAACGGGCTGGTCTCCACTGGTGTTCACATAATTGTTGTAGTTGAGCAGTACAGGGTTGGGCACGTACTGTTGACCACTGGCATTGGTGTAGCCGGGGGTAAATCCGGTGTAATCTTCCGAATAATCGATGTGCTCAAAACCGCCAATGTCCGGGTTAAACCTCAAGAAAGGCACATAATCAAACTCAAAACCGCCGATGTAGCCATAGTCGAAAATGCGGTCTTTGTGGCGGTGGTCTTCCAGCGTCCTTTCACCGCGCTCCAAACCGAGCTGAATCTGATAGTTTACGTTGCTGACAGCCGATTGGGGTGCACCGTTTTCGTTTGGGGTATTGTTGCCCAGGCGGTGGCGGAAGCGGAAAAGGCCTCGGTAGCGGTTGTCGTAAGAATATGGGTTGTTGTGTGCGTTCAGCACCTGCCAGCGGCGGGGGTTGAAACGGTTTTCAGAATTGCGATACGTGCCGGTCACACTGAAGTCCATATTCTGTGTGATGCGGTAGTCCAATTTACCCGTTACGTCAACGTCGTACCTGGTTTCAAAGCGGTTGTAGTCGTACTTCTGGATGCTGTCATTCGTGTAGTTTTCAGCGGAAGAAAACAAACTGCCGGAAACGGTTTGCGACAGGGGGTTGGCCTCCAGGTTTGCCCGCACGTCATCGCGCACATAATAGCGGGGCAAAGCAGGCGGATCGTCGTCTTTCTGGTGCTGAAACTGGCCGGAAAGGCGGAAGCCCAACACGGTTTCTCTGGCACCGTCTGCGTTGGTGCGTTTGAGGATGGGTCCACTCAGGTTGGCGTTGGCTAAGAACCAGCCGTACGGATCAAGTCCATAAGAAGATTCCACTTCCACTGCGCCGTGGTATTCGCTTGCCGGGCCTTTGGTAATCAGGGAGATGACGCCACCGGTTACGTCGCCGTATTCAGCACCAAGACCAGAGGTAATGACCTGGAGTTGTTCAATATCCTGAATGGGCGGTGCATTGCCTGCAACGCGGATACCGTCGATGTAATAGTTCGTGGCGTTGTCGCGCGAACCTTTAATGTTGACGCCACCGCCGTCAATAGAGGATGTACCGGCGGTAGTGGCCACCACGGCGTTTACGCTTCGGGTGGGCAGGTTCATGATCTGCTCCGAGGTAAGCGTCTGGCCGCCAGACGTTTTGTCTTGCTCGATCAGCGGCACTTTGTAACCCGTCACCACGATTTCATCGATGATGGACGAGCTGGACAGCGGCGCGTCGAGAAAGTTGTTTTGAGCAGCAGCGACGCGTACATCCGTGATGACCGATTTTGCGTAACCGGTGTAGGAAATTTCAACGGTGTATTGACCGGGGTCAAGGTTGATGCGGTAGTTGCCGTCTGTATCGGTGACCGTACCGCGAACAAAGTCGGTTCCTTTGAGCACTTTCACAGTGGCACCGATCAGCGCTTCATCGCTATTCGTGTCTGTGACTTTGCCTGTAAGAACAGCTTGTTGGGCAATGGCAACACCGGCACTGAAGATCAACACACAGGTGAGTAGTAGAGAACGTACCATAGAACAATTGTTAAGATTCAAGTGGGTATGCAACGATTGATTGATTTCTGTTGTCCGTTTGGTGGGGCGGAAGCATGTATGGTTAATGGGCCGCAAAGTAGAATCATTGTAGGCAAAGCGCCAAACCTTTCACCGGCTTTCTTTTTCCGCTATTGAAAAAGATGTCCGCCAGTTTACAATTTTAACCAACAACACCTTTGCCATTTTGAGCTTCGACTCGTGGGTCCAACCCGCAATGTGGGGGCTTAGTACTGCGTTTGGCATGCTGAACAAGCGTTCGAACCAACCCGACTCCTCGATAGAATACGACTCGGGTTTTTCGTTCTCAAACACGTCAAGGCATGCGCCGCTCAAATGTCCGCTTTCCAAGGCCGTTACCAATGCACTGGTATCGACGCATTTACCGCGGGCGGTATTGATCAGGATTAGCCCCCGGCGGCAAGCGGCCAAAAAGTCCGCGTTGACATAGTGTCGGGTTTCGGGGTGCAAAGGCAGGTGCAGGCTGATGATGTCTGCCTCCTGTTGAATCATTTCCGGTGTGCATTCCTGCACCCAGGGCATGTTGGCGGCAAAGCCGGTTTTGTACTTGTCGTGGGCCAGCACACGCATGTCCCAGCCTTGCAATTTTCGGGCAAAAGCGGAGCCGGTATGTCCGAATCCGATGATGCCTATGGTTTTGCCCTCCAGTTCTATTCCCCTGTTGGCCTCTCTGCGCCATATCCGGTGTCGTACTTCGGCATCGGCGGTGTGCAGTTTGTTCAGCAGGGTGAGCAGCATGCCCATGGCGTGTTCTGCCACGGCGTTGCAGTTGCCTTCAGGACTGCTGAAAACGGCTACGCCTCTTTCGGCGGCAGCTTGTTTGTCGACAACTTCCATACCCGACCCCAGGCGTCCGATAAAACGCAAAAGGGGGGCAGCGGCTAAGAAACCCTGATCAACCAAAATTTTACTGTTGATGATCAGTCCTTCGTATTCGGCGATTTCCACCCGCGCTTCGGCTGCTGTGATGTTCGGCTTGAACGCGCAGGTGTATCCCATTTGTTCAAGTCCTGCCATCAACTCAAGGTGGCAATCGTCGGTGATCAACACTCGTTTCATGCTAAACACGTCGAAATTTAAGGATATCTGTTTTAGCCGAAATGGCCTAATGAGTGAATGGATTGTTCAAGCGGTCGAATGGGACAAACGGATGTGTGAACAGATTTTAAAACAATTGGATGTTCACCCGACTTGATCGAACTTTGCATCCACAATTTTTTTATCATTTATGCCCATCCGTTTATTTGGGGATGGCAAAGTTACCTATACACAACCATGAAGCATACCTTTTTTTCGCTATTATCCGCCATTGTACTGACTTGCTGTGCTGGCCAGCCCCCAAAAGCCAGCATGACGCTCAACGTCTATTGGCGTTATTTAGTCGAAAACGGCCAGACACACGTCGAAACCACTTTTTTCGAACAAAAGACGCCGGAAGCAAAGCCTATGCCTGTTCAGCTCCCCAAGCCTCCTTCGTTTATGAAAGATGCCATGCGTTTGAGGCCCGTGCAAGGACTCGCTTACACACTCGATAAGTCGTCCGGATTTGAGACCAACGCTTTCTTATCCTGGTCTGATCAAGAGGGCGTAGCGCACAGTATTCCCCTGAAAATGGAGGAGTTGTACAAGATCAACTTTAATCCCGCAAGGTTGTCGCACCAAACCCCGTCGCGTTTTCAATGGACAGGCGCGCCGCTGGGTTCGTCCGAAACGCTGCTGTTCATGTGGGAAAATGCACAAACAAGGGAAACATTGCCCATGGAGATCATCGGAGCGCCGGGGTCTACGGGCATTGATTTTCCGGCGGCCCAATGTGCCAAATTGGCACCCGGAAAATGGAACGTGTATGTCGTGCGCAAAAAAATGGAGCGCGGCGAAGTGGACGGTACAGGGTACGAGGCCATCACAGAGTACTTCACACCATCAATTTTGGTTGAGGTTACGCCGTAAAACATGTAATTTTGCATTTAATTCCGTTAGTCTCCCACCAACAGCAACACGATCATGAAAAAAAATACCATCGGGCTCTTGATTGCCCTGTTTGCTCCCCTCTTTGTTCAGGCCCAATCTACAGCACCCGTGCCCGCTGGAAAGAACATAACCCTGACCTGTAAAATCCTGAGCATGCCCACCAACGCCGACTCCCTGTTCCTGTATGAAGGCTCGGGTATGGCCCTGAAAAAAGTGGGACGCGCCGGTTTTGCGCCAGACAGCACGTTTGTTTTTTCGGTTCCCGCCTCTCAACCCAAATATTATGGTATAGGTTTGAGCGAAATGGCCGTTGGGCGCGTTTTGCTCGGTGCCGAGCCTACAGTGACCGTTTGGGCCAATGCCCAATACATAGAGAAAGCCCGCGCCGTAAACTCTTCCATCAATAAACAGTACGAACAGGTTGTGCGCCGTTGTACGGAATTTACCGAAAAAGAGGCAGCCTTGCAAAGCGAGTATAAAATGGCGAGCAATCCCAACAATCCACCTCTGCAACGCCAGGTGACCGAGCGCGCCCAAACGCTCAGCCGCAGCAAAAAGCAATTTCTCGATTCGCTCCAGCGCGTCAATCCGATGCTTTGGCGCACGGCTACCTTGAGTACGCAGCCTGAATACTTGGCTGACAACAACAAGAAGCACGCCAACATCGTGGATTTTTACGGCAAAGAGAGCTTCAACTACGTCAAATGGGCCGATCAGGGCTACGCAGATCAGCCTCATGTGTCCATGGCTTTTGAACAATTCACACAGCAGTTGCTCGCCCTGGGTGCCACAGAAGCACAATTGCGCCAATATTTGACCGAACAAATGGCCAAGATTCCAGCGGGCTCTTACACCCACCGCATGGCATTGGGCGGCACCGTTCAAACACTCAAAACGTTGAACAACCCTTTGTACACAGATTTTGCCAAGCAATACATAGACGCTTACCGCGCCAACAGCTACGGGGAAATTGGCCGTTTGGAGTTTGACATGAACAAAAATGCGACCTTTACACCCGGAGGCGCTGCACCCGAATTGTCGGGCGCCACACCCGAAGGCGGCACTTTTGCCCTTAGTCAACTGCGTGGCCAATACGTCCTCATCGATTTTTGGGCAAGCTGGTGCGGCCCTTGCCGCAAGGAAAACCCCAATGTGGTGGCCAACTACAACAAATACAAGTCGAAAGGCTTTGAAATTCTGGGCGTCAGCCTTGATAAGAATGCCGAAGCCTGGAAAAAAGCGATTGCCGACGATGGCCTGACGTGGAAGCACATCAGCGACCTCAAAGGCTGGTCGAGCGACCACGCCCGTTTGTACTCAGTATCTTCTATTCCACAAACGCTTTTGCTCGACAAAGAGGGCAGGATCATCCAGCGCAACTTGCGTGGCGAACAATTGGCTGCCAAGTTGAAGGAAATTTTCGGCGAGTAAGCCGCGCGCACCCCTCATGCTCCGCACCCTGTGGCAGTTTAGCCGCCCGCACACCCTCATTGGCAGCACGCTCAGCATCGTGGCTTTGTATTCCTTAGCCAGTGCAAACCGTGTTTTTGATCCCTCCTTACTCGGGTGGAGCCTGTTGGCAGCGTTGGCTTGCAACATTTACATTACAGGCCTCAACCAATGGGCCGATGTGGCGGTAGACCGCATCAACAAACCCTGGCTGCCCATTCCGGCCGGTCGGCTGAGCCGAAACCAGGCGGGATGGATAGTGGTGATCGCGTTGCTGATTGCATTAGCCAGTTCGGCATGGGTATCGTGGCCATTCCTGGGCTTGGTATGTCTTATTGCAGCCATTGGTACAGCGTATTCCCTCCCGCCGTTTCACCTCAAGCGACACCACGGATGGGCGGCAGGTGCCATTACCCTGGTGCGGGGCGTGCTGGTGAACCTCGGCTTTTTTCTGCACTTTCAATACCAGTTGGAGGGCGGTTGGGATTTACCTGTGTTTATTTGGCCCTTAGTGGGGTTTGTAGCCGCATTCAGTATGGGTATCGCCTGGTTCAAAGATATACCGGACACCGCGGGCGATGCCCAATTTCAATACGGCACCTTAGCGGTGCAGCAGGGGCGGAACCCTGCCTTTCGTTTGGGTGTGGTGGTGGTGAGCCTGGCCTACGCCGGGGTCATTGGCGCTGCACTGGCAGGCTGGTTGCCCTCGGCGCTTTTTTTTGTGTGCACCCACACCTTATTATTAGGCACCTTTTTGTACATGGCCTGGCGGCTCAATGTGCAGGATGACCGCGCCGTCAAGCGCTTTTACCTGTTTTTCTGGGGCCTGTTTTTTGTGGAATACGTGGTGTATCCGCTGGGGTTTATACTTGAAGCTGCCTGATCATATTTGAACATTTAACATTGTACATTGGTCATTGGTCATTTTTAAATTAAAAAATTTTAAATTTATTAATTTTTTAATACTTAATGACCAATGTTCAATGACCAATGTTCAATGTTCAAGTATTCACAGGCTAGGCCGTAGCCTCCACACTCCTGCGCCGGTGCGTTGAAGGAGTAGATGGCAGCGGTTTTTCCTGCAAGACGTGCAGCAGTACTTCTTCCATCGTGGTTACATAATGGAAGGTCAGGCCTTTGATGTATTCGGGCTCAATTTCCAACACGTGTTTTTGGTTCTCTCGGCACAGCACCACCTCTTTGAGTCCGGCCCGTTTGGCGGCCAGGATTTTCTCTTTGATGCCACCCACCGGCAGTACTTTGCCACGCAGGGTGATCTCACCGGTCATGGCCAAAAAAGGTTTAACGGACTGCTGGGTAAACGCAGAAGTGAGGGCGGTGAGCATGGTGACCCCGGCGGAAGGACCGTCTTTGGGTATGGCACCTTCCGGCACGTGGACGTGGATATCGGTTTTTTCAAACACATCGGGGTCTACACCCAGCAGTTGCGCGTGTGCTTTGAGGTAACTGAGGGCCGTGCTGGCGCTTTCTTTCATCACTTCGCCGAGGTTACCGGTCAATTGGAGGCGGCCATTGCCTTTGTTGAGGCTTACCTCGATGAACAGGATGTCGCCACCCACGGAAGTCCAAGCCAACCCAATGGCCACACCCGGGCGTTGTTTTTCCTGGTACATTTCCGGGTCAATTTTGGTTGGGCCCAGTATTTGCGGCACTTGTTCGGGTTTGATGTTGACCTCGTAGGGTTCTTCCATGGCGACGCGTTTGGCTACGTAGCGCATCACCGAACCGATTTCCCGGTTCAGGCTGCGCACGCCGCTTTCCGCCGTGTAGCTTTGCACGATGCGCGCCACGGTTTTATCACTTAGCTTTATTTGTGGTGGCTTGAGCCCGTGCTCTTTACGCTGGTTGGGCACCAGGTGCCGCTTGGCAATTTCCACTTTTTCTTCCATCGAGTAGCCGCTGACCTCAATGATTTCCATGCGGTCGAGCAAGGCAGGCTGGATGGTAGACAGGGAGTTGGCAGTGGCAATGAACAGCACCTTGGACAGGTCGTATTCGAGCTCCAGGTAGTTGTCGTAGAACGTGGTATTTTGTTCCGGATCAAGCACTTCAAGCAAGGCAGAGGATGGGTCGCCCCGGAAATCCTTGCCCACTTTGTCTATTTCGTCGAGGATAAACACCGGGTTTCCGGCTTTGGCTTTTTTGAGGGACTGGATGATGCGGCCCGGCATGGCACCGATGTAGGTTTTGCGGTGGCCGCGTATTTCGGCCTCATCGTGCAGGCCACCGAGGCTCATGCGCACGTATTTGCGCTTGAGGGCTTTGGCAATGCTGTGTCCGAGGGAGGTTTTACCCACACCGGGCGGGCCTACCAGGCAGAGGATAGGCGCTTTGAGGTCGCCTTTCAGCTTGAGCACGGCAAGGTGTTCGAGTATGCGTTCTTTCACTTTAGACAGGCCATAATGATCCTTGTCGAGTACGTCTTTTACGCGTTTGAGGTCGAAGTTGTCTTTGGTATACTCCTCCCACGGCAGGTCGAGCAGGTTTTCGAGGTACGTAAGCCCGATGCTGTATTCAGCCACTTGCGGATTAACCCGTCGGATTTTGTTCACCTCGCGGAAAAAGGCTTCCTCTGCCTGTTTGGACCATTTTTTCTTTTGGGCGCGTTGCACCAGTACGTTGACTTCCTCTTCCTGCGGATTTTGGCCCAGCTCTTCCTGTATGGTTTTGAGCTGTTGGGACAGGTAGTAATCGCGTTGTTGTTTTTCGATATCGGTACGCACCTTGGACTCGATCTGGTCTTTCAGCTCCAGGAGCTGAAGTTCGGAGTCCATGTGTTTCAGGATGGTGTTGGCTTTGATGCTCAGGTCGTTGATTTCCAGGATTTCCTGTTTAGGCTCTACATCGATACCGAGGTTAGACGAGATGAAGTTGAGCAGGAAATTGTCGTTGGAAATGTTTTTCAGCATGACCACAGCCTCGGAAGGAATCTGGGGCGACAGTTCAATGATGTGGCGCGCGGCGTCGCGGATGCTGCTGATGAGCGCCTTGAATTCCATGGTGTTTTTAGACAGCAGGTACTCCAGCGATACCACGCGGCCTTCCATGTACGGGTCTTCCTTCACCATGTGTTCCAGACGGAAGCGTTTTCGGCCCTGCAGTATGGCGGTGGTGGAGCCGTCGGGCATTTTGAGCAGCTTCAGGATGCGCGCAATGGTGCCCACCGCGTACAGGTCGCGCGCGGAAGGATTTTCGATGGTGACGTCCTGCTGAGACAACACACCGATGTAGCGGCTTTCTTCGTAAGCCCGTTGCACGGCTCGGATGCTTTTGTCGCGTCCTATAGTTATAGGTGTCACGATGCCTGGAAACAACACGGTGTTTTTCAGCGGCAAAATGGGCAGGGTATCGGGAAATACCTCGTCGTCCTTTGCCTCCTCATCGTCTTCCAAAGAAAAAAGGGGCACCAAATCGGGCTCGTCGTCCTCGTGTGGGTTCATACTCCAAAGATCAAACATACTCATGGCGCAAAGTTCGCAGATTGCGGGTTCAAAAACGTGGAAAAAAGTGCAATTGTCTGAAATAAGCGCTGAACACTTTTTGTGTAATGCAGATTGAGACGCACTTTGGCAACAAGGTTACCGACAAATAACCTGCCATTGCCATCAGAACCCCTTTTTGGCAGAAAAAGTGCCGAAGCACTTGCGGATTTCGGATTTTGGATTTCGGACGGCAGCTTGGGGTGGCAGTCATGCGACAAAAAGACAGGTGGAGGGAATGCGGAATGCGGAATGCGGAATCAGGAGTGTACGAAGGATTAAGATAATCAAAAATAGCCTAGATCCAACTTTTTCAGGGGCTTTTATTTACTTGGTTTTTTAGAATTAACTTCAAACGCTCTACGCCCATTGGAGTTTCA
>Ga0247837_1001700_pt1 | contig 44400 bp, 28 predicted proteins | sample LaCtaG_2_FD_187115 | JGI IMG/M metagenome (GOLD analysis project Ga0247837, IMG submission 187115) | Freshwater microbial communities from meromictic Lake La Cruz, Castile-La Mancha, Spain - LaCruzMarch2015_14.5m | ecosystem: Environmental > Aquatic > Freshwater > Lake | place: Spain: Castile-La...
ATAGTCCCAAGTCTGCCTGCCCCATTCTCTATGTAATATGGCTATTCAAGTAGTTGCCTACGGACTGGACGCGGACCAGCGACTAGCCCTGGTGCACCCAGTTCTGCAGGCGTCGATACAGGCCTGTGACCTGAACTATGTGTTCGCTATCGTCAGGACCCTGGCACAGGGTCTGCATTTGAGCGAAGAACTGGACTTCAGTCCCTTGGAGTGTGCATACAATGCTCGGTATCGGAAGTTGCTGAAACATGTGACAGATCATATGCTCACTACGAAGGAAGAAACTGCGTACGTCCCAATGCCCTCCTTCCCCACTATAGCGACTAGCTTCCCTGGACTAGAGGAGAAGCTCCAGGCTTTGCTGCTACACAGGTATGCACAGGCAGGAAAAGCCGCCTATTTCCCCTCTGTCTTTCCCCCTTCCCAAGAAGTCCCTTTCTCAGAACTTTACCCGGAAGCCCAATACGCGATTTTCCACGTGCAGAATTACGACCCTTGGCCCGGCTTTGGAGATGCGGTCTTTGCGGGGGCGTTTAGCAGCCTGGGACAGCACTGGGCGCATTACCTGGTTTCAGCCAGGGAGTTCCCCAGTGCTGCAGCTCTTTCGTCCCTGAAAGGCATCGTTATAACCGGGTCCCGGTACTCCTGCTATGACAGCACACTGCCTTGGATCGAGGAATTGATGGAGCTGTTGAGGACGATAGTTGGGCAGTATGAGCAGATCAAAGTAGTGGGAATTTGCTTTGGATGTCAACTGCTGGCCACTGCTTTAGGCGGCCGAACAGTCAAATCTGAGGATTATGCCTTCCTATATGGACTGGAAAGCGTCAGTCTGAATAGCGATTTCGCTGCAGAATTCCCTTCCTTCGGCCTTCGAAACTATACAATTGCGGAGTGTCATGGAGACATAGTCACCCATTTGCCTGCCAAAGGTGTACTGTACGGGTCATCAAGCACTGCAGCAGTGGAAGTCTGGGGTATTCCCAGGCGCATTCTCTGCTTCCAGGGCCACCCCGACCTCTGCCCTGCGCTTCTGACACAATTCCACGTGGAATACATGCGGCGTAGAGGGTCCCAAGCAGCCACCGAGCGCTACCAGTCCCTCCTCTCCGAGTTCACCTCCCCTACCCACTTCCAAGAACTCCGCTCCCTTATCCAGTCCTTCCTCTCCTACTAGTAATTAGGCATGACTGCCAAGCCGCCTATCTCGAAGGACCTGCAGGAGCTGATTCTGGCTATTGGACACAGTAAGTCTAGGGAAGAGGAAGAGGGGATTATGCAGGAAGAGCTCACCTTGCTGAAGGAAGACTTAAGAGCTACGGGCGCTCCGCCTGCCTCGCAGGCTGAACTGATGATAAGGATTTTGTACCTGCAGTTGTTGGGGTTTGATGCAGGCTTCGCGTACATTGCAGCTATCAACCTGTCCCAGCACGTTAATCACAGGGTGAAAAGGCTGGGCTACTTAGTGTGCTGTTCCTGCATCGCCCACGACTCCGACCTGCTGACTCTGCTGGTATGCTCCCTGCAGCGAGACCTAGTGAGTGGCGACCCCCTCTGTGTGTGCGCAGCGCTCACCGCCCTAACGAAGGTCTCTACCACCACCATGGTGCACGCTTTGCTGGACACAGTGGTGCAGCTCCTCAGACACTCTCTAGCAGTGGTGAGGAGCAAAGCGGCTATTGCACTGCGCAGGTTTATGAGCGTGGATATCAGTTTGGGCGCAGCTGTGGAGCCGTATGTGAACAAACTCCTAATGGGCGAGGACTTGACCTGCCTAATGGCGGGTCTACACTTCTACGAAGCACTGTACAGACACACTGAGTCGCTGCAGCTGTACCGCCACCAGGTAAAGCCGCTCACACTGATAATCCGGGCCTTAGCCACTAAGCACATCCCAGAAGGCTACTTCTTCTACTCAGTGCCTGCGCCCTGGATCCAGATCCAAGCCCTGCGAGTGCTCAGTCTGCTCGGGGACGCAGACCCCTCCATGTGCATTCAAACCGCAAATGTGCTGCTGGATGTCCTGCGTAGAGCCACAGCCCAGCAGCCCCTCAACAACATCAGCCAGGCCGTCATTTACCAGGTCCACCTAACCGCTGCAGCGCTAAAGAACTGCGAAATGGTGCTGACTCGCTCTTCGGAGTATCTGTCGGAGTTCATAGGCAGAGGCAATACCAACAACTTGATATATGCAGGAGTTGTTGGTCTAATGAAGAGCTACCAAGTAGAGCCGTCCTTTATCCTTTCTCACCAATTGCGAGTCATAGACTTCCTGGAGGACCAGGACTCCACACTCCGAAACGGTACTTTGCGAGTACTAGTGGGAATCACCAGAGCGAACAACGTCGAAGCCATTGCCTACAAGGTCCTGGCAGTGATCCCCAGAGTCCAGGAACAGCAAGTCCGCTTGGAACTAGTGGAAAAACTCGCTGTCATCACCGAGCGCTACGCAGGCAGTGCACTGTGGAGGTTTGACGTGAACATGCAACTGCTGGGACTGTATGAAAAGAGGAACGACTGGACGAACTCCCTGGCAACGAGCATAATGAAGGAACTAAATGCACGGAAAGACAGTGATGTGGATGTGATTCAGCATGCTTTGGCAGTGAGCAAGGAAATTGTCGCTGTGAATGCGGAGGACCGGCCTTCGGACCTGCTGAAGGTCGCAATTTGGACTATTGGCGAGTTCGCAAGTACGCAGGAAGCCGAGGAATCTGCGGAATTGTTCCGAAAGCTGTCGGATTTGCTGTCCATTTCCTTCTCTGACGGCACTGTTACGCTCTGGCTGCTCACAGCCCTGCAAAAAACCCTGCTTTTCCCCCTATCTCCTCACTTTAAAGCGCAAATCAGCGACTGTGCCTCCTCGAAAGACCCCGAAATCCAGCAAAGGTGCTACGAAATCGCCCGCCTCAGCCAATTTCCAGAGGCGCCCCGGCTGGGCACCGGCAACTTGGACTTCACTTTCAGCCCCGATTTCTCTTTTCTCGAGACTTCCCACCCTGTTTCCAAGGGAAAAGGCCTGCGCATGGTCTGCAAAGCCTCGCCCACTGCTGTGGCGACAGACAGCAAGGGCAAAACGGCAGGCAAAGAGCTGGTCTTCACCTACGGGAAGTCTATACTGCCGCAGTTAGCCTATGTGCCGCAAATACAGGGCAGGGCTACGCAGGGCACAGGGTCCAGTTCACTGCTGGGCCAGCTGTGGGGACTTTTTCGCACCGCCCACTCTGCTTAGGCTATTAAAACACACAGAACATAGGCTGTTGCTGCCTTTCTCCTCAGACTTTCATATGGGATTTAGCATGCTAGCAGCCATTTAACTCCGAGCAAGGCTCTAATAGTGTGGCCGGGGCCACTGCTCGAAGGACATTAGAGTCGTGCGAACAGAGGTCGCGATTTGGGTCTGAACCTGCAGAATTGAAGGTAGTCGCACAGCGAAAGCAGTGCTGGGAGTGCTGGATGCAGTTAGAGGAGTGAGGCTGGGCAGGGGACTGCTGTCTTGCTTTTGCTTCGCTGAAATGAGCGCTTCAACCACGTCAGTGCCGGGCGGAAGTGACTTCTCTGCCTTCCGAAGCATACTTTTCCAGCGGTTTTTGACACTGTTTTCGTTTCTTCCAGGCAGAGACTTGGCGATTTCGCTCCACCTATTCCCCATTTCTCTCTGCTGCACAAGCACTAGTAGGTCTTCAGCAGCAGTCCAGTTCCCTTTCTTCAGCTCAGGGTTAAGGTGATTGAGCCAGCGCTCCCGACACTGCTTGCCCCGCCTCATCTTCTGGCCGCTGTGAAGGAGTTGGTTGAGGGTCTGAGCTACCAGTGCCCAGGCCTTGGTCCCCCTCTGTTGCACCAGTCCTTCCAGCGCTCTGTCTTCGTGCTTCGTCCATTTCACTTTCAAGTGCGGACAGTCACTGGCCGCCGAGAAAGAGGGCAGTGGAAGCGGACTGAAAGTGGTTGTTTTCCGATCAATCACGCAGGGCACCATCCAGAGAGTACTGGAAACTTGGTAGGGCTGGGGACTGTCCTCGGAAGTCTGGGAAGTCTGGTCAATGTCCATTCTGACCTGGTATTTTTCACTATGGGGAAATGGAGTTGGGACTAATGGGACTAGGGAAGTAAGCAGAAACTGGCGTTAGTACAGTGCTGTGGACTCCTATGAATGTCTCGATAGCTTGGGAGTGGTTTCCTATGATATTCCCACTCCGCCTATGTAGGAAACGCTGAAATCGGTCTATTACCGTTTTCCCCCCAAGCCTAGTCACTATGCACCTCTGTGATTGCCTTAATCCAAGTTGGGCTTAAAGAAGCAGCCATATATGTCTCTTGAGAACCGCTTCCTAGCAATTAAAGAAACTCTCAGGTCCTCTTCCCTCCCAAACTCGCCCAAACACTACTCGCAAATGCCTCTTTCCCCCTAGTCTCCGCTTTGCCTAGCCACAGTGCACTGCTTGTAAAGAATGGAAGACTCTTTAGGCAGACTCAAGGCAAAGCTGGTCTCCAGCCGCAAGCAAAGGGACCAGATCCAGCAGAAAGTATTGAAAGACAGGTCTGAAGTGGCTCAACGCGAAGCTGATTTGGCGCGGATGCAGGCGGATTTCTATGCCGCCAAGAGTCATCTGCAGGAACAGGAAGAAACGCTGAGAAGGTTTGACGAGACTGTGAGAGAAAGCGAAGTGGCCTACAACAAGCTGGTGTCCAACACTGAAAAGCTGCTGAGTGCACTGGAGCAAGAAACCGCACAGATGTCGAAATTCATGAGATAGCGGACTAACGTGAATTTCTCCCTTCCTGGCTTCTGCAGATGAGTTCTATAGATATATTCAAGTATGGCAGAGGACGGCAATCATATCTGTGGGGTGTGCCACCGAGCAGCTCCTGCCTGGCGCTGTGCCTGTTCTGCCCTCCACCTGTGTGCTACCTGCCTGGCGTCTCACTGCGCAGCAGCCTCTGCCTCTCCCCACTCCCTAGTCCCAGTGCAGTTGGAAGTCTGGGTCACCTCAGAGGAAGCAGAGCGGAGTTCCAGGGCGTACGACACTGCCCTGGGCCTTGCGAAGTACTTCGAAGAGGAAAAGGCCTCCCTGGAAGCCAGGAAAACGGACCTAATTGCAGCGATTGAGACGGAAACTTGCAGAATTTGTGCGGAAACCAGAACTTTGGCAGAGACTTTGAAGCAAAAAGTAGCAGAAGAAACGACCAAATTGCTCCTATATATGGACGAATTTAAGTCTTTAGACTTCAGAAGTCATGTTTTGAAGGCCAAATCTGACCGTTTCCACCTCCTTTCCCTCACTCTGCATACCGAAGCCTTTGATTTCAAGAAAACAATGTCTCTTTCAGTCACAATCCCCGCAGAAAAGACCTACAGACACCTGGAAAAGTCCGGAATATGGAGTTTTAACGGAGAAAAAATCGACGCATTGACAATTCAAGTGTCCAAAAAGGCGTTTTTATCAGGAATAGTGCTGGGCAGGCCTACAAACCCTATGTCTTTTCCGGAAATTAAGCTGTTTGAGGTCAGAAATGGCGATTCCACCCTCAGTCCTGTGCTCTACACCCACCCTCCAGGGCAAATCGTAGCCCCTGGCAGGGCAGAAAAGCCTGTAGTGCGATTTTCTAAGCCAATAAAGCTGCTTCCGGAGCGGAAATACACAGTAAAGGCTGTAATGCTGGGCGGAGGAGTGGTCTCAGGCACTGCAATTGGCGGCAATAGAGGGCAGGAAGGACTGGAAGTGACTGGATTCGATGCACAACTCGGTCCTACCGAAGTCAGTAACGGGACTTCCGCCAACTCCGGCATTTTTTTCGAGTTTCTCTACATTCCCTAGTTTATTTCCCCTGGTTAGTAGTAAACTGTCCTGTTGGAAGGGGAAAGAGTCTATTTTTGTAGATAAAATGTCGATCAGGGGTAATCTCATATGCGGAATCTGTCGCAGTCGGGCTTGTGTTTGGCGCTGCGCCTGCTCCTCTGTCCCGATTTGCCAAAACTCTTGCTGCATGGGCACTCACCTCTCAGCCACTTCCGCCACGCCTCACCTCTTAGTTCCCAGCGAAGCCGAGGACTGGATGCCCGCCGAAGAGGCGAAGGACAGCCTGCAAGCCTGCGGCATAGCCATGGAAGTAGCTCGCTTCTTCGAAGAAGAGCGGAAGTGGCTGCAGACCAGGAAGGCCGAGGTGCTGGCAGCCATAGACAAGGAGGCTGGGAGTATCTGTGAGGGTGTTAGGCGAATTGCAGAGAAAGCCAAGGCACAGGCAGAGGCGGAACTTGAAAAGGCGCTAGTGTTGCTCGAGACTTTCCGCAGTTTGGAGCTCAGAGAGCGGGTCTTTCGGGTGAAGTCGGACAAGGAGCACTTGGTTTCCTTGGATTTCCAGGTGCGCCAGGTCACTTTCCAGCCCATTTTCCTCTTCAGCCTGCACTCCTCCTGTGAAAACTCGTACACAAACACAGAGCCCAGCAGAGACTGGATTTTCAATGGCGCTGACATAGACGCTGTGACGATTTCAGTGTCCAAGCGAGTAACTCTGCTGGGAGTAGGACTGGGACGGCCTACAGGGCCTTCCACTGAAGTGCGCAGCCTGAAAGTCCTGCAAGGAAACTCCACCAAAGGCGCAGTTCTCTACAGCCACCCTGCACCCTTCGTTTTAAGCCAGAAAAGGCCTTTAGTTCGCCTGACACAGCCAATTCAACTGCTTCCTGAGCAGAAATACACGCTGAAGGCGCTACTTGCAGGGGACTCCATTGTTGCGGGCAATAGCTGTGTGGGCAGACTGCAGGAAGGACTGGAAGTTAAGCTGTTTTCTGCTCGCTTTGCAGCGTGGGAGGGAAGCAACGGCACGAATGAGACTGAAGGCGTCTTTTCGGAGTTCCTTTATAGACCAGTATAGCGAATTTCTAGGAATAGCTGCTTTAGTGGTGGTAAAAAGGCTTGAAAACAGGGAAATCGCACTATAGTAAGTCCTTTCCCAGGTCCTCAAATAGGACTGGCAGTTCGCTCGTGACCAAGTCCCTGAACCTGCTCACAGCCTTCTCGTCCTCCCGCTCTTCCACTGCCTTCGCCTGCAACTCGTATAGCAGCGCCACGACTTCCTCCGCCATTTCCTCCATTTCGCTTATTACTTCCTGGGTGTTTTCCTCGGTTTCGTCGATGGCGGCGAGGAAGGGGGACTTGAGGCCGTTTTGGAGGAGGTGTTTGAAGGCTCGCTGGGAACGCAGTTCTAAATGGTGCTGACTTTCGAGTTTGGCTTTCAGGGTTTCGGTTTGAGGGTGAAACTGGGGAATTGCATTGGGTTTAGCCCTCACCTTGTCTTCCCAGTCATCAAACAAGCTGGCCGGGTGGTCCTTGAAGGAGTAAAACGCGGTTCTGATGATGGAAATGAAGATAAGCTGCACGACACTGAGTAGTTTCTACCATATAAACAGCACCAAATAGGAGTAGTAGTACAAAACCGCGAAGAAAACGTTGATATTGTACCCAGCGTCCATGAAGTAAGCCACGGAGTCGCCGTATATGAGGACCTGCAGGATGCCCCAGGTCTGCAGGATGTCCAGGAAGTAGCCACTGGGGTAGAACCAGCACATGCCGAGCAGGGCGTAGGCCAGCTGGATAGGCACCAGGCCTAGGAAGTAAGGCAGCAACTGCCCTGCTGAGCGTTTGAGCGTGTTTACTAGCAAGTAGGCCTCGGAAGTGTGGTCGAAGTAGGAAATGATGGTCACCCAGGCTGCAAAGCAGCCGATTCCCGCCATAGTTTCATACACTTGTGAGGACTTCTGATGGTCGCCGAGAGCAATAACAGCGGCTAAGTGGCCCTTACTAAGCAACTGCGTGTAGTTCCCAACCATCGTAATAATCGTGGACACCCGCACGAACCTCACTTTCTCCGAAAAGGCCAGTTCCTGCCACGACCCCAAGGACTTGAGTCGGGAAGTGAGTTCCATGCGAGCCTGGAAAGCCTTCCACAGGTACAGCAAAGAGACCAGGGCACAGCTGCCCACCATCAAATCCAGCCATATCAGTCGCTCCATGAAGCCTGCTTATAGTCTACCGTAAGCGCTGGAACAGGCTCGCAGAGTGGCTTCCTGACTTACTTGGACGCTGCTTCGCAGAGAGTAGTCAAAAGTCTGCAGAATGGTCCAGATATAGCACCGGTCCTCAGCTACCGACTTGGGAAGGTGCTGAGTAATGTGCATGACGATTTGGAACTTTTTGACGAGTGGAAGGAAGTCCTGGATCTGGGTGAACGGGCCTAGGTCGACTCTGGTGAGATCGTAGGTCAAATGGAAAGGCTTTCGATCGTCTAAATAGCTGACATCGAGACGAGGCGGGATCTTCAGTCCATTGCGATAGACAGGCTCATATGTAGCCAAAGTCAAGTCGCCCAGGTCATAATAGGTCTAAATACACCCTACATTCACAATGTTCCCGACATAACCCTGCAAGTCCGCTGCAGATGTGACAGTGTAAGAGTTCGACATGCCGTCATCAATGGGTCCGGCCTGTCTGCAAGGTACATCTGGGTTGAGGAAGAGGCGGTTCCACTGGAGGAGTTGGCTGTAGGTGTAGGCCACTCCGTTTTCCACGATTAGCACGATTTGGCAGGTGGTGAAGGCCACGAGCAGCGCACTCACGACCAGGTCCCAGGGTACCAGGCCGAAGCGTCTGTACCGCTCAACTGACGTTAGGTACAGACGCTCTTTGAGATTCATGCGTCTGCCCAATTCCATCTCCAAGCGACTATATTACAATGAGTCAGAGGTCTGTGCACGTGGCTTCGGAGACTACTTTGGCTTTGGTGCGCGCAAGGACGTTTAGGACGGCCTTGTGGCCTTTGAGGACAGTGCGCAGCTGCTTGCGGGGAGTGGACGGAAAGTGAGCTTTGGGGTGCAGGAGCCGATACCTCGGGTGCAAGGGACTGTGGAAAAGCACAGTCCTGCTCAGACGATAGGCATTGCTGGACGGAATCGACTTCAAAGGTGTCAGCACCCAGTCAGCGTCTTCAGGCAGGGAAAAGGTCCTGCGCTTGACAAGTTCCGGTATGACTTTGACTCTGGGAACAGAGCTGAAGGCATTTCCCCGCCTTTCAATAGTGCTTTCATAGTCAACTGACCGTCTTCTCGACCCTGCCAAAGGAGTCAGATTGGCCTGTCGCCTGGTCCACCTAGTAGTCTGTGTGCGCATGGTCAAGGACAGGTCCATCCAGCAGTTATAATGGCAGCCGAGGGCGCCCCTGCAATCGACTGGAAAAAGGCGACTCAAGGGAAAGTGTTCTACAAGGTAACAGGCACCTAGCAATGCGACATGAGTGCAGAGCTGCAGAACGAAGCCACCGAAGTCATCACATCCGCTATCGAGAAATGCACCAAGGAGGACGTTATTGACCTGGAGGCAGCTGCAAGACTCATTAAGGACACGTTGGATCGGTCGCAAGGACCCTATTGGCATTGCATTTTGGGACAAGGGTTTAGTTGTGATGTCATGAGTCAGAAGAACAACCTTCTCTTCATGTACTTCGCAGGGACGATGGCCGTGATGCTCTGGAAGTGCTAGGAACTAGTAACACTGGCTAGTCTCGCTATAATGAGCTTTAGTGACAGTGACTCTGATGCAGAGATCTTCGGCTGGGCGTCTGTCCTGCCGTCTCCGAAGTCCTCAGTCTCTTCCAGCCGGTCTCCCTCGCCCCTAGTCCACTCCCAGTCCCAGCGCAAGCGCAAGCGCCAGCGGCAGCCCGCCTCCCCAAGCGACCGCTTCGACCTCACAGTGATGGGCTACCTATTCCACCTATTCCAACTGAGCCAGAGCCCCGTGTCTGAGAAGTGTCTAGTAGCGCAGGTGGCGGAGAAGTTGCACGAGTTGAGGAAATCGGATGGGAGCAAGTACGCCAAAAGTGCGGAATTGGTCGTGAAGGGGTGTCTGTCGAATGCCGAATTGTTCCTGAAGCAGGGGAAAAACTGGGTGCTACGCACTAATAACGCTGAGTGCTATAAGGAAAACATACTCAAAACGCTTGAAAAACGCGTAAATCGCCATGTTGAGGGGAAATCCTTCAATTCTCCGCTGGAATCTCTAAAGCACAAGCCAACAGAGGCCTCCTATCACTTGGTTCTGCTGCTAGAACGCCTAGCCAGACACATGCAAGGCTCGAGTGCCTTCAAACCCCACTTCCAACACCCTCTCGGCAACCTCACCGGAGCAGAAGAAATCACAGAAGTCGCGCAATTGCTGGGAAACGAGAAGTTCCTAGGCCTTTTGCAAGGGTTTGAACTGCTCAGTGACCATTTCTCAGGCCTGAACTACCGCGCAAGTCATGTAGGCGAGAAGCTGAGCGGCGCCTCAGACCTGCGCCTGGCGCTAGGCCTCGCAGAAGCCATCAAAGCACAACTGAGTACTGAGAAACTAGTTAAGAACAGTCCTTGAGACTGTAGAAGTAGGCTTCGGAGAGCTGCTGGGCCGCTGCTTCCTGAATCAGGTCTTCTCGAGCTTCCACCAGGTCTCTGCGCAGGTCGAAACGAACAGCGGGAAGCAAAGAAATGTGGCGGTCCAGCATAGATATGCACAAACTCGCACCTGCATAGTGCGGAATCAGGCCCAAACTCACCGTTTTCCCCATGCGAGCCTCAATGCTGGGATACAAGGCTAGCAGTGCGGGGGAGTATAGACGGAAGTAAGGGTGGAACAGCCAGTTCTGGGCTGCAGAGGTGAAGCCCTGACATAGGAAATAGAGCTCCGTAGCTGAGTATTTCTGTGTGTTTTCCGTTATTTCCCTCCACATTTCCTCCTTCTTCCCAGCGACCGGATAAGCCGCTTCACACATCAGCCAGTAGTACTTTCCCTGAATCGTCTGGTCCATCGCATACTCTCTATCTGCCCAGTCCTTCGCTAAAGGGCTAATCGCAGCGTAGGCAGCCAAAATCACCCACCTGCCAGTCTGATTTAGATATATGGGTGGAGTGGTGGGTACGCCCTGGTCCAGCCAGTCAATGGCCTGCTGGACGTCTTGTGGGTGTTGGAGGAAGCGGAACATCTTGGCGAGAGTGACTTTGCGAAGGATTGGGTCTGGGGAGGTTTGGAGCCGGTGCAGACAGGCTTGGAAGAGACGACTTACGTAGGAGCGGCGGAAAGTGCCGTTTGGAAGGTGGCTTTTCGCTGCCTTTTCGAGCTGAATTAGCAGGAATTCGCATAGGAAGAAGTCGTTTTCGTGCAGGAAATAGGGCAAAAAGCGGTCGATGAACTCCGCTCCCGACATCTGGTTGTCAGCCACTCTGTCCCAAATCGCCTTTATCACGATTTGCCGATTTATCAATTCCGGGATTTCCCCGAGTCGCTCCAAGAACACTCCCAGCGACTGGTCATCCAGCAACACCTTGACAAAGTCGAAATCTCCCGAATTTAGCACTACACAGGCAGGGGCTTTTAAACCCCTCAAACTGGCTATATCAGTCTGAGACTGCGGAAGCACTGTCACAATTGCACTGGAGAGGAGGGCCATTGAGGAGTCGTAGAGACGGATCTGCAACTTGTGGAGACGGAGCTGGGGGTGGGAGGGTAGAAGGGGGAATTGGTGTAGTGTGAATGAGGAAATGCAGTGGTTTTCAGAGGTCCAGGAAGCCTGAATAGCGTTCAAACCGCTGGTTTTGATCCACTGTTCCGCCCAGTCTTCCAGGTCGATTTCCACCTTGTGTGCCTTGCAATGCTGGGAAATGCAGCGAATCAAGTCCTCAAAGCAGGTATTCCCATACACATTCGCCGCAATGTACTCCCTCAAAGCCCCTCTCCACACCTTCTCTCCCACTACCAGATGCAGCTGCTTCAGCACTGCGCTGCCCTTCGCATAGGAAATCCCATCGAAATTGGTGTCTACGACCCCTGTGTCGCTCACCGGCACACTAATTGGATGCGTCGTACTGCGCACATCACTTTCATACCCCCAGTCCTTACTCGCCAAAAACAGCCTCCACACAAAGGATTTATCTTGTTGTGGAATTTCACTTTGGCAGCAGAAGGAAATGTAAGTGGCGAAGCTTTCGTTGAGCCACAGGTCGTTCCACCAGCGCATTGTCACTAAGTTGCCGAACCACATGTGAGCAAGTTCGTGCAGAACTGTGTTGCACGCCCGGGCTAGCTCGATTTTCATGCCCTCGCCGAGGTACAGGTAGGTTTCGGAAAGGGTGATGCAGCCGACGTTTTCCATGGCCATGAAGCGGCCCTCGGCGATGAAGACAAGGTCGAGCTTGGTGAAGGGGTATTTAACCTGGAAAAAGTCCTCGTAGTAGTCTAAGCCCACTCGAATCCACCTGAAAAAGCTTTCACTGATGGTCAAAGACATGGACTGTCGATACAGCAGGCGAACTGGCACTCTCTCTTCCCTCCCTGGGATGATGGTGAACTGCCCTGCGCAGATGCAAAAGAGGTAGGTGCTGATGAGACTGGTGGCGGGGAAGCTGTGCTCTTGCAGTAGGCTGCTTTGGTGGGTTTGGAGGGACTTCGGCAATGCGCCTTGGTAGCTTTGGCTGGAGCCAGGCTCGCAGCTGACCACTTCCCACCACACTGGCGCCACTACCGTGAGCTGGAAGGTGGCCTTTAGGTCAGGCTGGTCGAAACAAGGAAATGCAGAATGCGCGAAATCAGCCTGAAATTGGCTAAAAACGTACTGAGTGCCGTCCGCTGGGTCCAAAACACTGTATAGTCCAGTGCCGTCTTTCCTGTATTTCCCCTCATATTTGACCATTACGCAGTTCAGCCCAACTGCAGGACTGAAGTAAAGCTTCCCCTGCTGCCAGTCTGCAGCCTGTCTCTTCCCATTGAGTGCGAAAGTAGTGATTTTGCTCATGTTTAAGTCCAACCACACCCGCTCTTCCGAACTCGCGTAGAACTGGACTTCCGCCTTGCCCACAAACCCCTGTCCAGGGAGCAGGTATAGGGAGAGTTGGTAGTTGACTTGGGAAATCCGGGCAAAGCGGTACTGCGCTTCTATGTGCGTGATATGGGACTGGTCACTAGTGCAGTCCTCGACCATCTTCCTATACTGCAATGTCGCGAATCAGCTCCATAGCGCAAGGACCGTATGGAGTGGAAACAGCGATAGAGCAGGCGGGGGGCCACGGTCCGTACCAAAAGAAGATGCTAGCGATTCTGTGTGGAGTCTTCTGGGTCGCAAGTTGCTATGTGATGGGGATGGGGTTCTATTTAGCGCCTCCCAAGCTGATTTGCAGTGATGGGAAAGCGTGTAGTCAGGCCACTGCCTGTGGCCACTCCTATACGAAGGATACACAGAGTGTGCATGGCATGTCGTATGAGTGGGACTTGGTGTGTGAGCGGGAGTACGTTTCTACCCTCATTGGAGTCATTTACTTCATTGGCACCGTCACAGGCTCTCCTGCAATGTCTTGGCTCGCCAACACTGTCGGCCGCAAGCAATGCACAGTGTACGCGCTCGGCACTACCTGTGTCATACTGCTCGCAGGCGGCTTTTCCCCCTCTCCCGAAGTGATATACGGCGTCAGCTTTGTATCCGGCTTCACAATGGCTGGATTTGGAGTCGGCACGTTTCTGCTACTCGACGAAATGGTCGACACAGAGTATAGAAACCTGTACTCTGGGCTTCTTTTTGCATTCTGGAGCGTTGGTACCTGCTCTAATGCAGTTTTATTCTATTTCCTTGACAACTGGAGACATGTGATGCTGATTTATGCTGTCGTGTCAATCCTGCTCATCCCTCTCGTGTGCACCTTGCATGAATCTGTGCGTTGGGTGATCGTAAACAAGAAAAACGTCCCGGAGGCTAATCGGATTTTACAGCAAATGGCCCAATATAATGGTATAACAGACTGGAAAATTGAGGTCCATCATGTCCGCTTCCAGGGACAAGAGCCCCAGGAGTCCTCCGAGGGCGCTGATGAGAAACTGCTGCAGCAAATGGACGCGGAAGTGCATTTCACAGACCTGTTCTCCTACCATAGGACTCGGACGAGAGTAATCGCATGTGCGATTCTCTACTTCGGGAACAACTTATGCTACTATGGGATAATATTCGCCCTGTCCACTTATATAGGGAATATATATGTGAACGGCGGAGTGTTGGGCATAGGCGAGATAATCCCCTCAATAGTGACCGGAGCAATACTGAATCATCTACCTAGGAAAGCAGGCAGCTTGGTGAGTGGTTTCCTAGGGGCTTTAACTGCCGCAGGGGCTTATTTATGCATATTATGGCCCTGCGACCGCACCTCTGGTGGCTGTTTAATTGCAGACACATCCACCGCCTTTCTACTGTTCCTGAGCATGTATGTATTTGCGTCTTCTTTTATGATGCTGGCGATATTCATCACGGAGTTGTTTCCCACTAGATACAGGAGCTTGGCACTGGGACTGTGCAATACTTGTGCGAAGGTGGGAGGCCTGCTGTCCAGCACATTAATGGTCCTTAGAGGATTTGCAGGCGTGCACCCTCTATTGATAATCGCAGGGTCCTCCTTCATAGGGTCACTCTCAGTCTTATTACTGCCAGAGACGAAGGGCAAAGAGTTGGAGGACTATTAGCATAGGCATACTTAAATGGGCTGTGGGTCGCATAAGACACTTCCTCAAGTCAAGGTTATAAGAGTGGCGCTTATTGGGACTAGGGGCAGCGGAAAAAGCGCACTCATATCCTGCTTCCTTATGCGCAAATTCGCTCTCACCTACGTCCCCACCCACACTGCCAATGTCGGCATGAAGTCCTACACCTTCCAAGACTCTTCCGCAATCATAACGCTAGAAGTATGGGAACTCAACGAAGCCAAAGCCCTCTCCGACACCTTCAACTTCGTGCTAATAACGCTCGACTGCACCCGTTCCCCCGAAGAATTGAATAGGGAGTTACAGGAATTCATCACTGGGTTAGGCCTGCAAGGCCAGCAAAGCCGGGTATCAGTGGCACTCACGAAGTGCGACTGTGTGCCGGAAGAGAAGGAAAAACTGCTATTCGCCATGCAGAAGACTTTAGGAGTGCCGGAAGGAGTGAATATGTATGCGACTTCGGCGAGTGACCAGGCAGGGATTGACTACATGTTCAAAGACTTGGCGAAGACGGACGGGTTCCAGAGTATTTCGAGAGATACGTCGGTGGCTGTGATTCCGCTTACGTAGATAACTGTCTCTTGATATGCTACAGATTGGGTATTTCAGGCAGTTCCCAAGTCCTTAGGACTGATTTGTGCTAAAGAGTAGCTAATAGTGTATCTGTTTCTCTCATATTTTGGTACGAAAACGCTTATATGAGCAGTGAATTAGTCTAAAGGCACACTGAGATCCTGAGGCTGGTAGCCACTGGGCACAAAGGACTGCCTCAGTTGCCTCAGAATCACGCTTTGTTCTTGGCTTTCCGGAGGTTCGAGTAGGGTAAACACCCGACTCAGCGCCTCTTCTTCCCCATACAGCAGTCCGTGTCCCAGGATTTCTCCAAGCTCAGTACTACGCATATAGCGGAAAACGCCGCAAATGAGTCGCTGCTGGAAAGTCTCGATATTGGACCGAGCCACTGGAAAGGCCTTCAACGCTTGCCTTAGGACTGGCTTGAGCGTCTCTCTATCAGTCTCTTTTCCTGCTGCGCGCAGTTGAGCCGGGTCCAGCCCCAACATCCGCATATGCTCCTGCATAGCTTCGATCTGTTCCCTCCTCTCCATATCTATAACCTGCGCCCATAGTCTCGCAGGCGTATATAAAGGGATGGACTCGAGCGACTGGCCCACCAGTCCTAGAGAATACCGACTAGACTGCCCTGTGGGCTTCGGCGCCTTTGGCACAGTGTACACTGCTAGAGTGCTAATTGGGCAGCATACAGGCACCAAGGTCGCCATCAAAACCATCAACTTGGAGCAATTCCCAGACTCGAACTTGCAGCAAATCATGCGGGAGATCCAGGTCATGCGTCTAAATGCGCATGCCAACGTAGTCTCCTACCACGTCTGCTTCCTGTCCGGGAACCAACTCTGGCTCGTGATGCCTGTGTACGCAGGCGGCTCTGTGGCTGACATTCTCCGCATGCGCTACCCCCGAGGCATCAAAGACGAAGCCCTCATCGCCACCATTCTGAAGGAAACCCTGCAAGGCCTGTTCTACATCCACCAAAACCTGCAGATCCACAGAGACCTGAAAGCCGCGAACATCCTGATAGCAGAGGACGGCTCTGTGTGCATTGGCGACTTCGGAGTGACTGCGAGACTGCGGGAAGGCAAAGTGGCGAAGACGCTTGTAGGGTCTCCGTGCTGGATGGCTCCCGAGGTGGTGGACCCGGAGGCCAGGGGGTACAACTACAAGGCGGACATTTGGTCGTTTGGAATAACAGCGATGGAGTTGGCGAATGGCATGCCGCCGCACTACGAACATGCGCCTATGAAGGTGATTATGCTGGTGCTGAAGAGTCAGCCACCTGACTTGGACCGAGGAGGGAGTTGGGACCCGGGCTTCAGGGAAATCATCAGGAGTTGTCTCAGGAAGAACCCGGACGAGCGTCCATCCGCCGACCAACTGTTGAAAAAGCGCTTCTTTCAAAAGGCGAAAAGCAGCGATTACCTGCGCACTCAAATGCTGCTTTCTCTCCCCCCTCTGGAAAACCGCATAAAAGTCCCTGAAGAGTTCTACAATGCCAAGCCCTCCCTCAACACCGCCCAGGACTTCTCCGGCAGCTGGGACTTCGAAGGGTCTTCCGGCGAGCACGGAGCCAAGCCGCAGGGAGACGACCCTCTGGACACGCTGCCAGAGGACGAGTACGACCCTTTAGCTCGCCTGGGAGAGAGTGAGTAATGCGATAAATGGCCTGTGTCCGGGAGAAAGTATTGCAGGAGACTAAGGGAAGGAGTCTGTCTTCCCTCGGAAACCACGCCCGGCCCTTTGAAGTGCCCATACGGAGGCAAAGCAAGCGGTATGCGTTTGACCCGAAGAGAGGGCGGACGCCACTAAAGCGGTCTATTCCGCCCGGGTCTATTTCAGTCTCTGGCCTGCCTCCAGGCCTTTCCGGCCTCGTAGAGGGCAGCAAAGAGGCCCAAGTCTTCCACTACCCCACTATGCTGATGCTGCACATCCTCAGGAAAACACATAGAGCAGGGTCCACAGGCCCGCCTAAGCCCAAGTCCGCTGCACAAGTCGCCACTGTGCAGCTCCACCTGGACTGTCCGAAGCCGCAGGAGAGACGCACTTATAGTGCTTCGAGGCTTCGGCTTGTACTGGAGTCCAAGCGACAGAGGCCGATTCCCACTCCGCAGTTCCTTCCGAGTGAGGAGTCGCCTGCGCCGGAGTCCCCGGAGGCCTTTCAAACTGCTTTGCCGACTGAGAAGGCGAGTAGGAGGACTATATTCGTGCGGAGAGAAGGCTGTGTGAGATACAGTATCCCAGACTTGCCTTAAGCTTTGTATAGCGGAGTAGAGGGTTGTCTAGGGCCTACTTGGCACAAGTAGAGTAGAAGAGAACAGTGCTTGTCAAATATGGGTGTTAGGGTTGTTTTCAGGCTAATTGCATAGAAAAAGCTCAAATTGGGACTACTAATCCATGTTTGAGTACTATATTGCTCTGCAATCATAAACAGCCTCCAAAGGAAATACCATTTCCAACACCCATTTTCAATATTGTAAAATACAAAGCCTTTGCAATAGTACCACCACTGGTCGGTTAGCTACGTTAGTCTCTCTAATACGAGAAGGACTTGTGATAAGCCTACTTAGATGCATCGTAGAGAAAGACTTGTCTCATCAAGTTGGAAGAAACTGGCCATTCCCACTAGTCCTTGCGTTAAATCATGCTCCTAGGAGCCTGCGGAACAGGCAAAGCCAGTGCCTTCCTGAAGGGAAGCTTCGAGCACACAGGGATAGCGCTGAGCTTGAGGTTCTCCGAAGTGTGAAATGGACATGTGAAATAGTGGCCACCCGCTTCCAGGCACAAGTAGCGCCTTATTGCCGCAGTCTAAATCAGTTCTACTGGTCTTTAACCATGCAGTCCGGACAACTCTCATACATCCAAAGGCTGTTCAGGTCCTACCCGCCCCTACAGTCGCTTGGTGGTTTCTCACCTTATTGACTGGACGACGATATTCGCCACTTGGAACTCTAGCGTTTCTGTAAAGTTGCACAGGGAAGTGGATGGAGGTGAGTGGGTGGAACTCCAGCAGGCCTTTGAATGCCTATGCAGCGGCGCAACTTAGAATAAAGCCATTAGCAGGTAAATGCAGGGCTTTGAGATACTGGGAAAGCTGGGGGAAGGCGCCTATTCCAATGTGTATAAGGTGCGGAGGAAGGCGGATGACCACTTCTACGCACTCAAACAGGTCAAATTGCTCACGCTCAATGACAAGGAACGAGCCAATTCGCTCAATGAAGTCCGCCTTCTAGCAAGCGTCAAGCATCCCAATGTCGTCTCCTACAAAGACTCCTTCTACGACTCCTCCTCCAGCTCTCTCTGGTACTGTGCACCTAGCCTTATCATGGAGTTGGCAGACTCGGGAGACCTGTACGAGCGAATTCTAGACTATCAGAAGCGGGGCAGGTATATGAGTGAGGGCTTTATATGGACTTTGGCGGTGCAGATCACTAGGGGACTGAAGGCTTGCCACGATTTGATGATTCTGCATAGAGATTTGAAGTCCGCAAATGTGTTTTTATGGCGAGACGGAGGTGTAAAGCTGGGCGATTTCAACGTAGCCAAGGTCGCCAGGGAGGGTCTACTGCACACCCAGACAGGGACTCCCTACTACGCTAGTCCCGAAGTCTGGCAGGACCAGCCCTACAGCCTAAAAAGCGACATTTGGTCTTTAGGCTGCGTCCTATACGAAGCCTGTGCCCTAAGACCGCCCTTTCGAGCGGAAGACATGCAAAGTCTATGTGTGAAAGTGGTGAAAGGCGACTTTTCCCGGCTTCCCAGAGGCTTTTCAAGCGATTTAAATGCGTTTATTAGTATATTGCTGAATACGGAGCCGAGTGCGAGGCCGTGCTGCAGTGATATACTCAATTATGGGCCGTTGCTCAGGAGGATAATGCCAGTTGCGCAGTCGCTGACGGATGCGACTTCACCGCTGCTGAGGACTATTGTTTTCCCCAAAAACACGCAGTTGTTGGCTTCGAGACTGCCGGCTGCGGCTTATAGAGACGACCTGCGTGCAGCCTCCACAGAGCCCGACGAAGACCCCGACCTCTCCCTCCCCCGCCTCGCAGACCCCAGCCGCGGCCGGCAAGGCCTCACTCCCGACGCCCGCATGTTCCTCTCCAAACCCGCCCCTAGAGACCTCTCTGACCCCACCCACAGTCCAGTCCGCTACCACAAGCAAGTCCTACGGGAGAGTTACGGCGGCCTGCAGGTGATTAAGCCCAGGGGACAGTCGCTGTCGAGGCCGAGTAGACAGCTGGGGTCGTTGTCGCTGGAGTTGCCTGCGCCTACAGCTCGCAAAGGGCCGAGTCTGTACCTGCGCAGTCCGATGTTGGAGGTTCGGAAGCATAGAGGCTTGAAGCGCATATCGGAAATCGACCCCCGGGCTAAGGGCGCACTGGCGTCCTTATCCCCGCTTCGCTAGGCTAATAACAGCGTGTAGATATGGCCTTATTGGGCAAAGCGCTGGAATCCCTCGCCCTCGCCCTTTCCCTCCTCCTCTTTTTCTCCCTCACCGGCCTTTCCATCTACCAGCCAAGAGCGGAGCCTGCCTTCAACACCCAGTTCCAGCCTGTCAACATCACTGATTTGGACAGTGCGGACCGAGTCTACGTCTCTAATGAGGAGTTCAAGGCGGTGCACCCGGCCTCTGCGGCGATTCGCGAGGAGGACACAGGGCAGGTGGAGGAACTGGCTGGCACTTTGGCGGTGATTCCGAAGGTGTGGGGGTACTCAGAGGAAGAGGGGAGAGCGATTTTCCCGCCTTACGAGTACCCAAGGTGCTGGGAAAAGAACCCTCCGGACCCCCGCCATTGGGTCAGTATTGACCCTGCGACCGGGGCGTTGTCTATGCAGTGTTCCGGCGACTTCCCTGGGAAGTTCGTAGTGGGGCCCATTATGAACATCACTTTCACGAACCCGAAGGAACTCTACGACTACTGGGGAGTCTACCTGTACCCCGGGGCGCCTGTGCCACTGGACCCCACGCATGAGTGGGTCATAGCGTCCTGCAACCGCACGAGTCGGAAGTACGAACTGCACCAGCACCTGCCCCGCTTCAAGCCCTGGGTCAAGCGCAGAGCCGACTACATCCGCCAAAGCCTTGACAACGTCACCACCAGTCCTCGCACCAAACCCTTGATAGTGGCTGTTATCACACTCGACAGTTTCTCGCGCAAACACTTCTTTCGCAAACTGCCCAAAGTCGTGCAGTTTCTGAACGACTTGGACAGGACGAAGCTGTGGAAAGTCTTCGACTTCAAACTTCACAATATCATCGGGACTGATACAGGCGAAAATCAGTCGCGCATTTTCGGGTCGAAGTGGACCGGGTTCAACTTGACTGAAAACATCACGACGGATTTATTCGGCGGAGACGCGATTTGGCACAAATATAAGAAGAAAGGGTTTGTGACGCTTTTAGGGTTTGACGCCTGTGCGTATAAGATGCACAGGCTGATGGGGAGAAGACCGCGTGCAGACCACGTCGTGAATTCCTACTTCTGTGCCAACTTCCGCTTCAGTGGCTATACAAGCGCAAAGCGAAAAACGCCCACTCAGCGCTGCATCGGCCCCCACATGTCCCACTACTACCTAATGAACTACACCCTGGAGTTCCTGCGCCTGTACAACGGCTCCAACCAATTCATATACAACCACATGGCGGCTGCACATGAACAGACCGGCCAGCACGCAGCTACTTTAGACCTGGACCTTCTGTGGTACTTGAAACGGCTATTGAGGGATTTCGGCCCGGGGAACGACCTGGTGGTGATGTTGATGGCGGACCATGGTATGAGGTATGGGGACTTTTTGACTGGGACGAAGGCTATTCAAGAGCATCGATTGCCGGCTTTTTTCCTATTGGCCCAGAGGCCGTTTTTAGACAGTATTGAGAATTCGTATGACGTTTTGACCCATAATACGCTTCGATTGACGACGAAGCCGGATATCCGTAGGACGCTTTTGTACCTTTCCAAGCTGCCGTACAACCTCCCGATTGGCGACCGGAAGGACTATTTCGTCAATATATTCAGTGAAAAGGTGGAAAACCAGCGCCAATGCGAAGACGTGGAAATCCCGCCTTGGTACTGCTCTGACTACGTCCTGTACCCTATAGACAACTCTATCTTTAACGCTTCAGATCCGCTCTTTCCATACCGCTCCGGCGCTGCCTTGGACCTAGGGAATTTGATCCTTTTTATCGCAGAAGAAGTGGTGACAGTGCTGAACTCGAGAGTCTACTCGCATCAAAAGTGGCCTTTGGGAGTGCTTTGCCAGCAACTAACCTTCCAAGAAGTGGTCCTCGCCATTCAATCGCGTGTAACCACCAGTGGTCTCCTGCTCAAAATGATATTCACAGTGCACGAAAGTGCAGATGCACTATTCGACGCTTGGGTGTTGGTCTCCGATAAGTATGACCTGGAAGTGCCGCCAATGGAGCAAGAGAACTACCCGCCCTTCCCAGTGCGCTACCAGCACTACCCGCTGTATGCCAAGATCATAATGGTGTACCGGGCGGATCGGTATGGAGGGCTGTGTGAGGATATTGCCAGAGAGGCGGAGTTCAACCCGGAGCATTGTCTGTGCCGGGGGGATATCATGGCTAAGGCACGGGCGATGCAAGATGTATGAAAGGCCTAGTTAAGTACGCAGCTTTCGTAGGTTGGGATCATGTACTTGATGTTGATGAAGGCGTCTTCTCCGCCAGTGGTCTCAAACAGCTCCAAAGTCTCCTGAATCAAATCGCCCAGATTCATGCGCTTGCGCTGGCTGTAGTCGATTTTGTCCCCAGAGTTGAAGTTCTTCTGCTTGAAGATGTTGAAGATAGGGAGGATCTGGCGGTAGTACGGGACTAGGGCTTCGCCGATAAGGTCTGCGCAGGTGACCAGCTTTTGAAGGATCTTGAGGGTCACGCAGATGATGTCAGGGTCGCGGGTATTGAGTGCGGTCTTGATGGGAATAATGAGTTGCGGAATGACCGGCAACACCTTCGCTCCTCCCTGTTCCAGCATATCATGCACTCCCTGCAGCGCCAAGAAGCGGTACGGATCCACCTTTTCCCTGATGCCATCAAAGAAAATGGGCAAGTAATGGTGGTAATCCAATTGCTCCACAGGCACTTTCCAGGCGATTCTGCCCCCGGACACGTGGCTGATGGAGATAGGCAGGTCTCCGCGGTCGTAGAAACGACGGAATTCGCTAGGGGGGATGTGGCGGCGGTTGAAGGCACCGGACCTGGGAGGGGCTGTTACAGGCTGCTCCTTGCCTTTCTTCAATGACGACGTCTGACCCCCCGATCCATTCCCTTTCTGCGTGTGCACATTCGGGTGACTCGCAGCCTGCGACGCCTCATGCGTTTCCTTCAATTTGAACTCAGTTTCCACCGTCTTCTTCGGGACATTATACCCATCCGGGAAGTCGCCAAAGGGCGAGTGGTTGTTCTTGGGCAGGAACTTGTTGTCGGGGGGAGGGGAAAAGGACCCGGTTTTGCGCAGCATTTTACGCAGGTGGTCCTGGGCGGCTAGGAACTGGGCGGGGGACTGAGAGTACTGCAGGTTCGCCATAACTGTTATGGAAAGGAAAGGCTGGGAAGACTTGCCGCCCACATGGACTTAGGAAAGGGAAAGTCGAGTTCAAACTATGGGGAAAGGGTCGAATTTCCTCGTAATTCGGTTCAAATTGGGTCTGTATAGCTAGAGAAATGGACCGATTGCGAGGTCTCCTCAGGGGCATTCCGGCTCCCGCAGTCTCAGAGCGCCAGTCCTCCAGCCGCAAGTACACCTGTCCCAACTGCCAACAAGAAATCGACTTCGACGTCTTCACCATCCACATGGCTACTTGCAGGCCCAGCGACCCTTCCGACGACTCCTTCGAACTGAGGCCCTCTCCCACTCCTGAAGTAGTGGATTGGAACCTGTACAACCACTACAGTTCCGAATCAGTGTCTTACCCGTCTAGTGACTGGCTGCCTTATGAAGAGGAGATGGAGGAGCAAGTCACCATCACGAGTCGATTTCTGAGCCAAAGTCAGTCCATTCACTCTGATTCCGGGTACAGCGACTCTGAGGAGTCGGAGGCGAAGGCGGATTCTGAGGCGGAAACTGTGCTGTGTCCTGTGTGCTTCGCAGGCTACTGCAGGCCGAAGAGAGTGCCGATACTGCTGCCGGAGTGCGGACACACCCTGTGTCTGCACTGTGTGAAGCGGATTTACAGGGAAAACGCTCTGGTGAAGTGTCCGGTCTGCAGGGTGGAGTACTACGACGCACTGGGCAGTTTCCCTATCAACGTCGCTATATTGGAGCTGACAGAGGGGCAGAAAGAGACGAAGTTCTGCAGCGAACACTCGAGCGAAATCATCGCATTTTGCGAGGACCATGGGAAGCTGCTATGCGGACTATGCGCTTTTGAGCATAAGGACCATGCTTCCTTCCTGCTTAGCAGTCCGCAGGCTCAGCTCTATCTCGAACAGACCAAGGCTGCTTTGTACAGTCTGGAGGTCACCTTGGAGAAGGCGAAGTCGGCGTGGGAAGATACTTCGGTCACTTTGGAGTTGCTGTCCAGATCGGTGGTCTGCTCGCTGCATAGTCACTCCTCTCACCTACAGTCTGCAGAAGCCCGGCTACTCGAGCAGATCCACTCAGGCAAGCGCGCCTGTCTCGAGCAGCTCAAAACAGTGATGGAAGAGCGAGGCCCGGACCACCTGCACACTTTTTGTGCAAGCCAAATGCTGAGAATTGCGCAAGACTTGCAGCGACTGCACAAAAACCGCAGCAAGTTCGACCGTCTCCCTACGCATGAACAACTCACTACTGCATTGGCGTTTCGCCCGGAAAGCTACTCCAAGCCGCCTTCTTTGGAAGCCGTTAAATCGCTTGCGGAGCAGCTAAACAGCCCAATAGACTACGAAACGGCCATCAAAGCAGCTCGGCTAGTAGCCTTCGAAATGCCTTAAATTCACTTCTTGCGTCCTTTCATGTCCTCGATGGCCTTCTCGATCTGCTGGTCGCGCAGCTCGATTTGGCTGTCAAGTCGCTTGGATAGGGAGTTGATCCTTTGGTCAATGGCGTCCCCTGGAGCTTTGGCTTCTTCTCGAGGAGACTTGAGGGTGAGGTTTCGAGGGGAACTGAGTTGCTTAAGCAGGGTTACTTTGCGGGAAACACGCTGCAGCCGGGCTGCTCCTTCCGACAGCTCTTTCGGCATTTTGCTGCGCTCTACCGCCTTAAGCAGAGGCAAAGTAGCCAACGGCTGGTCCACAAACACACTCACAACCTTAGTTTCCGTCCTCTGCTTCCCACTCAGCGAGTGACTATACAGTCTGAAGTTCCCTATAAACGACTGCACGAAATACTCCGCAATTCGCCTGATTTCCTCAGTCCTGAAAATATCTCGTTTCCGCATTAACTCTCTCTGCATTTGTTCGAATTTCTGCTTGGATTGATGGGCGAAATCTGGCTTTTGCTCGCTTGTTCCCATGGTTTTTTCTGCAGGGAAAAACAGGGAGTAGTCCAGCATCAAGTGAGTGACTTGGAGTATTTCCAATACTTTGGAATCGGTGAAGCACATTTCGACTGTTGCGAAGTGATAGGAGTTTAGGTAGATTTCAGCGAAAATGCTCACTTCGGCTACTCGGTCGTGCTCGTCAAAGCCGGTGCCGATGACTGTGAGAATGTGGGCTAGGACGGCCTGGCGGAAAAGGGAGGTCGGAGAGTCGCTGGAGCGGAGCTGCTGCAGGAAAACAGGGGTGAAAGAATCCATTTACCATAGTGAAGTCGGCTTTCCTGAGAAAGTGCGAGGGTTAGGGACTGGTATAAGGCAGATAGGGGAAGGTAGACTGCAATATTGACTTTTTCTGCGGAAATGATGGATTATGTGGGATTTCATGCGATTAGGACTGCGATTCGCTGTTTTATACTAGAAATAGCCTAAAATGTATCTAAAATAGTCGTCTAATGCATTAACCCTAAAACAAAGCCTTATTCCAAGGCAAGTCTCCACTTCTATGCACCTTTCCCACCCCCTTTTCAGCCTCCATTTCCCACAGACTGAAACGCTTAGCAATATTGAGGAATGGGGTGCGCCTGCAGCACTAGCAGAGAGCAAGGCGACCTAACCAGCGAAGAACTGCTCAAAACATATGAAGATTCACTGGGCTGGGGGGACTTTTCAGCTGTGAAAATAGCGGTAGAGGTCGAGGCTGCGGGCGACAAGGACTTCTTGCAAGGGCAAATGGAGCGGCTTTTGACCAATATGAGGGTCAGACTGCCTGACTTCAGGGACAAAAGCAACCCACTGACCAGCCTTTACAACTGCTTGAGGACCAGAAATCGGTACTCCCGGGCGAAGTTGGCGCTGTTGGGAGTGCTCCTGGGCAAAGGCAGTAACGAGCGGAAATGTGGAGTTATCGATAAATTCTACCGCGGGACTTTCAGCGAAACTGATTTATCCGTTCTGGTGCCGGACTTGTGTGACTTGGCGTTGACATATTTGCCTATGTACACTTGCTCGGAACTGCAGTATGTGCAGGATGCGGCTGCAGTGGCGAAGCTGGGGAAGTACCAGCGGAAGCTGGACAGGGCGAAAGGCGCACTGATAGCGTTCCTGCAGCAGCGACTGGCCCCGGATCGAGAAAGCCTGCTGCTAGTGGGAGAGCTGCAGACAAGACTGGCAGACGAAGCAGTGCAGAGTTTGTTTTCCGCGAGGAGATTGAGGACTTTAGCAACTTCCCTGCCTGTAGATGGGTCGAAACCTCACACTTTGTCCATGCTGAAGACACCGTATATGAGTCCGTCGGCCTCACCTCGCAGTAGGCGCACCAGTCGCTTCCTGACTGATGAAATAGTGATAAAGCCGTAGGACTGGGTGGCTGTCAGCCGAAGGCTAGGAAATGGCCATTCGATAATAATATGCAGCCGCAGCCTCGAAGCAAATCAAACCGAAAGGACGGCGCGCCCTCCGCCCGGCAGTCTGGAGGCAAGAGCTACGGTCCCAAGGTCACTCTGAACATCCCTGACTTCAAATCCATGGCGGCAGCACTGACGGAACAGCAGGAGCAGTTAACCGCCTCGAAGTCTAAGAAGCGCTTGCAGCAGTCGCCAGGCCGCAGCCTGTCCCCCAAGCGCAGTCCTTCCCCGCCCAAGCCCCGCGACCCGGAAACAGCCAAGGAGGACGAAGGCCCGATGATGGTCAGCGAAAACCCTTGGATCGTGGAAGCCAACACCAAGCAAACCCTCGCGAAGATCAAAGGCAAGCCTGCGCGGAACGTAGACGTGGTGAGAGCGCAAGGACACGCAATCCCTGCACCCGACAATGAGATCAGTTTCCAGCTGGACCAGCAGGAAAAGATGATGCAGGACCACCCTTACGTCCCCGGCTCCGACCCTGTCCGCACTCGGCAAATCTTCGAGCAGGACTTGATGTTTGAGTACCCGAACCTGAAGTCCACAAGAGACCTGAGCAAGTTTGACTGTTGGGATGCGGATAAAGCGCCTTCGGAGTGGGTGATGGTGTATGAGGGGAGGCCGGGACCACATGGAGCGTCTCCAGTGTTCGTGGAGGGCAGATATGTATGGGAAGACGTGGAACTCCTCGGCTACAACGACAGGCTGAAGCGCTACCGAGTGCGAGTGATGGTGTCCGGCCTGGAGAAGGAAGTGCACCGTCTCAGTCTCCGCTTCCTAGACGAAGACTCCTCCCTGTTCGAGGAAAGGGTCCGCAACAGCCGCGAACTGCAGCAAAACTACGAATTCGAACTCAGGTATTTGAACTACATTGACGACCTGCCAGCCAACCTCGTTTCCCAGCTGCGGAAAGACCAGAAGGAGATAATTCTCCGACGTTCAAAGGAGACCTTCAAAGAGTTCTCCGCAGAGAAGTACGTGGAGCAGTTCAAACAGTTGGTGTCGGTTGTGGATGAAGAGTACGTCCGCGCGATGAAGCAGTGCATAGTACTGCGCAAAATGCAGGACCCGGAGAACGACTCAGAGTTCCAATCTGCGCGAATCCCGATTCGGCGCAAGGTGAAAACAGTGCCGGAATTCGGGACTATTGGGATTGTGTACGAAACGCCTTTTGCAAAGACACAAAAACTGCTGTTGGTGCATCATTGGTACCGCATGAAAGACGTCGTGCAGGTCAACAAAACGCTTTCCAGCAAGTGCTACCAGTTCCAAGAACTCCGTCTGCTGCAGACTACAGACCTCAAAATGCCCATGGAGCTGTCCACTTTCCACTCTTTGCAGTCCACCTTCCAAAACATCAGCATGCAGCAAGTGCTGATTCACTGGCGTGACTTCCTGATCAGTGAGACGCAGGATAAGATGTCGAGCATTTTCAACTTTTTCGCTGTGGATACTGAGGAGTACGGGGCAGGGGAGCTCAGGAAGATACTCAAACATATGGACTATATCGTCAATACGCACTTGAGGGAGTTTTTCCGGGTTTCGGTCAAAACTTGGGTGCAGTTTTTGAAAAAGTTCTCCTATCCGCAGGACCACATTGAGTGGCTGAAGGAGAAAAAGCCGCTTATAACCGTCCATTTGACACTGGAAAAGGCGAAATCAGCGAAACACGGAAAGCGGGAAAAGGACAGACCCGCAGACGACAAGGACGACGAGCAGGTGCCAGGGACAATCTACCTGAAGCCCTCGCTTGAGAGAGTGTCGCAGCGCATTTTCACATACTTGGACTGGATTATCAACGGTGTGAATCGCTTCACTAACCTGGAGTCCGACTTGGTTCCGTTTATGAATATTGCGAAGGACCCGGCGTATGAGATTACGCCTGAAAATGAAATTGTGCAAGAGGCAAAAGCCGTCATGACTGCACTGATCGACGACTACAACCAAACTCCTCAGCAACTCCTCGAGCGCTACCGCCAGTTCGAATGGCTCACCAAAATGGACGACGCGGAGTACATCAAAAGCATGCTTTCCGGCAAAATGGACTGCGACTACCTCCGCGAAGAGCTTGGGAAGCTCGAAGATTTGATCCACAAGGTCGAACGTCTCTCCAACGACTACGTCAACTTCGACTTTTTCCAGGTCGAGTGTGAACATTTGAAAAAGAGCATTGCGAAAAAGGGGGAAAAGACGAAGAATGCGATGTTGACGCAAATTGCGAAGTTCTGCACGGATAATACGAATGCGGTGCTGGATGAGTACCAGTCGATGTGTGAGAGACTGATGACGGTGCCGGGGAATGAGGATGAACTCTTCGAGCTGAAAAGCTTTGCGAAGAATATAAAGAAGAAAAAGGAGGAACTGAAGACCAAGGAAGACGACATCCTGGAGCACATGTTAGTACTTGAAGAGTTCAACTACACCTACGACGAAACCGAGGCGCAGAAATTCTGGGTGTGCAAAACTCGTCCTATCGAAGTCGAAGTCGCACATAAAACCGGGGAAGAAAAGCTGTTCGAAGAAGAGGACAAATTCAAAACAAAATTGGAGAAGGAGAAAGAGCGCTGGTATCGAGAATTGGACCAGCTAAAAAAGGACTTTGAGGCGGTGCAGCAATTTGCGGATTACGCGGATGCGTCGAGTAACTATGACTTGGTGAAAAAGCTGGAAGAGAACTTAGCAGACAGCATGAAGAAACTCAAAAGCTTCAACCAGCGCGAAACTCTCTTCGAGTTACCACTCACCGACCAGTCCGACCTGCAAAAGATGATGGACCTCTTCATCCCCTTCAACAAACTGTGGACGAACATCAACAGCTTCAAAGACGGCTACCACAAGTGGTTCATTGAGAAGAAGGTAAAGGACCTGAACGCGACTGAAATCATCGAAAAAGTGGATACGTGGTATAGAGAGTCTTTCATGCTCAGTAAGAAACTGATCGATAAGTCTCCGGAGGCCATTAATGCGATCAATCACTTGAAGGAAAACATTGAGTTGTTCCGGGAGCAGTTTCCGCTACTGAAAGCGTTGTCGAACGAAGCGCTCAAAGAAGCGCATTGGAACAAACTCAGCGAAATCGCAGGGATTTTAGGCACTGACCGGGCATTGAATTCAGCCACTGAGACTTTGCACACTCTCGTAGTCGAGAAAAACATGATGAATTTCACAAAGGAAATTGAGGAAATTAGCAGTCGCGCTGTGAGGGAATTCAAGCTGGAAAAGCAACTGACGGAGATGCAGAAGGCCTGGGACCCGATAAAGCTGGAACTGATTAAGCACAAGGACAGTATGATTATTAGGACTGTGGAGGAGGTGCAGGCGACGCTGGATGAGCAGATTTCGAATACGCAGGCGATGAAGATGTCACCCTATGTGAAGCCAATAGAGGGCAAGTGCAAGGAATGGGAAAAGCGCCTGCTAAACATACAGGAAACACTGGATCAGTGGCTGAAGTGCCAGAAAGTGTGGATGAACTTGGAGCCTATTTTCTCTTCAGATGACATCACCAGGCAAATGCCTCAGGAAGCCCGGAAGTTCCAATACGTCAATCAGAACTGGCACACTAAGATGGAAGAAGCTGAGAAAGAGCCTATCGTGATGGACTGCATTCCGAACGACGACCAGGTGTTAGGGATGTTCAAAGACCTCAACAAGACTTTGGACGAAATCCAGAAGCATATCAACGACTATTTAGCCACCAAAAGACAAGCTTTCCCTCGCTTCTATTTCCTGTCTGACGAAGACTTGCTTGACATACTGTCCCAGACCAAGGATCCTTTAAAGGTGCAGGACCATTTGAATAAGTGCTTCGAGGCTATTGACAGAGTCGAGTTTTCCCCTGAGCAGGAAATCCTTTCCATGATTTCTCCCCAAAAGGAACAAGTGGCGCTCATCAAGAAAGTCGACGTAAATGAAGGCGAAAAGAAGGGGAATGTGGAGCTGTGGATGGGCGAGTTGGAAAAGACAATGACGAAAACCATCCAAACCATCACGAAAACGTCCTTTTCAGACTTCGCCAGGACCAAGCGTGCAACTTGGGTGAGCAACTACCCTGCTATGGTGATCCTAGTGGTGGATCAGTTGTACTGGACTCAGTGGGTGGAGGAAGCGATTGTGGACTCGGGAGGCGGAGGACTGAAAGCTTTGGAGACGAAGTTGAGCAATTTGCTCAATGAAATAGTTGCAATGGTCCGAGGCCAGCTGCCCAGATTGGTCAGAATGACACTAGGCGCCTTGGTCGTTATCGATGTGCACGCTAAGGATATCGTCGCCGAGTTAAAGAGAAAGAAAATCGCTAATGCCAATGAATTCGATTGGATCGCGCAGTTGCGGTATTACCTTGAAAGTGACGGATCTATAAGCGTCAAAATGGTGAACTCCGTTTTAAAGTACTGTTTCGAGTACCTAGGCAACTCCTCTCGCCTGGTGATTACTCCTCTAACCGACCGCTGCTACCGAACTCTCACAGGCGCTTACAATCTCAACTACGGCGGAGGCCCAGAAGGCCCAGCAGGCACAGGAAAGACCGAATCCGTGAAAGACCTCGCCAAGGCAATTGCAGTGAAGTGTGTGGTGTTCAACTGTCAGGACAACTTGGACTACAAGGCGATGGCGAAGTTCTTCATGGGCCTGGCGTCCAGTGGGTCGTGGTGCTGTTTCGATGAGTTTAATCGGATTAACCCGGAAGTGCTGTCTGTGGTGGCGATGCAGGTGCTGATTATCCAATCTGCGATTCGAGACCATAAGAAGACCTTTACCTTTGAGGGGGTGAATTTGGTGCTTATCCCGACCTGTGCACTGAATATCACTATGAACCCGGGGTATGCAGGCCGCTCGGAACTGCCTGACAACCTAAAGGCGCTTTTCAGGCCTTGCGCTATGATGGTGCCTGACTATGCACTCATTTCCCAAATTTCGCTGTACTCCTATGGATTTGAGAGCGCTACTAAGTTGGCGTTTAAGGTGGTGGCTTCTCTGAGACTGGCATCAGAACTGCTATCCACCCAGGACCATTACGACTTCGGAATGCGAGCCGTGAAGGCGATTTTAACAGCCGCAGGGAACCTAAAGATGAAATACAAGGACGAGCAAGAGGACATTTTGGCACTTCGGGCCCTGAGCGACGTCAACCTGCCCAAGTTCACCAGCAACGATATTCCTCTGTTCGAAGGCATCATTTCTGACTTGTTCCCGAGTGTGAAGCTGCCAAAGATGGACTACGGAGTACTGCTGACTGCGATAGAGAATGCTTGCACTTTCCTGAATCTGCAGCAAAAAGAGGCTTACAAACTGAAATGCATCCAACTCTATGAAACCATCCTAGTGCGACATGGACTTATGCTTGTCGGTCAAACTTGCAGTGGGAAAACTTCCGTCATTTCTACACTGCAATTAGCACTCAGCAGCATTCCCAATAACCCGGAGTTCACTAAGACACTCCGACAGACTCTGAATCCAAAGTCGATAACACAGCATCAGTTGTATGGGCGGTTTAATGAGGTGTCGCATGAGTGGTACGATGGAGTGCTTGCACTGGTCATTAGGCAATTCACCACTAACAAATCGCTAGAGCGGAAATGGGTAGTTTTCGATGGACCAGTGGATGCAGTTTGGATTGAAAACATGAATACAGTCCTGGATGATAATAAAATGTTGTGTCTGTCTTCAGGCGAAATCATCAAGTTGACAGACCCTATGACTATGATGTTTGAGGTTGAAGACTTGAAAGTCGCTTCTCCTGCTACAGTAAGTCGATGTGGTATGGTCTATCTTGAGCCGAACCAGTTGGGGTATGAAGTACTCGTCAAGTCCTATATGAGCAAAATTCCATACTTCTTAAACGAAAAGCACGGGGAAATGATCCTGGACATACTAATGTGGATAATGGCTCCGCTGACTGAGTACACTCGGAAACACTGCAAAATGCCAGTGCCATGCACTGAAATGGAATTCGCCACTGCAACTCTGACGATTCTGGACTGCTTCATGGATTCTTTCAGAGAGATGTTGCAAGAAGATGAGGCGGAGTCGCCCACCAAGGAGAAGGAAAAGCCAGAAATCCAGCTTCCAAAAGACATCGAAGACATACTAAAGGGCGAACTGCTGTTTTCCCTAATTTGGGGCTTTGGCGGCTGTGTGGAGGAAAACACTCGTCCCGGCTTCTGCGAGTTCCTACTGAAACTGATTGAAGGAGAAGACGTGAGAGAGGCATTCAGACTGCTGGACTGTCCGTCTGACTGGCAGCCTCGCAACCTGGGCTTCAAACTGCCTTCAGGCGCAGGCAGTCCCTACGACCTTGTCTATGTGCGGAAGAAGGACATGGCAGGGTGGATGCAGTGGATGCAACTCAGTCCCGCCGCCTACTTGCCAGCCAAAGACGCGGAATTCAACGAAATCTTCGTACCGACCAAAGACACAACCCGAGTTTCCTACCTGATTTCCTTTATGGCCGCCAGTCAGAAGCACATTCTGTTCTCAGGGCCGACAGGCACTGGCAAAACAGTCACAATTCTGAAGGAACTGCGGGCTTCATTCGTCACTGAACGGCGGTCTTTCCTGTTCATGTCCTTTTCCGCGCAAACCACAGCCTTCAAAACGCAGCTCATACTGGAAAAAGCACTCGACAGGGGCGGGAAAAAGAACCACTACCGGCCAGTCGGCCAGAAAAAGATGGTAATTTACGTCGACGATTTAAACATGCCGATAAAGGAAAAGTACGGCGCTCAGCCGCCTATTGAACTACTGAGGCAGTGGATGGACCATGGAGGCTGGTATGACCTGGAGACTAAGGAGTTCCGCTGGTCGAATGATGTTGTGTTCTTGGGCGCGATGGGGCCGCCGGGGGGAGGCAGGAATCACCTCACACAGCGGTTTTTGAGGCATTTTTGCAAGATTTATGTGGAGCCGTTTGATGCTTTTTCGCTGAATAAGATTTTCGGAGTGATTGTGGACTGGTTTCTGTCGAAGCAAGCGACTACTTTCCCTCGCTCTGTGTCCACTCTCAAAGACAACCTAGTGGAAGGCACGATTTCCATTTTCACCCGCATCAGTGAAGAGCTGCGTCCCACTCCCACCAAGAGTCACTACGTCTACAACCTCAGAGACGTGGCCAAGGTCTTCCAAGGCCTCAGTCTCGCCACTCCCCTGGCTATCAAGGACGAAGGGTCGATGGTCCGTCTCTGGATTCACGAGTGTCAAAGGGTATTTCAGGACCGACTAATCAGCTACGAGGACCAAGACCTGTTCATCTCACTTCTCAAAGACGTACTGACCACCGTCTTCCACAAGCGCTGGGATGACGTAGTGAAGGTCTCTCCAATCCTATTCGCCTCCTTTATCCCAGTCATATCCACCGAAGAAGGCAGGCCGCCTATCCCCGACTTGTACTGTGAACTAGCCGATCACGCAATGCTGCAGGATAAAATGATGGACTTGCTGGAGTACTACAACCAGACTCAAAGTGTGAAGATGAACCTAGTGCTATTCATGAGTGCTGTGCAGCAGGTCGTTAAGGTCATTCGCATCATTCAGCAGCCGCTTGGCAATGCCTTGCTCGTGGGAGTGGGCGGCAGCGGTAGGAAGTCTTTAGCCCGCTTGGCTACTTCGATTGTGGACTACTTCCCCTTCCAAATCGAAGTGAAGAAGGACTATGGGTTTGTGGAGTGGCGGGAAGACTTGAAGAAAATGATGATAATGGCTGGAGTTGAGGACAAACCCACTGTTTTTCTCCTCAGCGATACACAGATTTCCAAGGATATCTTCCTTGAAGACGTCAATAACCTGCTCAACAACGGCGACGTCCCGAACTTATTTGATGATGATAAACAGCGGATGGAGGAAATCATGGAAAAGCTGAAGGATGCTGCTGCTATTGTGGGGAAGTCGTCTGGCGTTTACAACTTCTTCGTGGAGAGAGTGCGCAATAACCTGCACCTCTGCTTGTGTCTGTCTCCCATAGGAGAGAGTTTCCGCAGAAGGATGCGCATGTTCCCCGCCCTCGTGAACTGCACGACCATCAACTGGTTCCTGCCCTGGCCCGAGGAAGCACTGCGTTCAGTCGCAGGCCAGTTCCTCGCCGAAGCCACGGACAAGAAGTCCCTCCTGCAAGGACTCGTAGATGTATGTGTGGACATGCAGGAGCGAGTAACAAAGCTGTGTGTGAAGTTCCGGATGGAAATGAGGCGGTATTACTACGTCACGCCGACTAGCTACTTGGAACTGATCAGCACTTTCAAGGATATACTGAATGCGAAGAGGACGGATTTGAAGCGGATGATTAACCGGTATCACGTGGGTCTGGAAAAGCTGCAGGACACAGGAGCGAAGGTCGAAACAATGAAGCAGAACTTAGAAGAGCTGAAGCCAAAGCTGCTGGAAGCGCAGAAAGCCACGAAGGTGAAGATGGTGGACCTGACCAAGCAGCAGGAAGAAGCGGATGTAGTGCGCAAGAACTGTGAACGGGAGGAAGCACGCTGCAAGAGCGAGGCCGACAACGCTGCCTCCATCAAGGCGGAGTGCGAAGCCGGCCTTGCGGAGGCCATGCCGGCCTACAACAAGGCCATTGCAGCCCTCGACACCATCAGTCAAAACGACCTCACCATTGTCAAGTCCCTGCCCAACCCGCCCAACGGAGTCAAACTCACTATGGAAGTAGTGTGCATCCTCTTCAACATCCAGCCCAAAATGGTGCCGCGGGAGGACGGCATGGGCAAGCGGCCGGACTACTGGGAGTCTGCGAAGAAGAGTCTGCTTTCTGACCCGAAACTGCTGCCCAATTTGAAGGAGTTCGACAAGGACCACATTGACCCGGCGATCATCAAGAAAATTGCGCCGTATATAGAGAAGCCGGAGTTTGTGCCTGAGAAGATCAAAAAGGCGTCTAATGCAGCTTGTGGACTTTGTGAGTGGTCTCGCGCTATGGTGGTTTATGATAAAGTGATTAAGGTCATTCGCCCGAAGCAAGAAGCTTTGGCGCAGGCGGAGCACGACCTGGCGTCTGCGCTAAAGGAACTGGCTATCAGAAAGGCAGAGTTGGACGCGATTATGCAGCTAGTGGCGCAGCTGCAGGCTGACTACGAGGCTTCGGTCAACAAGGAAAGGGAGCTGCAGGACGAATACGACCTCTGCAACCTCAAGCTGAAGCGAGCAGAAACGCTCATCGAGGGTCTAAAGGACGAAAAGGAGCGGTGGAAAGAGGCGAAAGAGCACCTAGAAGGCGAATCCGAGACTCTAGTGGGTGACAGCCTGATCAGTTCCGGCATTATCGCCTACTTGGGCGTGTTCATGTCCTCTTACCGAGAAGAATGCGTCACCGCCTGGACCCAGCTGATGTCGGCGAAGGATATCAACTCCTCTCAGGGTGTTTCCCTGCAGAAAGTGCTCGGAGAGCCTGTAAGGATACAGGAATGGCTCAACAAATCACTCCCAAATGACTCCTTTTCCATCGACAACTCGATTATTCTCGAGAAATCAAAGCGATGGCCGCTCATGATCGACCCGCAAATCCAGGCAAATCGCTGGATAAAGAACACAGAGGGACAAAGGTTGAAGGTAGTGCACCAATCTATGGCCTCGGAAGACCAGGAAGCCTCTAAGGACAATGACAGTTTGAAGGTCTTGTCGGCTGCTATTAGCATTGGCTACCCGGTGCTGCTGGAGAATATAGGCGACTCGATAGACCCGACATTAGAGCCTTTGTTCATGACCAAAAGAGGCTATAATGGGGAGATTAAGCTTGGGGATAAGACGCTGGAGTTTTCCCCGGATTTCAATTTCTACATAACCACGAAGCTGCCCAGGCCTCACTACTCCCCTGAAATCTGTGTGAAAGTGACGCTTATCAACTTCACCACGACTGAGGAGGGACTGCAGGACCAGATGGTTTCCTTCACTGTGTCCAAGGAAGTGCCCTCAATCGAGCAGAAACGCATTAAGTTGATAGAGGAGAATTCGAAGTTCAAAAGAGAGTTGAAGGAAATCGAAGATAAAATCCTGGAAATGCTGTCGCTGGCGAAAGGGGATATTTTGGAAAACGAAGATTTGATAAATACACTTTCAGAGTCGAAGAAGAAGTCGAAGGAAATCCAGGAACAGCTGTCCAGACAGAAAGTCGCACAGGACATGATTGAAAACACACGCAGAGACTACAAGCCTGTCGCTCACAGAGTCGCGACTTTGTTCTTCGTGGTGGCGGACCTGTGCAACATTGAGCCAATGTACCAGTACTCCCTCATATGGTACCGGAGCATATTCGACCAGACTTTCCAGGAAGCGGAGAAAGGCAATGCGCAGGAAAGGATTAAAAACCTCAATAACAAATTCACGAAGTTGCTGTATGACAATGTCTGCAGGTCGCTGTTTGAAAAGGACAAATTGCTCTTCAGCTTCCTCATAACGCTCAAAATAATGCCGGAGGAGAAGCGGCCGGACGTGGAAAAAAGACCTGACATTGACGAACTGCGGTTTTTGATGACTGGCGGCACTTCCACTTCACTGCTCAGGCCGAACCCTACACAAGCAGGAGACGGCAGTACTTGGCTGAGTGACAAGGAGTGGGCGGCTCTGCTGGAAATCGGCACCTTGAAGGCGTTCACAGGGTTCGACAGCGACTTTGAACGACTGGTGAGTGAGTGGAAAACTGTGTGGGAGGCAGCAGAGCCGATGGAGGCGCCCTGGCCTAATGGCTGGCATGAGAAGTTGAACCAGTTCCAGCGCATTATGACTATGCGGATTATCCGTCCTGACAAGGTCGTGCAGGCGATTGAAGCCTTCATTTCGGACCAGGTGGGGAGGGACTTCATCTTCCCGCCTAGTTTCGATCTGGACCTCAGCTTCGCTGACTCCTCAGTCGCCAGACCCATCATCTTTGTGCTGTCTCCAGGAGTCGACCCCATTGTGGAAATCAGGAAATTGGCCACAAAGAAGAACTTTTTGACGAAGATGAACCCGATGTCTCTCGGAGACGGCCAGGGCGAGAAGGCAAAAGCAGCAATAGAAGACGCGAAGTTATACGGCAAATGGGTAATTCTGCAGAATTGCCACTTAGACCCAGGGTGGATGACTACACTGGAAGCGAAGGTGGAGGAAATCAAGGAGGAAGAGACGGATTCTGACTTCAGACTGTGGCTGACTTCTATGCCTTCTCCTGATTTCCCTGTGTCTATACTGCAAAACGGCATTAAAATAACCAATGAGCCGCCGAAAGGACTCAAGCAGAACCTTATCCGATGCTATAACAGCTACGACCCCAATGACTTTGAGAACTCCTCGAAACCGCGGGAGTGGAAGCGCCTGCTGTATGGACTCACCTTCTTCAACGCTTCCATCATAGAGAGAAGGAAGTTCGGAGCACTGGGCTGGAACATCCCCTACGAGTTTTCAATGAGTGACTTGTCCATTTCCACCGCGCAGCTCAAGATGTTCCTGGAAGAGTACGCCAACATCCCTTGGGAAGCACTCAACTACATGGCGGCGGAGGCCAACTATGGAGGCAGAGTCACGGACTACTGGGACCGCCGCACCATCATGACCATTCTCACAGACTTCTACACTCCGGATATACTGAAAAACGAGTACAAGTTTTCAGACTCAGGCACCTATGTCGTTCCGAAGGAAGGCAGCATCCAGGACTATCTGATATACATCAAGGAGCGACTGCCACATGCAGACTTGACTGAAGTCTTCGGTATGCACGACAACGCCACTATTACAAGTCGCATTAACGACACTGAGAACCTGCTGAGCACTTGTCTGTCGCTTTTCCCCAGGTCGAGCGCTTCTGCAGGAAGAAGTCAGGATGAAATACTAATGGAGAAGGCGACTCTCATAGGCCAGGGCTTCCCAGAGCTATTCGACATTGAATTCGCTAGTAAGAAGTTCCCAGTGAGTTATGACGAGTCTATGAACACTGTGCTGATACAGGAACTTATCCGCTTTAATCGACTGCTGTTCGTGCTGAAAAGCTCAGTCAAGCAACTCGTCGATGCTATCAAAGGACTGGTCGTGATGTCTGCGGACCTTGAACAGGTGGGTAACGCCATTTTCGACAACAGAGTTCCTGAGTTGTGGAAGAGTGTGAGCTACCCCTCCCTCAAGCCTTTGGGTTTCTGGCTGCAAGACTTCGCAGCTCGGATGAAGTTCATTCAGGACTGGGTGGACAACCGGGCTCCCAACTGCTACTGGATTTCCGGCTTTTACTTCACACAAAGCTTCTTGACTGGTACTATGCAGAACTTCGCAAGAAGGTATCAGTTGCCTATTGACACATTAGTGTATGACTTCGAGATTCAGCCGGAAAGAGTAACGCCAGAGTCAATAGTGCAGCCGCCCACTGATGGATGCTACGTGTATGGCTTGTATCTGGAAGGGTGCAGATGGAACAGCGACCTACAAGCACTTGATGAGTCTTTACCAAAGAAGCTGTTCCACCCTATGCCTGTAATCTGGCTGAAGCCGGTGGAGCAGGCTAAGCGGCCTGACAAGCACACCTACGAGTGTCCTGTGTACAAAACTGCGCAGAGGGCTGGAACGCTGTCTACGACCGGCCACTCCACCAACTTCGTCCTGCCCATTAACTTGCCCATGCAGCCGCAACACTCAGCCAAGCACTGGATCAAACGAGGAGTCGCCCTGCTCACTCAACTCAACTACTAATAGCTATCGCAGGGTTAATTCTATCGGAGACTCACTTCGCCAGCAGTAGAGGTATACAAAGCCCACTAGGAGACTGGGATGCAGAGGCTGGGCGCGGCAGTAAATTTGTCCAGTAAGGCTGCATTTCCACTGCAGCAGCTCCTGTATGTCAGCCACTGGCATTTCGCTTGGTACTTCCCAGAGTCGTTTGCCAGTGCCAGTTTTCACTTGGATCACTGTGGTGGGGTCGCTGGCCATCAGCTTCGCTTGCTGTTGCGCTGCCTTTTCTTTCGGCAGTTCTGCAATGCTTCCTAGCACTCTCCGCGCCATACTTATTCGCTGCGACTTCTCTTGCCGCTGCGATGCAATTTTGGCTATAATCCCCTCCAACAGCAAATTCGGCCTGCCTAAATCTCACGTGGAAGCCGCGACTTCTCTCCGACAAGTCGGACACTTATTGATACTGCTCTGTTCAACCATCCAGCGAAACACACACACCTTGCAAACTAAGTAGGACTTACATGTGTGCATACAGTCCAGCATGCACTGGGGATGCCGCATGAGTCCTCCACAGAGTGCACAGGTAAGTTGGGCAGCCAAGGTGTCTAGGTGCAGGGAGGAGTCCAGGGCTTCGAAGGCCGCTTGCAAGGGGGAAGTGGCCGGGATTGAAGTGCGGATTGTAGATGGTGTTTCCGATTCCTCCTCAGAAAGCAGACTAGCGAGTGAGTCCGCCGAGGAACGGCGGTGCTTGATTGGAGGGTCTTTAGGAGTGCCGGACTTCACTACAGGCACAATAGGGGGAGGGGCAGGTTTGAATACAGCTCGACTGGTGGCGAAAACAGCCTTCGCAGGAGGCTTGCGGATGCGCGGGTTGACAGGCTCGCTCTTGACCACTTCGTCGCCTTCATCGTCACTAGTAGGGGCGGACTCCAGCACAAAGAAGGGGCGAGGAACAGAGTTGAGGCTCATAGAGTGAATGGTTAATATGGGCCGGCGGACCCAGAGGAGGCTGAGGCGAGGTGGAGGGAGGACTGCTGTAGGGAGACAGTGGCATTGCGGACAGAGGCTTGGCTGCAGTGCACACCGCCTGCTTTCGCTCCTGATTTTGTAGATCATTCTATATAAAACTGCACTCTCGGCCCAGCTTGCACCAATCAGCACTCCCTTGCTACCGCCGTTTCCTCACAGCTTCTCCCACTTCCCAGTTTCAATTCTGCGCGCTCCTTCCTTTCCCTTCCCGGCACCTGCAAAATGGAAGTCGCCTCCCCTCCCTCCAAGCAGCATAAAGCCTTTGAACGCCTCGTACACCACTTCCTCCCTGTGGCTGCAGACCACTTCTCTCGCTACCTCAACTACTTCACTCGTCTGCTCGGCACTCGTCTGGACCTGCTGGTTTCCCGCACTGACGAAAGTGTGATGGACCTGATGCTGAAGCGGGCGCGCACCACACAGGACGCCCGGAAACTGCAAGAACTGGCGATTCGGCTGAGACGAGGCAAGGCACTGACACAGCGTTGGGCTGTGCTGTACCTCCTGGCTCGCCTGGACGATTCAAACCCCAACTCCCTGGCTAGTGCTGGGCCGCTCGCAATCCTGCCGAAGGCCAAGTCCTCGCCTTCCCCAGTCATCAGAGAGCGAGATTCCGCTCAGGAAGCTGTGCTGCCGGCTCAGAAACTAGCAGAGGCGGAGCTGCTGCGCAGTCTGCTCTTCGCCATGCAAAACATCAGCAGTGCTCACATCACCTTTTCCGACCTGGAAGACGCCTTCATCATCCAGCCCAACTTGGACCTGAGTGACAGTGTGCGCAGACTGGTGGCGGAGTTGTGTGAAATGGGGTGGCTGTACCGCAACATCGCCAAGTACGCGGATGAAAATGCGGAGGATGGGGGACTCGTGGTGCAGAGCTTCTGCTCAGCGCTGAGGAGAGAACTGACGGAGTACTACCGACTGCTGGCGCTGTTGGAGCAGCAGAAGGAGGAGTTCCAAGGGGCGTTTAGTCTGCGGAAACTGTATCTGTGGTGTGCGGAGCCCTTGGAGCGGCTCAAGTGGCTGCAAGTACTGGTGGACTCGGTGCAGGGACTGAAGGGAGGGGCGTTGGCTTCTGCAGTGTACGTGCTGTCCCGCCAAGGCAACCCTGCAGTGAAGGCCTGTGTGCAGCGAGTGCTGGACGAGGTCTCCAAGCCCTTGCTAGAAATGCTCAAGCACTGGATGCTGGACGGCGAGTTGATCGACCCTTCCAAGGAGTTCTTCATCTACTCCGACTTCGCAGTCCCGAACGAGCAGCTGTGGACGGAAAAGTACAAGATAGAGCATGCAATGGTGCCTGCGTTCTTCAACACAGGCCTGCTGACGAGGGTGTTAATCACAGGGAAGTCCATTAACTTCATCAGGACCTGCTGTGAGGAGGAAGAGTGGGTCATGAAGGCGGATTTGCCCAGCTTGACCCAACTCACTGACTACGATACTCTGGAAAAGTGGGTGGATGAGGCTGCCAAAGTGACTAACTCTGAACTGCTTCGAGTGTTGTTCACCAAGTACAAGCTCAAAGGCCACTGCAACAGCATCAGGAAGTACCTGCTGCTCGGCCAGGGCGACTTCCACCACCACCTCATGACCATGCTTGTGGACGAACTCAGCGAAAGTGCGAGGAACATCATGCGACACAACCTAATTGGCATAGTAGAAGGAGCCATCAGAGTATCCAATGCTCAATTTGACGACCCGGAATTCATTGGTAGACTGGATGTCAAGCTGCTGGAAGCCTCGCCTGGAGACACCGGGTGGGACATCTTTTCCCTCAACTACAAAGTCGACCTACCAATCAGTACACTCTTTACCCCGCAAATCATGGAGAAGTTCTTCCAAGTCTTCAAGTTCCTATGGCACATCAAAAGAGTGGACTTCCGTTTGAAGGCTTTCAAGCACACCAGTGACATGCTGGCTCTGGAGACTATGCCCGATGCACGCGGCCACTTGCACCGGGCGCAGATCCTGAGACATGAAATCAGCCACTTCGTGACGACCTTGATGAGTTACCTGATGGTGGAGGTGATAGAGGCGGCGTGGAAGAAGCTGTCGGATAGCTTACAGAAGGCAGAGGACTTAGACGCGCTTATGACCCTACTGCGGAAGTTTGTGGAGGGCATACAGGAAAGAGCGTTTTTAACCGGGAAAATGGATAACATCTATCGACAGCTTCTCAAGTTGTTGGAACTCGCCCAGCGCTTCAGCTACACCCAAGACACTCTCATCGTTTCCGCCCTGGACGAGTACCACAGACGCGAAACCCTCGAAAACGAGCGGCAGATCCGCCAAGCACTCAACTCCGACGACCCTTTGCTCGCGCAGGACGTGAGTCGAATATCCAAGGAAGCAGTGTTGGACATGCAGCAAATCAGAGAGCAGTTCCAAGAAAGTCTGAGCAAGTTTCGAGACCTACTGGTGAGCAACCAAAAGACCCACTTGCACTTCCTGGCCCTGCGACTGGACTTCAACGAGTACTACTCCCGCATGGAGAGTGCGAAGGAAGACCTGGTCTACAGGGCCAAAGACCCTGCGAAGTTCCTCAGAACTGACGACAGTTCCTAGTCACTAATTGGGTGAGTCACTCGGTCTTTGTGCTTGTAGACGAAGCGGTACAGGTTGTAGTCCACTGCGAGTCGGTAGCCGGGCAGGCTGTGGGCAGGGGGTCTGGAGACCTTTCGCAGACGGGGAAAGCGGTAGGCAGGCAAGTCAGAGGGGGGAGAGGGCAGTTCTGCAGGGAAAGGCTGTCCTTTGTCAGTGGAGGGCTCAGGCGACAGTCTGCGTTTCTTGGAAGTCTGTTTGAGAGGTGGAGGCTTTGGGAAGCCGGAGAGGGGGTTGTGGGTGAGGACAGGGGAAGAGAGGAGTTGAGTGGCAAGTCGGTCCTCAGGTTTGGAGTATTGGATTCGGTCTGTTTCTGGGAGGAGTTCGTAGCTTCGCTGGCGTCGCTCTCGCTTGGTCTGGGACTGGGGAGGCTTTGTGCATAGCGGAGCAGTTATTTCGGTTCTTGTATAGGCTGTAGGGTTAATTCGCTCGAGTTTTTTCCGAGGACTGAAGTCTTGCTGATAACTCATCCAAGTCTTTAGCTGTTGCTCGAGTATTTGCTGTCCTGCAGACTGCGTGCTTATCGGCAAGTCCCCTCCCAGCTTAATAGTCGTCAGTTTGACTTGTGAACTAGCGAATTGCCTGCTCACGGACGCTTTATGGACTGTTTCTCTCGTCAGGAAACTGCTGCTTTGCATAGGTTCCTTACCTTCAGTTTTGCTCCTTTCCACGCTGAGTGAGAGCAGAGGACCCGGGGCTTCCTTCTGCCCGGGACTCACCTCTGATTTCCGCTGCGGGGCTATCCGTTTCGCCTTGTGCCTGAGAACCGGCTCAGTATTGTCCCTCGTTCCCAAGCTTCCTGACAAGCCTCCTTTGGCAGCGTAGTCTCTCCTGAGTCTGTACAGTACTGCCTCGCTCCCCACTAGCCTGGGCTCAACTCCTCGATTTCTCGTGGTGCTGCGGTCGACCTTGGTTTTGGGTGATAGGACTATTTGTCCTTTCATTTCCTTGAAATACAGCACTTCTGTCCGCAGAGCGCGCAGACTTCTGGCCATAGGACTGTAATGGAGCCGAAGTTTGTGTATCACCATATGACCGGACACATGTTAGTTGCAGACCTGCGTCGCACTCTGCAGGAACTTTACCACTCCAAGGCAGCCACACTGAGCGAACTACAGGACCCGCCGCCCATTCTACACAAGTTCCGAGTACGCAAGCTTAGGTCCAGTCCCGGAGTTCGCAGACAGCCTCGCGTTAGGCAGATAGACCCGCTCTGTCCTGCCTGTTTTAAAGTCAAACGTCCGAAAGTGCTTATCGTGGCTTCTCAAGAGGCGCGGGAAAAGCTGTGTGACTGCCAGTCTCTCCAGCCCTCGCCCAAAGCACAGACTCAGGTGCCCATTGGGTACAGACTCACACGAAAGCAGCAGAATAGAGGCAAGTCCGTTTCGGAAATTAGCAAAGTTCCGTCTGAGAAAAGCATTTCCACCTATCAAATAAACACAACTGTGCTCAGGCTGATGCCCTTGCAGCCCTCCAGGTTGCGCACCACAGGCATGCTCCACCCGCACCTCCTCGACATCCACCGCATTAGTGTGTCTCCTAAACACTCTACATCCGAAGACGAGCCTGTTCCTATTGACATCACACGAAGTGCTGTTCAGATTGCAGAGGTGTTCCCTTCTGTACCTGAACTCGTTAGTCTGAAGTATGTCGTCTACCCTGGAAACAACTCTCGACTGATTGCCAAGCTGATGTCACGAAGAGCGACTTGGACTGAAGGGCAGGTGAGTGAGATGTGTCTGCACTTCGCTTGGCATCCCACTTCTCGCACTGTCCGCTTTGACCGCTTAGTGCCATATCAAAGCGTGCAGACTGTGAACCACTTCGAAGGCCACTTCGAACTGAGCAATAAGTTGAACTTGTTTCTGAACTTGCAGCGCTACTGTGAACGCAGGGAACTGAACATACTGGAGTTCATGCCTTTGACTTTCTCTATAGAGTTCGACTCGACACGTTTCCATGCGCAATACACAGCCTTTACCAGCTTCTTCAAAGCTTTGGCAGACAATAAGAAGCCGAACAAGGACAAACTGGCAGTCTTGCCAGCTACACACAGTTGCGGACAGAATGTATGGATTCTCAAGCCTTCCGGCTTTAACCGGGGAAGAGGCATTTATGTGTTTTCCTCGCTAGAAGAACTGAAAGCCATCCTG
>Ga0247837_1001701_pt1 | contig 44393 bp, 46 predicted proteins | sample LaCtaG_2_FD_187115 | JGI IMG/M metagenome (GOLD analysis project Ga0247837, IMG submission 187115) | Freshwater microbial communities from meromictic Lake La Cruz, Castile-La Mancha, Spain - LaCruzMarch2015_14.5m | ecosystem: Environmental > Aquatic > Freshwater > Lake | place: Spain: Castile-La...
TGAGCTAATTGAGGACTTTCGCAGAGACTCTGGAGGCCGTTTCCTCACTAGTTGCCTAATAGTTGTGACTCCTTTGGCTTTCTGAGGGAGTTCTTTCACGAATAAGTCCTGGATGGAGGGGTCGGTGGGCTGCCAGACTCTGGGAGTGTGGACTGGGCTGGTTTCCTGGGAGGTAGGGCCGATTGTCCTGGGGGAGAGGCTTTGGAGGGACCGGGGAGTGGCGGCTTCAGAGCAGGTCGGGAGGAATACTGAGGAGGTGGGACTGCGGCAGCCACTGGAAGGCTCGGTTATAGGGGGGACTGGACTGCGGCAAGCGCTGGAGGGCTTTGTGGAGGATTTACTGCTTCTTTCCGTATGCAAATAACTAAGTCCCACTTTCCCCTTACACCTGCCCACCTCGATCCTCACCACTTTCGGCCTCTCCACCCAGGCCTTCAGCCCACTTTTCCTCAGTTCCCCCAGCGGCTTCCTCTTCTCACTCCTCGCAGTCTCAGGAGGCGTAAACCTCGCTGTCATGTCCCCGTTGGAATCGAAGCAGCTGGTGAGTCTGTGTTGGTGGAGGGTGTTGGCGTGGGTGAGGGTGTCACGCTGTAGCATTTGCTCGAGGACTGAGGGCTTTAGGTAGAGGGCGGGGGCGGATTTAGGGGACTTGTTGCCCATGCAAACAATGGCGAACCCTATGCCCGGGGACCTCAAAACTGAGGTGCACTTCATTGGCCAAATCGTGGGCGCGAAAGGCTTTGACCTGCCAGAAGCAGGTCTATTCTGTGAGGTGCAGTTGGAGTACGGAGAGCACTGGCAAGAACTCCCCAACAAGCTAGAACACAGCATCCAGACTCAAACCAGCTACCCCAACCCCGCGGACTTCGTAGTCTGGGCCCACTCCATCGACTTCCACTTCGCGACTGAGTCGATATTCGGCTGGCCGAAGTTGCTGATGCGAGTGTGGAGACTGGACCTAGTGGGTCGAATTGACCTAATTGCGTATGGAGTTGCAAGTCTACCGAGTAGCGCTGGGTACTTCGAAATACAGTGTCCGACTTGGAGACCTCTGGGAAAGTGGCACGAAGAGACTATGGCCTTCTTTGTAGGCGGGCCGCCAAGACTTACTAGTCAAGACGTATTGACGAAAAACGAGGGAGATAGGGCGAAAGTGGCCTCTGTGGCCGGGGGAGTGGTGCACCTGCAGTTGGAAGTAGTACTGCGCAACTTCGATAATCACTTCGCGGGAGGACAAATGCAGACTATCGTCGAGAGACCGTACTAGCCTGTGGATAGCTAAAGGGAGTTTATAGTCTTACTCCAGTGGAAAGTACGAAATCGGGGATTCCGTGACTAGTGAATTCCCTGGCAATGCACTATCCTACTTAAGGGTACTGGAAGGTGTCGTAGTCCTTCATCAACATCTCCATGTGCTTATCGTTCTCAAGCATCAAGTTGGCTATGTACTCCTCATAGTGAATCACCTTCGCCTCATGGTCGAAACTGTCATCGTAGAACTTGTCCCAGACTTCCTGGAAGAACTGAATCCCTTGGTTCATGGTCAGCTCTCGCATGGCCTCCGCATCAATATAGCCCTTTTTTTCAGTGTCCAGAACTCGAAAGCAGGCTAGAAGCGTCTCAGCGTCATCCGGTTCATACTCGTTTTCCATAATGCACTTGAGAATGAAGGGCTCGAATTTCTCGTAAGTGACGTTGTTGGGCGGCTCGTCTTCCTGGATAAGTGGTAAAATAGTCTGGACTATTTGTGCTTCGCTGGGAAAACGGCCCAAGTACCGCATCACTGAACTGACTTCTTCCTTCTTTAGTTGGCCGGGCGGACAGTCTCGGGAGATCATCACTTCGAAGGCTTCTCTAATCTTCGTCTTGAGGTACTCAATTTGCTTGAGTCTTTCCAGGCCGGAAGTGCCCTTTCGAAACATTATATTAGTTGGAACTGTCGAAGGCTGTGCAACAACCATAAATGGACCATAGCGAGGCGAGTCTCGACCTCATAGACTTCGGCGCGGGCCCGGGTGCGCCGCTAATGAAGCCTGCCAGCTACGGCAGTCTCGAGGGAACGTCAGCTCCCGAGCCCCAGACTCACTACGTCCCCGCAGACCGACTCAAGAAGTTCGAGGAATTCATCGAAGAGCCAATAGAAGGCGCGCCAGCTCCCCCCAAGTACTGGAGTCTGCAGTTCTTCCAGCCCTATTTCGACGTAACCACAGCCCTAATCCTCACTAGACTGACCAAGGCAATGCTGGCTCACCGCAGTGAAGACTTCTTCGAGGGAATGACGGCGGATTTGTATGCCCCTTACTGGATCATCACGACGCTGATATGTGTTTTGACAGTGAGCGGCAACACTGCCAACTACATCTCTCTCGGACCAAACAACTTCAACGCTCACTTATCCCTACTAGCCAGTAGTGTTTCCCTGGTCTACAGCCTCGCCCTGGCAGTGCCTTTAGCGGCTTTCTGTCTCTTCAAGCACTCTGATAGTCCTGTGAAGTTCTTGCCTTTGCTGTCTCTCTACTGCTACTCCCTTCTGCCCTTCCTGCCTGCTGTGGCTTTGGCTTCTCTGGGCTGGGTGCAGTGGCCTGCGATGGTGGCTGCGGCTGCCTGGTCTTTTCTACTCCTTTACAAGAACTTTAGGGAGGAAGTGGAAAGCAGGATGCCGGCGAAGCGCTACTTGGTGCTGGCTGTGGTTGTGGTCGGCTACCTGGTCTTCGTCCTGACTGTTAACTTGAGTTTCATGGCGGTCGATGCTCTACCTGAAGTCTCGGACTCGACTAACGACAGTTAGTAGTAAATCACATATATGAAAAAAGGTCATCACCGAGAAACCTGCAAGTCCACCACTCCAGAACTCCTCTCCATCGATGCCGCTTTAGCGCTAAGTCGCAAGGCAATCAAGCAAAGTCTCGACCTGAACCTCCCCAGAAGTCACTCATCCTGCCGAGATTCAAAGGACTCCGGGGGAGAGGCACTGCGCAGGGAACTAGTGGCTGCAAGAGAAGAATTGCTGTCTATGAAGCTGAGATGCCAGGAATTGAGTACTGTGGCGGAGGGCAGGGCTAGGGGAGTGGAGGAGCTGGAAGACGTGACTAAAACCCTCAGAAAGGAACTAAGAAGGAAAAACGAGGAAATGAGTCGGATGACTGCTTTGCTGGAAAAGGCGGAATGCAGGGAAAAGGAGCTTTCCAGTGCACTTGCGAAACTTGCACAAAACAACAGTTCCGTGCTCGCTCGAACCATTGCAGAGTGCAAAGTCCTGGAAGACTCCAACTCTCAGCTCCAAGCTGCAGTTCCCAGACTGGAGAGACAAGTCAGTGACCTGAGTTCTCGCCTTGACCAAGCCAACATGCACCTTTCCACACTTACAGCGAAACTGCAGACCTTGGAAACTACCAATTCTCGACTGAATGCGGAAGTTACCTATTCAAATACAGCTTTTGAGACTGTAAAGCTAAAACTACAATCAGCGGAAGAAACACAAATGAGTCTTCAGCGGCAATTGAAGGAAATCACAGAGACTCATTCCAGAGTAACGGTAGACTCATCCCAAATACCCAGGCTCGATGCACAGATACGATACATGGAAGCTAATCATAGCCAGCAGGTCACGTACAACTTACAGCTGCAGGAAGAAGTTAGAAAACTGCAAAGGGAAAACGAAGCGTTAAAGCGATCCAAAGCTGAGGATTTAAGGTCTGCGAAGGAGGAAGTTTCCCACCAGGCTGCCAAATTCGCTGCTCAAATTGACGCCTTAGAAGCGCAACTGCAGCGACACATTGAAGGCGACCAGGAAAACAGGGGTCGAATAGGGACTTCCCTGCAGGACTCGAAGTCGTCTGTGCTGCTAAAGACACACAGAACTAAGCGCTAGTCTGGGAATCCAGGTTTTTCTTAAGAGTCAGCACTTCCAGTCCTTCCTGTAAAGTCATCACTTTGTAGCGTTTGCCATAGTACCCACAAGTCTGTGTCTTCGGCGCAGGGCCGAAAGTCGCAGGGACGTCTTCTGTCCACTGCGGCTGCGCCAAGGCTCCTATTCGAGTCATCGGAGTTCTGATGCTGGCCTTGGTTTCAGACACTGAGTCGACCTCTGTGGTTCTGGGAACTGTGAGGAGCTGCAGGAGCCGCTGGACTTGGCGGGAGCGCTCGGTTGGGCCGAAGATGGGAGTGGAGGGAGTGGACCCGGGGGAAGATTTGGACCTCACATATAGAGAGGTTTCCACTCGCATTCGTGCAGCTGGTAGTGCCTTTTGGGAGTGCCAGAAACGGTTGAAAGCCTCGAGTTCCTCGTTAGCGAGGGACCTGTGCTTGGGTCTGACTGGCGGCGCAATGCTGGACCTGGGCGTCCTTTTCTTCACATGGCTCATTTTAACTACACTTCGTCCTCAGAGTTCTCATCTTCCTCCGCTTCCTTGAGCACCTGATAGCACCATATCAGCACTGCTACGAAATGCGCCACAAGCAGCACTATCACCAACAACCTCAATTCCGTCCTCACCTCGTCCGCTCCCATCTATGTCTTAATACTAAGCAGGAGTCACAGGTCCTACTTGCACAATTGACAGAGTGGCGGGCAGTGCAACCTTCACTCTCCATATGGACAAGCCTGCATCCGTATGACCCAGGAAGTATAGTTCATCTCTATACTTCGCGACCCTGGAAACACACTTCTTCGGAACGGCCTTCGCACGGATTTTGAGCGCGGACATACTCTGCATGTCCAAGTCGACGATTGGACTATTGTGGGCGACTACGAGCGCCCAGTGGTTTTCGTAGGGAATGGAAAGGAGGATGCTGGAGTAAGTCTGGGTGGATGCGCGAATTACGTGTTTGTAGGAAGAGGACCTGGGGTCGTATCTTTCGATTTCTAGACGAGGGGTGTGACAGAGGTAAATGTTGGCAGCGTGGAAGGTGGCAACAATGCTTTTCATTTCGCAGGGTAAATACGGCAGGAACTGCTTTTCGCGGGTTTTGAGGATGAACCGACAGGCGTTTCTGGCGTGGTATCCTTTTCTCGACCCTCCAAACATGTATATGTAATTCTCCACTTCTATCATTGCGATGCCCGTCCGATTCTCCCCCCGCTCTCGGATAGTTTCCGCTGACTTGCTCTTAGGGTCGTATACCCATATATCAGTACGCACTCGACAACGCTCTCGACGACGTTCTCTGTCCTCTGCCCATCCTCCGCAGAACAGCACTTTTCCGTTCTTTAGCAGCATGAAATCTGCGTGGTAGTTCAAAGTTCGCTCTACTTGCGACGTCTTAGTGGCCAAATCCACACGTATGAAATTCATCCCATCCATCATATACAAGAACCTGGACTTCATCTTGTCTCTCAGCCACATCTGCTTCGGGTTGCAGTCCGCCATAGCTGTTGCAGACATAGTAGCGAACTCAGATGCTAGGAAAGGCGACCAGGCGGAAATGGTGTTTGTCAGTTCTGCCCACTTCCGGCACACATTGCCCATGACCAGCAGGTCCGCAGGACTCAGGTAGGCCAGTGCATGGTCAATACACTTGCAGTAAGCAGTAGTTGCGAGCATATTTATTATGAAAGAGTAACAACGCGCTGATCTGATGTAAGGTGTCCCTGACACGGGATCTGTCGATCCGTGCAAGCAGGAGAGAGCCCTAGTCCTAAGCCAGAGCAATAGCCTGCCTGCATCCCTACTCCTGTCCTGACAGGCACTTATCCTACAGTCCTCGACGCCACTGCAGCGGGCTCCGGGCCTTCACACGTACAGGCTGACCACTGCCTTCCGCTCCCACTGATTCAGAACGGTAGTGACTTGCACGCTTCCTGTGCATCAGAGCTGGAGTTTTCGGGTGCGCCACAGGCCAGCGCTTCCAGAGTCGGGGACGTGCAAAGCCGTTGGACAGGTCGAACAGCACTGTGCACAGAGGCATGGGACGGCGGTCTTCGGTGAGGAGGAAGGAAGGGTCGAGGTCGGTTTGGGCTTCGCTGTCCATTAACGGATGCTAACGTTATATAAGAGACTAGCTGGGAGAAGACTGCTGGTCTAAGGGGAGTTAAGTTACTGCACTCACTACGGTTTTGTGCGAATAGTTGGATTAGAGTGAGGGAAAATCTGCGGATTTCCACTGTCTAAAAGCGTGTTCAGGGATCAGATAGCTTAGAGAAGCATAGTGAGTTTTCTGCCTATATGAGAAAGGGGCAGGACTTTTCTTATTAAGTCTACCTTGGAAGCTTTGGTAAAGACTCAAGCCCAATACATGCATCGCCCAAAATCAGCATCCGATAGCATATTTCTTCCCTGCTTCACGAACTTCCGCCAATTTGTGCCTATACACACCACTGCGTCTGTATACCTATATGCACATTTCCCACTGCCACAGCCTTCTCCCCTTACCTCCAGTCGCCTATCGAATCCCCGTGACCTGATAAAATGGCTAACGTATTCCCCAAGCCTGACACCAAACGACCCCTCCGAAGACTGCCAGCAGCGCACAACAGCAACTCCACATCCACAGGCCCAGCCACTCCCTCCTCAGCCCGCTCCCTCGATTTCCCCTCGCCCAGACCTATCAGTTCCCACCTCGCGGCTGTGTCGCCTAGAGTGGACTGCGGACTCGGAAGAAGAACACCCAGGCAGACTAATAGAAGCAGGGAAGAGACTCAATTGAGGCAGTCTCCTGATCAAAGGGATGCATATGATCGACTGATACAGGCTATTGTGGAGCATTATGCAGTCCTCGGTGCGTCGCAATATAGTGGCGAAATCGAGCTTTTGAGGTCGTTGAAGGGCTCGCTAGACGCTTCCAACCTTCCTGCGCTCCTTCTCCTCCCCAAACTACCATCGCATATACAGCAGTGGATCCGTGCAGGCCGGCCTGAGACTAGTCTGGACAGCGAAAAGCGACTTGCTGAAGTCCTGTCTCGCTTTAACTTACAGCAGGTAGAGAGTCTGAGAGCCGTGGAACAGCCTTCGGCGGCCTTCCGAAGAGCCGCTGAGGCTTATTTGAGGCTGTTTTCGAGGTGCGATCGAGAGATTGAGGTGAGTCCGGGAGGACAGCTGGTGACGAGTAGGGCTTGGGAGACGTGGAGGGACTATGTAAAGAAGCCGGGGCATATTGTTCAGATGGTGAGAAGAGTGGTAGAGCTGGTAAAGACAGGGCAAATCGGTCCTTCGGAAATGAGAGAAGTGCAGGTTTTCCTCAAATCCGCTCCCTGCGACTCTCCAAAGACTTCGATACTACTGCCTTTCTTGCGTGCAGTTGAGGCCTTTTACAGGGAATGGATTGCCTTGCATCCTGAGTTGTATCCGAAGCGACCCTGTCTGAACCTTGAAAGAAGCGCGGAGCGTCTGAGCAGGCGTAGCAGTACTTCCACTCCCACAGCACTGACACCTAAAAGTCCCACCTACATATCCCCATTCAACGCCTCTACTCCCAAAAGTCCCTCCCACATATCCCTATTCAAAACCTCCACTCCCAAAAGCCCCCTCCGCACCTCCACTCCCAAAAGTCCTTTCAGCCTTTCCTTCGAAAAAGTCCATCGACAGGCCTGTATCGGCCTTCGGGAAATCGACCCTAATGTCCCATTCACAGAAACAGAGGAAAGCGAGGACAGCGTTTCCCCGTGCAAGCGACCTACAGCCGAGGCAAAAAGAGTCGAGTGGGAGATAGAACTGGGCTTCAGACGTCTACTAACTGACAAGATGAGGGACAGAGACGGCGACTTAACAGGCGAAAATGCGAAAACGCTATTCGGGGAAATGGTGCGAACTGTGCTAACGAGTGAGTGGAGAAAACGGCAAAAGGCAGTGATAGGAGATAGACAGCTGGAGGGAATTGTCGAGGAGTTTCGAAGGAAGCTGGAGACAGTTTCCTTCGTGAAGCGGGAGGCCTTGAAGGCAGCGATGAGAGTCAAAGCTGAAGGTCAGAGAGTCGCTCGGCAGAGACATTTCGCTTGATATACTGATATTCTAGAAATCGATAGCTTTCTACTTGAACTAACTTTGGGTGAAAAGTCACTAATCGGCCAGTAAATAAGTACTTTAGGGTCGTTGAGAAGCTGAAGTGTTGCTGCAATTGGGAAATGTTGAAAAGACAGGTCGTTTCTATTGACCTGAGTATCGAGTAATTCTGAGTTCGCAGAGCCTTAGTGAGTACATTATATACATTGGGAAATACAGGCATAGGAACTGTAGAATTGCGCAAGAGTCAGAATTGGTACAGAAGTGAAAAGGAAGCGTAAGGAAGGCAATAGCGACTAAAGGCTGGAGGCCTAAATTTGACCTAGGTGAGAAAAGTCATAATGGCTATACGCTTGGTGCTGATCGCATTTTTCTGGGTGCTGACTGTAGCCTGTCCTCTCTACTTCTGTCCTGAGGCCTGGGTAAGGTTCACACAGCGTTCAAACCAAGTATGTGACTTGGACTGTATGACTGTCCTCTGTGGGGTTGACACTGTGGCTCCTCTGATATCACCTTGCTTGGTGGGATGTGAGACCCACTGTGTGACTAGTCGACTAGGGAATGGGATTTGTGACTCTGGTAAGGACTAAATAGATTGTGAGACGAGGGACTGTGCTTGGGATTACGGGGACTGTGGCTACTGTGCACAGGGCTGTAAGTGCCAATTAGGCTTTGAGACTATGCTAGGGGATGGAACTTGCCAGCCTGCCTGCAATTTGGCGGTGTGCCAGTACGACTCAGGAGACTGTATTACTGATTCTCAGCCCTTCCTTGTGTATGTGTCTGCCACAAATAAGACTATTGAAGCAGGGTCATTTTCCCTGCCCTTTTCAAATCTTCACCAGGCCTTACTAAGTGTGTGGGCCCCCTACACTGTCATTTACCTGCTTGAAGGACTGCACAGTTTGGAACTGAGAGACGGAGCAACGGAACTAGACCCACTGGCCCAAATACCAGTTTCAGTGAAGTCAATTACAGTCACCACTCTCCGCTGCTCCAACAACTCACTAGACCACAGTGAATGTGCCGCCAATAAGAGAGCTGAACTCATCGCTCCGAAATTCCTCATCACTCTGACTGTTACGTCTCAACTGATTCTAAAGGATTTGATGATCAGAGGGGACTATGACATGCAGCCGGGCTGTTTTGAGGATCTGTGCACCTACTGTCCTTTTGTGACTGAGGTCTCTGCCGGTATGTGGAAAAGTGATAAAGGAGCAGTGTTAGAAGAGGGTCATTTCGCTCCTCAGAGTATTTGCGACGCTTATTCCAATTTCACGTTTCTCGACGTAAAGGAAGGGGCCACTCTAACAATCGAAAGAGTCACGTTTCAGCACCACAGACAGCAAATGTTGGCTCTCATACATTCCGACTGTTCCTTTATCCTACTCCGGGAAGTGGACTTTGTGGATATAATGCCTATGCGAAGCACCGAGGAAGCAGCTGTCATCATGCAAAGCCCTCACGCTTCTTTTTGCGGAAGTTTGGTATATGAGAAAGGCTCAGTGAGTTATTTAAACAACGGATACGAGTTCCAGCCCACCACCGTCGTTTCTTCCTTCCTACGGGCTGATACTTTAAGTTACTTGAAAATCGCCTCTGTGACTTTTCACCACAACAGTATAATGGAGGGTATTGAACACAATGCAGAGGTCTACTTATTACACATCAACGACCCAAATGAAACCCACATCCTCAACTGTTCCTTCCATCATAACCTTGCTACTCGCGGTAGTTTCCTCGCAATTCACTTCCAACTCCCTCTGCCCCTCCAACTCTCCCCCACTAACACCCTCCTATATCAATCCATGCTTCACATAGTTATCAGTAGCACCCGATTTCTATGTAACTATGTGGAAGAGGGCAGTCTGGTGATGTTGGCTTTTTACAGTGACCATCGAAATGCGGAAATCAGGGATTGCGCATTTGTGGGGAATGTTGTGAGGTCTGGCTCAGTGCTGCAGCTGCCAAATGCTTATTTGGAAAGTGAGATGTGCACTGGAGAGTGGAGACAAATACTTGTCGATGGTGATTATATGTATGTATTTTCTCCGCCTAGATTGATGCTGCTGGATTCGGTCACTTTCGAGGGAAATTATGGAGAAAATGTCCTTGCAGCGGAAAATATTTGTCTATTTCTATGGCGAAATGTGACTTTTAGAGGCAACGGTCAGCTCAAATCAGGGCAAACTCCCCTCAATTCCCTATTCTCTGAGTACCTAAACGACTCCAGCATTTACCTAACCGGAACCTTCCTGCCCACAGGCTTTCCCTACTGCAGTACTATCTGCACCCTCACTCACATATACAACTGCACACTAGTCCAAACTACCTTCGAATCCTCCTACTGTCCTATAGGCACCTCTGTTCTCAGTCTATCTGGGAATGTTTCTATTGTAAGTTACACATAGGCGAATTTGCAAGGTCTGCATATACTCAATAACACGGCTGGAAGCGCTTTATTGGCTTTCCAACTGAGCACAGATATTGAGATTTATGACTGTATTTGCAGGGGAAATGTTGGAGGGACGGACGCAGGCTGTCTGTATGTGGCTTTTCTGGAGCCAAAAAGACTGGAAATCGACACATTTCTGGCTGAAAAGAACTCAGGCAAGGACGCAGTCGTGGCCTACATCAGCGGATCTTCCCACATCACCCTTTACAACGCCACTATCAAAGCCAACACCGCCTCTCGAGGCTCCGCCGGTGTCCTCATCTTACCCCGCTCCAACGGTCCCTCCAGCGCCTTTCTAACGAACTGCAGTATATGCAATAACCGGAACTACGGTATGAGCACTATTGCTATCAGTGATGTTGGAGGCAGAATGGCTGCTTTTCCCTCTGCTAGGCTGCAACTGGAAGTGAATGGCACTGAGTTCGCGAATAACACTGGGGAAATGGCGGGAACGGGGCTGGGCCTGTATGACTTTGTGCCTGTTGGGACAGTTATTGTCGCGAATTGCAGCTTTAAGGGCAATAATAACACTCAGTCGGGGGCAGGACTCACTTTAGCCTTCACGAAAGGCACTTTTCTGGTGATTGACTGCTTATTTCAGGCTAATAAGGCGTCCCACGGCTCCGCAATCCACACCCGACATCGCAGTTCCACCGAATCTCCATCGCTTTTATCCCTTTCCCACTGTATATTCCGAGGAAATGCAGGAGGCAGTGTAATCGAAATGGACGGATCCAGCTATAAGCCGCGTATTTCCTCTGATAGACTGCTTTTTTCCGGTAATTTGAGCCCGGGATTTAGGATAACCGCTGGGGAGTTGCTTGATATTGGCTCGAGTTATGTGGGGAATCGGGCTAGAGAGGGTCCGGGCATCCAAGCGATTTTCGACTCGAATGTGATAATAAGTGACTGTGAAATGCGGGGGAATAGAGGGGACTATGGAGGAGTAGTGCATATATCCAGTAAGTCCTCTCTAACACTGGAAAACTGCTCGGCCGTCAATAACACTGCGGAAGTAGTAGGGGGAGTCGCCTATGTGGACCAGTCCTCTGTCCTCACTATCAGTTCCTCCCATCTACTGGGGAATTCGGCTGCTCAGAAGGGAGCTGTGGTTTTCAGCTTCTATGGACGAATCTCTATAGTCAGTTCTCGGCTCCTCGATAACTTCGCAGGAGCGTATGGGTCTGTGTACGCCTCTGATTCCTCTCTGCAACTCTTCAATACGACTCTTGCAAATAACACTGCAGCGGGGTCCTCACCCGGTATAGTGGGCAGTCAGACCTCTATTCAAGTGGTAGAGTGCAAGTTCCTGGCTCAAAGTTCTGTGAATGGAGCCATGTTTTTACTGGATCAAAGTCAATTGACAGTAAACTCCTCGCTGTTTTCAGGCTGCTCTGCTATGTCCTCTGGAGGCTGTATCTTCGCCTCCTCCTCTGATGTGACAATAGTGAATTCCTCAGCGTCTCAGGCCTGGTCAGCTGCAGGCGCATTCATAAATTTAGCCCAAAGCAGCAATCTCACACTCATCTCAGTCTCCATATCCGACACCACATCCCCAGCTATGCTAGGAACTCTGCAAGCAACCGGCGGAATCGTGTCAATCCTCTCTTCCTCCTTCTCCAACAACCACGGAGGCGCAATATACGCCCAGTACACACTACTGACTCTTAACAGTACCTCCTTCACCAAAGCCTCTGGGATCAGCGGAGGCGCCATCTACACTATTGGCTGTGTTATGAATGTGCAGAAATGCAGATTCAGTGGAAATTCTGCAAGTATGGGCGGAGCTATATTCGCAGCGGCTGTAGCTCTAGTCCCAGTGACCATTAAAAACTCACTATTTGAAGGGAACATTGCCCCATTGGCCGGAGCCTACTACTCCGAAAGTGTAAATAGCCTTATCGAGGGCAATACTTTCTCATCGAATTTGGCCGTAGAAGTGCCGGGCTTTTTGGGATCAGGGTCTGGAGGGGCAATTGTCTGTTCCTGTACCTTGCAAGGAAGCTGCCAAAATGTACTAAAGGGCAATAGCTTCGTAGGAAATAGGGCGATTTTGAGGGGCGGGGCAGTGCTGTGGCAGCACTCCTTTCCGCTGTTCCTCAACAACTCGTTCAGTGACAATACTGCAGCGTATGGAACTGATATTGCGTCTTATGCGATTAAGCTGATGCTGGTAGGTTTAGATATGCAGACTAAGCCTTATCTCAATGAGTCAATGAGTCGTCCTCTAGCTCTACTGATAGAGAACGTGGGGAGTGGGTATGTGTTTGACGGCCTAATTCGCTTGGGTCTGTTTGACCACCAGGGTCAACTCCTCACTATGGACTCCTCCAGTGGGGCGGAAATATCGGTGCCGGCTGACTCGAATCTCACTCTATTTGGGAGTGTCAAGGCTATGGCTTCACACGGAATTTTCACTTTTTCGCAGTTCACGCTCACAGCAAAGCCTGGCACTTCCCAGGATGCCCTCATCACCACACCAGCCATTCGAATGCAGACTCTTTCTGCATACGACCTGAGTATAGCGCAGGATGCACTCATTGTTCGCTTTACCTTCAGAGAGTGCTTGATGGGGGAGTATCAGCAGTATGACAAGTGTGAGACCTGTCCAGGTGGGACCTACAGCTTTAGTCCAGAAGAGCCCTGCACTGCATGTCCTGAGGGAGCTGTTTGCTATGGAAACTATACTATGGTCCCTGAGAAGGGCTATTGGCGTGCTGATGTCTTTACTCCCACCTTTTTTTATTGTGACAACTATGACGCCTGTATTGGGTCTCCAGGTGAAAACTTGTCTCTGCAAGGACTGTGTGCAACTGGCTACACAGGAAACCTCTGTGCAACCTGCGAAAAGGACTACTCAATTTCAGGGAAAAATGCTTGCTCTAAATGTCCTTCATTATTTGAAAATTGCGTTATTACCTTCATTGTAGCTTTACTAGCCCTCTTTTTCCTGGCTATTGCTATTTTTATCGCTATCAGATCAGCAGCTCGTCCAAACTCTGAGTTGGCGATATATGTGAAAATACTGATGAACTATACTCAAATGATGATAATAGCGGCTTCACTCAATATGCGCTGGCCCAGTTACGCCTCCACCTTCCTCAATGCTCAAATTATGGTTAGTAATGCTGCTGAACAAGTTTTCTCAGTGGACTGCTTATTGCAGAAAGTGTACCCTGACCAACTCCTCTTCATGAAGGTGACAATGACTTCCATTTTACCTGTAGCACTGATGCTTCTGGGAGTACTGGCCTGGCTGCTCATTGCTATGTGCAAATCAATTGCTCTGTTCAAAGAAAAACTAGTTGCTACTTTTGTGATGATTCTATTTCTCATACACACCACTATCACCAAGACTGAGTTTTCAGTGTTTCCCTGCAAGGAACTGAAATCAGGGGAACTTTGGTTGGAAAGAGACCTAAACCAGCGCTGTTGGAGTACACAGCACACTCGCTTCATTCAATCAGTAGGTCTGCCCAGTATCGTAGTGTGGGTGATAGGCCTGCCATTGGTGTGTCTCCTCTATATCCACAGAAGACGTATAGCACTACACAGTCCATCTGTCCAAATGCAGTACAGCTTCCTATATAAGGGGTATCAGAGAAACCGTTACTATTGGGAATTTGTAATCCTGTACCGCAAAATAACCCTGGTGATGGTTTTAGTATTCCTCGCTTCTTACTCTGCTGCAATCCAGGCCCAAACTATACTCGCAATCCTCCTCTTTTCAGTCATATTCCAAATATATATTCAGCCCTTCAACATATCTATTATGAATTCCCTAGAAGCCAAGTCGATCCTAGCAAGTGCTGTGACTATTTACTGCGGCCTGTACTACGAAAGCGACGCTTTGGGTAATTGCCACATAGATCCTTCAACCAAAATAGGTCTTTTCCTGGTCATGTTAGGCTCAAATGGGTACTTCCTGGGCAGCTGGATCGCCCGCATTCTCCCAGCTCTGATCACCGCCATTTCTTCAATCCTTTCCCACTGGAAGAAGTACAAGAACCCCCAAACTGCAGTAGTCCCGGAAATGTACATCGAAGAAGACATGTCAATCAGCGTTTCCCACTCCCGAGTTTCCGGCCTAGGCTTCCGTCCTCCCAACAATTCAGAGCTTTTCCCTGCGGACCCCAGACCTGATTCCTCAGTTCCGCCTAGTTATTAATTAGCCTCTTCTCAATCTTTGATTCAATCAGTGTGAATTCTTTCTTGCACACATTCGGAATCGTGAAATGCATCGAATAATAATTGAGCGGATTTGAGGCAGTGGAAGGATAATGAAGTTTTCCTTTCTTCGCTATTGAAGGGAAAGCAATTACTTCGGACTGGGAGATATACACTTTTGCGATTTGAATATAGGTCGATGGGAGGAAAGAGGCTTGGACGGGAAACTACACTTTTGGGTCTGAAAAGGAGGAAAAGGGTGAACTGGGCGTTGCCAGTACAGTGGGCTGGCTTTCACCTGTACTCTACCCCTTCCTTATTACGTCCTTTGTCCCAAATCAGTTAGCTACAAACCCCTCCTTCAGTCTTCCCTACAGCAGCCTGCACTCCAACCGACACTCGCAGTCCTGTCTTTTCCCCAGTCCAGCTTCTCCGTCAGTCCTCAAGTCCTGCTGTTCTGGGGGACACTCAGCAGGCACGGGGAAGGAGCGGAGGGCGTGAAGGCGGTCTCGGACTGGAGTGAGGGAGACTTCTTGGTCTTCTGTGGCTTCTGATATTTCCGGGAGGACGAAGCTCATAGGGATATTGACTGTAATGGAAGGGGGACTGGTGCGGTTGATGGAGGAATTGAGAGTAGGAGGGTGAAGGAAGGGTGGATAAGGGAAAGGACTGTGGGAGAGTTCCGTTGGAGTCGGCAGAACAGAGGCGCAAGTCAAACTAGTAGTAGTTCAATTCGCCTCCCTAAGTTCCTTTACTTGAAAATAACGACAGTTGGGTCCTTTATGCGCATAGAAAGTCGCTTTACCTGCAGAGACGGTGGATTTTGTATTATATGGGAGTAGAGGAGCCTCCGGCCTGTAGTTTCACCCAGTCTCCGGCCTACGGCCCTGTCCAGCTACGTGTGGTTTCCTGCTCTTTGGAAGAAGCCCAGAAACAGCACAGCGTATGGAGCAGTACTCAGTTCCTTCATACCGGAGTCATGCGGATATACGAAGTCTACAACCCTCAGCTCTGCGAAGAAGGCTGGAGGACTGGGTACCTGGCTCAGGCCGTGGGCTCAAACCTGCGCAGTGAGCTGGAGCAGCGGAGAGCTACAGGGCGGAACTGGAGGGAAGACGAAGTCATGTGGGTATTGCGGTGTGTGGTGGATGTTATGAGCCAGGCTGAGGAGCTGGGCTGGGCGCACTGCCGTCTATCCCTCGAGACGATATTCATCGGCGAGCACCGAGTCCTCCTATCCCCCTTCTTCCGCACCAGCCTTTCCACATCGTACCACGCCCGTTACGTCTACCTCAGTCCGGAGCTGAAAGCCGCCTGTCTCACAGGCTCAACAGAACACTGTGACCTGTTCAAAGCGGATATGTATGCACTAGGCGTTGTACTGCTGTCACTCACTTCCATGTCGATTCCTAATGAAGGGTCGATCCCTCAGACTATTGACTCCCTCAGCGGGTATCCAACTCTGCATCCCTATTTGAAAAGGCTTCTAGCGGACAATCAGAGCGCGAGGCCGTCTTTCAGCACACTTGAAAGGGAGTTCCAGGCTTTGCAGCAAAGCTACATTCAGTCCGGCGGCGAAGACCTGCAGGCCTCCCTACACCCCCGGAAAACCGCCCCACAGCCTGTCTGTGCTATGTGTCCGAGCCTAGTCAAGCCTTGGAGTTCTGCACTGTCCGCGGAGTTGCGTCCCTTTGCGAACTTTCAGGAGAACTGCTGCTCCCTGGACTGCTTAGAGCGCTTCCGTCTTATTGCGTTGGAGGACTCTTTGAGGACCAAGGGGAAGCAAGTGGCCAAGGTAGTAGTGAAGGCTTTATGGGTCTTTGTGGTTCCTGCTGCTTTTACTCTGTTTTGTATCAGCTTTCCCCAACTGGCGCCTGTAGCAAGAGCAGTAGGTGGTCTGCTAGGCGTAGTTTTCTAAGCCTGCCTAGTGCAATTCTCCATACATCTAAAGTCTCTCTGGCTTATTGGGATGCGATTACGTGAGTTATTTTGGTTCCGCATGAAGGACAGTGGCCGATTTGCATCGAGCAGAGTCTGCAGCAGCTCTTGTGGCCACACGGCTCCAACTCCCTGTCACAGAAGCGAGTTGCGCAGACTTTGCACAGTTCCCTCCGTTTGCTCCCATAGTACCGGCACAGAACTGCCATTGCGCCCAATACTACCTGCAAAAGGGACAACACGAAGCACGGAAATCCGAACTTAACGACGATTTCTTCCTTTGTCCTAGCCACGATACCAGCTAGCAGAGTGGGAGGCTCTGTGGATAGGAGGTAGTGTCCAGCCACGCACACACTCACCCCCACAGGCACCGCTTCTTCCGTTTCACTGTACTCCATTGTAGCTAGCACATATGGCCGCTCTACCCGCAAAAGTAACTCGCAAAGTGACAGCACAACTTCCAATGTGCTGAGTTTCTTGGGAGAGGTTTCGTGGTAGATTTGCTTTGCGAGGAATAGGGACTTGGGAGTGACTTGCACATTGACTCTTTCCTGTTTCTCCACTATGTAAAAGTCCCTATAAGAGTGCTCGGATGTCTGGCCTTTGGTGACTTTGGAGTAGATGACACGTGGGAACTTCGCACCGAGGAAATGGCTCTATTTAATACTCACGTCCATAGGGTTCGAGCACTTCGCTATGCCTGTAACAAGGTACTCCTGGTTTCTTTTGGGGAAGTCTGCACTCAGGAACTTGGCAACGCTGAGTTCCTGCATCCTCTGGTAGTGGAAGCAGTAGTAGCCGTAGTAGCTGTTGAAAAGGCCTATAAGTCCGAAAGCAATGGTCAAAGGAACGAATAGATCTGCCGGGTCTCTAAGTTCTTCACTCATATTATAGTCAAAATCAGTCCGAAAAATCTCTCTGCTTGCTGGGAATATACTTCGTAATCGGGCAAGTTGGTCAGAACGTCTTTGTAAATACCGGCACAGCAGTAGCGGCCGAGCTACTGGACAAATTGCGTTTACTATCTCTCAATTCACCCTTTAAACCCTTCTCATGAGAATGAACATTACCCCTAATCATTATACTCTCTATTCTTTCTCTATGTATTCATTAAGAAAGCTTTTCATTACTCCACTTTAACCTAAACTACTAAGTCAGTCCTGCCATCGATACGATTTCCGCACATCGGACACCGCGCAACTTGCCTAGAGCAAGGTCTGCAGCTACACATGTGCTTGCACGGCTCCAAGATGACATCACAAGGGTTGGTGAAACAGATCTTGCACTCCCGGCCTGCTTCCACTGCGACGCCTCCGTAGCGGTGCTGCTCTTCTTGTTCTCTTTTGTTGATACGGACTAAGCGAGTGCCAGCATAAAGGGCGATTCCGCCACATATTACTTGAAGGAGGGAGAGCATGAGGAACGGCCATTTGTACTTGTCTACGATTTCTTTCTTGCTGAAGGCGACAATGCCTGCGGCGATCGTGGGCGATTTGGCGGAAAGGAGGTAGTGCCCAGCCACACACACACTCACCCCCACAGGAAGCACTTCCTCCACCTCCCTGTCTATACTTCACCTTGTGACCACCTCATAAGCTATCGCCCCTCGCAGCACTACATTGCAAGCAGACACAAACACCCACTTGATCAGCCCCCAAACACTCACTTGCTGGAAGTCAGTCTCACTGAGTACCTGCTTTGCAAGGAATTCTGACTTAGGGCTGACCTGCACCTCGACTATATTCTGCTTTTGCACTATCAGGAAATCCCGATAGCTCACCTCTATCCTGGGTCGGAATTGCGACATTGTCTTTTTGGTAGTTCGGGAATAGGTGATAAGGTTGAACTTTTTGCCTTTGGACTGGGCTGATTTGAAACTTGCATCTATAGGGTTAGAACACTCCACTCTACCCTTTATCAGGTACTCCTGGTCCTTTTTTGGGAAGTCTGCACGCATGAATTCGGAAACACTGACTGAGGGCAGGCTTTGGTAGTGGTGGAAGTAATAGCCGTAGTAGCTGTTGAAAACGCCTAAAAGTCCACAAGACACTGTGGAGAGTCCAAAGAGAACTTCCCAGTTTTTGCGCTCTTCCCACATATTAGAGCCATATGAAAGGCAGTTTCTACGAAAACAGACCTAGCGCCTTATAGCTGGCTAGGAATAAAGAAGGAACACATGTGGTGAATGTGTGTAATTGATGATCGGTCAGATAGGGTTATTCAGCACGCAGAGCTATATAGATACGTGTCTTTTCAGTCTCTCAACCGACTCCACAGACTCGAGAACTAACCGAAACTCCTAACCCATACACCTAATCCATCCTATTGCTTCCGATTACTAAGAAACGAAAACGTTAGTCCTGCCCTCAATCGCCTTTCTGCACATCGGACAATCCGCCATTTCCAACGAGCAAGGTCTGCAGCAGCACATGTGCTTGCACGGCTCCAAGATGACATCACAAGGGTTGGTGAGACAGATCTTGCACTCCCGGCCTGCTTCCACTGCGACACCTTCGTAGCGGTGCTGCTCTTCTTGTTGTCTTCGGTTGAGACGGGATAAGCGAATGCCGGCGTATATGGCGATTCCGCCGCATATTACTTGGAGGAGGGAGAGGACGAGGAAGGGCCATTTGAACTTGTCTACGATTTCTTTCTTGCTGAAGGCGACAATGCTTGCTGTGATGGTGGGCGATTTGGAGGAAAACAGGTAGTGTCCAGCGACACACACACTCACCCCCACAGGCACCACCTCCTCCACATTCCTACATATCCACTCACCTTGTAGACACCTCGTATTCGATCCTACTCTGCAGAAATAGATTGAGAATGGAGATGCCTAGCCTTCTCATTGCTTCCCAAAAGCCAACCGGCTTGTAATTTACTTCGTTGAAGATGCGCCTGGCGAGGAATTCGGAATCTGAGTTGACTTGCACGTCAATTTTCATCTTTTTCTCCACTATATGGAAATCCCTATAATTCACCTCCGAAACTTTGCTAATATCCTGCCCCAACTGCGACGTTTTCGCCTTCGTAGTCTTCGAATAGACAATAGGTTGGAACTTCTTCCCCAGGAAAGCGCTCTATGTAGTGCTCACGTCTATAGGACTGGAGCACTCCACGTGGCCCCGCAACAGGCATTCCTTGTCCTTTTTCGGCAGGTCGGAATGGAGGAATTCGCTGACGCTCCGTTCTTGCAGGTTCCGGTAGTGGAAGAAGTAGTAGCCGGGGTAGCTGCTGAAAAGGCCAAAAATCCCGCAGCAGACTGAGGAGATTCCCAGAGTTAATTCCCAGTTCTTCCGCTCTTCTATCATATAATAGCCATTGAAGGGATTCACAGGCTAGAAGGCCTCCACGTGCAGACAGCTGCAGGGCATATGGGCTTGTGGATGTATGGACTGGAATACACAGTGAATTCGACTATCTACGTTCCTTCCGTCCTGCCTATGTATATCCCCCTGCATTTCTAACTTACCCCCGCCCTAAATCCTCCTACAACCCTATCCAGCCCTATAATCATGGGCATCAAGCAACTAACGCACCTAATCAGCGAAAAGGCCTCCGGCTCTGTCACTCGCGTAACCCTGGAAACCTACAAAGGCAAGGTCCTGGCCTGCAACGCCAACCTCGCCATTTACCGCTTCCTCGTGACCGCCCAGATGAACCACCCCCGCCTCCAACAGGACGATACCGGCTGCGTGACCACTCACCTGATGGGTCTGTTCAACCGGACTTTGCAGCTGCTGGAGCAGAAAATCAGGCCGATTTGGGTGTTCGAAGGCAGACAGCCGGGGTTGAAGTTGACTGAAATGGAGAGGAGGAGGACGGTGGGTGCGGAAACTGTGGAGGAAGTAGCTACAATTGCTCCCCCGCCTATATCCCTGAGGAAGGAAATGCCGGTGCAGTACCCTTCCGGATGTGGGGATTCTGATAACGATACGCATGAGCCGACACTAGCGGAAGTGCGCTTATCCCGCTCCGCTCCCATTGTGATAAAGCAGTGCGCTCAGAAGCGGAAATACACAGACCGGATTAACTGCCTGGAGACTGAGTTCTCTGCGAGACATGGGGACTGGCTGGAAAGGCTCATATCTCCCTGCCAGAACTGCCCTGATTACATATACATGGGTGAAAGCGAGGAGGAGGACATAGGGGATACGATGGATTTGAGCGGCTATTTCGAAGACTTAAAGACAGTGGATACAAGCGACGACAGTCGCAGAATTCCGCCCAAGCCTGTGAAAGTCACGAAAGAAATGATAGAAGATGCGAAACTACTGCTTCTGTTAATGGGCGTGCCAGTGCTCACGGCGCCCTGCGAAGCCGACGCCCAGTGCGCAGCCCTGGTGAAAGCAGGCAAAGCCGATGCAGTGGTATCGGACGAACTGGACGCTTTGGCCTTTGGAACGGAGGTGCTGCTGCGAGGCCTGCACTCTCAGAAAGAGCCGATTACGGAAATAAGGCGTTCCAAGGTGTTGGAAGGCTTCGAAATGACCCATTCTCAATTTGTGGATTTGTGCATATTGCTAGGGTCGGACTACTGCGGGCCGATTGCAGGGATTGGCCCGGGCAGCGGCTTCAAGCTGATCAAGCAATTCACCTCTCTCGAACACATAGTCGAGTTCGTCCAATCCAATACCAAAAGATGGGAAATCCCCGCCTACTTCCCCTTCCCTGCAGCCCGCAACTTCCTCCTAACCCCCGAAGTCCTCCCTCCCGACTCCATTCCCCTGCTCTGGTCCCCTCCAGACGAACAACAACTCCGCTATTTCCTTGTCTGTGTGAAGAGTTTCGTCCCTATGAAGGTGGACATGGACCTGAAGCGCCTGCAGAGACTTATGGACCGCCCTGCGCAGACCAAGTTGGAGCTGTTCTTTGGGGAAGGGCCGGCGAAGAGAGGCGCTGCAGGGGGGAATCAGCCCTCGAAGAAGGCGAAAACGAACAGGAAGTTCACCTTTTAGTGGGAATTAGTCTAAAAAGGAGTCAGTGGGAGGAGTGGGGAGGGACTTCTGGACTTTCTTCATAGGGAAGTGAGCGGATTTTAGTACCTTTTCCCTGCTTTGGACGGATTTGAGTGCTGTGCCGTGGTCGGCCAGTGTGAGGTCTCGTCCGCAGTCTGTCCTTTTGCAGAAGTAGCTGTCCAGAGTCCGAGTATAGACTTGCAGTCCATACCTCCACTCCTCGGTCACTGCCTCGATGCTTCTATTCAGCCCCTTCCCCATAGGGTCATACAGTGCTATCAAATCCAGTTTTGCACTTTCCTGGTCCATATCCTCAGCACTGTCATGAACGTTCCAGTGCACGAAGTCCAGCCACTCACTATAGCCATGTCCCTCAGAGAGCCAGTTGAAGCCCTCACTATGCGCAGTGACGCAGTTGGCCTGGGCATCGATACTGAGCACAGGGTGCAGTAGGCCAAGCATAAGGTGGAGTTGGCCGAGTTGCAGAGAGTTGAGTACAGCACTGATGTTATTGTGGAAGTAGCGGTACAAAGCCGGAAGAGCACTATCAGACAGGTCCAGTCGCTCTAATTTGTTTATCAAACACAGTTTCAGCACTGCTTCGTCCTCAGACACTGCCTTCATATCAAACCTGCGCAACTTCGGCCGGTCTTCGAACTCCTGCGGCATTTTAGTGGCAGTCATCAACACTGGACACTTAGAGTGCGCCACTAAGTCGTAGGCTGCTTTGTGGAAGCCGCGCTCTCCCTCGAAGACAATGTCCACGTCGTCGAGGAGCAGCACAGCGTTGCTGCCCACACTCTCCACTTTCCTAGTTTGAGAGGCTTCGCCGAGAACTCTCTGCAGAGCCTGACTGTGTCGAGGGTCCTTCGTGCCCATTTCCAGCAGAATCAGATTCAGACTTCTCGCAATCGCTCTCACCGCAACTGTCTTTCCGCACCCAGCGGGCCCCACCAGTATCAGCCCCTGCACCTCCTCCCCCTGTCTATGCTGGAAACTCCTTATAAACTCCTTCAGTACCTTCTTTAACTCCTTATCCAAGATCTCTTTATCAGTCATAGGCTGGTACTTCCCCACATATGGTAAACTCGGTGCACTGACCATAGTCCTGACCAGGTCTTCAACCACTGCCTTCGGCTTCATAAATCTAGTGGCGATTTGAGCGACAAAGGCGGAATCAAGGACTGGGGGAGGAGGCAGAGGGGTTGGCGGCGCTTTGGCCTTTTTGACTGAGGGAGTGGAGAGGGAGAAGTAGGTGGTGAGCTTGTGCATGGCGACGGAAGGGGTTCTCCCGCGTTTCCGCGCGGCCATATTGTGGCGAGGCGTGCTTTGGGCGGTAGGCCAGGACTCGACCTGGGCACATCATTGGAGAGAAATATGGACTCGAGGCTGCATGCACCTCAAAGTAACAGACTCACTTGTATACAAATAAACAAGTCCCTGGAATGACTGTCTCAGGTCTAATGCATCCTGCCCTCCCCACTAAGACCGACTTTTGCATATACCGCTTCCCTAAGTAGCGAGTTAATGTCCTCTGAGTGTCCACCCGTCTAAACTATGGACTCACATCTGCTTGTCTATACTACAGCCGCAGGAACCAGCCTCCCTCACCTTTCCCCAGCCCAGCTCTCCCTGTCCTCTCCCTTTCTCCTACCATACTGATGGGTTCTTATCAGTAATGGAAGCTTCTAGAAGACTTATAAGCGCTTTTGTACAATGTATAGATATGAGTTTCTTCGGTGGCTTTCCCTTCGGCGGCATGCCAGGCTTCGGCGGCGGCTTCGAACAGGACTCCGGTCCTCAGGAGCCTGTGGATAACAACCGCTACTACGAGTTGTTGGGAGTGGACAAGAGCATCGACAGCGCAGATGTGAAAAAGGTCTTCAAAAAGCTGGCTTTGAAGAAGCACCCGGACAAGGGAGGCGACCCTAACGAATTCGCGGAAATCAGCCAAGCTGCTGAAGTCCTTGCGGACCCCGAAAAGCGCCGCATATACGACAAATTCGGGGAAAAGGGCATCAAGGAAGGCATGGGCGGGGGCGGCGCTGAGGGCGTCAGTATATTCGACCTGCTGCAAGGCAGAGCGCCGAACCAGCAGCAGGCCAGAGGCCCTAAGAAGTGCGAGGACACACTGTACCCACTCCAAGTGACCCTGGAAGACATGTACAACGGCAAAGTGAAGAAAATCGCAATAAATCGCAACCGCAACTGCACAGACTGCAACGGAGAAGGCGGGTCCCGGGCCGCAGACTGCAGAGACTGTAGAGGCAAGGGCAGAGTTATGAAGATGCAGCAGATTGGCCCGGGCATGTACACTCAGTCCGTCGGCACTTGCGACACCTGCAGTGGAGAGGGACGCATTGTGGACCCGAAGTACCGCTGCAAGAAGTGCAAAGGAAAGCGGGTGATGGAGGAAAAGAAAGTCATTGAGGTGCAAATCGACAAGGGTGCGCCGAACAAGCACAGGTACAACTTCCACGGAGAAAGTGACGAGGCTCCAGGCTTCATGGCGGGAGACCTTGTAGTGGAGATCCAGGAAAAGGAGCACGAGATGTTCAAACGCAAAAAGGCAGACCTGATCATGCAGAAGAAAATCACACTGCTGGAAGCCTTGACCGGGTACCAATTCACCATCACTCACTTAGACGGCTCCACCCACTTGATCAAGTCCGGTCCTGGAGAGATCGTCAAGCCCGGGGACGTCAAGACTGTGGAGGAACTGGGAATGCCACTGTTCAAACTGACGTTCAAGAACGGAAACCTGTTCATCTACTTCGATGTGGACTTCCCGCTTCCGGGCTCCATCCAGCCGCCTGCTATTGAGGCTTTGAAGGCTGCGCTGCCTCCTCCGGACTCGGCCACTATGGAAATCGACTCTACCGGCTTCGAACGCTCGAACACTCACCAGACCTTGACCTTCGAAAAGTCCCATGTGACTGAAAACAACACAAAGACCTACTCTGACCATGCGCATGAAGAGGAGGAGGACGACCCGCGGATGGGAGGCAGACAGGTGCGGTGCTCAGGAACCATTTTCTAGCTTTAAACTAGGTTACCCAGTGCTGCAGTTTGGCCTGCTCTCTTTGAGAGGTGCTAGGCGTTGAGGAACGCTATGACTGCTGTGATGTCGTCGACCATGTTGTCGCAGGACGCCCACCTGAGTTGTGCAGCTCTCACAAGCGCTGCACAGGCCTTGCCCGCCTCCCCCTGTTCCCAGTGCAAGCCCACTATTTTCACCGCCTCCAAACTACTAATGAACTCCCACACCCCATCACTCGCCAGTATCAAGAACTTGTCCTCTCTCGAAACTGTGTACTGCAAAATGTCAGGGTCAGCAGTCACTCCCACAGTTTTCGACACTTCATCGCCTATAGAGCGAGACATCGCAAGGCCGGGAAAGGGCTCGTTGCGGAGGTAAACGCGAGCCGGACCCAGTTGAGTGAACTTTGAGACTGACACTTCCCCGCCCGCGGCTTCAATTCTGCCTTTTTCTCTCGGCAAGTCTGGCTTGTGGTCGGTGGAAAGGTCGCTGTGGTGCCAGTTCCCGTTGATTCGCTTTCCGATGACCGCTCTGGAGTCACCCACATTGCCGCACACCAGCGAAGTGCCTTGCCAAAGCACAGTGACGCAGGTGCTTCCTGAGTTCGAGCAGTCAACAGGCGTGCTTTTCAGTCCCTTCACTGCAAGTGCATAGGCAGTTTTCAACGTTTCCGCTGCTTGCTCCGCCCCACCAAGACTCAGAGTATCAAACAACAGCCGAGGTAATACAGCCTTGAGGTAGCCGGATACATGGTGGCCGAACAAGCCATGTCCGTCGCATACGCCCAGGAAGTGCCAGCCACTGGCTTCAATAGTGAAGCAAGTGTCTTGGTTGTTAGGCTTTTCCACGCCTCCCACTGAGCCCCGCACAGACTTCGCCGCCACCTTGACGGAAGAGTTGATAGGCAGGACCAGGGAAGGCTGGGTGCTGCTGAGGCCCAGGCCAGTCACTCGTCCTCCCAGTGCTAAGTTGGTAGAAGCGCCTTGGAAGACAGGCTTGAGAGTGTAGAGAGTGCGGCCTGAGGCTGCCAGTGCTCGGTGTGAGGCCACACGTCTCATGTGAAGGTACTGGACTCGCTGGGACTCAGCGGCTGTGCTGGCAGGGAGAGAGGAGGCAGGGGAGAAGCGAGTGCTGGGCAGGTGCAGCGGCCGACGGTAGTTCCAAACGCCCAAACTGGGGAGAGAGGACTGGTCTGTGGGTTCGGCTCGGTTGGATGCGAATGCCATTTAATTACTCTAGCTTTTAGACCACTGCTGCTGAATGCAGTTAGTTCTTTGACATTTATATCACTTCTAATGACCTGGAGTCCTCCTGCGCAGGTAGAAAAATCGCCAATTTGATAGAAAAGCAGATTAGTACTGGAAGAAACGCAGTGATTTTCCAAATCCACTCAACTTCATGTTATAGAACTGTACTTAGTTCACACATCCGTGCAACTCTTCGTTACTATGTAAGTCTCTTTCTCACTTAAATATTTGAGAACTCTGCAGACTTTATGGATGAAAATTGGATACACTGACCCAGTCGATTTGCCTATCTACTCAGTGCTTTAATACACTCAAAGTCATACACTAAGCCAGTCCCATTATATGGGAAAATCGAATGACTGAGAATGCGTAAAGTCGTCGCTTTCCCATCTCCCGATTTAGCCTAAGCGTATTCCTTGGCTCCCAGGGTCCACAGTGATATTGCAGAATTATAATAGCAATGGTCGACCTTCTCGAACAGCGTCTCCAAGCCCTGCAGCCTCGCTGCTGTCTATGCTCCGGCCACCTGGCCCAGTCCCCTTTCCAGCCTCACCTCCTGCTCTGCGGACACACTCTTTGCCAGTACTGCCTGCCCGAGCTTGCCCAGGGAGTCAGCTTCGCATGCCCCTTTGACTACATTCTGACTTCGGAAATAGCTGCTGATCAGATGTGTACAGCGACGGAGTGGGCTTTGAAGATGAGGCACCACACTGATAAAAGGCGGTTTAAAGAGGCGTTGGATAAGCTGGAAAGCTGCTATAGTCTGAGAAATGTGCCGTGCAAAGAAGCGTATATCAGTGGGAGTTGTCCTATTGGACAGGAATGCAGGTACGACCACACCTGCGCTTTCTTCAGGCAGTTCCCATGTCCTCTGCGAGAGAACTGCTGGAGAGGGGAACTGTGCCTATACTCCCATGCCCCGCAAGCCCGGCTTTCCCAACACAAAGTGACTATCAGGTCTCAAAGCCTTTTGAGTCAGTTACAAGGCCAAATCCCCACCTTTTTCAGCATCCTCAGCAAGTACCAGGCCCAGACCGAGTCCCTAAATCCATATGAAGTCAACCACTTCTCCCAAAAGCAATGGGTCTTCGAGGACCGCAGCAACCCTCTGCCCACTGCCTTCGAACCCCAAGTCCAAGCAGACATCCAGTACGCACTGGACCACCACAAGAGCTTCGCTCAGACCAATGGCTTCAGAGTCTTCTTCAAGCCGCAGTTTCTGATAACAAGTGAGGAAGTGGTGTATAGGGCGACCTGCACGAATGTGTGTATTGGGACATCGGAGGCGGGAGAGCTGAATTTTGCTTGTGAGGAGAGCTGGGCGGAGGCTTGTAAGCAGGAAATCTTGCAGTTGGAGGGGGAAGTACCTGGGGTTGTCGTGGGGAATAGACAATTGGAGTGGCTAAAGAGGTGGGGTTTGGGGCTGTCCGCAGGGCAAATCATCGGGGAGAGGACAATGCTAGTACAAGCACTGCGAGAAAAGCCGGATTTCGACGAATACGACGACATACTGGAAACGCCCTTCCCCTTCGACCCAGCCATCCACTCCCTCGCTGGCAGGATCGTCGAGGTGTTCACAGGGAAGATCGTAGGCCTACGAGAAGATGTAATTCGAGTGTGCACACTGACTAACGCCGTTTTGTCCCAGAACTCCGCAATGAACCCTGCATACAGTCCCCCTCCCAGTGCACAGGTGCAGTATTCTAATGATGCGGTTAGTCTGCCGCGGCCTAGGCCTGACCCTGTGCTTCGTGCCTCTATACAGAGAGCGGAAAGTCCTATGCGCTTCCCTACTCGGCCTGCGCCTCTGCCGAGTTCGAAGCCAGTTTCCTTTGGAGTGCAGTGGACGGAAAGTCATGAGAGGACTCCTGCCAAGCTTCCTAGTAGGAAAGCAAATGACGACCAGGAAATAGAGAGAATCCGGGACCTGGTGAGTCGCATGCTGCCTGATGCCAGTGCTGTTGAAGTCGAGCGAGCCAAAGTGCGATCCTCAGCGAAAACACGCTTCGAACGCAAGAAAAGAGAAATGAGTCTCAACGGCCCCGTCGCCACTAAGCAACTTTTCCACGGTACAAAGCATATCGACCCTCGCGACATCATTAACTCTGATGAGTGCATGAACTCTCGCAGACATCGGCCGAATGGCGGTAATAAGGGAGTGTACTTCTACGAGTCAGTGGCTGCGATAGAGAACTACTCACACCGGATCTCGCAAGGCAGGAAGCAGACCATGCTTTGTGAGGTGCTGGTGGGAAATGCTGTGCGGTCCAACCATCATTCTTGCAGACAAGCTCCTGAAGGGTACGACAGTGTGCAGGGAAACGACCATGGAAGCGACCTGTGGGTGGTCTACGAGAACGATATGGCTCTCCCCGCCTATCTGATAACCTACTGCGACTAGACACTAACTGTTCCTCTAGGCAGATCCCACACCGTCTAACCTTAGGAAAATCGCCTGAGCTTGCCTACGCCTGTGAAGCTTTCCAGTCTCTGCACTTGGGCGAGAGAGTCCCGCACGACTTGGTTCATGTGCTTCATCTCCAGGTTCAGATCTCTCACTTCCTGTGTGAGCAGTTGGTGAGTGCGGCTTTCCTCGGCCATTTCCTGGGCCAGCACTTCGAGGTCTGCGTGGACTTCGTTGAGGAGATCTGCGTGGTAGTTGTCCAGGGCTCGGTCAGTCAGACTCCGGTAGGTCGAGACACCGGAGCGTAGGTCTGCTACGTCTACTTTGAAGCGAGTCATGTCTCTCTTGGCAGCCATCCCAATCTCATGCATGAGGTTGTACTTATTGACCAGCGAGTCCAAGTCCCCCCTAGAAGCTGTGGGCGCTGTAGTAATGGTCCTTGTCATTTGGTCCGAGCGGAACAGCAAAGAGCCGTACTCCGACCTGCGAGACTTGAGAGAGTCCTGCGAAACGGCCCGATGCACTGCAGCAGGCCGAGCAGACAAGGGCATTTCGGTTTTCTGCATATTACTTCCTACTCAGACTAGAGTACAGCTTCTTCAGAGCTGAAGCGTTTCTTTTCTTGAGTCGGAGGTCTGGCCAGCCACACTTGTGGCAGGTAGTCCGGTCCATTCCGTTCCTGCAGTAGCACTTGCGACAGATCTGGGCCACTACTGTGGATAGGGCCAGCTTATATCTCTCCGGCTCTATTACGCCTCCAAGGAGACGGAGAGAGGCGCGGAGAATGGGAGCGGAGGAAATGGGCAGTTCCGACAGAGTCTGATGGTCGTGCAAAGGCTTGGAACAGTGGGAAAGCGCAAGGAGTTGCTGGGGAATGCCTGTGCTTTCACTCACTCGCTGCCTCACCCACTGCACTGTGTCAGTCCCTTCAACCTCCAGAGTTACTGTCGCCCCTGCACCTTCCACCAGCACTGTCTTCATACTACAACTATGTCCTTGCCCTTTTAGTAGTCCTCTAAGCCTATAATAAACGCGCTTACAGCCTTTAGCGTCTCCTCAGCTCCCTCCACTCTGCATATCTGCCTCGACCCTGCAAACGGCCCTTCGAACACTTCCTGCAGCAGTACTTGAGGGAAATCACGCAGGTTATAGAGGAGGAGAAGGGGGCACTCCGCATCTTCCAGCTTTCCCACATTGCTGGTCAATTCCGCCTCACTGCAGTCTACTAAGTTGATGATGAGCGCCGCTACTTCCGGGTAGCGAGCGCACACAGTTACAGCCGGATCGAGTTCAGAGGTACAGGTATAGAGGATAGTCCTGCGGATAGAGACCTTTGGACAGGTGGACAGGAACCAAAACGAACTGTCATAGTCCGCAAAGCCCGGCACCCGACTGCCCAGGAACAGCAGAGAGTTGCAGTCCAGTTCGTCCGCTATCGCTGTTATCGCAGAAACCACGTCTTCCGCCAGTGACACAGACGCTCGCACGCTCAGCAGCAGTGTGTACGCCTTGCACTCGTTGTGAAAGTGCACTTGCACTTGGCCTCCCAGTGGAGTGGCGATGAACACTGCGTTGGAGAGACTGTCGCTGCGTGGCAGGTCTGCAGTCCCGGGAAGTGTACTGCAGCACCCCATTATCATTAGTCCGTATGGAACTGTGGACTCGGCACTATGTAGGCGCGGTGGGGCCTGCACCAGTGAGAAGCAGGGAGTACTTGGAAGTGAGCAGGGACACTGTGGAGGACAGCGAACTGCGGAGTTTGAGTGAGGGCGAGAAACAGCTTGTGAAGGGGGTGCTGGGGACACAGTCCAATATGACCTTTGTGGAAGCAGAGCAGGAGGAAAAGACAGCGTCTGTACCGCAGGCACTCAGTATCTGCATCCAGCGAGGGGCTGAGGACCTGGCGATTCGGCTACTAGGCCAATTGGTCGACCCTTTCCCTCTTCACCTGGTACATAGAGCTGGCGAGCGCGGCCTTTTTCGACTGCTCCGCGCTCTCTACGACACTAACACACCCGTTTCATCGGCTCGGGTGGTCACTCGCATGAGACTACTCAGTCGTCGGTATCAGCGCAGCGACTCAAACCACTGGCGAGCAGCAATTCCAGCGGAGTCCAGTTTCATTACTACAGGCGAACTACTACATTGGGCCTGTCTTTCCGACAACGAGCTCAACATCAAGTATTCCCTATACAGGTCTGTCCTCCAAATGGACCTGAAGCCGGACACTGCAGTGAGTAGTTTGCTTTCCGCTGGCTGTGCTGCTATTCTGCTGGAGCAAGTAAAGAAGCAGCGACTCCGTGCGAGTCCCGAGGCCATACTGTGCGCTTTGGAGTGGGGCAGGTTGGATGCAGCCACTGCGTTACAGGAAGTACGCTCTAGCTAGAGCGCACAGTCGTGGTGGAGTGTCAGTGAGAGCTGGTGTGACTACCGAGTGCTGCAGTGGTTGGTTTCACTTCTGTCTAGTCCCCGCCATGCCTTGGCTGCCCTCTATCTCCTCAGCCAGACGTCCTTGCGCTGCTGGACTCAGGTGGAAGTGGAGTTGGTGCTGCTGTCCCTCAGGACTCTAAGCGCCCCTGTTGACCTGGAAACGTGCAGTTTCGTGCTCAGTCCGAACCCTCTCCTGCTCAGTATCGCTTGCTCTGCGCTGTGCAAACAGCTGCGTCCCTGGAGTCGCCTCTTCAAAGAGCCCTTCACTCAGCTCAATCACCGCTTTCTGCGCATTGCTGTTCACTTCCAGGCACAGCACAGCGACTACACTCGTCTCAAGGCCTTCTATCTAGACTGCAGCTATGGAGGCAAGAACGCTTTCGACTTGCTCAGCAGTAGGTCTGACGAGTACCGAGAGCTGCTCATGTGTGAAACTGTGGTCAACATTGCAAAAGACCTGTGGCGTAGTGAGGAAGACTTGGGAGTGGGACTGACTTGTCCCTATTGGGCGTACTTGGCGCAGTTGGACTGTGTGGAGGCTATGTGGACTGTGAAGGGGGCGGTGGAGCAGGAACAGGACAGTCTACTGCAGTTTCATGTGTGGCAGAGGGACGGCTTCCTTAGGCATCTCGTGGAAACGGTGTTCCTCTTGGCTATGTTCGTCGTCCTCATCTACATCCTCCGCCTCTACTTACAAGTCATGCACCTGCAGAAAGGACCTAACATTCTCAAGGAAATGAGCGAGTTGATGGGCACTTTGCGCAATTACAGGACACTCTTCGCCGGGTACCTCTTTTCCCTCGTAGTGAATCATGTGCAAGCAGGCATACACCTGCTATACCTAGGGCAATCGCTCGTACTGGACCCTAGACTGTGTCTGGATGCATTGTTGGTAGCGTGCATTTCCTTGATAATGAGCCTGGGAGATACAAATACCGCGTTTATGGATGGGGAGCAACTACTAAGACTGGTGGAGTGGCTGTATGCAGTCCTGTTCCTCCTCACAGGACTCAGAATTCTGATGGTTTTGCTGGAAACGGAAGCATTTGGACCGATTTTACGCATGATTTTCCTCACAGTGCGGGGAGTTCTGGCCTACTTGTTAATCTACCTACTCACTTTGTTCGCCTTTGCGCTGTCCTTCACAGTGGTGTTCTGGCGAGACACAGCCTTCGAGTCTATAGAAATGTCCCTTCGCACAATGTTCACTTGGAGCGTAGGAGGCTTCGACCCCAGTGCGTTCACAGACTATCCGGGAGTAGGGTCGCTGCTGGGTTGTGTGTGGGCGCTGGTGTCGGCAGTGCTGTTGCTCAACCTCCTGGTGGCAGTGCTGAGCACCAGACTAGAGCGCCTGAGTCCGCAGGCCCGGGCGGACTACGTAGCAGTGCTATACCGCAGTTACTGCCACACTCGCTTCGAGCCTTTGTATGGAGCCTTGGTAGTGGCCCCCGCTCCTTTCAATGTGCTAACTCTCCCTGCTCTCTTGCTGTATGTGGGGTGGCCGGCAGGCAGGACCAAGGTCACTCAGTGCTTTGCAATAGTGTCGTACCAGCTGATATTTGCAGTTGCGGTAATGTCCTACACTGTTGTGAATATGTTGCTACTGCCTGTAGCTTACCTATTCGCTGCTTGGAGACTTTGCCACATCAAGAAGAAACGCTTGCTTGCACTGACAGTATGGCTGGCGTTCGGTCCGGTGCAGCTCTTACTGCTGTGGGGGCACTCTTGCAAACCCTTTGTTCAGTTCCTGTATGCGGCGCCCACTTCCCGTCGAACGGAACTGTCCACTGCCTTCTTCCAGCCTTTGAAGCGCCATTTGCGAAGTGTTATGCAGCATTGCTCCTCGCTTTCTACTGCGGATCTGGCGCCCACACTCACCCCTTTCCCGCGCTGGCACCGATCTACTTCCGCCCCTCAAACTCGCTTTCTAGAAACTGTTGAACGCATCTACTTCTCCCACAGAGCCCTGAAGCAGGCTTCCTCCTCCCAAGCCCTAGACTTCCTGCATCAGTTCCAAGGCACTGGAACCGGCCGAGTGGACATTGGACGGGTGGTGGCCTTCCTGGAACTACTGGAGGACAAGCCAGACCTGCTGCTTGCTATTAACATCCCTGCTGTGCAAGTAGCTTTACAGCGGGCTCGGAACACAAATGAATAGAGAACTTCTTGGAAGTAGGTATCTAGTGCCTTAGTGAAATCAGCGCCCTTCAGGTAGAATGGAGGGATCAGCACTTTCCAGCCCTTCCGCTCGAGAACTAGCTTCCTTGCCTGCGTTCTGCCGTCCAGCACCATCGCTGGCACTACATAGTGGCTGATTCCGCACAGTTCCAGGGCTACTTTGTGTGGGAGAGCAATGTCGATATGGAAGTCGTCCCAGTGCTCTGCTTGGAAAGGGATGTTACGTTGAGTCAAGTAGAGGAGAGTGCGACTGTGCAGACTGCTTTGACGTAGAGATGCACTGCGTTTCCAGCTAGTTGCCAGGCATGGTAAGGCCTGCTGCACTGAGTGATGCGCAGTGAGTGAGGAGTAGAGAGTAGGCTGCAAGTAGCGGAGATGCAGCAGGGCGGAGTAGAGGGAAGTGGCGAGTAGACTTGCAGGCAGATAGGAGGGCAGACACTCTTGGAAGTGCTGCCAGAAGGAAGGGTGAGTGTACTGCGCCCTGGCAAAGGTGTCTGCCAGGCGGCAATGCGTCAAAGGGTCGATGCGTCCCTTTCGTCGGTCCTCCAGCCAGCCCGCCACTCTGTCAAAGGTCTCCCTGTGCCCTATAGTTCCCACTTGCCCAATATAGTGCACTATTCTTTGCAAGGCCAATTCGCCTGCTTCAGGCTTATTTCGCTCGAGCCAGTGGTCATTGCACACCAAGTTGTGAAGCAATTCCAGCAGTTCCGCACTACAATACAGTCCATGTCCGCGGCAGGTTTCCAGTCGAAGACACATAAGGCCTAGGTCAGAGGGGGAGAGACTGGCTTCTCTGCGAAGGATTTCATTGGTATATGGACGAAAGACGGAGTTGTGGAGGTATCGGTAGTCAGGACTGTGGCGTGTGGGGTAGGCGGACAGTAGACTTAGCAGGAAACTGGGAGGAAGGGAGGGTAGACTCGAAAACACCACTTGCTCAATTGCTCTTAGCAGGCTTTCCGATGAGCGGTTGAAGGCAATTAGCGTCCTCAGAATGCCGGAGAGCCATTGAGTATCTTCAGCCTTGGCAGTGTGCAAAGCCTTGAGGACAACTGACTCAGCCAGCGGCACTAGTTCGAGGCCAGCCTTGGTAGGGTAAAGAGTGGAGGTGGGAGCCGCTTTGAGGAAGGCCAGTAGACAGAAGTGGGCATCACGCAAAGACTTAGTGAGTAGAAAGGAAGCTGAGAGCTGCTCCAGCGCTGCTGCCTGCAGCATAGCACTGAGACTCACAGAAGCCTGTTGGAAGGATGTGGACAGCTCCGAAGCCTTGCAGAGCGTGAAGCAGCCACTGGCCCTCCCACGTCCAAAGCGAGTGACTGCCTCCCCAGCCAAGGCCAGCGCCTCTGTCTGTGTGAATTTGTGTCCTAGGCTAGTAGCAGCAGCACAGGCTTCATAGAGCTGGTCCAACTCTCCGTCTGTCAGGGTGGGGAGAGAGTGAGTAAGCCAGGACTCGTGCTGGCGGAGCTTGGGAAGCTGGGCAGGGTTGCGGAGTGCTGCGGAGTAGAGAGCTGCAGTCATGGAAGTCAGGCTGCGGAGCAAGAGAGTTCCCAGCATTGTTAATTAAGTAAACAATGCCTTTACCATATGTGAATAGACAGAGGGGAGTGTATGAGATTAGTATATGGTTAAATCTGAGTTACTGAGAGGTTAAGTAGGAAATCCACATCGTAAATCTCCTTTCCTTTCCGTGTGCAGGAATAAAACCGGTTCTTAGTAGAGTTTTCGGTCCTCCCCGGCAGTCGCCTCGCTATTTCCGTCCACTTCGGTCCTACCTCAGTGTACAGTTCAAAGATCTGCCTGTCCTCCTCCTCACTCCACCCGCCTTTCTTGATATCCGGAGAGAGCGCATTCATCCACCTCTCCCTGCACTGCTTCCCAGTGCGGCCCTGAATAGTGAGTGCGCAGTCCGCCCACTTGCAAGGACCCAGCCTTTCCACCCACCCACGAAGCAGTCGATCCTCTCTTTCACTCCAAGCGCCTTTCACAAGGCCAGGCTTCAGGATCTTGCACCAGCGATGCAGACACTGTATGGGCAGGCGGCTGGACACCAAGTGCGCAATCTGGCGCCACTGCTTTTCCCCGTGAAGCGCAACTGCCTGGCTGAGGACTGCGTCTTCGGCTGCACTCCACTTCCCTCGCTTGATGCTTTGGCTGTCTGTGGACTGGATTCTGGGTGACTCGACCATGATTTATTTATACGGTAACCTGAGGTCTTCGCTATGAGTGTTTTAGGTTTAGCGTGCTCATGCGGACTGCCGCTTTCCATCGCTTACTGTAGTCTCTGCACCTGCTGATCTGATTGCAAAGAATGAAAGTACACAGAGAGAGCTGCAAACTTTCCCAGGGGCAGAGGAGCAGGAAGTCGTATTTCCTGCTTTAAAATTTGAACGCTAAAACATACATTATATATACATCCCCATAACTGAAGCTACATATAAGGAAACATTGAAAGGGAAATAGCCTAGCGTCGAGGAAATGCCACAAAGAAACTAAAAGCAGCACGAAAGCAGGCAGGTGAAGTGGGGGCAGAGTGGACTCTAGTGCGCTATTTAGGAAGATAGAGGTATAGGAAGGAATGGCATCAGAGAAAAGAGTCCTCAAGGCTGCCGCTTGCTTCCCAGAGGGTTCAGTTCTGAAAACAAAAGCGGTGCTCGGAAACACGGGTTGTCCTCACCTGCCATTATAGCCACTCCCTCTTACCCACTACTTGCACCAACTTTCACCACTCACACAGCAGCTTTCGAAGCACTGTCTCGCACTTCCCAGGCTGCACTGGGAAGCAAGGCCTAGGAGGCTCTTTTTTCTGAAGGAAAGGAGAGGAATCAGTGGCTAGTTGACCCTAAAGAGACTGAGACTGTACGAGCAATGACTCAAAGACAGCAGAAATCCTAAGGTGTTTGCAGTTTCCGCCTTATGCACTTGAGACAGTCTACTCGGTATCGCTCAAAGTGTCTACTTGTCTCTTACTTCACCCTTCACAGCGAAAGCTTTCAGCTGCTGAAGGAAGCATGACCTTGTTAGTCTAGTAGCGAACACACACTCATCTCTAAGAACTCAGTGGAGGCAATGTTGGGACTTTCAGGTCTCCTAGTGGCTGGCTACAAGGATCTGCGCTGAGCATTGTAGGTCTGGAACGCGGAAGTCCTAGGACGGCTCCTTTGCACATCCGAGACTGCCAGCAGGTGAGGCTGTAAAGTCTGTGGCTAAAATGGACGGAGAGCAGCGAGCCCCCGCGAAGACTTTGAACAAGAAGCGGAAGTTCATCGAGGACGGCATCTTCAAGGCGGAACTGAACCACTTCCTGTCTCGCACACTCGCACAGGAGGGCTACGCAGGCATCGACGTGCTGGCCACCGCGTCCATGACTGAAGTCATCATCAACGCCACTCGCATCAAGGAGGTGCTGGGCACTAACGGCTATCGCATCCGCGAGCTTAGTAGCCTCATCCAGAAGCGCTTCAACTACCCGAAAGACAGCTTCACTCTCCTCGCCAAGAAGGTCAACAACCGTGGACTCAGTGCGGCTGCCCAGGCCGAAAGCCTGCGCTACAAGCTGCTCGCCGGCTTCCCTGTCCGGATGGCGGCCAACGGTGTCGTCAAGTTCGTGATGCACAATGGAGCCAAGGGAGTGGAAGTGACGGTGTCTGGCAAACTGAGAGCCCAGCGTGCGAAGAGCATGAAGTACAAGGACGGGTACATGATTTCCGCAGGACAGCCGCGCAAGACCTACATTGACGAGGCCGTCAGACATGTGGAGATGAAGCAGGGCATTCTGGGAGTACTGGTGCGGATCATGCTGCCCCACGACTCGACTGGAGTGCTCGGCCCCACCAAGCCTCTTCCTGACACCGTCGAAGTGATCGAGCCCAAGGCAGACTAGTAGACAGTTCCCACATATAGAAGTCTTTGCGTCTGCTCAATGTGACTGAGACCTAAGGCTGTGGCAGATATGACGCCTGGTAATAGTTATATATAAGGATGACACCTTTGCGCAAGGGCTCTGCCCAGTGCTGATAACCCATCTCTGATCTCTATCTCCCCTGCATCCTGCCGATGCCTGCCGACCATTCTAGCTAACTAGGAGAGGAACTGTATGAGGCCTAACCACCGCGCCTTCAGGAAGGTCTGGAACTATGCCTCAGTCAATCTAGCGTTAGGACAAGTCCTCGCCATTATTACCTCCAGCCTGCCAATTCACTAGCCACAGTGGAGCCCAGCTGTAGTAATGATAACTCTGACAAGCAAACTAACACTAGGCCCTGCTGAGAATGCTCGGCCTGTGATTACAGGAGTGTCCGCCTATGTTAGTCTCCAAAGTGAGGACCAAAGTGTACTGATCAGACTGCCTCGCTTTCAACACTCCAAAGTGATGAACGGCAGACAACAGCCTTGGGCCAGGACACACACAGCCTCCTTCATGCTCAGACCTCAAGTCCAGGACCAGGCAGCTAAGGGAGGTAAGCTTTTCAGGGAAAAGAGGAGCAGCGACACTGCATTGCAGGCGCAGAGGGCAAAGCGCTTGCAACTCGTAGTGTCCTTGCCGCAAACTGACTTCAAGAAGCGAGGCAACTCAGTGCCCGTCCAACACCCCACCCCTCCCCAGCCCTTGCAGCCTCTCACTAGGAAGTTGTCTCTGTGGCCGCACTCCTCCGCCCCTCTCGCTCCTGGCAGTCGCTCCAGCACCAAGCAGCATCCAAGGAAGCCAGGCTGGATGCATGGCTTCTCTCTCACTGACCCACTCCTGCGCCTTTCCCTGACCTAGTCGACTGAGCGCATACTAGAAGTGACCTAAGGATAGAGCGGGTTAAGGGAGTAGTGCTCGAAGCCTTGGAGGTTCCAGGTGCTTTCGAATACGTAGGGCGCTTCGATGTTCAGGCCTTGGCTAGTGATAGTGGCGAATTGAATGTTGTCGTGGGCGCGCGCCTCCCTGTAGAAGACCGCTCTCATGCACTTTTCGGCTAGAGCCTTGGCCTCGGCCTCAGTCAGGTCAGGTCTGTGCTCAGTCCCTAGGATGCCCCTGCACAGGTAGGAGGCCATGCCAGACACTTGCCAGGCTCCCTCCAGCTTCAGTCCGTACAGATCCAAATAGGCCAGATACGGCTTGCCTGCCACCATCCCGCCCACAAGGCTGGCGTTGTACAATGGGTCGCCCTTGTTCCTGCGTTGGTAGAGGATAGCAGAGAGGTAGTTGGCGTAGTGTGCAGCACTCATCACCACTCCGTCCTGATTCACCCAGTCCGCCAGTGCAGTTTCCTGCAGTATGCGCACAGTTTCTTGGAAGTCCGAGTACTCCCCAGAGCTTGCTATCAAGGTGTTGAGACCCACTGGCGCGATACGGTGGATGGACTTGAACTTGCGGAGGGAACCGTACGAAGCCAAGGTGTCTGCACAGAGCAGCACACCGTCCTTGTATACCATGCCTACAGTGGAGGCGCCCACCACGATGGGACTCACTGTGAGTTGCTTGGGTTCCATTATCAGATGGTCATGGGAGAGCTATGGACAGGACTTCGCTACTGGTTAAGGTCGAGGGCTGGAGAGAGATGTGGATGCGTTTGGAGCTGCTCGTCCGCTTGCCGTAGCTCCCGCACATCTCGTTCCAGCGTAGTAACTCGCTGGCTTGCACGGCTCATGGCCGATATTTCCGCTTCCCGCGCCTCGACGTCTTTCTGCAAGTTCGCAGCCTTCGTCCGCAACATTTCCACTTCCTTCTTCTGCTCGGCTTCCTGGGCACTTAACTGCTTCAACTCCCTGCGAAGCGACTTCTTGCCCTTGCCGATGCTTTCACTGCGAGTGCGCGTCACAGTCTCTGCAGTTATGTCCAGACTCCTAGACTCCTCCTGGAGTTCCTCCAGCCTGGCCTTCACCTGGCGCAGTTCTTGATTGGCCCTGTCCAGGTCCTCTCTACGAGTTTGGAGAGCCTCCTGGTCTGCAGCAGCTTTGGCTTGGAGTTGGACAGTCTGGTTCAGCAGCTGGCTCTTCTCGGCAAGCAAGATTTCTCCTCTTTCCACAAGAGCCCGCAGTTCCAGCTTCTTGTCCTCAGAAAGCTTGGTCACTGCTGCCAGCTGTTTCACTCGCTGCTTCTCCAAGTTGGCAACAACTAACTTGAGCCGAGCCTGGCTTTCTAGTGCATCCCCCAATGAGCTTTCCGCCGCCTCCATAGCATGCATAGCGTGGTCTATCTCTCCCTGGACGAGACTCACAGTGGTGGCTGCGTCCTTGCTGAGCAGTTGGGAGATGCTCGCTCTCAGGCAGACATCGCAGCAACGTGCGAATTTCTGCAAGCTGTCGTGGTAACTTCGACTCAGCGAACAGCGGCCACAGACAGCTCTCCTGCAAAACTTGCTACTTGGCACTCACCACGTGTATTTCTTGTCATGAAGGATGCCAAGCCCAAGGCCCAGCGAGGCTTTGCACAGTGAACAGGTCTTCATCAGGCCGTCCGAAGCCTCTGCTTCGAGGGAGACAGCCTCGAAAGCGCCCGCAGACCTGCGATGGTTCATAATAAGTTGGGCTCAGTTACTAATGAAGTTGGTACAGAGGACTGAAAACAGCGGAGTTGAAAGGCCGCACGTCAGCGAGGGGCGCAAGCAAGCGCAAATAAGGCATCAGCAGCAGTAGCTCCGAGTCCTCCTTGTCTCCAGTCCACGTGCTCACTGGCACTCCATTTGCTCGCTGGAATGCATAGCCGAACACTGAGTTGTCCACCATCACAATGTCTTTCAGAGCGAAACTTGAGAAAACCCTCAAGTCCTTGAAAACGAAGGAACCGGCCTGCAGACAACTCTCGCGGTACACTCGATGCTGTAGTAAAAGCCCACTTGTATCCAATTGGTTCAACACTTGGTCTGCGTACACAGCCTCCGACGCTGTATATATGGCTATTTCGAAGATATGACTGGCCTCTTTCAGGAACTCGCATGCGTATGGTCGTACACTCACCCTTCGAGAGTGTACGCCTAACTGCACCTCGAAGTCTCCACTGGCCCCTGTGTGCACCAATGTGTCGTCCAAGTCAAGCACGAGCAACTTGGAATGCTGAGTCTTGTGAGTGCGGAAGGGCATGCTCCTGAAGAGAGCAAGGCTGGGAGGCTTCACCTGGGCCGCCAGCTGTGTTTCCTGCAACATGCGCAGAAGCTGAGTCTGTGAGAGTGCTGCCAACTTGGCCTGCACTACCTTCGCTGTCGGGAGGTTCAAGCCCATGTTCTCCAGGCGAGCTAACGCACTTATTGGATAGCTTGTCATCGGAGGCACGGATTTAGGAAAGGGCACAGCTGGACTGACAGGCTCGCTCGGGCTTTGGTTGGTTTCAATCGTACTAACCATTATAATTTAATAGTGATGGCACTTGCCGAGAATACTTGAGATGAAGCGAGCGCAAGGCCACGAAGGCATCTTTCCAGCGATAGTCCCAGCTCTAGATAAAGAGATCGTCTAAAGTAGTTCGAGGTCGTGCGTTTAGTCCAGTAAAAATGGGCCTTTTGCTACAGTCATGCAGCGATTCCGTCCCAATATTTAAGAGAAATTACCCCCTTTAGACTTTGCGCGCAGGGTTTCTATGAGGGAGATTGGTCTCTTGCGAGTTTAGTTTACTCTTTGTGATATCTGTCTATTCGAGGAAACCAAGTAAGTCTCAGACTGGTCTGTTTTTGGCAGTGCTTTATAAATGTGGGAGGCGGTAGACAGGCACACACAGGAGTTTCTAATGAACGTATGAAAATTAAAGAAAAGTTCAAGGTTGGATAAAGGCTGCGCAGTGAAGATTGGGCAAAGTAGTGATGTAGCAATTCCTAGTAACCTATCCAGGGAACGGCTATAAGATGGAAGGGGCCGAAGAGACTAAGCAGGCGCCTGAGCTATACCACTACCCGCGGCCCGCCGAAATCACCGACACGAAGGCTCTGGACATCGAAACCTACGTCATGAGCAACCTGGACAACCCTCAGTGGAAGGTCTGCTTCCAGCGGCCCTCCATCACTCTGGAAAGCATCCGGAAGTCCAAGTTCACCTCGGAAGTGCCGATGTTCAAGATCACGATGGACTTCGGGGCACGGATTGATGCGGACTTCATCCTCAACATGTTTGAGAACTTCAGCTGGAGACGCCAGTGGGACGAACATGTCGGGGGGATGGAACACATTGAGACACAGGACCCGGGCAGTATCATGCACCACCAGCACTTTCTATTCAACCGGCCTTTGGCTGACCGAGATGTAGTGGTCAAGTGCTGCTTCCGCCAGGTGGAGAGCGAACTGCGAACCGTGTTCTACTCCACCAACCACCCCAGCTTTCCCGAAACTCGCGAGATCGAGCGTTCAAAGATCCACTTCGGCGTGTACCGCGTGATAGAGGGCGACAGCACACGCATGCAGATAATCCAGCAAGTGGACATGCACTTCTCCCTACTACGCATCCAGCAACTAGTGCCGCTGTTCCTCATCGACTTCATGGGCCGCTACCGCGACGAAGTGCTCAAGCGCTATCCTAAGTCTTCCATCTACTCTGTGTCTTCCTGTAGCTTCTGTCGCTTCTGCTTGGCTTCCTCGCGGGCTTGGAAGACTGCACGCTGTCGCCAGCCCTTGCCCTTCTTCAAGGCTGGGAACTTGGTGGTCGCCAGGTCGCGGAAGTAGTTCAGACGGGCTCGCAGGTTGCCAGCGCCGTACTCCATCACTTTCACACTGCGCAGCAGCGGCGAAAACAACTTCATGGACACTTCCAGCGTCATTCCGTTTCTACTGCCAATCACGTTGAAACTGGCGTGCAGGTGCTGCCAGTTGCGCCTGGCGATGCACAGGCCTCGGAATGTGCTGAACTTGCCGCCGGATACGGAGTAGAGGTTTTCGATTTCCAGTTCGTCTCCTGTGCGGAAGTCGGGCACAGGGAAGGACGGCTTGGCTATCTGCATGTACTCCCGCTCGAGTTGCTTGATTAAGTGCTTGCCGGTGTGCTCGGTGTAGGCGGGCACCTGAGGAGGCCAGTTGTACTGCTCATCCTCCCACTTCGCCTGCCGCTGTGGTCTCACGTACTTCCAAGACTCGTGGTTCTCTATGAAGTTGGTCTTGTCAAAGGGCCCTCTGCGCGGCACGTAGCGATATATGATGGAGCGCCACAGTGCTGAGCCGAGCATACTTATTACAGATTAAGCGCGGTTAGGAATCATGAGAGTGCGAGGCCTGCGGTCTTCACTGCCTTCTTGTCCTGTGTTGCTTGGGGCGGCTCCGCTAGACTTCTCTTCCTCTTCCGCCAGCACGTGGCTAGGGACTTCTGGCTTGGGCTGGGCTAACTCGCAGAAGTTCAGCATCTGCAGGTCTTGGGCTTTGTGCTGCTCCCTGATGAACACAACTAGGCGGATGTACTGCAGCACAGTGCGTAGGACTAGTCCTGCTTCTCCAGCCAGGCCTGCAATGAATGCACTTTGAAAGGTGGCAAAGGCCAGGGCTGCCAGACAGCCCGCTGCCACAAGAACGTCACACATGTTCCACAGAGCTGTGACGAAGGCACACAGGCCCTGCAGACACACTCGCCACCCCACCTCCACACTCACCAACAAGCCCAAAGCGCCTTCCAGCGCTATGAACCACAGCTCTTCCGGGAACTCGCCGAAGCACACCACTGTCCACACTATGCAAGCTACGTTCAGGACCAACAGCAGGGCGTAAAAGAGCCGGCAGTAAGGAGAGCAATAGAGGCGTCCCATCCACAACTTGCTTGGGTCCTGCTGCATACTCAGCAGTTTGTTCGTGGACAGCACCTCGGCCGACCCCATCAACCCTGGCGGCTGCGAGCTCATATTTTGTCGAAGGCCATTGTACATCCAGAGGAGGTGCTAAGGCCTAGACTAGCAGGCGCACTTCTCCTTGGTCTTGGAAGGCACAGCAGCCAGGGTCAGGGTTTCTGGCTTGGCTTCCTCTGGGGCCTTCATGCCGGGCAAGTCTCGCGCTAGCTCTAGAAACAGGTCCTTGACTCGGTTCCCTGTCTTGGCACTGACTTCGATGTGCTTGGCCCCGGCCTGCTGAGTCACCAAGGCGGCTTCCTCTTGAGACACCTCCCGCTTCTCGGAGACGTCTGTTTTGTTGCCGGCCACCATCACCACCACTCCGCCTCCTCGCTCCTCTCTGATGTCCTGCATCCACTTCTCTACACCGCGGAATGACACTCGACTCGTGACGTCGTATACGACGACAGCCGCTGAGCAGTCTCTGATGTACGAGGGAATAAGGCTGCGAAAGCGCTCTTGCCCCGCAGTGTCCCAAATCTGCAAGCGAATGGTGCGATTGTCCACATTCAAAGTTTTGGACAAGAAGTCGATGCCGATAGTGGGTTGATGCACTGTGTCGAAGGTCCCATACATGAAGCGGTTGATGATGGAAGACTTCCCCACGGACATGTCGCCCAGAAACACCACCTTGTGCTTGGCGAGATGCTGAGCGGGGCGCGGCTGGGCCATTTCCTATTAGTCTCTTGGGGAAGTGCAGATGGTACTCCCTCCTACACACTTCCCCCGATACTTTGGTGCATCAGAGGAGTGCAGGAGGGGTAGTGGAGGCACAGTGCAACACTTACTCGTGAGCATGCTGGCTTGAAGGAGGCAAACCACTATGCAACAAATATGCGTAACTCCGCATGAAGTAGCTAAATTCCCTCCACACCACTCATACGAGTGAAGACAGTGTGGGAATACAGCCTTCCTGTGATAGTATTGGTGGATCTCTCAAATACATTCTATCCGTTTATTTGTGCTTAACAAATTATATCGACCTCTAAAAAACGCTCACTGGACCTTCATCCTGCCAACTCAGTCCTTCGCTTTCTACTCCAGAAATCGCATAACTAGCGAAGGCTAATGCTTCCTTCTACATATTTGGTGGATGAAATAGAAATTTGAGAAAATGAGGCTCTCAAATCAGCAGCATTAATTATCCAATTCTATTTCACTCACTTCAGTCTGTAGAAAGCTCCCTGTCACTTCCGTTCCCTTTACTTCGCTTCAGCTTATGAGTAAACAAGCGATATATGTTAGAGAAGGGTTTCTGATGCAGCGCATCTGCCATTGATTCTGTAAGAAGGAAGCAGGAGAGGTTTAGCTCGTCCTTGCAAGTGGCTGTGATCAATTGGCTTTGAGTTACAGAAGAAGTCAGAAAAGAGGAACACATATAGGCAGTCATGCATGGAGGCTTGTTTATACCCGACAAGCCGACTGGCTGAGGCGAAAGAAATGTGTGAGAAGACCTTGATGTTGCTAAGAAAGAACTCGGAGATAGTGTGCAGTTACAGTGTAAACTTACATTTACTTATGTGGAGCTTGAGTATTGCACCAATTCATGGTCAATTGATAAATGCGAAGCCGAGATAGGTAGTTAAGGGTTGAGACTAGTTAGTGCGGGGAAACTACTGGTCGAAGATAGGACTATGATAGTCTCTACTAGTCGGAAGATGTCATACTTCTTAGTCCTTCTAATCTTCCCCTAGTGCAGCACTGCGTCTTTCCCCTCCGTCTCCACATCAGACTTGCCGTTGAGAGTCACAGCAGTGCCGTCCGGCTCACAGATGATGAGTGCTGGCTTCATCACTACGTTGAAACTCTTCATGATGGACATACGGCTGTCGTGTAACAATTGAACCCAACTGTAACAAATCCT
>Ga0247837_1001704_pt1 | contig 44380 bp, 29 predicted proteins | sample LaCtaG_2_FD_187115 | JGI IMG/M metagenome (GOLD analysis project Ga0247837, IMG submission 187115) | Freshwater microbial communities from meromictic Lake La Cruz, Castile-La Mancha, Spain - LaCruzMarch2015_14.5m | ecosystem: Environmental > Aquatic > Freshwater > Lake | place: Spain: Castile-La...
AGACTGTGGAGAGATACGGATGTGTCTGTGTAGGACTTACGTAGGCCTGGACTAGTAACCTAGTTAGGGAGTGAAGTGGGGACTCACTAGGATAGGCATTAATGAAGACGCTGCTAATAGCGAGTGACAGACTTGCTGCAGTAGTAAAAGTGCAAAGCTACTGATATACGAGTGTTGCCGTCACAGTCCTGCGAGAGTCCTTTCTAATCCCTACTGCGACCTCTTAATTAGAAGTAACGCTGCTGCGGGGCGCCGCCTTGGTTCATCATCATGGAGTTCATCATCATGCCGGTCATGTAGGACTGCATCATCATAGCGGCTGCCATGGGGTTCTGCATCATGGGGTTGGGCATCATTGGGGCGGTCATCATGGGATTGGGGGGGCCGGGCTGGTTGGGTTTGAGCTGGTTCATGGGCACGTTTGGAGCCCCTAGACCGATGGAAACGACCCTGTTCTGCTCTTCACGCTTGCGCAGCACTGCTGGAGAGTAGTCGTCTCCCAGGTTCAGTCCGTCCAAATCCACTAGGTGAGAGATGTCAGCGTCGGCTTTCTTAGGAGGAGGCGCGCCAAAGGGGTCCTCGAAGGGCCTGGAAGAAGTGACTGTGAAGTCTGCAGACGTCTGAGCAGGCTGAGATTCAAAGACATTGGCCGCAGGGTTGGAGAAAGGGTCTGCAGGAGCGCTGGAAAAAGGGTCCACAGCATGTGCGGAGTAGCGGTCTGCAGCAGGAGCAGAGTAGGGGTCTGCAGCCTGTGCGGAGTAGGGGTTGGCAGGAGCAGAGTAGGGGTCTGCTGCAGGGGGCGGAGGCTGATAGGCAGGGAAGGAAGCCTGCTGAGCCTGTCGCTTCGCATCCAACGAGGACAAGGAAGGGTAGAGGTTCTCTTCTTCGTTTTCCTCCTCGTAGTATGTCTTTCGAGCGGGCGGAGGGTTATCGTGGATTTCGAAAGGGTCGAACTCAGGCTGTTTGGGTCTTTCGTACTCTTCCCTGGGAGGCTTCCTGGGCGGATCTGCGGGTCTGCTTCTGAATTCGTAGTCAGTTTCACGCTCGGGACTCGGACGTCTGGGCGGCAGACGCTCTTCTCTGTACCGATCCTCCTCTCTGCGTCTCCTGTCCTCTTCTCTCGGCTTCGCTCGGTACTGCTCCTCGTCTCTGCGATAGCGCTCATCGTCTCTCCTCAAATACTCGTCTCGGGGAGGCTCTCGCCGCTGAGGACGGGTGTCTCTGGGGTCACGACGGGGCGCGTACTCCTCCTCATCCTGCGGAAAGCCCTTGGTGTCCCAGTCATAGTCCTCCGCAGGACGAGCTGCAGGCTTGGGACGGACTTCCCGCTCTTCCCAGTCCTCTGGCTTCCTGCGGTTCCGCGGCTCTTCTCTCTCTTCTTCGTCCCAAGAAGCCTTGGCTCTGGGGTCAGCCCGATCCTCCCACTCTTCCGCGGCCTTCGGCTTGGCCTTGGGCTTTTCCCAGTCATCCCACTTGTTATGCACCGGGCCGAACTCACTTTCCTTGTCTGCCTTCCACTCCTGCGCAGCACCCCAGTCCGCGTCCTTCGCGTCCGGAGCAGACTGCCGCATGACAGCGAGCTGAGCAAAGGAAACACCGCCAATCTTCAAATCCCAAGCGTCCTCCATCTGCTCAATCGCCACCATCACCCGGTCTACCTTCATCGGGTAGTGGAAGTACACTCCGTTCTGCGCCTTTCCGCTGTAGACCAGGTCACCGTCGAGTAGGACCTTGCGCTTGCTGGACAGGCTGGAGACGTACATGTCGATGGTGTGCTCGCGGCTATCCACACTGAACTTCCAGGTGAGCTTTTTCTTCGAAGCCTTGATGCGTTTGCCCACTTTGTTCACTTCGGAGAACAGGGCTCGCACTCCCTTCGGCGCTTTTATCATTATTAGACCATTTACTTTGCGGCGGAATAGACTAAGCCACACTGGGATGATCTTCTCCGACATGACATCTGTCGTAAGCGGGGAGTCGCCTATACCGAACTACTCCTGTCCAGCCAATAACAAGGCCAAATGCAATAACCAGTGTCCGCTGCCTTAAGTGCGTAGTTGCATGTGATGCACCTTCCAAGGGAATACTCTCTGTACTCTGTAGGAGAGCTGCTTAGAGTTCATTCCTGTTGGATGTCTGCATTGGTGTGGAATAGATAGAGTCGGAGGTTGGTAGAGGGGAGTAGGCGGGCTTGCTGGTCCTTCCAGACTTCATTGTCCATTCCCACGATTTCACCTCGTCTCCGCGTAGATTTCTGGCTTTCTGAGAATAGAGTGCTGACCTTCCCGGAACTTGTTCTAATGTATTAGGAAACTGCCTTGGCTCTAGCGGACTAGACGGAAGGCTGATAAGGCCACCGGCAGCAGGGCTGAGCGAGGTCAAAAGACGAGTGGCGGAGATATGGCGACGCACAGAGCCAGGCCGACAACGAAAGACACAGGGAGGAAGGCTTAAGCTTAGCTCTTCTTGAGACTGACGACGGCTCTAAGGCCACTTGCCTTGCGCAGACGCATGGCTTCGGTAGCTGCGAAGAGCTCAGGGTTGTAGGCCAGGTTGAAGGCGTGCCGAGTCTTCAGCACCACTGTTCTGCGTCTGCCGGCTGCCAGCGCCTTAGTGAAGGACTCCACTAGCGAACTAAGTCTGGACATTATAAGCAAAATGGAGACGAGGGAAGAGCGGGTCAAGATGTATCTTCGGGTGTTGGGCGATTCCGGCTCGGACCAGTACCCCATTTGCTTGGAAGTAGTGGGACGCAGCTGTGTGCGACTCACAGAGCCACTCAAACCTGCAGGGGGACGCAAGAGCGGCGTAGGGCTGGAAGTCTTTGTGAGTAGAGACAAGATCGCACACACTCCCCAGCGTAGAGAGTCCAGTCGATCAGTCGGAGCGCCGGACACTCCTTTGGAAGCCACCAGTGAGTCCTCAGAGTACACAGTCGACTATATCTTCAGTCAAAGCGACTCTCTGGAATTCATCTGCAACTACCTTAGTCTGGAACTGCCCAAGGTCTACTGTGTCGTGAGTATCGGCAAGTCTGACACTTTAACAGGCCATGGAGGGGTGATTCTGTCCTATCTCTCCGACTTGTTCACTAAAGTGGCAGAGGTATCCGTCAGTCTAGTGCTGTACGCAGGAGACAAATGCACGAATTACCTCCAGGAGCCCTATGTGAAGGCGGGCAGTGTGCAAGAGGTACTTAACCTTGCGGCTCCAGCGGACTTCCTACTGTCCAAACGGCCGATAAAAGAGGGAATCGTGGTGTTTGGAGTGTACAGCAGTGCGAGCGGAGGAGCGCAATTTGTGGAGTCTCAGGGGAATTCGAGAATAATAGAGCTGCTTTTGAGCGTACTGACGAACTCAGACACCATTTCCGACCAACGCGTTATCAGCAAAAACCGCCTCTTTGATGGACTCAAGCGGACCCTATGCGCAGATAGTCGCTTTATCATCCTAGGCAATGCCACCCCCACAGTACCGCATTACTCCACCTCTCTCTGGGTGCTGCGACTCCTGTCCTTGGTTATGAACAACAAGCACAGGTGTGTGACATACTACTGCAGTCTGTTGCTGAAACAGGTGGAGAGGCTGGAAGTGGCGAATGCGAAGAGTAAAGGGGCGCTGGAGGAACGGCTCAAATCGGTATCTGATGAACTGGGGGTACTGCAGAGGGATAATGAGAAGTTGAGGGAACTTTTGGCTCAGCCTGTGAAGACGTCTCCCTCTAAAGCCAGAGTCAAGGAACTGACGCAGGAGTTAAACGACGTCAAGAACTTGCTGATGGTCAGAGATACAGCGCTCGCTGACATGACGTCTCGAGTGAGAGACCTGGAAACTGAGATGGAGAACAAGGCGAAAGGTGTGAACACGCAGTATCGCTACCTGTCAGGCGTATCAGAAGAGGAGATTCTCACAGTGCAGGCGGAAAACAGGGAACTGAGGGCCCGAAACACCCAATTAAGTGTGGATTTGCAGACTCTACAGAAGTGCTTGGGCAGATCCAAGCCAAACACCCAAAACGCAGAGGTGCAGGCTTCCACTCCCCCCTCCTGCCGCAAAGTCACTCACGTATCCAGCATCTCCCTACCCGGCAAACCCTCTACTTCCGACCCAGAAACCAAGGAAAGCCTACAGGAACAGCTGCGGAACTACAAAACTGAACTGGCTTCTCTCCGAGCCCAGCGCATTCCGCCCTCCTCTGAAAACGACAAACAGGCAAAGGCCTTGTACCGCATATTGACGGAAATTTGGATATACACGGATAGCGCTGTTCGCGGGTTGAAGCTGCTTTTTGACAGAATGCAGGCTGACTTGGAACTCACTGTAGCGGAGAGAGACCTGCGCATAGCTCAGCTCGAGCACCAGGAAAGCCTGCAGCCTTCCAAAGTGCGCGTGGAGGAGTTGGAGCAGAAGGTGAGGGAAAGTGAGCGAATGGCGAAGGAGATGGCGGCGATGCAGGCTACTCTGGCGGCCAAAGATGCGGAAATGGCCAAGTTGAAGGGAGATATGAAGGCAGAGATAAAGCGTCTGAAGAAAGAGTTCGAAGACCAACTGCAAGCAACCAAGTCAGCCCAACAGAAGCCCGCATCCGCGGAATTAAGAAGCACACTGGAGGCACTGCAGGAGGACTCGAAGGAAAGACAGAAGGCCTGGCTAGCAGAGCGGCAGGCCTGGGAAGAGGAGCGAGTCCAGCTGCAAGAGACAGTGGCGGCTCTAGACGGACAACTCGCAAGTTTGAAGGACTTGCGCAAGCCTCTTCCGCCTGTTTCCAAGCGCAAGTAGCTAAGTGCCTCCGTATCAGTCCTTCTCTAGGGAGAGTTCCCCTCCCTAGCTTATATTCATCCCCTATTCGTCACTTTCTTCTGATTCTTTGATGGAAGTGTTGGGCACCTGCCAGCTGGCCCTTCTCTGCTTCTTTCCCCTTTCCCCCTTGCTCTGTCTTGTCTGCGGCATCGTGAGAGCATCCTGCAGGTTGAACTTCATACACAACTGCACCACAATTGTCCTCATTTCCTCTACAGCGTGCGTCAAGCTTTTCACCTTGCGGCCAATATCATCCCCACTGCCAGTGATAATCTTCTTATAAGCCCTGTTTACGAACTTCTCAGCAATTGGTTTTTTGCCCATAGTCGTACGCCGGGTCGTGGATCTGAGCGACGGAGAGGGTAGAAAGACTTTAGGGGAAGGCGGATCCTCTTTGAAAGGACTGGCTTTGGAAGCGAAGGACTTGGAGGACTCAGGGGAGGACTCGGACGAGGAAGCCAGGGGTGTGCTTGCGGGCGGCTTCACAGCGGTGCGTGGAGCGGACATGTCTTCGTCTGATAGAGTGGACATTCGCTTTTCCAGCTCTTTCTTGAACTCCGCTCCCCTCTGTTGTCGCTCTTCCGGCTTCATTGGGATGCTGTGGTGTCTCGCCACTTTGTGTCTGATTTCATACTCGACCAGTGCAGTCTGCTTCCGCTCGTCCATCCTGGCTCTCCGCTCCTCCGACATCGCCAGTATCTCCAGCGCCTCGGTTTCAAAGGTCTTCAGCAGGTCTTCCAAGTGCTCATCTTTGAAACTCAGCAACTCACACTTGTTCTGTGACTGCGCATTGTGCAGACGCTGCTTGTTATCAGAAAACAACAGGTCCAATTCCCCGAAATAATAGTCCTGCAGGACACTTATGTAGCTCACATTCTTCGGTCGCCTGATGAGTACGAAGTCAATTTGGCCAGAAACGATAAAGAACATTTCCATAGCCAAGTCTCCTTCCCTATAGATAAACTCCTCTTCAACGTATCGGGCAGGACGGAGGAGCGGAGCCACCCAGGCCACAAAGTGATGCGATCTGCTCTCGAAAAAGACGTTATTGCGGATTTTCTTCTCATATATGATGACTAGCAGGTTAGTGCGCAAGTTGCTGGGGAGCGTGTTTATCAGTCCGTCCAGGTCTTCATTGGTGTTGTCGTGTTCGTACTCGATTGCACTGGTGAGTTTGCTGTGGAAGGCTTTGCTGATGTTATATTCCCCGGAGAGTTCTATCAATAGTTCCAGCTTTTGGTTCAATTTCGCCTTGCGAATATCCAGCGAGCCCAGCAAATTGGTCAGAGCGCCAATCATGTAGGAATAGATGAACACTCCAAGCAGCATAATGATCACATTGGAGCACATCTCAAAGTTGTTATACGCGTGAATGTCCCCATACCCAATCGTAGCTGCAGTGGTAATCGTCCAATACATCGCCACAACATACAGTCCCAAGCCATCCTCCTCCAGAAACTCTCCGTGAGTGATCCAATTTTCTGGGTCCGTATCAATGTTGAAGCGGCCTACAAAGACCCACGCACAGGCAATTAGGTGCAGTACAAATATGAGAGTGATAGCGAACCAAAACAGCCGCTCCATACTCAGACTTATGCGGAAAAACTGCGTCATGAAGCGCATGATGGAGGAGCGATTTTTCACCACTTTCATCATGCGCATTAGACGAAACATACGGATGAGGCGGTAAATGCGAGGCAAGCGACTGAGGCGCAACAGGTTGTTGTAGTTTATTGTGCCTTCGAAGATATACGAAACTGGCAGACATGCGATGAAATCCAGCGCCATCCAGGATTTCGCATATCTCATTAGTATCCTTGAATGTGATGTTATGATCGTCTTCTCATCATCATAGTAGGCAGTCAGCGAGTTGAACACCAAGTCAGTGAAGAAGAGTCCATCCATAATGTTATCCAGGACTACCCACTCCACTGTGTCAATGTCTACAAAGGCCACTCGGTAGGGAGTGATTATCACCGTGTAAAGCATGAGGGAGGCCATGAAGGCAGACCAGACTTGGATTAAGGGGTCGTCTGGGAAAATTATGAAGTGAGAAAAGCGGAGTCCGGGACTATGTCTGAGACGAGTGACAGTTTTGGCTTGCAGCTCCGCAGCAGTGGACCTCCAAGTCTTTTCCCGTTCCTTCTCAGTCAAAGGCAGCTGCGAGTCCTCTGAGATGCTCTGCACTTTGGCCATTTATATATATCTAGCAGCAGCGTCTGGGCTTGTCAGGCAAAGTCTGTGGCAAGACCCAGACTTTACACCCCTGTGGACAGCAGTAAGTCCTGAGATTGAGCCAAGGCCCTTCGGAAAAGGGACTTCCATAGGTCCGCGGCCAGTCTTTGAGGTAGGAAATCTTGGCCCAGCTGAGGTGTTCCCAGGTGGTTATATTGCCGCAAGCGAGATAGGTATGCAGAGCCAGGAGACTAGTCACCATCAGGCCGAACCCAGCTTCTATCAGGAAGGCTGATAGCACCACTCCATTCGTCTGCACCCACTCGTATGCATTTGAAGCGTGTTGGAAGCCTGGGACTGTCTGTGTAAGCAGTACCATAATACACGCGAGCACTATCAGGAAGCACTCCGCTACGAGATACCAATAGAAGTAGCAGCGGTTGCGCTCTGCGATGCACACTCCGAGCCACGGACAGTGATGGTCGTGCAGAGAAACACAGCGCTTGCAGGCCTTGCAGTGCTTTGCACGCACAGGCTGTTCTATGCGACATAGAGTGCAGTACCGGGTTTCATAGGATACCTTTCGTTCGTCGCTTTTCGGAGGCAGGAAAATTGGCACTGCGGCGGGAGTCTCTTGGTGGCTTTCTGCGGGTTCGACGATTTCGCCTTCGTACGAGACAGACTCACGCTCGGAATGGAGCGGATTAGCACCGAAGATAGACGCACTCATAGGGCCGTCCTCGTCAGCTGCAGGCTGCTCCTCTGACTCCAGAGGGATAGGTTCTCTCGGACTCTGAACTGCGGGAGTAGTGACTATGTAGCTGGAATCTGTGGCGGGTGTGGACTTCACTGCCTCTTTGGACAGTAGTCCTACGTCTGAAGCCACTGGCTTGTGCCCAGATTTCCCCTCAGTCTCCTCCCCAAATCTCGGGCCTGAGCCTCTGGGCGTGAACCCCGTATGCATCACAGTCACAGGCACAAACCCAGGGTTCATAAAGGTCACTCTGAGCAGCAGTGCTGTCACCAGTCCTACTAGCCCCCTGTTTAGGCCTCACCACAGTGTTCCAGTCCAACCACTCCATGTCCGCAGCTCTGGTAAAGTCCAGGTCAGCAGCCCTGCAACTGCCCAGTGGAGAGCGAGTGTTAGCAGTGGTGCGGACAGACTGGCAGGCCGCGAAACGCGACTCCACATTGTTAGAAAGGAAATGGGCAGTTGTAACTTCAAGGCTGAGCCTTCAGACCCCTCAGTACCCACTACCTAGGTCTCAGTCGGCCGGGGCAGTTTCCAGTTCCACTACGTAATCGGCCGGGGCGGCTTCGGACGAGTGTGGAGAGTGGAGTTGAAGCGGACTCAAGTACTGTACGCAATGAAAGAAATGAGCAAAGCCCGAGTGCTCGCCAAGAAAAGCGTCAACTCAGTGCTGAACGAGCGCAAGCTGCTGGGCAGTCTCAAGCACAACTTCATTGTCAACATGCAGTACGCCTTTCAGGACCGGGACAACCTCTATTTGGCTATGGACCTGTTGACTGGAGGAGACCTGCGCTACCACTTAGGCAGAGTGAAGCGCTTTTCTGAGGAACAGACTCGCTTTTTCGTAGTGTGCATTGTGGCAGGACTGGAGTTCCTGCACAACAATGGTACCCTGCACAGAGACATCAAGCCTGAAAATTTGGTCCTGGACGAGAATGGCTATGTGCGCATCACCGACTTCGGCATCGCCCGCTTGTGGACTCCTGAAAACGCGAAAGACACTAGTGGCACTCCCGGCTATATGGCGCCTGAGGTGATGTGCAGGCAAAACCACGGAGTGGCGGTGGACTACTTCGCCCTGGGAGTACTCACCTATGAATTCATGACAGGAAAACGGCCCTATCTAGGCAAGAGCCGCAAGGAAATTCGAGACCAAGTCTTGGCTCGCCAAGTCCAATTAACTCGCTCCGAAGTGCCGACCGGGTGGTCCTTCGAAGCTGTCGACTTCGTAAATAAGCTGATCCAGCGCAAGCCGCTCAATCGCCTAGGCCTGAACGGCCCTCAGGAGGTAAAGGCCCACCCCTGGCTGCAGTCTTTCCCTTGGAACAAGCTGTATGGCAAGGAAATCCCAGCGCCCTTCCTGCCCAGTCGCACTGAGGACAACTTCGACGCGAGACTTCACCTCAACAATGACCCGTGGAAAGACGCAGACAGTGAAGCGATGCAGCAGGGACTGGCTTTGCTGCGCCAGTTGGAGACGCAGAACTTATTTTCAGGCTACTTCTATGATGTCGATCAGAAGCAATCAGTGGGTAGTTCCCTTAGCACGGTCTAATGTAAGCGTAGGAAATGGCTTTCCTGTGGGCATTGATGTTGACCCTAGCAGTGTGCGACCTGCTCCTAGTAGTGGAAGTCTGTAGACACGGCGCCCGCGCTCCCTCAGAGATATACCCGTGGAACCAACACCACTGGGCCGCTACCGATTTACTACAGCTGACTAAGAAAGGCAGGGAACAGCACCAAGTCCTGGGCAAAAGCCTCAGACAGCTGTACCCGGACTTGGTCGCAGAAGGGTTTGACAGGAAGCAGGTCCGAATCTTCTCTTCAGAAACCAGAAGAACCATAGAAAGCTCTTTGGAGCAACTCACTGGTCTATTCCCGGGACTGCTGTATGATGCTAGCGACCTGCGTCAACCCTATGTGTACGACTCGGGCCTGTGCTATCCTTTGGACTTCACAGTGAAACCCAACGGCGCCAATACGCTTCTGCAAGCCTACCGCTCTGAAAACTGCCCTCGCATGACCCACATAATGTGGCGAGTCATGCGCCGCTCCAACTACCAAGAAATGGAGCAGTCCGCCTCTGCCTTTGGACACCTCCTTCAGCCCACTGACAAGAACCTCACTACCCTGGAGCAGGTCAGTGAACTGGTATCCAATGTGAAATGTGACTTGGCAGAAGACTTGGAACTGCCAACGGACCTGACAGAGAGTTTACAGCCCTTGGTGGAATTGGAGGAGTATCAGCGCTACACTGTTCCCTTCGACGACGAGGAGTGCTTGAAGTTGACTTGCAGTGAGTTCTTTTCTACACTGCTAGCAGACATGGAAGCCGCTCAGTCCGCTTCCAAGCCTCGATTCGTCCTACACTCCGCACACGAAATGACAGTAGGAGCGTTCCTCTCCTGTCTACACCTTAACATACAGGAAATCCCTGACTTCGCCTCCTCCCTCCTCTTCGAACTCCACTCCGACCAACGTGTAGTGGTGAGATACAACCTAAAAGCCCAAAGACTCCCACAGTGTCCCGAGCCTTGTCGTCTGCCAGTCTTCAAGGAAGTCTTGCAAGTGCAAATTGTCAGTGACTTGCAGCAGGCCTGCCAGGCCTCTGCTTTGCCCCAAAACGCGACTTTGCTGCAAGAGCATGGAAGGAGTGATGTTGCTGAGAAGGTCGCTTTGCAGTCGAAGAGAGAGATATAGTCAGTCTATTGCTTAGGCTCTGGTGGTGCTAAGGATGACTCTGTGATTAAGAGTGTAAGCGGCTTTAATCTGTTGAATACAAGCCTCTAACAGGACTTTATATCACAGTGCTTTTGCACTATTCAGCTTTCGGCTGAAAATTGCCTGTGACAACAGATCTAGGCTAAGATGTAGGGAAACTGAGACGCAAAATAGCACTTAGGCTTAGCTGTATGGAAGAGACCGAAACTTGCCTTGGGCCATTCCTGCACAGCCAAAACGCCCCTTCTGACCTCATTTCTAAGGCGCTTGAAGCAGCTTCTCGCACAATTGCTGAAATCTCGAATGACTTGCCAGATTATGGTTTTCTGCACTTTTGAGGAGAAAACAGCCTTTTCCTTCCGAAGAATGTAGTTTTCGCTTCAACAAGAAGTCTCCTTTCAAGTCTAAAGCCGCTCTTCCGAGTCATTCGTCCCTATTTTCCATGGCTGACGCCAGCAGCCGATAGAGACGAATTTAGCCTATCGACGTATGGACGAATACAAAGTTTTAGGGCCGAATTTGACGTTTTCCTCACTGTCCGGGTTATTAAAGCAAGGCTTCGCTGTTAGTCTGTACCGGTTTCCAAAGGTGGTTTCTCTGCACAGCTCTCACTCCGCCGTGGAAAAGCACACACTTCCCTCCGTCTGTCCAAATACCTCGCGAATGCCCAGATTTCCCACAAATTCTAGCTATATTGGCCCCATTAGATCTACCGACGACCCATTGCCTAAATCCGATAATAGATAATGCTAGCTGTGGGTGAAGTACTGTGGGGCGAATACCGAGTGACCAGGCCACTGGGCTGTGGCGGGTACGCAGAGGTCTACCAAGCGAAGAGTCTGCTGGAATCCAAGCGAGTGGCTATCAAAGTTGAGAAAAGCCACACAGAGCATGGACAGACTTTGGAACACGAGGCAGCGATTCTCTCCAAACTCACGAATATAGAAGGCATTCCCAAGGTCACGTTCGTGAAGAAAAGCGGAAAGAAGACTTATCTCGGTCTTCAACTCCTAGGGAAATCCCTGTATTCCCTGCGAAAGTCGAAATCCTACCTTCCCACTGCAGAGAACCAGGTCTTACTGGCCTGGCATCTGCTCACCTTGATCGAGTCAGTCCACAAACAAGGCATCCTGCACATGGACATCAAGCCGGACAACATCCTCGTGGGCAGAGGCAAGCGCTCCCGCCTCTTTTTAATCGACTTCGGCATTGCGAGAGACATCTCTCTGCCTTACGGCAAGAGTCGCTCAGTGTTGGGAAACCCACTGTTTTGCTCCAGTCGAAGGATGGAAAACAGGCCTGTGACTCGCAAAGACGACTTGGAAGGGTGGCTGTACACCTTGGTCTTCATGACAAACTTGCATTTGCCTTGGGATACGGAAGCCAGAAGCAGGCAGAGTGGGTGGATCCAGGCCATAAAAGAGGCGAAGGAGACTATCAGTGCGGAGCAGCTCTGCAAAGACTTGCCGCGAGAGTTCGTGGAGATGACGAACCACATCCGCTCTGTCCGCAGTCTAGACCGGCCCAACTACACCTTACTCAAGGGACTGCTAGCCGAAGCCGCTCAGCGCCTCCATCTAGACCTCACCTCCCCACTTCAAATCGTCAAGGAACGGACACTCAGTGAGACCAATCCCATATCCCACACTCCTGTATCGCACACTCCCTCTCAGTTCCCCTCGCTCAGAGCTGCTTCCTGTGTCGAGAACCTCGACCGAAATCAGTTCCAAACGACTCAAAACAGTGACAAGTTCAACAATGACGAGATGAACACTGAGAAGGACATCACTGTCAAATGTGCACCTGCGCTCACAGTTTCTGTGAAGAACTACTTGAAAGACAACGAAAGCCGCTTAAGAAGGCGAGGGTCCGCGTATGAGTAACCTTGGAATTTTACCTCTAGTTCTGGTAATAGAAAGGCAACACAAACTGGGTGCACTCCAGCAAGAAGTTCGAAGGACTTGGGAACAGCTCTCACAGGGACAAGACCAGTGGTAATTAGTCTGCTGTCCATGGCACTGCTGTATGCACTGCTAGTCCTGGCACAGAACACACTCTGTTTGGGTCGGACAGAGCAGGGGAAAGTGAGCGAACTGGAGCGGCAGTACTGCTGTTCAGTGGAAATGTGGCCTTACTTGTCCTCTGTGCGTATTGGCGGACTGATCCATAGGTCTTTTCCTCATAATGTTAATCAGACCTTAGCTCTAAACTTGCCCGTACACTGACGGAAGCATGGGTTTTCTGCGTGAGTTGGGCCGTCTCATGAGGTCAATGACAGCTTTGGACTTATTGTAGCTCTCCACAATTTGGTCGCAGCGCTTGCTGGCAGCGGGATTCCGCTCAGAGTCCACACTGAGCTCCAGCAGGTTTCTGCCAGTGCGTTGTCTGCTTAGGTCCGGGGAGTGACTGTAGAGAAAATCCGGGGTATACCTAGACGCAGGGAAAGACTTGGCGGGAGAGGGTTGGAAGGAGCGGTGGATGGAGGCCATTTGAGGGTGGAGACGGGGTAGAAAGCCAGTCACTTTGCCTTTCTCCGAATACCGAGCCTTCGGAAATCGATTGATTTCTATGGAAAGCACGTCTTCGGGTGTTTCAATCAGGTCTAAAAGCCGACTATTGTCGGTGTCCCCAGTAGCATACGGCACTCGTCTATAAACCGCTGGCAGTCGCAGAATATCATCACAACTGGGACGCTGTGCAGGGTCAAGTCTCAGCATAAGTCCAATCACTTCGGACAAATCAGGCGAAAGCCCTGTCGGTAGGGGCGAAAACACCCCAGATAGTATTTTCCTCGATAGAGTGTCCATATCAGTGCCTTGAAACGGAGGTTTGAGCGCCGCTGTTTCATACACCAGACAGCCCAAAGACCAGATGTCACTCTTGCTGCTGTAAGGGTGATCTTTCCATATCTCTGGACTTGCGTAGAAGGGAGTGCCGGTTTGGGTGTAGAGTAGGCCCAGTTGGGCCACTTTGGACATGCTCAGGTCGGCCACTTTGGCTGTGCCGTCTGAGAATAGGAGCACATTTGCAGTCTTCAAATCGCGGTGAACGATGTTAAGTCGGTGCAGGGCTGCCAGTCCTCTCACTATTTGCACTAGCAGTCCCCATATGAAGTCTTCGGACTGGCTTTTTCGCTGTTTGAGTCGTTGGGACAGGTCGCCGCCGTCCGCAAACTCTGTGACGATACTGACTAGTTCTCACCACAGTACTTCCGCAGCTTCATCTACAAAGGCTTCCTTATAAGCAATAAGGTTAGGGTGGCGCACACTTGCCAGAAGCCGCACTTCGTTAAAAGCGTTAATTCGGTCCCTTGGCGACAATCGCTTGATAGGCACTTGCTTGACCGCATAGATCTGTCCATCCAGTCTCCTCTGTGCTTTGTAGACAGAGGAAAAGGCTCCATCACCCAGTTTGCTCAGAGTGATGAAGTCGCTAAGGGACATTTCCCAGGAGTATGAGAGCGAACTTGTCCCACCTGGAAGAGTTCTCAGTGTTTCCAGAAGCCATTTAGGGCGGCAAATAAGGAGAGTATTGGTAGTTTGTAGGAAAAAGCACTTAAACAGTCTGGGATCATATGAGTCTGGTGGGGTTGTGAACGGACTACGAATGTAGGAAAGAAGCCCGATTGTGTTAGCTGCGAAAGCCTATGGAAGCCGAGATTTCCACAGAAACCGCTGTTTGCAAAAACAATAAAAATAGCCGAATTAGTATCCTTCTCTCCACTTCTTCTACACCCCTTTCCCCGTCTCTCGCTTTTCCCACTCCCCGCCACCTAGTCTCTCACTGCCATTCAAATAATTCCTCATGGACAACACCACCCTTGGTCACACGGAAGGACAGGTTCAGGAGGGCGTGCAGCCTTTCAAGCGCGGTCCTCGTCGCTGCACTGACCTGTACTGCTTGGTGCTCTTCGCTTTCTTCAACCTCTGCATGTGGACACTGAGCGGGTGGTCCTACAATGACGGGGACCACTTCCGCCTAGAGCGCGGGTGGGACATGTACGGCAATTTCTGTGGACAGAAGGTAGTGGTGGACCGTCCCTACGCCTTCTTTATCGACCCACTGCGCAGTATTGACCTGACCATGTGCTTGCCGGGATGTCCCAACTCCGACAGCATCGAAGCACTCTGCATGTATGACGAAGCCACAGGACTGGAGCTCGAGACTGAAGGCTGCTTCAACGCCTACTCCTCCAAGCCTTTCTTCAACAACTACTGTCTGCCTGCAGACCGCGCAAAGAGAGCGAAAGTGCTGGAGTGGCTGTACTCGCAGGACCAAGTGATGACTAGAGTAGTTGGAGACCTTGCCAGAGTGATTTCCACCTAGGCCTGGGACCTACTAGCTGTCGCAGGTGTCATTGCAGGAGGAGTGATGGTCTTTTACATCCTTATCTTCAAGGTCAAAAGTAAGCACTAGACAGTGGCTCGGATTCCCATATATGTGATTAGCGTGCCAGTGCTACTCTTTCTACTGGCCGCCATCTGCTTCCTGATCTATGAAGAGTCGGGGAGAGTAGACGGGAAGTTGTGCGCTTCGATAGGAAATGTGGATATGCAGGAGTGTGAGGAAGGAGATACAGCTGATGGGTATCGAAACTTGTGCTGGGTGCTAATTGCCATTTCAGCCGTGACTGTGGGTGCCTTGGTCTGCTTGCTCCCGAAAGCCCACCGTGGACTGGACATATTGCAGCAAGCCGCCGGCATCCGCGGCCTGAACCCTGTATCGCTCATAGCCCCAGGCGTATCCCTAGTGCTCGTAGTGGTCTTTTACGCCTACTTCATCACTCTAATGCTCTACCAGGTCAGTTGTGGGGAGCATAAGACTACAAAGGTGCCGATTCTGCCCCAGGGCGAGGTGCAGCGCTGGAGCTTTAGTGACGCTGAGCGCGTGTTAGTGTTCTTCACTGTGGGAATGGTACTTTGGTGGCTGTCCTTCCTAGTGCATGCAGCGGAGTACGTCACAGCGGCGCTAGCAGCGAGGTGGGTGTTTGCATCTGAGGAAAGGGCAATTGTGCACTTCCAGCAGTCTCTGTATGAACTACTGCGCTATCATATGGGGTCTGTACTGCTCGCTTCCATACTGGTGCCAGCTGGCCGCCTGTTCCGCAATATCTTCCTGGGCCTCAAGTCGCTGCTGCAGTTGGTGAAACTGGAAGGGAAGGGACTCAGCAGGTGCTGTCTCTTCCCCTACGATTACCTGTTCAAACACGCCACCTCCTCCCCTCTAGCTCTCCTCGCCATACAAGGCGGCTCCTTCTCGCTCTGCGCCAAGAAAGCCAGTTTCCTCTTTGAAAAGGAAAAGCAAGGCCCAATGCTCGCCCTCAACCAGGGCGACCGTCTAGTCTGGCTGACTCAACTGGTCATCACCATGACCGGCCCTGTCTTCGTGGCCTACTGGATCCAGCACAAAGCACAGACTTTCCGAGACAACAGCACTCGAGAAGTGACGTCAGTAACCGCAATGGCAATATATGAGTTGTTCCTGTCGTGGACACTGGCTCAGCTCTATAGTGCGTTGGTGCGAGGACTGATGTATGGCTATACACTGGCCTGTTTGGTGAGGGATGAAGTGGGAATGAGGCCGGGACTGAGCGCGATTGAGAAAAACGTGATGGAGACTAGCAGAGAGAAGCTGACGCCCAGGGAAGCTGGGGAGGTGGCAAAGGTCATGCCGAAGGGCCAGGACATCACAGCAGACTTGCACCCTGACTACGTCCCTCCTCCCTCTCCTAAGCCCGAAGAACAGCCAGCTGACGAAGGCGTTCCTGAAGTCCCTGGCAGTGAAGCCATCCAGAACTAGGATAATAGTATGGCCGGGACAGTGGGCAAGAGTGAAACAGACCTGCGCAGTCAGCTGCAGCAGAAGCAGGTGGAGGAGGAGGCAGAAGCCACCATGTCCTGGGGGGAAGTCATCAAGTACTTGTTCTTTCTGATCATTCTGTGCGTAGTGGTGCTCAACCAGGTGCTCATCGATGACTCCTTTGAGATTGGCTTCGCCATAAGAGATGCTTTGTCCAGGGGCTCGAACATGAATTTCGAAGACATCTACTCACCGAATGACGTAAAGACCTGGCTAGTGGAAGACTTCCTCCCTCAGCTCTGCAAGTCAGCCATAGACGTGCCCGAAGTAATCACCAACTCCACGGTGAAACGGCGCCTGACCAACTTCAACCGCATCCTCACCCCTTTGCGCCTAGTACAGAAGCGCATGGCCCTCAGGGACAACCCCAGCAGCAACTTCGTCGACTTCGAACCCAAGGTATGGAAGGGCAGTTCCATTGGCATGTTTTCCAGTTCCCCAAATGAGGACACCAACCCGTACGGTCCTTGGCTGCTGTTTTCCTTCGACCCCAATAGTGGAGCGTATGGAGAAGGCGGCTTCACGCAGATCATTTACCTGGACAGCATCAAGCAAGCCACCAGAGACATGGAGTTCCTCATTCAAAACCAATGGATTGACCGGCAAACGAGTCCTCTGTACGCCGACTTCACCGCCTACAACGGACACTACAACATGATGACGTATGTATCCGCTCAATTCACTATTACTAAGTCCGGCTATGTCAAGAAAGAACTCCTAGTCGTCCCTATGCGCCTGGAAGTCTACCTAACTCTTGGGGATTTCCTGCGTATGGCAGGGGAAATCATCTACCTGATCCTCACTATTCTCTACACTGCCATTGAACTGTACCAAATCAAACTCATCGTTGCTGCGAAAACGCTCGAGTTCAAGGCCAAGAACCTCGCAGTGCACAAGAAGGGTATTAAGCTGCTCACGGAGGCACTGAAGACTTACTTTGCGGATGGGTGGAACTACCTGGACGTGGCTTCGCTCATCTTTTCCTACGTCGCCATTATCCTCTGGCTGAAGTACATCTTTAGTCCGCTGGTTGCGGGCGGGGATACGCCTACAGATTGGGAACTTACCAATCAAATGGTCTACCTGTCGCTTACTTACAGGAACTATATACGCATAAATGCGGTCAACTTCTTCTTAGTTTTCCTCCGCTTGGTGAAGTACTTAGGCATATTCGAGCGAGTCAGAGTGATGATATCAACTTTAGCATCGTCCTCAGCCCAAGTACTGTACTTCCTAGCACTCATTGTCTCCGTGTTCCTGTCCTTTGTGATCTACGGCCACATCGCCTTCGGCAGCACTTCAGAGCACTTCTACACCTTTGGCGCCTCCATCGTCAACTGTCTGCTCATCTTTTTCGGGAGTTTCGATGGACTGCGAAGCCTAAACGAGGAGAACTCGGCCCTGTTCCTGATCTTCTTTATTCCCTACACAGTCCTGACAGTCCTCATTCTGTCCAACATGTTCATTGCCATCATCAGTGGGTCCTATCGCAAGTCTTGGGAAAAGATGGAGTCGCAGAGGAAACCCACAGAGCTGCCAGCGCACATTTCCATCCGATTCCTGCAGTTCGTGAAGGGAATCGCCAAGCGAATCAAGTTGATGTTCAAACGGGACGAAAAGGCCATTCAGAAGTACATCGAAAGCGAAAAGCAGCTGCGACTGGAGGAAAACATGGTCGAAGGCCATGGCGACTTCAACGAAGACTACGACAATGTGATACAGTTCCGAGAGAAAATTGACAAGGACTTGAACACAGGCAAGGAAATCGAGCAGAAAAACACTCGAATTCGCAAGCACAAAGAGGGACAGCTGATGCGAGCCATGCGCTTCGTGCTCTTCATTGGTCTGTTTGTAGCCGTAGTGCTGTGGCAGGAGGACATCGACACTGGCTTTTCCCTGCAGACCTCTGTGCGGCAGGAGTTGGAGCATATTGAGTACAGTGAGGGCAAGACTTTCTATGACATATATGACTATAACACGTTCACGACTTGGTTCGGGAACTTCTACCAGAGCATTTCGATGAGTTATGACGATACGAAGTACTATGTCGCGAATCGGCAGTATGTCTTTGGACAGCAGACCAATAGGACGTCCATCCGTCTCTCCATCAGACGTATCAAACTGACCGACAACGAGTCCAAGCGCTACAGCGATTACGAGCCTTTGATCCGCAACCCTCGCGGCTTCGACCCTGCGGACCGCAGTCCTGCCGACGAAGACACCAGTTCCATAGTCTTCGAGGACAACAAATACCCACCTTTCACGTATACACCTGATAAAGGCTATTTCAACACTGGCGCGTATCTCCTCTTTTTCTCCTATGAGCAGTCTCGGTTCCTGTCGGAGTTTGCAGAGCTGAAGGGCATGGCACTGCTGGGAATGAAGACGAACAGTCTGGTAATTGACCTGGTGACGTACAACAAGGACTTGAACTACTTCGTGTACTCCGCCCTGGTGTTCCAGTTCGGAGGCGGAGGGAAGATCAAGAAGTGGATGGAAATCACTCCCCTGCAGTTCCAGCACTACTACGAGCCTGTAGACCGCGCCAGAGCCTTTTTCGAGCTGCTCTTCCTGCTAGTGCTGGTGCTGGCCATCACCTTGCGTATCCTCTCAATGAGGCGGAAGTGGAGGGATTACAACACTTGGTGTAAGAAGAAGCACGAAAGTCTCAGTCCCATCCAAATCCGCAAGAGAGCACGAGTGAAGCCGGAGTGGATCCGTCGCTTCGAAAGCGTCTTCAACTTCTTTGTGCTGGTGGAACTCACTGCCTATGTGCTTGCTATTGTGTGCGCCTGCATGTGGATTGCAATTATCTCCATCGATGACTCGCATACGGGCATAGAGCCGGGGTCGGTAGAGTTCTTCGACGTGTTCAGCTCCTTCGCCCCCTTGCGCCGGTCCTACCAGGTCATGACCAGTCTCACCGCCCTCTTACTCTGCTTCCGTCTCATGAAATACCTGCAACTCAACAAGGCCCTAAGTCTGCTGAGTGACACTTTGAGCCTGGCAGCTCGAGACATCACATACTACCTGCTGATCCTTATCTCGATCCTGCTAGGCTTTGTGTTCATGGCGTATTTGTCCTTCGGGGTGATGCTGGAGCATTACTCTTCGCTGAGTTTGTCGTTCATGTACTGCTTCCAGATAATTGTGGGGTCGTATGACTATGATGAGCTGGAAAAGGTGGATTCTGTTATGGCGCCGGTTTTTTTCATGCTGCTTTCACTGCTGTTTACCTTTGTGCTTCTGAACATCTTCATCGCCATTCTGGAAAAGGCGTACAGCATTGCAAAGGAAAAGGCAGCCCTGGACCCAGAGTACCAAGTGACAGTGCTGCAAGCCTTGTGGAGCTTCTGTCTGCGACTGCTCAGGAAAAAGCCGCCCACAGCGGCGAACAACCAGGAGCGCTTTCGGGAAATGAGTGATTTCGGGTTCAATCGAATGACGTCGGGATTGAATGATGTGGTGACGGAGGATGAGTGGGGGTCTATGTACGCAGAGCAGATACTCTTCGAGAGAACCAGAAGAAACGAAATGCAGCTGGACCTGGAAGACGCTACGAAGGAAAGAAAGCAGGAAGAGATGTACAAGCCCTCCATCCTCGGGTCGAGAATGAAAGGCCGGGAGCTGCTGACTCGCCTGCAGTACTGGATGTACTTGAGAGCCGGCTACCGCCACTTCCAAACACAGGAAGGGAAGATATTCAGGCGGATGGAGAAAACGAGGGAAGCGCAAGTCCAGCGGGAACAGGAAGTGGCTCAGAACACCGCTGCGAACTCCGCTCTGTCTGCGGAGATCAAGACTCTGGAGCAGGAGTTGGAAGCCATCACGGACAGACTCACAGCGACTGAGGAACTCATTGAGCAGAAGCAACTGGCTTTGGCTAAGAAGGCAGGGCGCCAATAAGCTAATTAGTAGCTCACAGCACCAATCGCACACTGCAGAAACCCTTCCTATATGGCAATTCTGTATGAGGAAAAGGCAAGGGCAGCACTACCGCAGTCAGAGCGAACTCAAGCGGCCTTTGCTGAGTTTCGGCCTCCTGGACAGCCAGCGCACTCTGCTGGAGCAGGTCCGCAGTCTCAACGTCAGAATGGGCAGGGACTCGAACGCCTGCATTCGACAAGTGGCCACTCCGAAGCTGGTCCAGCCTGCGAAGGACCTGGACTTGGGAGGTACTGGCTTTCGCAAGGTGGAGCCTGTGGATGCTAAGCCTGTTTTGGCCTATTTGAAGACGATAAAGGTCCAAAAGCGCCAAAAGCCACAGTCACTCTCCCCAAGCCAACGCCTGGCCCTAGAACGACGAGAAGAAGAGGAAAGAGCCAAACCCACTCTCTCCGAACAGCTACTCGTCCAGACTACTCTGAGCAAACAAGTAGCAACTGCTCGCCTGCAAGCAGAGCACCTCCGCTACTCCGACCTAAAGCGACTCAACCGAATGCAGATTTTCTCCCAAGCAGCCAATGAAGTCAGAGCCAGTTCCTTAGTCAGTGTCCGTCTCCAGCGCCAAAGCGCCACTTTGCAGGATCTAATGCTACGAGAAAAAGAAAGACTGATAGACGAGCGCATGTATATACCCAGGACCGAGCCTGTGATCCTGACAGCGGAGGAAAAGGAAAGGAGGGAAAATGAACGCCGCTTGCAACTCTGCGAACAATTGGAAGCTCAAATTGTGGACACTTTGGCGAAGGCTGAACACCGCAGACTGGAAAGGGACGACGAAGTGCCAGTTCTGCGACTTTCAAGTGAGCAGATCTCAGCCAAGCTGAGCAAAATGATGAGTGAAAGCAAGCGCAGGGAGCCAGTGCTGCTCCGCACTCGCAACCTCCCCATAGTGTCGCTGAAGCAAGTGTCCAGGCCTGCCTCGCGCCTGCAGCGACCCAGCTAGTATGCAATAGGGAATTATAGATATGGCCTGGCTGAAGGATGTGCTGGAAATCAAGCAGCCGCCCTGCTCTTCGGGACCTCCAGTGTTCCTTCCCAATCACTCACAGGATGGGTTCCCTAGATACTGGACTCAGGTGGAGCACTGGCTACGTCCTATTGCCGCAGGACAGAACTGCTATTGGGAAGACGCTATCGCAGCTTTGGAGGAGATTATTCGCTTAGGCAGACTGATACCCACTGGTGTGCCGGACTTATCGGTGTTGTATGAGTTCATCAAGAGAGACGTGAATGAAGAGTATGAAAGACTTCTGCCTTGGCTGGCTCAGTGGGCTTTAGCAGTGCCAGCGCTGTTTCCACAGAGACTGCACAAGTTGAGCAGTCGAGTCAACGGCTACTTAGCGCTGAGTCGCGAGCAGGTCAGGTGCTTGCTGGCCTTGATGTTCTGGTGTGCATTTCCGCTCCCTACGTCCCACAATACACAAAAGAACCCAGCAAACACTCTACTCAAACTCTTCGGCAGGCCGAAAGCAGGCCGCGAAGAAGCTCAACTCGCCAAACTCCACTGCATACTCCAATACTTCCTGCAGAGCACTGCAACTCTAGGTAGTGACTACCTGGTCTTTCGCAGGGTTTCCCAGCGTATCACACTCCCAGGGGATGCTTTACGCTTTCAGCAAGTGATGGTGGTCCCTGGCCCATCTTCCCATGTAGAGTCCTATCCGAACTGTATCCAAGTCGACTTCGCAGATAAGAACTTCGGGGGAGGAGTACTGACCTCAGGCTCTGCACAAGAGGAATGCATGCTTGTAGCCTATGCGGAGCCTATTGTGGGACTGTTGTTTGTGGACCAGTTGCAAGATGAAGAAGTGCTGATAGTATCGGGAGTGCGGCTGTATAATCAGTACGAAGGGTTCAGTGGCTCATTGAAATGGCAACAAGGGGTGGTCGAGGCTGTGGACGGCAGAATGATAGTGGCTTTAGACGCTGAGGACTACCGGAAAAGGGAGCAAGACCAGTACCAGCGCCGCTCTATCGAACGCGAGTTGAAAAAAGCAGTTTTAGGCTTTGGAGCCACTCTTGCACCTGACTCCTACGAAGTAGTGACGGGCAACTGGGGCTGTGGTGTCTTCAAAGGAGACATTCAGTTGAAATTCCTCATCCAATGGGTGGCAGCAACGTTCTGTCACCGGAATATGTCCTATTTGACCTGGAACAACTCGGATTTGGCCAATCTCACAGAATGGGTTAATTTCTTCAACCAATATTCCACGAATCAGGTGTTAGAAGCCCTGTTCAAGCTGAAGCCTCCTGGAATGCGGGTGTTTGAACAGGTGAAGACCCTGCTAGGGCAGAAATGGTGGCAGAGCTGAGCCATTAGTAGCTAATCGTCTGCAGAGATTTGCCTTCAAGAGTTTATATTGTCGTTAATCATTGATCTAGTGAAAGTAGGCTTGAGGTCTGACTGGAAGCTTGCTTCTAGAGCAATCGACAAATTTTCCTTCAGAAATCGACCTGAAAGCAGAGGAAAATCGCAACTTTTTCATAAAATTTCCAAAAGAAGGTGAATTTCTATGCCGAAATACTAGATCTAATTGGGAAAAGCGGCTGAAATTGCCTTAATTGCGATTTGGAGCGTGATTAAGCAGGTCCGCCCTTCCTACCTAAGTCCTCTACTAGCCTACCTCTTCTTCGCTTCCTTCGCCGCAGCCATGAACTTGTTGGAGGCAATGGCTGTATTCGCATACTTCCTAAACCTTCGCTTGGCGTTGTACTCTCTGATTTTGGCTGTCACATGCGGCATGTCAACCCTGGGAGTGTTGAGGCCGGAAATCCACTCGTGAGCGAGGATTTGCTCGGCGCCAAAGCGACTGCGGGGGTTTACTTGGAGGCAGTTGCGGATTAGGTCTTTGGCCATGTCACTGATATCGTCCCAGAAGGGCGAAGGGAACTCGAACTGTCCCTGCTTGACAGCCTCAAACAGCGCTTCATTGGAGTCCTCATAGAAAGGCGGAAAGCCACACAGCATGATATACAGCACCACTCCAATGCTCCAATAGTCCACACTCAAGTCATACCCCTTGCCAATCAGTATCTCCGGAGCCACGTAGCTGGGAGTTCCGCAGGCAGTGGTCATTAAGTCGTCGTTGTAGTAGCGGGCCAGGCCGAAGTCGGAGATTTTGATGATGGCGCTGGGGTCTACGGAGTTGTAGAGCAGGTTTTCGGGCTTGATGTCGCGGTGCACGATGCCCATTTCGTGGCAGTACTTGATGGCGTCGACTATGGGTCTGATGGTGTCTGCGGCTTCCTTCTCACTGTAGTGGTCCTTTTCCACTATCTAAGTAGCGCTTACTCGGTCGAACAGCTCCCCTCCAGTCATAATCTCCATAACGATATACAGGTACCCGGGCTCATCGTAGATTTCGAAGGTCTTGACTATGTTGGGGTGGTCCACTTGACTCAGGATTTCCACTTCCAGTTGCATGGAAGTCACTTCCTCGCAGTCTAGCTTCTGCTTGTCCATCGCTTTGATCGCCACTTCCTCGCCTGTTTCCTTGCGGATGGCTTTGCGAACTAGGCCGAAAGTCCCTTCTCCGATCTTTTCGCCCATGACGTAGAACTGTTTGACGCTTTCCTCGCGGCAGGTGACCTGGTGGTACATAAGTTATTAGTCCAATGGGCACAGATCGAAGAGGGCTTGAAAGCAGTTAAATGTCCTATCCGAGAATGTAGGCTTTACGCAGTTCGCATGATCGATTGACGCCAGTGGTGCACTCGGAGCACTCGAGAGAGGTCAGAACTGTGTCTAGACGAGTAGTTCGCCCTGCGGGCGATGAGGCTCAACACAGTGAACAGCAACTCCCGAAAGCTCTGAAGCCTCCGCCTCTCCGGCCCTCGAACCGCCCTGTATCGCACCCCCACTACCACAGCAACTCCCCCGCACCCAGTCGTCCCCGCCCCACCAAAGTCCCCGGCTACGACCGAGACCCCTTCGGCCTCAACAAGTCCCAGCCCACCGTGCAAAGACCTGAACAGGAACGACTAGTCGAGGAGGGCATTACTTTGAAGAAGGAAAACAATGCCACCAAGTCCGAAAACCTCAAACTCAGGACCAAAGTGCTGCAGCTGGAAAGAGAAATCGCGCGCAGAGATGAAGAACTAGCGGAGCTGAGGAGCAAAGCAGGGGAAAAGCACTACTACGTAGCCTTGCAGCAGGCGCACATTGTTGCGGGACTCAAACAGACTGTCAAGGAACTGCGCGCTGAACTCAAACTGCGGTCGGAGGCGGAGGAAAGCCTCAAAAGGTCACTCAAGTTCACGCAGATTGCTGAACTGGTGGAGGAAATTGCACTTTATGAAGACGAGTGTATCCGGCTAAAGGACCTAATCAGCAGTCCAAGAGAGCCTTCCAGCCTAGACCAAGCCCAGCGCCAGTTCATTGCCCAGCTCACCTCCGACAAATCCGCCTTAGAACAAAGAGTGCAAGCCCTGCAAGAGAAGGTCACGAGGCTGGAAATGCGACTGAAAGGTGCAGACACAGGAGGCAATGCACCCGAAGACTCCAAATCGCAGGAATTGGCTACGCAGCAGGCGTATCGAGTGGCGAGTTTGGAGGGAGAGTTGGCTTTGGTGAGGAAGGAAAGGGAAGTGGCAGTGAGAGAGTGTGAGAAGCAACGGGGAATTGCGAGGGAGGTGGAGACTCAGTTGAGGGCTTTGCAGGGCAAAGAAGCGGAAACGGCCCTGCAGTTCCTAGTGAACAAATTAGCCAGCAAGGATATCTCGTTCCAGGACGTGCTCACAGGGTGTGGGGAGGAAGAAACAGTCACCAGTCTGCAGAACAGAATTGAGGCGCTGCGAGTAACAGTGCCTTTACGGTACTGGGAAGCCCTGCAGGCCCGCTACAGTGCACAGGGCAGGCTAGACTTGGTTCTTCTGAGGAGTGACGTAGGGAAAGTGCGTCCGAAGGTGAGAGATTCGGCCCTGGCTTTCTTCCGACTCGAGCCAAACTCGCAGCCTCGGTCGAAACCCTCTGAAATCAGCTCGAAAATAGACGAGTCGCGGACTGTCGAGGAGTCTCAAGATGGGGAATATGAGGACGACTACGACCCTGCAACCGAGGAAAGGCCGTATCCCTCCTCAGACGAGCGACCAGATGCGAAATCTGACCCAGCGAACTTCGCAAAGCCCAGTGAAGCGGCAATAGAGACAGTGGAGGAGCCTAGCAGCGGCCCTTCCCAACCTAGCGACGCAGACTCAAAAAGACACAATAGTTCGCAAGTGCAATTCAGTGCAGCTGAAGAGAGTTCATATAGGGAAAGGATTGAAAACGACACTAGTGAGCCTGTGTATCAGGAGACTGAGGGAAGCAGGGATGTACCTGCGGGGCCTCCTTTTGTGGAAATACCGGACACGGCACCTGATGGAGACTCGGTGATCGACAGAGGGTCTGTGTACTTCCCTGCTATCCAAGGCAGAATAAAGGCAGACTTTAGCGAAGAAGCGGCACCAGTCGAATCCCTTTTCCCCAGACCGCCCACACCTGTATTTCCCCACAGTCCCACTCCAGACCCCACCCAGTCCTCTCCAACTGATTTGCAATTCCATCCACTTCTAAGCCCCTCTGAGGCCTGTCCTGCCCCCTCCCCAGAGCCGACCCAGTCCTTCTTCCCGCCCACTCCCGAGCCCGAAGCCACCTTCGCTCCGCCTGCCTTCCAGCTTATTTCAAAAGAGCCGGAAATATCCAATTCTCAGTACTCCGAAGAGCACTCAGAACGCTACTTCGAGTCCATTCCTCAAGCCGAACCACAGGCAGATATGCCATTACATGAATCCGTACCTACGTCCACAAACACTCCCAAGCCCATTTCTACCCCTGAAGACCACAAATCAGTCCCTGAAATCAGCCCTGAAAGGCCGCGTCCAGGCCGACTGCCGCCCTTAGCCTTACCCCAGACTAGCGACCCTCCGAAGGAAGAAGCCCTCAGTCCTATTCTGAGCGCCAGGCCTCAGCCCCAGCAAGAAGTCTTGCCCTCACATTCCCACCCTTTCCTACCTCCCGCTGACTCTGAGTCCAACAGCAGTCTGTTCGACGATCCAAAGGAAGTCGATATCGACACAGTATGTAAGGAAATACAGGAGAATATGAAGGGCAGCCGGACGCCTGCAGGGGTTCTGCAGGCGCATTTAGAGGAAATGACGAGTGAGAAAGGGCCGGAAGAGGCCTTATTTGCACTGGCCAGTTGCTTACAAGAGCCGCCCTTTCTACTGGAGCCGGCTATGAGTGAACTCCTCGCAGACTGGCTGTGGACTCAGACCAGAGGCCAGTCCTGGCAGATTCCCGACTTATTGGGACAGCAAATAGGCGGCTGGGAGCAGTACGAAGGCAGCGTTGAGCCTCAGTCTGAAGATTTCACTGCCAAAACGAAGGCAAACGTGCAGAATATCGCCCAAACACTGCTAGAGGCGGATGTAAGTGTGAGGGAGGCTTTCGACTGCGAGGGAGAAATACTGGGACAGGCAGATTTCCTCTATGGTCTAAGAGCACTTGGACTGAATGACCTGCCACGTGAGGAGTTCCAGCTGCTAGTGCTGAGTCTAGCCAGTAGTGAGCAGGGGGATATACAGGTAGAAGACCTGGAGCGCCTATTTGCCCTCTACGGCGTCCCAATCCGTCCCAAAGCGCCTCTTATCCTCAGCCACTCCCCCACTCCAGTCCCTGTGGACGACCTGGACACACCCTTATCCCAGTCTGCCTGCAGCTTCCCTATAGCCTCCTCACACCCGCTGTCTTTCCTCCCCCCGACCCTGCTAGTTTCAGAGCCTTCCCTACCTCACTTCCCCAGGCCTCCCGAGTCCTCCCGCAGTCAGGAATCCGGCTTCTTGTCGCCTCTGTCCGAGTCTGCGAGAGTGGGGAGTGCGAAGTCGGGTGTCTCGGTGGTGGAGCAGGGCGGTGGGGTGCTGTCGCCTGTGAGTCAGATACAAGCAGAGGAGGTGATTACGGACACAGCGGGCATGGAGGAAAGCGGAGCTTCGGAGTATGAGTATATGGGGGAGCGGGTGTCTTCGCCGCCACTGGGGAATAGTGCGTAGGGTAGAAATGTCTCTCCGTAGTCAGTGGAAAGGCCAATAAACTGGCGAATTGTAGATAAGAATAGGATAAAATTGGCTTGTCTGTGGCAAAAAGCCTTGAAATTCATTTTCTCATATATACTCCTTGTAATTGCTCTAAACTTTCTCAATTTATCAGTAAGCACAAACCTGAGTTCTCTAATATCAGCCCCTCCTTAGGTACTTGCAGGCTGAATCCATCTTACTAGAATGCTGCAGAACGACGGAGAGCTGGAACGACTGGCTGTGGCCTATGTGCAGCCTACTGAGGAGGTGGCGGAGTGTGTGGCTTTCGCCTCTCTGCAGAGTGTGTGGACTGCTTGCTGTCTGGTCCTTTCTAACTAGACCTATGTGGTTTTTATGGGACTTTGGCTGGTGTGCAACCACTACACTCGATATCTTCACACTAGCAGGAGTTACAACAAAGTGCTCACTGCTTTGCTGGCCTTCAAAGTGCTCAGCGTCTACTCCGCCTATGCCAACTACTCCCTCTGCGCCCTGCGTTCCAAGTCCTTCCTAGTTCTAGTCGTCCTGCACAGCGCCAGCCGCGCAATGTACGAGTCGCTGTTCCTCGGCACTCTGTGTGTGCTCAGCTGCGGACTCTTCCTAGTGTCCGGCGCCCTGCCTGTCACTAGGATCCGCTTCCTAACCCTCTTTATTTCCCTGCTGTACCTACTTGTAAGCCTGGAAAACCTCCTGCCTATTCGCAACAAGGCCTTTGTCATGGGTCTGGAGGCGGGGGTGTGGGCAGTGTGTGGGGTGATGAGTCTGCTTACGTATCGCACACTCACAGCGCTGCTGCGGGAGACCTATATCCTGCATTTGGACTCTTTTCGAGTCGCTTTACTGCTCAAAAAACGACACTTTCTATATGTGTTTTGGGTAATTCAGGCTTATTTCCTCGGGAAATTGGCATTTCACCTCTTTTTCCCCTCCTTTTCCGCCTTTTTCACCTCAGACATGTCCAGTCAGCTCTCCATTCTCCTCTCCGCACACGAATTTCTGGAACTAGTGACCTCTGTCGCCATATTCAGCCTCTACCTCCAAGCCACAGCAGCTCCACCTGTGGATTTACGTCTGAGTGCAGTCTCTTCCTGCTTAGAATTGCCGCTTTTTGTCTCAGAATCGACCCTAAGAGTAGGGGAAGTGGAGGCGGATATGAAGTGGGACCGGCCTTTGTTGATTGCTGGCCCTGGGAGTGGGCTGATGATAGGGCTTTTGGAGGAGGGAGAGGGGGCTTTGGGGCAGGATTGCTAGAATCGACAGGTTTCACTATGCTAATTTAGCCTGGTAGGGAGAAAGCCGCTAAAAGCAGGGCGGATTTCGACGGATAGCTGGAAATACAAGGAAAAGGATGATATTTTGACCGAATTTAGTGGATTTGTCGAGAATTCACTTAGAAATCGCGGATCAAGAAGTCTTATAAAGCTCTATATCCTCTCCCAAGCCTCACCATCCCTACTGTTCGCCCCTATAGAGCCAGCCACAGCGCCATTCGTTCTAGAAACTCGCCATATCTTTCCTTCTTTGCTTATAATACCTGACCAAATGGCCCACGAGGAAACGCAAACAGCCTTGGCAGAGGGCGGAAATTACCAAAAGAAGCCAGATTTGGGCTTAAACCCTGAGAGGATCTACGAAGGACCGGGGCTGGACTTCGACCTCACGCCTATATTCCTGCAGGGAGAGGGAGGAAGCGAGGACTCAACCAGCAGCAGTCCTGCACTCGCTTCAGTGGACATTTCACTCGATTCTCCTCTTCCTCGTCTGACCCGGCCTTCAGCCTAATTCCCTTGTTCCTGTAGTCCTAGGTCTGTCCCAGCCCCTGGTGAACAATAAAAATGGCCCGAGGCTTCATTGTGAGCGCTTTGCTGCTGGCTGCGGGCGTGAGTGCAGGCTTCATCCGCACCCAAACTCCCTCCCAAGTCATCCACTCTCCCCGTCCCACTCAACCTCTCACTCAGCTGCCTGAGTCTCTGTTCTGGGGAGATGTCAATGGAGTCAACTACCTCACTGTCAACCGCAACCAGCACATTCCGCAGTACTGTGGGGCGTGTTGGGCCTTCGGCACCACTTCCGCACTCAGTGACCGCATCAAGATCATGAGGAACGCAAGCTGGCCTGATATCAACTTGGCCCCGCAGGTGCTCGTTAGCTGTGAACAGACGGACCAGGGCTGCAACGGCGGCGACCCCAACAACGCCTACGCCTACATCTACCAGAACGGCATCACTGACGAAACCTGCTCAGTCTACAGAGCCAGAGGCTACACCAATGGCCAGAACTGCTCAAGCGAGCTGATTTGCCTCACCTGCGACCCCAATGGCGACTGCTCAGTCCCTCCCCAGTACTACCTCTACGGAATTGAGGAGTATGGACTCCTCAATGGAACTGAAGATATGATGAATGAGCTGCTAAATGGACCGATAGCCTGTGCTATTGATGCAACTCCGGGACTGGATAACTACACTGGAGGCATTTATAATGATACGACAGGGGCTGAGGCGCTTAATCACATTGTGTCAGTGGTGGGCTGGGGAACTGAGAATGAGGTGGACTTCTGGTATGTCCGGAACTCGTGGGGACGCTATTGGGGCGAAAACGGCTTCTTCCGCATAGTCCGCGGCACCAACAACCTCGGCATCGAGTCCTACTGCTCCTGGGCGACTCCTAAGTCCTCCCCCACAGTCGTGACTTCCCAGGCCAAGTCCAAGCCTTCAGTCAACCTCCGCGCCTCTGTGCACAAGGCTAACACCCGGGGCAGAGTAAACCGCATTTCCTGGGAAAAACACCCACACGCAGTGCAATACGTCCCCAAGGGAATAGCCCTGCCTGCAGTTTGGGACTGGAGAAATGTGTCGAATACCAACTATCTGTCCTGGACACGGAATCAGCATATCCCGCAGTACTGTGGGTCTTGCTGGGCGCATGGACCGACTTCCGCTCTGGCTGACAGAGTGAACATCCTGAGGAACGCCACTTTCCCTCAACTCGCTTTGAGTCCCCAAGTCATCATCAACTGTGAAGCTGGCGGCTCCTGTGATGGCGGCGACCCTTCGGGCGTGTACCAGTTTGGGTATGAAGAGGGCATTCCGGACGACACCTGCCAGCAGTACGTGGCTGACAACCCTGCGAAGTTCAGCTGCAGCAGTATTCAGCGCTGTATGACCTGTGTGCCTCCGGCGCCTGCTGTAGGGGAGAAGGGCACTTGCTCTGCGGTTCTCAACTACACCCATTACTACGTCTCCTCCTATGGCAGCGTGAGCGGCATCCAAGGCATGAAGGAGCAAATTTACCAATACGGCCCAATCGGCTGTGGAGTGGACGCAACCGACAAACTGGAAGCCTACACAGGCGGCATTTTCAGCGAATTCCTGCTTCTGCCCTCCATCAACCACGAAATTTCAGTAGTGGGCTGGGGCTCTGAAGACGGCGTGGACTTCTGGGTAGTGCGGAACTCCTGGGGCACTTACTGGGGCGAGGAAGGCTTTTTCCGTATCAAAATGGGCAGCGACAACCTGGACATTGAGTCTGACTGCGACTGGGGCATTCCCACTCTCCAGAAGCCTAGTTAAGCCCTAGCTAGCTTACGCCCCGGCCTGATCAGCAGTTCACTCAGTCCCTCCGCCTGCCACAGCTCTATGTAGTCCCTTCTCGCCAGCACCAGCAACTCGTAGAACCCACAGGAAGTAGTCTTTGCGTCTTTGCCTCTGCTGAGGTCCTTGTAAGGCAGGGCGTCCACTCCTTTCAGTCGCAAAGTCACCAGTTGCAGCATACGCTTGGACCGCTCCGACCACTCCTCTTCCCCTGCTTTCGCCTCCTCGACCACTGGCTCGTCCTTCACTATCGGCTCGTCGGCTTCCATGGGGACGACGGGGGCGGGCGGCTCCTTGGCCTTGGGCGGCGGCTGCGGAATCACTGGTTCTTCCTCAGGTCCTTCGTCAGTCCCTCCAGAACAGGCACATAGAGCAGCTTTTCGAAGTCGGGAGCGGTCTTGCTGGACCGCTCACTGAGGAACACAGGGTTGCGGACTATGTCTGAGGTCGAGTCCAGATCCGCCACAGCCTCGTAGTCAGGCAAAACGCTTTCAGCGTCCTGCACCCAGCCTCTTTTCAACTTCCGGAAGCCTCGCTTTTCCGGCTCTGCTGGAGGGTCGTCTTTGGGCTTGTCTTCCTGCTCCTCCTCAGGCAGAACTGGCTCCACAGGCAAGTCTTCCACCTCTCTGGTGGGGGAGTCCTGCGGCAGCACCACTTCGTCGTCCTCCACCACTGCAGGCGGCTCCGGCTCCTTCGCAGACTCATGGTGCTGCTTGGGCTCTCTCTTCTTCTTGGCTTTGGTCTTTTTGGGCGGCAGTTCTTCCTGGATGGAGAAGTCCAGGTCGAGTAGGGGGTTCGCCTCTTCTTCCGCCTCCATAAGAACATCAGTGTCTGCAGGGAGGACGGGCTGGGGGGGAGGGTCGGCCTTGGGCTGCTCAGGAGCCGGCGCAATGGTGTCAATGCGGAAGTCGTTGAGGTCCTCGAGGAAGGTGTTGGAGGACTCAATGTGGTCGAGGACCTGGGCGCCGGCCTTGATTTGCGAGGACAAGGGCGTGTACTCGTGTTCTGTCATAGTGATTGCTTCCTTGGGAGCCACGATTTCCGGCAAAGTCTCACTGGTCGGCTTGAGAGACGTGGTTTCTGTCAGTTCCTGCAGGGAGGAAACCTGCGCCGCGGCTTTCTTCACCTTGACAGTGGTGACTGCGCTGTTGGTCATCACTTCCACCGCCTCCCCGCCCTGCGCAAGCTGCTGCAGCGCCTCCGCCACCTCCTCCCCGAGAAAGACCGCCTTGGACAGGTACAGCTTCGCCACTCCCAGCAGCAAGTGCCCCGAAATCCGGAGCGCCATGACAGTCTTGGAGTCCTTGACCGCAGACACCGAGTCCAGGATAGAGTGCGCTATCACATTGGCCTTCGTCAGCTTGTGTTCGCAGTGAGCAGCCAGCCACACCCGGCCCAAAATGCCCTTAGGGAGGTATTATGGCTAGTCTTGCTTGGCTTCTTCCGCTTGGCGGCGGGTTTGCTCGCTGATCAGGTGAGTGTCGAGCACTTCGATTTGCGGGCAGCGGCGCACTACTTGCACGCGCGGGTCGAGGCGCTGGTCGTCGTAGATTGGGTTGCCTACGAGAAGGAGGTTACGGATGTCTGGCAGTTGCGCAAGTCGGCCTACTTCGTCCCAAACCTTGATCTTGTTCTGGGCAATGAAGAGTGTGTGCAGGTGAATGCACTGCTGCAGGCCCTCCAGCTTCTCTATCAGGTTGTAGGACACCCACAGCTCCTTGAGTGTCTGGCCCACGTCCTCCAAACCTTGAATTTTCTTCAGTTGGTTGCGGCCGAGGGAGAGGATTTCCAGGTTGCGGAGGCCGGGAATGGTTATCATCTTCTCTATGCAGTTGGTGGAGAGAGCCAGACGACGGCAATTGACGAGTTGAGCGAGGGAGTTGTCGAGTTTGCCAATGGGCGGAATGCTGCCATTGAGTTTGACCTCCTCCGCTTCCTGAATCGTGCGCTGGTTCTTTTCCTCCCAGGCCTTGATAGCAGCGGTGAGCGAAACAGTCTGGGCCTACATAGTGTCTACCATAAAATGTATTACAAAGGCGACTGGAGCCAGTCAGTGTTAGCGGGGACGCTGTTTCTGGCCCTGCTCTGGTCCTCGGGACTGGTCAGCGCTGCAGTGCGGCTGCTGGCCTTGGCAACTCTCGTCTTTTGTCCTTCGCATGTGGGAGCGCTGGTGACGGCTACGCTGGCGGCTGGCTGTTCCGAGGGATCGGCAGGGGTGGAAGTGGCAAGTGTGGGGATTCAGCTTCTTATGGCGCCGGTGTTTACGAAATATAACGCCTCCGCTGCTGCCGGTAGACTCGGAGGCCAGTTACTCGCAATTGCCGTTTGCATGGAAATGAGAGGAAGTGGACGGGCGGGTCTCTGGCTCTACAGCGGTCTATCCGGAATCGCACTGTTTATCTGCTGCACCTACACCTACATCTCCAAGCAGCAGCTAATCCTCAAAGACTCCATCGAAGAAACCCAGGCACGCAAAGACCAAATCACCTTTCTCAAGCACAAACACCAGTCCTTCGAAAACTCCCTCAGTGTCCGCAGGTCCCGAGCCTTGGAGGTCAAGTTGAGACGTCTCTTCCCTGGGCGACTCCGGACCTCCAGACATCTCAGTGGCTTCCCACTCACTGGGGGACTAAAGAGGACAGATGTCACTGTTCAAATCGCAGAGCGACTTTTCCTCGCCCAGTCCGAAGACCGCCAAGCCCTTTCCTTGGAGTCCGAACCCGACTCATTCGGCAGCTTGGAACTGGAACAAAGCGACTCTCCAGACATCTCGGGGGAAGACTTAGACGCCCTGGCCACCTCTGTGCTCAGCAACGAGTACCTTTCCTGGTCCCAGCGCAAGAACAAAAAGCCCGACCTCGCCAAGGACAAGTTCATTCAAATGCTCACTCAGTCCCGAGACGTGAAGCTGCGAAGCGACGGACGTCACTTCCGCAGGGAATTCGTGAAGCTGAAATCGACGCTTGAGGAGAACCCGGATTTGAGCGAGATATTTGATAGACTGTGTGAATGGGACTTTAGCGCGTTTGACCTGTTGAAAGTGACATCTGAGCCGCTGAGAGAGGTAGGCGCTTATGTGTTTTCCGCCCTTAACCTGAGTGAGCAGTTCTCGATCTCTCGCATTACGCTCACCAACTTCCTCGCTAGGATAGAGAAGGCGTACCACAGGGACAACTACTACCATAACAGCTTGCATGCTACTGATGTCCTCAACTCGGTCTACTTTCTGCTCTATTCCGGGGTCCATTCCTCTGGACAGTTCCTAGAACTGGAAGTGCTCGCACTAGTGGTGTCTGCCCTGGCACATGATGTCGCTCATCCTGGGCTAAATAACGCCTTTTTGATCAATAGTGGAGATGCGTTGGCTGTGGCGTACAATGACAAGTCAGTGCTGGAAATGATGCACTGCTCAATGCTGTTCAGTATCCTGAAAAAGCCGGACTCCAATATACTGAGGGGGCTGTCAAATGAGGATTTAGTGTCTTTTCGGAAGATTTCCATTGCGGTGATTTTGGCTACGGACTTGCAGCGGCATTTTGAGAAAGTATCGGAGTTTAAAGCTGCGCTGGACAGAAACCAGCAGTTGGAAGTAGCCGAATTCCGCATGCTTACTATGGAAATCTGTCTGAAGTGCGCAGACATCGGTCACTGCGCCAAGGAACTGGACCTCCACAAGCGCTGGACCTCCCTCCTCGCCCAAGAACTCTTCCTGCAGGGGGACAAGGAGTCCTCCTTGGGACTGCCTGTGTCTCCGCTGTGCAATAGGGAGACTTTGGTGCTGTGCAAGTCGCAGGTGTCATTTATTACGGCCTTTGTGCAGCCGCTCTACTTGCAGTGGGAGGAACTGGTGAGGAGGGCGATGGAGGGTAGAGGGGAGGACAAGATGGAGGTCACTATCTGTTTGCAGCATATCCGCGACAACCTCCTGTTCTGGGAGTGCGAGGGCGAGAGTCTAGACCACGGCCAGCCTGTCTTCACCATCATTCCCACGAAGCCTCCGCTGCAAGTCATCTCCAAGCGGCTTTCCCTCTAACTAGCTAGTCCCTTCAGCACTGGGGTCCTCTGTGTGCGTTTAGGGGAAAGCCTGAGAGTGCGGGTATGTAGCGGACGCCAGCCGTTGGTAGGCGGAGAGGGCAGGTTGGAGCTGTATATATGTGCAGTAGCAGGAGACAGAGGGGAAAGCGGCTCTTTGTAGCTGTGTGGAGGGGCTACTGGGGCCGGACTATCGAAGTCCTGGTAAACTGCCCTGCCTGGTGCCAATCCAATCACTTGCAAGGCTGTGCGAGGTCTGCTGGGACTAGTATCAAGTCTGTGTCCCAGGAAAATGGGGGATTGGTTTGGATCTGAGTCCCCTTCCAGCCTGCTTTCACTTCGGTTGGTTCTTATGCGAGCAGTCATCAAGCTGCTTAAGGACTTTTCCCTCCCTCTCTCAGTGCGAGTTCGGCTTTCCGGTCTATACTTCGCCAACATCGGATTTGACCTAGAAGCCAGGCTCCGAAGCCTCACTTTCCCCTCTATGGCCCTAAAAAAGGCTTCTACAGTTCTGGCCTTGGCAATGTATATCAGTTCCTGGTCATTATAACTGCCGTTGGAAGCGGCCACTGCTCGCAACAGCGGACGTTTGGGCTTGATGGTGGCGTGGAAAAGGGAATAGCAGTTTAGGCTGATTCGGGGCCTGAGGCTGTGGGTGGGGTCGGGAGTCAAGTGCCTCCTTTCCAGCAGTCTAACCGCACTCCCAGCCCTGCCTTTGGTCCTACTAGCCGGCAGCTTCCTGCCAAGCTCCGTCTTACTCGTCGCCAAGTCCCTGTCCAGCGCCCGCACTGTGCCCTGCTTGTTCCCATGTTCCATTACTAAGGAGCTAGACTTTGCTCTTCTTGCGAATGGGCCTTTTCAGGGCCCTGGCGCCCTGCTCGACCTTGTCTAAGTCCACTGCTAGCCAGCGCAGGGAGTCGGGGTTGCGCCAAAGCAGACTTTTGTAGGTTTCCTTGTCGATATATTGTCCGTCTGCGTCTGTTCGAGGAGGGACGCTTCTAAACGAGGCTTCCACAATTTCCTCCACCTGTGCAGCGGCCAGATGTATATTCAGCGTCCGAAGCGCTGCCGAAACCAGCGCCTTCAACTCCGTCTTATGCACTTTCCCATCATTCCTCACATCAAACAGTCTAAAGGACTGCTCAATTTGCTCCTGCTTCCTCGCTGAAGACAGCAGCTGTCTGCCGTCGGGCTCCTGGTCGCTTTCATCAGGCGGCACGAAGGCACTGGAGCAGAGGAGGAACTCGCGGAAGTTGATGACTCCGTCGCGGTTGGCGTCGAAGAGACGGAAGAGGCTGGAGCACTGCGCTGTGTCGGTGAGACTCAGGGAGGAACTGAACTCTTGGAAGTCTATCACGCCGTCATCAGTAACAGACGTAGAGATGGTGTAGAAGTGCGCATACAAGTGCTCGATCTGGTCCTGTGTGAACAGCGCTTGCTTGGAAAACTCCTGCAGTTCAGAGTGGCGCATCACTGGCACTTCCCGCACTTTGCCCTGCTTCGCGCCCATATCAATTAGAACTAAGGCTTAGCTGGCTTGTGCGTAGGAGAACTGATATAGGCGAAATTTACTAAATATGCGATAAAACCCACTAGTTGACTGAAAGACATATATGAAACTGCTCTGAGTGCAGTCTAGTGGACAGTTTGCCACGAGAAACATCGTTTAAAGGTCTTTTTTACCCAATACATTTCTGCCTTACAGGTCTAACAGCGTTCTCAGAAAGCCAAACACGGCAAATTTTGAGCAATCGAAGGATAAACCCCTCCAAACCCCAGCTAATTTCTCAGTTTTCATCAAATTTACCTGAAAATCGCTCAAATTCCTTCAATTTGACTCAATTTTTCGTTTGATTCCTAGGTGGTATGGCTCCCTATACTAATTACTCGGCAATGCGGCGTTTTCGTCACTTCTTTCTGGTGCTTTTCACCTAGTGCTGCTGTCGCTCGGAAGAGCAGCGAGCCGAGGAAACCCGACACGAGTCCTCAGTCTTCTTTACCAATGCTTCACTCGTCAAGTTGGCGTCTCCGGAAGGGATGAATAAAGACGGAGGGGAAGAAGCAGGGAACATGCGACCAATCCTCCGCCTCTCCCTGGAAGTCGTGGAAAGTTCCCACTTCGACATCGGCCAAACCTTCGCAATCACGCCAGCCGGCTGCAAGACCGGCGCCGCGGCCAAAGAGCCCAACAAGACGCTAATCGGCGCAGCCGCAAATCTGTGCGACATCGTGCTGATCCCAGACGAAGAGCGAATTGAGCCGAAACAATGCGAAATCGCCTTCGACCCGTCCTCGAATTCCTACACTTTGACGGATTTAGGCGAGGAAACGAGCGGAACTTACTATAAAATTGAAGAAAGGTTTGTACTGCATAGTGAAGATCTGCTGGCTTTCGGACTGTCGATAGTGTCGGTGCAGATTCAGGAGCGGGGCTCAGTGTCTACTCTCACCCTTCGCTTCTGGTCAGGACCGAAGACGGGGGAAACGCCCTCTTTCGGCTCGAACGACGAAGTGATCAAAATCGGCCGAGTCGCTGATTGTTCGATCAAAATCGACGATGCGAATTTGTCCCGTCACCAGTGCTTCATTCGCTTTGAACCCACTAGAGGCTGGGTCGTCACTGATGGAGACGTGGCGAAGAAGCCCAGTGCCAATGGGACGTGGCTTTGTGTGAAAACCATGCAACTGACGCATGGGATGACCATAAGAGTCGGAGCGACGGCTTTTAAGGTACATCTGGTGGAAGATTACGAGGACATGTAGGGAGATAATAGCTTGATTGTAGCTACAAAAGCCTCAAAACGCCACTTTTCCCAACTTCAAACCCCAAAATCACGATTTCCTCCTTATTTTGGGGGTATTGTCCCATTTTGGCAGCATCTAAGCCGGATCCAGGGCTAATTCAGGTCTCCTGGACTACTGGATTAAGGGCAATTTAACAAACCTTCCCTTTTCTCGAAGCTTTTGCTGAGCTGTGACACTTCGGCCCTTGAAACAGCGACTGACTTGCACTCTTTTATGATACTTGAGACGTTTGGCTTTGTATTTGGCAATCTTGGCCTTGCGGACTGAGGCCGGGTACCTGCCCACCAGGTCCAAGGCCGTGCACTGTGTGTCCTCCTCCCCCGCCAAAGTCCCGAAAACAGGCTCGGAAAGGCACTGCAGACTCGCCATGGCTTCCAACTGCTTGGCGTTCATTTGCAGCTCCTGAATCCGTCCCTGGCTCACACTCAGTTCCCGCAGCAACCTCGCTGTAAGTGCCTTTTTTATGCTCAGTTCCACTCGCAATTGCTCGAAGCTGGCAGCAGTGCACTGGCCGGGGGCTGTTTGGGGGGTGTGGGTCTGTAAGTAGGAAGAAAAAGCCATTATATCGACGTCACGAGAGACTTGCTGCTGTGACGAATGTCGCGAAGTCTATGAAACTTGGCTTTTCCTTGGGCTTTCGCATGCAATTACAAGCGTTTCTAGGCCAGGGGAAGGGAAGTGCAAGGGATTTTAGGCCTTTTCTAGTGTCTTTGTCGGTGGCAAAATAAAAAAATCTCTTTTTCCCCATACTCAATGGTGCATCACACAATCCTCGGAGCCTCGAATTCCCCCATAGTACCTTAGAATTGAAACTGCGTCGCGCCAGCCTCGTCCCTAGGCAAAGTCAATGAGGGTATGAGGAATAGGCGTAAGGAGCACTTCGCTGAGAGGCAAAAAGCCGTTGTTAGGCAGGCGGGACTAGGAACTAAGAAAAAAAGCAGGGAATCAGAGGGGAATTTGACTGATTTATGGACTTGAACTCTATAAAAAGTCAAAAGGAAGGAGGAATCATCATTTTCCAGACAATAGGGATATCGAAATCCATAAAGACTTGCAAATAGACCTGACATATACACTTCTGCCTGCATTGCAGACTGTAATTTGTGAAAATAGCGACTGTACACGAGAAAACGAGTAAATTTCAAGAAATTTCACTTCAAAAGTGCGTTTGTACGATATAAACTAGAAACACACAACAGAATTGCACTGCTCTAAACTCCATTTCTTACTGAAAGTTGACTTCCTTGTTGCACTTGGGACAACGGACTCCTCCTCCAGCCGTCTTGCCATTCGCCGCACACTGCTGACACAGCCAATGCACACAAGTCGTGAGTTTCGCCTCCCCCCTGTTTTCACACCCGTCACACACGATGCCTGGTGCAGAAGCAGGTGCAGAAGCAGGCGCAGGGAAAGGCCTGGCCTGCACAGGGAAAGGCCTGGGTTGCACAGGGAAAGGGCTGGCCTGCACAGGGAGCCAGCACTGGGCGAGTTCGATGGGAATGGGCGTTTCGCACCTTGGACAGAGTAGGAAGTTGAGGTCTCGATTTCCTTCCGCTGCCCCGCTGAACACTGAGTCTATGAAGAATTTGCCGCAGCTGTCGGAGCAGAATTTGTGACAGGCATTGCAGGGTAGAATGACTCCACTGCCTTCTTCCAAACTCACTCTGCACTGCATGCAGCTGCTTTCGCCTTGCAGAGCCTGAGTCAGGGTGTTTTCATCCCCCATCAAGGAGAAGTACTGGAGCTGACACTCTTCCCCGCAGAAACTGAGGAAGTAGGCGGAGTATTCTTCATGTGGAGGTCTGGGTGCTTGGAATTCCCGCATGCAGACTATGCATTTGCTCTTCACGCCTGGGTTCTGGCCGCGGCCTCTGCCTGGCACTCCCTGTGGGAACCCTTGCCCCATGCCAGGAACTTCGCCTTGGGGAAACCCGCTGCCCAGGCCTAAGCCGGCGAGACCGCCTGGGAAGCCTCCGGGCTGTCCTCCAGCAGGGAAGCCCTGTGCTGCCCCTGGCACTCCCGGGTTCCCGCCAAGTCTGCCGCTTAGCAGTCGCTGCAACTCCGGGTTACCAGCGAACAGTTCCCCAGTCCTCTGGCCGCCCGGTATCATAGGCTCAGACGCTTCCTGGCCCACAGGCATAGCAGGAGCTGCTTTGGGCACTGTTGACGGGGTGGGATTTGGCTGTGATACCGGTGGGAAGCCAGAGGGCTTGGCTGGGACAGGGGGAGCGACTGGGATCTGCGCAGTGACTGCAGGGGGCGGTTTGAAGCTGTCTGGCAAGCAGGTTTCCGAGCAGTACTGCTGAATTTGAGCAACGTCAGCGGGTCTTTGAGCTGCCAGTTGGTTTCTCCAGGGGGAAGGAGCGGCTTCGAAGAGGTTGTTACACTTCTTGCAGCGGCTTTGAGACTTGGCAGGGTCTGGCTTCGGTCCAGCACTACCAGGAAACGGCTTGGGCCCTATTTTCCCACTAGTTTGACTTGCTTGGACCACTGGCTTTTCCGGGACTTCCTCCCTTTTTTCCCCACCTCCTTGTGCTGTTTCTACCTTTTTCTCCTCAGTAGGCGGAAATTCCAACTTCGTCACCTGAGGAAGTGGTCTGGGAGACGCAGGCACTGGAGTGGGGTGCGCTGCCTGTGCTGCTTGCACTGTTAAAGGGTTCACTTCCTTGGTAGCGGCAAACTGAGGCAGTTGCTTGGGGCCGATTTTCGGAGGAATTAGGGTTTTAGGGGCTTCTGGGCTGGGCGAAATTACAGACTTTTCAAGGGTACTGGGGGTATTTCGGGCCGGTGGGGTCCCTTTCCCTGCTTGTTGGCAGGCCTGACAGAGACCTCGCTTCATCTCGAAATCCAGCCGATATGGGTTTCCACAAGAAGGACACTTGATGCCCACTAGCCCTTTGCCCCCATTTGCTTGGAATGCTGGGTTGCCAGGAGGAGCGGGGGGTTTGAAGGGTGGTCGCAGAGGCACTTTCACCTCCTCTACTGGTGCTTCTGGTTCTCCTCTTAGGTAGGAGTGCAGTCGTATGAAATCAGGCCGTTGACGAGGATCTTTCCTCAGCATTCGCTCCAGCAGACTATGGAGTTGCTGCACTTCGCTCAGTCCTGCCAACAGCACAGCTGCAGTTTGGTCTGCTGCATTGGTTCCGTAGATCAATTCCAGGGCTAACACGCCTAGAGAGTACACATCAGCCTTGGCTGCACTCTGTGTAGAGAAGACCCATTGTAGTGTTTTCCTCTCAGGACTGATATAGTTCGGCTGTAAGTTTTGCAGAAATCGCCGATCGTCTTCAGTGGAAAGGGAGCACGGGGAAAAGTCGAGGAGTTTGACCTTTTGGCTGTTTTCGTCCCAGTAGATGGATTGGGGACTTAAGTGTCTGTGTAGCACATTGTTCCTTTGGGCCTCTGCCAATACTCCAATTAAGCCTGAGATTTGGTCGAATGTGACTTCCACAGTCCATGGACAGTCCACGTTGTCCCGCAACCACTCACCCACTCTCAACTGCAAGTCCTCTGTGTACACCACTAACTCCCCTACTCCCGGCCTCTCCACTGCCCACACCTTCCCCAGGTGGTCATGAGAGTACCTCTGTACGAAGTCCCAGGACTGCTGGAGTTGCTGCAGAGCTGAGGACTCTGCACAGCGGTAGTGCCAAGCCAGTATAGGCTGAGAGTCAGAAAGGCGTTCTGCTCGCTGGATGGACAGGTCGAAGGTACCGAAGTCTGAGGGAGCGTGGAGCAGTTCAGACAGCTCTCTTGCCCGCATTTTCTATAATTCTGGAAGGTACTCGGTACGATTCCTCTCTAATCTCTGAGAAATTTCGCTCGTTTCCCCTCCTTACATACCACCCTACACATCTCTCAACTTCCCCACCGCCAGTCCTCACTACTTCCATCATAATAATGACCCAGCAACCTCCCTTGGCCAGCGACAACTCCCTGGCACTAGTGCCATACCCAGAACTCAGTCCCTGCGCAGTCCCTATCCCTGCCCAGCTCCCTACCTTCTGCCTACTTGTCCAATTTCCCTGCTCCGAGAGCGAAGTCCGCCGCTTCAGTGGCTTTTGCGAGGAAAATGGACGGGAAGTAGCGGGGCTTGCAGTGGTTATAGCCGAAGATTGTCCGTGGGAAGCGTTAAATTGGGCCGTAGACATCCCAAAGCTGTACTGGACTCAGAATCAAGGCTTTTTCGAGCCTTACAATAGCTCGAAAAGCGCTATTTTACTAGTAATGCGAGGCTTATTTGTGCTGCAAAGCCTTTCCCCGCCCCCTGCAAACTACCTGTCCTGTCTGTCCCAGCCCCTGGATTTGCCTGAGTTGGCTGAGAAAGTAGCACTTGGAGACACGGAAAGACTGATGCAGGCCTATTTCCTCACCAGGCAGACACACGCAGAGATGAATAGCGAGGGAATTAGAGAGTTACTGCAGAGAATTGGACTGGAATATGGGTTAGACCTGGAAAAAGCGCTAGAATGGTACCAATCGCCTATATGTGAAGGCGACCGAAGCGATATAATTGACCCAAAAGACGTCTCTTTTCGCGAATTTACGAAAAGACTGCGGAATTACTGCCGAAATTTGCCTATTCCTCATGAAAAACCCACCGAATCCCCCTCTTCCACCAAGCACAAGACCGTGCTAGCGCTCAAAACCCGTCTCCAAGCCTGCGAAAGCCAAATCCTCAGTCTGCTTTCCTCAGTATCAGCTAGGGACAACACCATTTCCCAGCTGCTACAGCGCCTGGAGGCCAACGAACGGGAAATCGACTCTGCCAAAGGGAAGAAAAGCGCCGAATACCGCTCACATTTGTCCTCCACTGACCTGCAATTGACCAGTACAGACTTGAATTCCTCCAGTGGGGAGCTGAAGCCAGGCCCAATCGCTGCCTTGGCTACTGACTTCCCTCACAGTGTCCCCAAAAGGACGGAGAAGGACTGGAAACTGCTGGTGATGCCGCCGCCCATTGAGCCTGTTAGAGCGAAGGACGTAGATCTACGCAAGCACAAGCGAGCTGCACGGAACTCGCAAGCTCCAGTAGCCAAAGCCGACAACTGGCCGGGGCAGCGGCAGAGAGCGACCAGCAAAGTGGCAAACGAAGACAAGAAAACGCTGAAAATGGCAGGAAAACTCTCTCTAACCAGTAAAGCAGTATAGCACTACAGGCCCTTGACACCCTGGAAGCTGCCTGTGGAGCTGAAGAGCATCACCTGGCAGTCCTCGTCCACGTTCGCCAGGTCTTCGACCTCCCTGCCGTCCAGGTAGAACACCCTTACGAAGTCCTTTTTGGGTCCCAGGGCGTCTGTGACAGTCTCTAACAGGCTGTAGTAGGCTTGCGACTTCAGGGAGATTTTCGCTTTGTCGAAAAGTTCTCGCCGGGTGGAGTTGGTGAGAGGGCCGATGAAGCGGTCGATGAGGCTTTGAAGGTCGATGAAGAAGGGCAGGGGGCCGGGTTTCGAGAGGTTTTGGCCGTCCTTGAGGCAGAGAATCAGTCTGCGCTTCTGAGGAAGGCACTTTGGAGGGTCGTTTGGAAGGGTGGGGAGGGGACGAGGACGCACTCGGTCAGCAGAGATGTAGCGGGGGGAGGACCTGAGCAGGATTTTCCTGTGCTTGCGGGCTCGATGTGTACTGGGGAGCGGCACGTCCAGTGCAGCTCTGCAGAGGTCTTGCTCCGGGGGCAATTCAAACGGACGGTAGGCGAACTGTCGGGCTTGGAAGGAAGGAATGAAGTTATAGATGAACGTCTTCTCATGGAAATGGTCATACTTATGAGGCGTCCTGGCCGACCCGGACATAAAGTTGGAGTGACTGAGGGGCGCCCCTACCAGCAAGCTCCGGATTGCAGGGGCGGGGTGCAGCACAGCCCTGGGCACCACTCTCGGCGACACCTTCAGAAAAGCCACATTCCTCACCCGAAGTCGGGAGTTGGCAGGGACTTGCAGCTTGCCAGGACTCTGGGAAAAGCTTTTGCACGGGGACAATATGAGGGATTTGAAGGACTTGGAAGCGTTGAAGGAGGAATTGGTGCAGTCGGCCATTTGCTAAAGTTAGCTATAAGCGTGTCGTAGCTGGGAAAGGTAGTAGCTGGTTTGAGGTGCCTCACTCTGAAGTGCTCGATTACTTGGGGACTGTAGTGCGGGCTTTCCAGGGTGGGCAGTTTGAGGGTGGAAACTCCCCAGGCCTCATCATAGAGTCAAACTTCGTACAAGAAGCGAACAGTAGTGGCCAAGTCTCTGCCTCTGTAGTGCCGTACCACAGCGAAAGTTACGGACTGGAGCACAGAGCGCAGGTATGAGCGGCTGAGAAAGGACTTCCTGGTCAACATGTAGACTGTTTGGGCGCGTTTCCAGTGGGTATTTACCAGCAACAGGTCTCCAAGTCGCCATATGTCCTGCCTTTTGCCCACCCTTCAAGTTGCGAGTTCCCTGGCTTGTCTGCTCAAATAGGTCCTTCGCAGCAGCAAAGCTCCGCTCAGCTATCCACAATTCCATCATTCTCCCTGCATATTTCCCCAGGGGAGAACATCCTCTTACCGCACTGCAACACATCAACCCCTCACTTGTACTGAAAGTTGACAGGTCTGCTCTGAAGACTAGACTCCATTTGAATTAGGCTCACCCATTAGTGAACAGGTCTTGGTGAAATCTGTGCCAAG